>Ga0137796_10000799_pt1 | contig 18961 bp, 14 predicted proteins | sample OV2TP3_FD_97704 | JGI IMG/M metagenome (GOLD analysis project Ga0137796, IMG submission 97704) | reverse complement strand
ATTGTGCGTACCTGCTTCGTTGCCTGCGTGTTGCCAAGCAGGTTATGAATGAACGCGGTATTGGTCGTGCCAAACAACCGCTCGACCACAGAGCCAAAGCGCGGCTGGGCGCTGGGGCGTGTCTTTTTGGTACAGCCGTAGCGCGCGACTAGACTCTCGAAGTAGACACTCTGAAACTCGGGTCCCCCATCGACCACCAGGGTTTGCGGCAGCCGCTGATGCCGTCGGACACACACGCGCAGTGCCATCATACAGGAACGGTAGGAGGGTGGATCAAACGAGAGGTAGCACGCCAGAATGCACCGGGAGTACGCATCGACGGCCAAGGTGGCCCAGGGCCGACCGAGCAGCCGCTTGGTCGCCGTGCGCAGTTCGATATCCAGTTCGGTATGGTCCAGATGCACGATTTCCCAGGGACGGTCACCATGCCGGGGGGTGGTGCGCGTGAGTTCCCAGTACCACGGCTGCTCCCGGTAGGCGGCGCGTTTGCCCCGGCGCGCGCGGGTCTGGGCCGGTCCCCGACGCGCCGCGATCCGACGGTAGAAGGTGCGTTCTGAAAGGGTGGACAGACCGCGCCGCGCGCACTGCTGACAGTACAGGCGGTACACCGCACGCGCGTGAGGCTGCGTCGGCTGCTCAAAATGCTCGGCGATGCACGTATCCAGCAATACCAGGGCCTCCCGGGGCGCTTTGGGGGTGCGATTGCCGCTGTGGGACGTACGCGGCAGCAAGCCCACAAAGCCCACGCCATACTTGGCTTCGGCCTCGTGGAACCGCGCTGCCCAGGAGCGCAAGGTGCGCGCTGGCACTGCAGAGGCCGTCGCGGTGGTGTGTAACGCCTGATAGCGCTGCGTCGCTATCTCCAGATCGCGCTCAGAGGCGACGCTCCAGGCTCGTTGCACGTCAGCGGGCAGGGACAAGAAGCTCAACGCACTGGGAGCGTGCGGGATGGTGATCTTGCCGGTGTCAATGAGGCGCACAAAGTCGGTGAGTGGGATCTCCACCAATGCCCCTGTCTCTGGCCGTAAGGTCGCGGTGGTCTGTCCCAGATTGAGCAGCGTAAAGAGGCGCCCGTCCCACAGGACACGCATATGGGCGGTCAGGGCCAGATGCTGGGAAGGCCGCTCTGCTGGGCTGGCAGCGGAGGGCACCTGCGAGGCCAGCAGGAGGGCATGCGCCTCAGCCATGGCCCGATTGGCGTAGAGGTGCACCGCTGCATGGTCAATGAGCGGGGTCGCCGAGAGGTCCACGTAGAGCTGTGAGCGCGTGATCAACGTGAAGACCGCATCAAGCGACACCTGGGGGACCTGGGCGATGAGCGCGGCCAGGCTGAGACCAGGCGTGCTGCGCACGCAGTCGATGATGCCATGTGCGGCCTCGTTGTCCACCTCCGGGGCCGAGCAGTAGTCATCCAGAAAAATGAGATTCCGAATAGCTTGCGGAGACACCTGTGCTGAGGAGCGCACGCGGTAGCGCAGTCCAAGCCGCGCTGCCGCTTCTTCCCCCGGAGGACAGCGCCACAGCCCCTGGGCGTCCCGCTGATACCGATGGGGCTGCGCCATGGCGAGTTCGCGCAGCGTGTCTTCCGGCTTCCATTCTTCGAGCCACACGCCATCGGACGTGAAGACGAGAAAATCGGGGGTATGTTTCACCGTCGTGGTGCGCCCAGACTTGGCCGCGTACGTGAGGTCGAGTTGCAGGGGCTGATCGTAGTACTCCAGCACCTGGGGATCATGCTCCATGCTGTAAATGGCCCACAATTCCACCTTGTGACTCTCGAACTGAATCGTGCAGCCCATCTTGCGCGAAGCGTAAGCTCCACTGACGTTGCTGGCACGTGACCCCACACGCCGGACGGGACGAGAAGCACGGATGGCAGTCAGCAATTGGCAGGTGTGAGGCGGAAGATGATGCGAGCGGCACCAATCCTGGAATTGCGTCGCTGTGAGCATGTTCCACCTCGTGATTAACACATGTCGGGATGCACAGACGTGACTTACGTTCTGCCCAGCGTTTCCGTAGCCTATGCATACCTCATGTGAAGCGGCAAAGCAAGGCATTGCCTCAAAGATTTGCCAGATTGTCAGAAAGGTTTGCCGTGAGAAGAGCGTTTGGCCCCTCAAAATCCGTGAAACGACACCGAAATACGCGAAATTCCTCACGGCAAGGGTATGCTTCTGATCTGAGACACACGGCAAAGTTTTCTGACAACGTCATGGAGGAAGGCTCGTGACATGCACTGCCATACGCAGGCTCGTCACCTCTGTAAAGTCATTGTCATGCTGAGAGTTAGCGGTGTCCTGGCGCAGGTATGATCAGGCCCAATGTGCGGCACACCTTTGTGGCAATCGTGGCAAACTATCAAGGCAAAGCACAAATCGTCCGCGAATTGCTATCGCATATCGACAATGACCCGGCACCCCCTCGGTCTGCTTGAGGGAGCGCGTTTGGCCTCTCAATACAGCTTGTAGAGGGCGATACCGCCATACAGGCCCTCGCGGGCGGGTCCCACCTCGAACGTCGAGCGTTTATAGCCGAGGCGGAGCGCCAGGGAGAGTCGCAGGGGGCGATAGGAGAGTTCGCCGACGCCTCCCCCTTGGACGGAGAAGATATCCGGGTTCCCCTGGAGCGTCGCCTCAGGCCCGAGCGCCAGGCCGAGCGGTCGACTCCCGTCGGTGAGCTGATACTTCAGGCTGGCGCGCCCCCAGGTGTAGGTGTTGGCCGAGTCGTAGTTGATAAGGCCGAGAAAGTCCCACCGCGGGCTGAGCTGGGCCCAGAGCGTGCCATTGGCCACCGGCCCGACCTCATCCTCGCTTGTGCGCCCCCGTCCGGCGGGCGTCTCCGTCTCCCGCTCGATCGTGCGGGCCTCGGCGCCGGCCATGAGGGTTAGGCTGATGCCCCTCCCCGAGAACCGCGGGCCGGCCAGCAGCGTGATCCCCGGCGAAGTGACCCGGGTCTCGCCGCCGTTCTCCGGGAAGCTGTAGTAGAGGTAGCTGCCCGCGGCGCGCACGGCCAGATCCAGCCGCGGTGTGACGGGGTGGAGATAGCCCACCGCGCCGAAGGCGAAGCCCGTATCATGAGTGTCCCCCTCAAAGCCCCCGAGGAACTCCCACTCCGCCCACGCCAGGGCGGGCGCCATGACGACCACCCCTGCCACCAACATGCTGGCCATCCACTCCCGGTACCCTCGCCTCGTTCCCATGGCTCGTTCTCCCCCGTGCGGCCTCATCGCAGGCTGCGGTTCACGGCGAGGCTGAGGATTTTCCACTCACCCGCCTCCTGACGGAAAGTCCACCGGTCGCTGCGGCGCCGCAGGACCTGCTCCGTCCCTCTAGGGGTCTGGATCAGGGCCTCGAGATCGTTGTCGGCCCTGGCGGTCTCCCCCTCCACCGTCGCTGCGATCGCGCGATGCGCGAGGCGCAGGTAGGTCCGCTGCGCGAACTCCGCTTGATAGCGCCGCCGAATGGCCTCCCTCCCCTGCCACACCTGGTCGTCCCGTGGGTCCTCGGGCGTAAAGTTCAGGTCGCGGATCGTCCCCTCGCGACTCCAGAGGGCGAGCGCACGTTCCACATCGCCCCGCAGGGCGGCCTGTGCCTCTTGGAGGATCAGCGCTTTGATGACGATGGCCGGCGGCTGCTGTATGAGGTGCGGGAGATAGGCGCGCTCAGGCAGGATGCTGTAGACCCGCTCCAGCTCGGAGGAGCGCGTCGCCACCGCCCAGAGCAGCACCACCGCCAACAGCGCTCCTACGGCGAGATGCACCGCGGCCCGCGCCTCGCCGATGAACGTGCCCACCCGGGGCCCCAGAGTTCGGAAGGGGAGCGGTCCCGCCGGGAGGTCCCTGCCCTGGCCGCTCCGAGCGCTCCACAGCCAGGACTGCACGGCCGAGGCGTAAAGAAAGGCTTGCCAGCCGAGCAGCACGATCAGCAACATCCGTTGGGGTGGCGGGAGTCCGGCCACGAGGAGCGGCAGGATGCTGCCGAGACAGAGGGCCGACAGCCCCAGCTCCCAGCGCACAATGGCATAGCCCGCGATCAGCCCCTGCTCGGCCCGCTGCTTCGGCGTGCGGAGAAAGACGCCCTGGCGCCGCACCAACCCCTGCCCGCAGGCCAGCGTCACCACCCAGGTCAGCCCCAGGAGGATCGTCAGCGCCCCATACGCTTCCCGGAGGGAACAGCGCAAGCGCAGGCGCAACGCCCACAGGAAGCGTAGCACCCCGAAGAGGCAAAAGGCCAGGGGGAAAAACATCACCGTCCCGGCCAGCGGCTGAATGAGGAGTGAGTCGGTCAGGCTCAAGGCCCCCACGCCGAGGAGCAGGAGGACCGTAAAGATGCACGTCACGGGGTCATTGAGCCATTGCAGGCCGCCACTCAGGTAGGCAAATCGCTGCGCCCAGGTGAGGCGACTCTCCGGCTCTCCTCCCAGCCAGCGGGGGAGGAGCTTGCGCCAGTGCAGGCGGAGGATCTGCATGCCGCCGAAGGCCCAGCGAAAGCGCTGTTTTTTCAACCCCTCGTAATCGAGCGGCATGAGGCCCCGGCCGTATGTCTGGTCGACGTACAACCCCTGATAGCCCGCATCCAGGATGCGGAGGGAGAGCTCGGCGTCCTCGGTGATGCACCACTCATCCCAACCGCCCACCTTCTCGAGGACCTGCCGCCGGACCAGCCCCATGGTTCCCGCGTAGATGATCCCGTTGTGCTCGTTTCGCGTCGCCATCGAAATGCGGAAGAAATACCGGTAGGCGTCGTAGCAGGCCTTGGCGTACATGTCGGCCCCGTCGAAATCGCGGTAGTCCTGCGGGGTCTGGACGAAGGCCACCTCGGGGTCCTGGAACAGGCCGACGAGGTCGCGCAGATAGTGGGGCTCCACGAGATAGTCCGAGTCCACGACGCCGATGATCTCGGCGGCGGGATCGGTGTGGGCCAGGGCGAAGTTCAACGCCCCCGACTTATAGCCGGGCCAGTTCTCCAGGTGGAAAAACTTGAAGCCCAGCCGCTGGCAGTGCGCTTCGACGGGCCGCCAGAGGGTCTCGTCCGCGGTGTTGTCATCCACCATGATCACCTCGTAGTTCGGATAGTCCAGGCGGGCGAGCGCCAAGAGCGTCGCCAGAACCATCTCCGGGGGCTCGTTGTGGGCCGGGACATGGAGCGAGACCTTGGGGAAGTAGGCCTGAGTCGGTTGGGGCTGGACGGCGTGCCGCCAGCGGATGCGGCAGAGCACATCGAGGATCTCATAGGTATTGGCGAGCATGAGCCCGAAGGAGACCATCTGGAGGAGAAGGAGCAGGCCGGAGAGGGCCAGGCTCCAGGGCCCCAGGTGGGAGAAGACGATGAGATCCCCGGTGAACCCGAGAAAACTGCCGATCGCCAGCGCCAGTGACCAGAAGGTCAGATGCCCGAGTGCGTTCCAGTCCTCATACCAGGCGATGAGGCCCACGCCGAGCAGGAGCTCGGCCAGGATGAGCGCCTGGAGCGGTGGCGAGATCCCCACGGCGACTAAGAGCAGGTAGCCGCTCGCGGCCAACAGGACCAGCGACGCCAGCGAGACAGCCCAGTGGTGGCACCGCACGCGGTGGCCGAGGAGCACCAGTGGGAGGAGACTCAGGCCAAAGCAGGTGACATTATAGTAGAGCAGGCTCTGCAGCATGGCTGGGCCATGGCCTCCATCGGTGCCTGGGGCTCACAAGGCTGGGGCCGCTCCTCACGTCCGGCGATGACGCCCCAGCCCCCCAGGGCCGCTACACCCCCGCTGGCCGGCACGTCCCGGGGTAGGGACGCCTGCCGGTTTCAGGGCAATTATATATTATTTAAGAGACAAGTGTTTCTAATAAACAGCAAAGCTTATGCAACAGCCATACCGAGGCCAACCACAGAGGGGACCCGTTATGGAAGGTTGTCCGGACAGGGGAGGGAAGGCCGCAGGGTACCAGTCCTCTTTCTCACCGCTATTGGCATATTGCCAAACGGGGACGCGTGGGCGACGCCGTACGCCAGTCCTTTGCCCCCCAATGGACTGTCACCGCTATAGACATGTGAAGGCCAGACGTTGACATGCGCTCTTAGCCCCCTGGCAGAGGGATCGCCCTGTCATCCCGCATGCCTTCAAACGGCGTCAACACAGATACTGGTGGCGAATTATCCAGGGCTGCCCGAAACCTCAGATTTATCGTACCTCCCACGGCGGAAGAATGCGGGTTCTATGAATTCGCCACCAGTTTCAATTATGACGCGGTTTGCGGCACGGAAGCTGAGATAAGACGTCATTGTGCCTTTGCAACGCCAAAAAAGATCACTTTTGGCCATTCACTGAAAGCCTCGTTCCGCTCTCCCAGTCTCCCCAAGCCTCCCATGCTTGTAACCGTTCACGTGGATGACACAACAAATGGTTGCTTGCCGGCCTCGATCTCCTGTACCATCCTCGGGCCATGGATACCAAGCCCCCGTTGCCGCAAGCGATCTGGGAGCGCACGCCTGCCGAGGTACAGGCGTATATCTGCGCGCTCGAAGCGCGAGTCGCTGTGCTGGAGGCCATGGTGCAACACTTGCCGGCCACGATCCAGCAGTTGACGGAGCGGCTGCAGCAAAACTCGCGCACCTCCTCGCGGCCGCCCTCGAGTGACCCGCCCCACGCAATGGGCAAACGGCCGCGGCGCGAGCCCACGGGGCGTCGCCCGGGCGGACAGCCTGGCCATGAGGGGCAGGCACGGACGTTGGTGCCAGTAGAGGAGGTGGACGTTGTCGTCCCCGTCAAGCCGGCGCGCTGTCACCACTGCCAGCACCCGTTGCAGGGGGAGGATCCCCAGCCCCAGCGACATCAGGTGACCGAGATCCCTCCTGTGAAGCCCATCGTGACCGAGTATCAGGTGCACCGCTTGGTCTGTCCGGCTTGTGGTGAGGAGACCCGCGCGGAGGTGCCCGTGGGCGTGCCGATGGGTGGGTTCGGCCCGCGGCTGCAAGCCATCACCGCCCTGTGCACAGGGGCCTATCATCTGTCGAAACGGACCACACAGCGTGCCCTGGCGGATTTGTTGGGGGTCCAGCTGGGGCTGGGGACGATCGCCAACCTGGAGCAGGCCACGGGGCAGGCGGTGGCCAAGCCCGTGGCGGAGGCCCGGGCGTATGTCCAACACCAATCGGCCGCCTACCTGGATGAGACCGGCTGGCGAGAAGGACGGCAGCGCGCGTGGTTGTGGACGGCGGTGACGGCGTGGGTCACCGTGTTTGTGATTCGCGCATCGCGCGGGGGCCAGGTCGCCCGGGAACTCTTGGGGGAGCGGTTCTGGGGGGGGTTGGTGACCGATCGCTGGAGTGGCTACACCTGGTACTCAACGTGGCGGCGGCAGGTGTGCTGGGCACCTCTGCGGCGGGACATCGACGCCATGATCGAGCGCGGGGGTCGCTCGCGCGAGCTGGGAGAAGCCTTGCGGGCGCAGGCCCAGCAGATGTTCCAGTGGTGGTATCGCGTCCGAGAGGGGACATTGGCCCATACGACCTTTACCAGCTATATGGGGTTCCAGGCAAAATCGCCGGAAAATTTACTGTCAGTCTTCGCAGCAAATCACCGGGGCTGCTGCTACATCGTTTCCGGCAGCTCGATGTGCGCAGGGTCTCCACGGCCGTTGGGAGCGCGATCGCGCTCCAGGGCCGTCGGCGAGCTAAAATAGGTCCCATTCGGGATGACATGGGAAGAAGCTAAGGGCGATACGCGCGCGAGTTCCTCGTCGGTCATCGTCTCGCCGCTGGCGCGGAGCTGCGCGATGATCCGCGTCATCTGCATCGTATTCCACACCACCACCGCATTGGACAGCAAACTGAGGCATGTCGCCTTGTTCATGATCTCCTCATAATCTCCGGTCTGAAACGCTCCCTGATTGGCAAAAAAGAGGCGACGTGCGAGCTGGTGGCGTCCTTCCCCTCGATTCAGCTGGAGCTGCATACGGCCCCGAAGACCCTCCTCGTGGATATAGCGTAGGAGGTAGAGACTGCGCAACGCGCAGCCCAACGCCGTGAGGGCCTTGGCCAGGCGGTCAGAGGGGGCACTGCTGGCTAAGCGCTGTAAGACGACCTGCGCCGGAGCCGTCCGATTGCGCAGCGACGCCGCCAGTCGCACGAGTTGGTCCCACTGTTCGCGGAGGAGTACCGTATCCACCGTGCCCCGGATGACCGCGTCGAGCTCGCCATAATGCTGAGCACGATCCAACTTATAGAGGTGGTGCTTGCTCACGTTGAGCCTGGGCATCACGGAAAAGCCCAAGAGATGACAGAGGCCAAACAGTTGATCGGTAAACCCGTGCTGGTCGACAAAATGTTCCTTCGGGCGTAACACCGTGTCGTTATGGAGGAGTCCGTCCAGGACATGGATGGCTTCGCGGATGGAACAGGCAATCACTTGCGTATGAAAGACGCTGTGCTGATCCGCGACATGGGTATACACGGTGAGCGCCTGATCGTAGTACCCGAAGTACCGCGGATAGAGCGAGCCCAGCAGCGAGCTCGCCTGGAGCCCAAAGCGTTGCCCATCCGAGGAGGAGACCGTCCCATCGCCCCACACGGCACTGAGGGGCAGGCGATGATGGAAGTTGACCAGGATCGCATTCGCGGCGGTGAGCGTGTCCTCCCGCAGGCACCAGTGTGACATGTCTTGGAGCATATCCGCCGTCAGGTCTTCCACACGATGGGCCATCGCGGCAATGCCCACATTCGTGCCATGGGCAATCAGCGTGGCCAACAGGGTCTTGGTAAAGTGCGGCAGCCGCGGCTGTGGCTCTCCGGGGCGACGAAAAGCCTGGGTGAACCCACACCAGCGATCGACGTCCATCAAGAGGTCTTCGATCCGGACGAGCGGAAGCGCGCCCTCAATGGTCTGCCGCAGCTGGGTAAGCCGCGGGGTCCCCTCCAAGGCCTCGCGCCGTTTCAGATGCAGCCGGCCCCCTTGAATCGTGACACAGAGAGCGTTAAAATCTGGGGGGTACGCCGTTAGACGGAGAGGTGGTACCCGAAAAGCATGTTCTAAACCACCCCAAGTCAAGGATACCGCTGCAACTCTCGCCACAATTTCCCTGATACCGGTGCGGAGTTAGGCCGACCCACCTAAGACGTGAACACCCTTCTCCTAGACATGGAATTCAAAGGGATGCGGATGGGCATAACCGCAGCCTCTTTCAGCCATCTTCCCCCCTTGAACACGATCCAGTTGTTGCAGCAATCCGTCTTTTGGTGTTTATCTTTGCCCGCGCGTTCCCCACCGTGATGGTGAGTAAGAATCGCCGCCCCATGACGTGAGAACCGCTCCATCTGCCGTTGATGGACTAGAGCATACATAGGACGATCTGGACTGCTATTGATCGTGTGGCGGACACGATGGTGAGCAAGATCGACCAGCAGTCGGCAATGTGATAAGTCAGCTACGGGGTCTTCAAGGTAGTGGTTCTTGTGATAGGGACCGTTCGCAGGCGTTTTACTGCCTGTGAACTCCCCACAGATGAAGAAGGCAGCCTGCACTGGGCCAATATTGACTGCCCGCCCAGGTAGATCTGTCACCCCGCGCTGGATGGCAATCTTTTGGAGCTGGCGCCTCATGTTGAGGCTGACTATCCAGGCCTCCTGGATCCCACGGTTACCGGTGTCAACTCCAATCGCGACCTTTGCCCCTGGGGGAAACTTGGTAAGAATGGTGGCCAATCGCGTCTTTATCGCACAGAGTTCAGTCTTTCCCAAGCTGAGCCAGCGGCACCGGAAGGCGTCGAACCCGAAAAATCCCCCTGGAAAAACCCAAAGGCTTGGCATTCCCTCTGGCACGTAGCACCGCATACGGGAGGCTATCTCCTGCAGGAGCTGGAAGCGATCCCGCCGCGTTGTCGGATAGCGCTCGTGGACGCTCACGGCAAATACCGGTATCGCTTCGTTTGCTCCCGGCTGAGCGCGGCTGCCCGCGGCGTCAATCCAGGCTACCGCGACCCACACCTGTAGGTTAGATGTGGACCTTCTATTGGTAATCGAATTCTTGCTTAGCAAAACCCTCGCTCTTTTGAGCTTTGTGACTTTCTTTTGCTTTCTCATACTGCAACTCCATCGGATAGACTCAAATAAGTCAGTTTAACTCCAAACCGGTATCAGGGAAATTGAGGCAAGGTTTGTACCGCCGTGGGTCACACTACCCGATGACTCGCAAACAGGTGCCGCGTCTGGGCGTCACGAGTGCCCGTGGTATAACGCATGTATATCATCGTGTTCTGGATATTCGCGTGCCCCAGCCGGTCCTGCACGAACGCCACATCGGCTCCGGCATCGAGCAAGTGCACGGCAATCGCATGCCGCAGGGCATGGAACCGCCGTTTGGCCTTCGGGATGTGTGCCAGCCTGCCATACCTCTGCATCAAGTCCCAGTACGACCGGCGTTCCAAGGGCATGCCCCGTGTCGAGATAAACAGGTAGGGAGAGTCATCCTCGCGGGTCCGGAGGTAGGCCCGGATGCGCCGCCAGTCATCCGGTTGGAGGGGATAGGTTTTGGACACAGAGCCCTTGACCCGGTGAATGTAGATGCGACCCTGCTGGGAATGGATGTCGTCCCGTTGCAGGAGTGACACTTCGGAGGCCCGCAGGCCGTGATGGTAGGCGAGCTGAAACAGGGCCCGGTCCCGTGTACCTGTGATGGTGGCTAAGAGACGGCGCATCTCGTCCTGAGTGAGAAACGCGAGCTCGGAAGCCGGGGTCGTGTCTTGTCGAGGGTCCATAAATCCGACAGTATACGTGTTTTGTCGGATTCCTGCTCTTGGTAATGTTGAAAACATTCACTAAATCAGCTCACGGGAGACGGAGGTCGTGTATCGTACTGTCGGATTGTCGCGGAAACGGTGCCACAAAGCGTGATACAGCACAGTCGGTACGGCGCTGGCACCCTCATGCCGCTACAGGCGTCGTGTGTGCGCGGAACCCTGGATACCACTGGCGGAACGTCGCCTCCCAGTCCCCGTTTAACACGCGGGTGCGGATCTGCAGCAGCAAGTGGGCCCCCCGCTGGCTCCACCGCATTTGCTGCTTCTTGACCATCCGCTTACTGACCACGCAGTTCACCGTCGACTCCACAAACCCCGTACTGATCCGCTCGCCGTTGCGGTAGCGCTCGCCATAGTTCGGGATGAAACCGCCATTGCGCTCGATATACGTGGCAAACTCCTGCACCGCCTTGCACAGCTTCCATGCTATGGCGTCGTCGCTCTCGTAGGCGGTGGCTTCGAGGTCCCCTTCCACGAACCGCAGCTCCTTCAAGGCTTGAAACACATTGCCATGCCACAGAAACCATTTGATGCGTTCGAGTTCCCGCAGCACATCGTCTCGCAGGGTGGGTATCTCCTGACTGGCCTGGACGGGCAACCCTTTGGCCGTCTGGGTCAACGTCGTCAGCCGCATCGTGATATGGAACCAGTCGAGCAGATGCTCGGCCTCCGGACTGAGGTAGAGCTGCAGGTCCCGCACTGTCTCGCCCCCATCGGAGAGAAACTCGATCTGCTGGTTCATTTGGAGGCCTTGGGATTGGAGGAGTTCGAAGAGGCGGCGCTTCGGTTTCTCGTCATAGGTCTGCACGAAGGCAAAGCATTTGCTCGAAGGGGCGGATGGTTCGTCGTCCTGTCTGAACGCGAGGATGCTCTTCCCGGCGATCACCTCGAACCAACCTTGCGCGCCACCTTGCGCTTTGACATAGCCGCCATCGATCCCGACCGTCAGCGGACCATCGGGAATGGGCAACGCCCCCCAGTCGCGTGGACACCCTTCGATACAAGACCCCTGTTCTTTACCCAGAGCGTCCTCGAGACGTTCAGCCATCTGCAAGACGTGGTTACGAATGGTCACGGCCTGCAGGGGTTCGTCGATGGGCAGCACGTCGTGCATGAGCTCCACGGTCATGCCGTACGAGACCAAGGATGCCCACTTGGTCTCCAGATAGAGTAACTCCGGGGTGGTATGTTCCGGCAGCAGGTCGGCGAGCGGGCTGAAGCTGTGGGTGTCATGGGCCTGGCACGCGCAGTGGGTAAGGCGTGGACTTTCGACCGGCAGGGAACCAAAGACGGTCCGAAAGACCGCGGAATGCGCTCCCTTGCTCTGGCGGATGTGGCCGCACTGTGGACAGTGGCGCTGCTGGCGCAGGTACGCCTGCATCTGCCATTCCACAACGACTTCTTGCATGGCCTGGAGCACCATCTTGCCTTCTGCCAACGAGAGTCCCAGGGTAGCGGGTGTCAGATCTTCGCGCTCCACGCAGGCCACTTCGTGTATCGCTTCCTGGCCGTCATCGGTCCTCGTCACTACCTGTACCGTGACCTTCATTGCTCGTCTCCTCGCTCGTCTCCTCTCTGCCATGGCCAGGCTTGCAGCTGGGCATTGATGGCGCGGCGATCGACGTGCTCGGGCTGAAACTGCTGATAGGCCTCCAGGCAGTCGACGGCCTCTTGCAGCACGTCGAGATCTCCAATCGCCTCCCGGACGGCGTCACGGACTGACGCGTGAGCATCCGCATCCAACAGGGCTCTGGCGGCATCAGCGGCGACGAACATGGCTTCAAAAGGTGGATGATAGCGATGCTGATCGAGCCGCGCCATATATGCCCAGGCACCCCCGCACTCCTCGGGCGGTGCCGCCCGTTTGGCGGCGATACACACGGGATAAAACCGCTTGGCATCACGTGGCAGCCTCGCTTCGAGGTGGATGTCGCATTGCCACTGGGCCCCGTAATCATAGACATACCGGAAGCGCTCACCTTGACGGAGACGCAACGTGTGCAACTGGACGTGTCGAGTATCAGCCCCACTGCTCCCATAGTCCTTGCCGTGGAGGTGAAACGTGTGCAGATGCTCGTCGCTCCAGTCAAAGACGATTTGAAGGATGGCATGGAGCTGCGCCAGGGTGGTGTCGCTGCAGACGAGGAGTCGGCGCCAGATGAGCGGACTGATCTCACGTAGGGTGATACGCAGTTGATAGATACTGGGCGGTTCGGATGGCTGGCTCATGGGTTGAGCGTAGCGCAGTCCGCGGTGTCGCTCAAGGTCTCCCCCCGGAATTTAGCACTCTCGTTGCTGGGACAGCGTACACGCGCCGCTGACCTTGATCACCGCGTTTGGGCGCTTGGCGAGGTCCAGCACCTTGGGCAGGTCCGCCCAGGGCTGCGGCGGGGCGGGCGGCGTGCGGGGCTGCACCAAGGCCAGATGGTCGAGGATGAAGCGCGTGTCGGGGTGGCGGTCGATCAGCGCCCTGCCCGCGTCCACGTTGCCCCAGCACAGCATGTTGACCGGAAAGTCGTGCCGCACCGCTGCGCGCAGGATGCGGTCGAGGCCCGGGTCGTTCGGCTCGCGCTGTGCCTCCTGTGTCATCATGATGCGGATGCCGACCGTGCCCGGCGTGTGCTTCCAGTCGGCGATGACCTCGCCCACCGCCGGATCATCCGGGTTCACTGGCTTGACCAGGGCGAACCGGCCGGGATACGCCCGTTGCACGTCCACCGCATAGCTGGCGTCGTACTGGTACATGGAAAAGGCGGAGACGAGGATCGCGCCATCGACGCCGACTTTGTCCATCGCCGCCACCATCTCGTCACCCGTGACGTGCTCGGGCCAATTCGGCACACTGTGCCAGGGCCGTTGCGGCGTGTTTGCCTCATACGCGTGGACCTGGGAATCGATGATTGCCATCGGGGAGCTCCTTTGGAGTACGCGGTTTCGGTGTATGCAAACAGGTCGGGCCCGCCGCCTCCAGCTGCGGGCCGGCGCAGGTGCACGCCAAACCTCCTTGATCACTCTCCTGCGCGCGGTGGAGTTATGGCACTGATCATATGCTTGGGTGCAAACCGCGTCACAGAACCTCCGGCTTTAGCCCGCGGAAGCCACGCCGATTTATCGGCAGTGGAGGAAGCGGGCTATTGGCTTTAGCCATCTCTTACATGTGAGCAAGCAATGTGATATACTCTTCTCCATGGAAACCATGCGTACCCTCATCTGCCAACTCAACCCTACTCCTGGAGCAACGGGCAGAACTGGATGCGACCTTGTGCGCCTTTGCGGATGCCTGCAATGCCATCGCCGACGTCGCCCGGTCGATCCACTCGACCAATAAGGTCAAGGTCCAACATACCTGCTACCAAGACATCCGCGCACGGTTTGGGCTGTCCGCAAACCTGACTATTCGAGCCATCGCTCGTGTGTGCGCTACGCTGAAAGTCAAGGCGAAGATGCACTCGACCTTCCAACCTACCTCGATTGACTATGACCAACGCATCTTCAGCTTCCGGGAATGGGACTGGACCTTCAGCGTGACATTGCTGCATGGCCGCTACCGGCTCGACACCGGACTGGGCGACCGCCAGCGCTCGGCGCTCAAGGGGAAACAGCCCACAGCAGCTGTCCTTGTCAAGCGCCGTGACGGCACCTACTGGCTGCATGTGCAGCTCTCTTCCGACGCCCCACTGCTGATGGAAAGCCGTGGGGTACTCGGTGTCGATCTCGGTCGCCGCCGTGTCGCCGTCGATTCCGATGGAACTATCTACGAAGCGGAGGAAGTCAACCGACTTCGCCAGCACTATCCGAAAGTCCGCCGCTCGTTCCAAGCCAAGGGGACGAAGGGCGCCAAACGCGCCTTGAAACGCCTGTCCGGCCGGGAACGTCGGCATATGCGCCACGTCAACCACGTCATCAGCCGCCGCATTGTGAACACTGCTCAGGATAGCCACCGCATGCTTGCACTGGAAGACCTGACAGGGATTCGCCAGCGGACGAAAGTCCGTAAGGCTCAGCGGTACGGGCAGCAGAGCTGGGCCTTCTACCAGCTCCGGCAATTCCTGGCCTACAAGACGCAGGATGCTGGCGTGTGGCTGGTCCTGGTCAATCCGGCCTATACCTCTCAGATGTGTCATCGGTGCGGCGAACGTGGCCAACGGGATGGCCTTCAGTTTCTGTGCAAGCAACACGGCACGATGGATGCCGATCTGAACGGCGCCCAAAACATTGCGATGCTTGGGGCGGAAGTAGCGCCGCCTGAACGCGCCGGATGTTCGAGCGCGAAAGCTGCGGGGCTTTAGCCCCAGCAGATCGTTACAACATTGTTTACTCTGGTGCGGAATGAAGCCGGCTCGCGGGAGCCATGTAACTCTGTATTTATGAACACTGCCCTTCTCTAGCCCTGGAGACTGGTATGTTGCCTCCGCCCACCATGGTGGCTCTTCAAGCCGGTGCGCTCAGGGTGAGCCGAGTTAATTCCGCGCTAATGTAAGGGATGTCGTGACGCGCTTTGCTTGGGTGCTCGTCCGGAAGGTGTTTCACCGTTGGTGATCTCGCACAGAGAGCTCTCCGAGATTCCTCGCAAGCAATGCGGAGGATTCTCGCGGTTTCTTCCCCACATGCAGGAGAACAATCCCCAGCTCTGCAACACCCTCCTCCCCGCCTACAGCGTCACGACACGCGCCTCAGCGGCCGAGCGCTCTATCGCGTCGATCAGCGTGTGGCGCGTCACCGCGAGATCGAAGTCCACCTCGAATCCCGTCCCCGAAGCGAAGGCGTGTGCCGCGCGCCTGCAGGCCGACCATGGTCTTGAGGCCGCGCGCCTTGGCGCAGGTCGCCATCTCCTGGGCCTCTGCCAGGGTGGCACCCAGGGGCCACTCGCAGCACACCACCTTGTTGGCGTGCAGGCCGGCCATGACGAGGTCTTTATGGCCGGGCACCCGCACGCAGACGACCACAAGATCGATCTCGGGGTGCTGCGCCATGGCATCGATGTCGTGGAACGCGTGCACGGCGTCGAACGTTGCCTTCGAGGCCTGGGCGGTGTCCTCGTGGGCCGTACAGACCGCCTGCAGTGTGTAGTCCGGCAGGAGGTGGAGCGCCGGGACGTGGGCGTTGGCGCCCCAGCCGCTGCCGCCCTGCGTCACGGTCGCGCCGACGATGCCGGTACGAATGGTGTCTGCCATGGCTGCGTCTCCCTTCTCGGGGGCTGTCGGGCATGCGTGTCCATGTGCTGTTGACCAGGCACACGCCTGCGCGACGGAAGCTAGCGTGGTGCGTCGTCAGCTTGGGATCATCCGGTGTATCCTCAATGGCCTTCTCTCCATTGTCGCAGGATTTGTGTGGCGTGTCGAGGGAGGAGGTGGGGATACCAAAAAAGACGACGCTGCTGACAGGATGGACGTGGTGTGGGATGTTGTCACATGCATCGCTCGTCAAGGCCCTGTGACAGCCATCTCAGTCCATCTCCACTGTTGCAACACTACCAACGGTACGAGCCGTTTGAACGAGCGGACGGAGGAAGGGCCTCACGGCTCGACCTCCTCCGACTCTACATCGAAGCCATCAAGCTAATGCAGCATTGACTCCGCTCGGTGGTCGAGTTCACGCTGCAGCTCGTCCAGGTCGCACTCCCCAAGGGCCGCGTGATCCCGCAGGATTTCGGCGAAGGAGGGCAGCTCACGGCGATCGATCTGGGACTCAACCGCCCATAATTTGGACCGCATGAGGGCCTTGGGGCAGTGGGAGAACACTTCCTGAATATCCACCACGATGGCGAGCTTGGGGCGTTTACCCTGGAATGCCATGCTTTCCAGTAAATCGGCGTCCCGCACCAGGCGCACGGTGCCGTTGACCCGCAGCGTCTCATTCATGCCGGGAATCATGAACAGCAAGCCCACCTGGGGGTTGTGCAGCATGTTGGTCAGGGTGTCCAGGCGATTGTTGCCTGGGAGATCGGGGATGGCGATGGTCTTTTCGTCGAGCACCCGCACGAATCCGGGGTAGTCTCCTTTGGGTGACACATCACAGCGACCGGTGGCATCTGAAGTTCCCAGCAGGAGGAAGGGGCTTTTGGCAATGATGGCTCGACAGTGCTGGTCCAGACGCTCGATCTGTTTGTTCAAGGAGCGTGCGCTCGGCCAGCCAAATACGTCACGCAGCTGGGACTCGTCGGTAATCAGGTCGGTAAAAGTGGTGGTCGTCATCGGTCCGCCTCCCAATCATCAGCCCTCAAGGGCACACATGGTGGATGTTTCGGATAGAAGTGATCTCTCCCAGCTAAATCGGTGGCCTTCTCCCATGCCAATCGGTGGCTTGCTGGTACGCGTAGGCCACGTTCAGGACCGTCTGCTCCGCGAACGGTTTTCCCCCGATCTGGAGGCCGATGGGCAGGTTCTCCGAGGTGAAGCCGCAGCACATGCTCAACGCGGGAGAGCTGGCCAGACTGAAAGAGGTGGTCAGCCCCGCCCGATTGCGGTGACTGCGCTCCTTGGAGTCGATGATCGGGTCCGGCTCTATCTTCGGGGCCGCGATCCCCATGGTAGGCATGACCAGCACGTCCGCATGTTCCAGGGCGGCCAGCACCTCCTGGCGCAGCAAGGCCCGAAGCTTCAGCGCTTTATAGTAGGCCAAGGCCGGAGTCAGGCTCCAGGTGAGGTAGGATATCCGGTTGTCGTGCTTGATCTCCTGCAACCGTTCCCGGATCAGCTCCCGATAGTTGGTAGGGGCCTCAACCCGTAACACGCTGGAGATCGTGTTGGCGTGGCGGGTCAGGGGGATGGACACTTCTTCCACCTGCGCTCCCAACGCTGCCAGCACGTGGACCGCCTGGGACACGGCGTCTCGCACCTCGGGCTCCACCACCTCGGCGTACAGCAACTCCTTGACCACGCCCACCCGTTTACCCGCCAGGTTCCCGTCCAGAGCGGCCCGATAGTCGGGCACGGGCACATCCCACGTGTAGGCGTCGTGGGGATCGTGACCGGCGATGGCCTGGAGGGTGAGGGCGCAGTCTTCCACCGTGCGAGAGAGGGGACCGATGGTGTCCATGGACCACATGCCGGGCCTGAGGCCATGCCGGCTGACTCGGCCCCAGGTGGGCCTGAGACCCACCAACCCGCACCAGGCGGCGGGCCCACGCACGGACCCTCCCGTATCCTCACCCAGGGAGGTGGCACACATGAAGGCGGCGGTGGCCCCTCCGGAACCGCTGCTGGAACCGCCGGTGAATCGCTCCAGGTCCCAGGGGTTACGCGCGGTGTCGAACGCGTGGGACAAACTGGTGGTGCCGAACTCGGTCATATTGAGCTTGCCCAGGAGAATGGCCCCCGCCGATTTCAGCTTGGCGATCACCGTGGCGTCTTCATCGGGAACAACATCGTTGAAAATGGGCGTGCCGCAGGTGGTACGGATGCCCGCCGTGTTGAGCTGGTCTTTGACCGCCACCGGAACGCCGTGTAAAGGCCCGCGGTATTCGCCCCGGGCCAGCTCCCGCTCCGATGCCCGCGCGGCCTCCACCGCCTGGTCGCGGCACACGGTCAAGTACGCGTACAGCCGGTCGTTCAGGCGGTCAATGCGCTCGAGGTATCCTTCAACGACTTCCACTGGTGAGACCTGGCGACTCTTGATCAGCTCAGACAGCTGGGATACCGACAGAAAAGGGATTTCGGCTTTTTCCATCATGGCGCTTCTCCCCGAATTGATCAGGTCCCTCCGACCGGATGGCTTGATGGCGGGACCTTGGCGAACCTGTCACGCCGCGCGACCAGACCGGTGGCCTAGCTCGGTGGCAGGAGGATGGGCAACGGTTCGACCGTATCCAGCCCGGGAGGGTTAATGTGGTCCAGATCTTCCAGCAGGGCATTGAGGCTGTAGGTGACTTCGGTCAGCTCCGGGTCCTGAATTTCAAGTCCCACCGCGTGGCCCAAACCCCGCACCTCATCGTTGGTCAATTCCTTCATACCAGCCTCCCTTGGCTTGAGGGTAGGAACTCACCTGATGCCATGGTTATGTGAAGCGAAGAAGGCGCTGACCGTTGCAGTCAGAGCCCCGCTGCCTCCTCAGAGAGATCGGCCCCCCCAGTCTCGCACATGTGGAACGCCCGGGGCATGAGGGGCGATATCGCCCCGTGGGTGAGAGTATCTGTTGGGTAGAGACCCCGAACCTCTCACCTGGGGAGATACACCATTCATGGGAAGC
>Ga0137796_10000798_pt1 | contig 18968 bp, 14 predicted proteins | sample OV2TP3_FD_97704 | JGI IMG/M metagenome (GOLD analysis project Ga0137796, IMG submission 97704) | reverse complement strand
ACATCCGTGAACAGAAACGGCACCTGCATGTCCATGAAGATCCGGTAGCCCGGATAGAGCCGCCACTGGAGGTAGCCGCCGGTGTTCGGGCTGTTCAACACCGTGCCGCCGGTCCCCACGCGCTCCAAAAACGTCACGAGGCCCTGCGGCAGCCGCTGATCGGACACGGGATAGCGGGGCCGGTCGTGGAAGACGGCCATCGCGAAATTCAGGGGCAACAGCAACAGCCACGCGGCCCCCGCTAGATAGACCACACGGCCGGCCCGCGTCGCCAGATGCGTGGTGGCGATGAGCGGGGTGGCCCGCAACAGCGGCAGGGCGAGCAGCAGACACTCGTTGGTGAACCGCACCCCTCGCAACACCAGGGCGAGCCCCCCCGCGGCCATCACCAGATGGCTGACGCGCAGCGGCCGCTGCCGGCAGGCGAGCAGCGCCGCAGCGCAGAGCACGAGGAAGAGCACGTTGAAGACGGTCAGGTGCCCCGGCGTCATAAACGTGATGGTGTAGGAGAAGAGATCGTAGAACCGATAGGGCGCAAGCTCCGCGATATACTGGGAGGCGCCGGCCGTTGAGATGAAGGGAACCGGCAGCAGGCGGACCCCGTGCGGGGTGAGCAACACCGTGCCCGCGGTCGCCAGCGCCGGCAGGAGGACCTGGCGCGCCTGCCGCGCGCGGCTGGCCGGTCCGCGCACGGACGCCATGAGAGCCTCCAGCCCATAGGCGCCCACGATGAGGAGCATGACGGGGTAGACGACCCCATGGATGTTGCCCCACACCAGCCCCAGCGCCGGCAACCCCCAGGCCGCGCGCGGATGCCGCTCCAAGATCCAGATGAAGGCGATGATGAAGAGGTAGGTGAACAGGTGCGGGCGCACGCCGAGCCAGCGCGGCAGCAGGAACAGGCAGGAGGCCAGCGCCAGGAACACCAGCCAGGCCATCGGCGCGCGGCGGTCCCGGCCCGCAAAGAAGAAGTGCAGGATGAGGCCGGCGGCCACGAGATAGAGGCTGGCCCGCAGGACGATCAGGGCCGGGTAGCCGCCCCACTGATAGAGCGAGTAGACCAGCGCTTGAAAGCCCCAGTAGTAGTCCACCCAGGGCCGAGGGGGCAAGAGGAACGAGAAGAAGCTCGTCGTAGGCAGGGCGCGGTGCTCAACGATGTAGCGGCCGCCGCTGAGGTGGTACCACAGGTCGGTGTCGCCCGCCACGATCGGCCACTGGAACATGGCCACGCCGCAGAAGAGCACGACCCCGACGGCGTAGACCAGCCAGGGCTCCTTGAAGACGCGCGCGACGCTCCCGCGGGCAGCCCTCATGACCCGGCGACTTGCACCTTGACCTGCTCGAAGTGCAGGCTGGGATCCGAGAGCACCAGGATCTTGGACCGCATCTGCTGCTCCAGGCGGTTGAGGTTGGGCCGGTCCTCCTGCAACAGCCGCACGGCCACCTGGGGATGGACGAGCAGCTCCACGGTTTTGTGCGGCGAGCGCTTGAGGGCGCGCTTGGCCTGTCGGATCGCCTCGATGGCCATCGTGACCGCCGACTTCACGCTGCCCCGCCCTCCGCAGTACGGGCAGGCCTGGTAGCTGACGGTCTCCACCGAGCGCCGCATCCGCTGCCGCGTCAGTTCCGCCACGCAGATCTCCGAGAAGGACACGAGGTTCGTCTTCGCGCGGTCCCGCCCCAGGGCGTCCTCCAGCACCTTGACCAGCTCATGGCGGTGGGCCGGGATGTCGAGGTCGATGAAGTCGATCACGACGATCCCGCCGATGTCCCGCAGGCGCAGCTGCCGGGCGACCTCCACGGCCGCTTCCTTGTCAACCTGGAACGCGGTCTCCTCGAGATTCCGCCGGCCGGTGAACTTGGCGGTGTTCACGTCGATCGCCACGAGGCCCTCCGTCGGCTCGATCACGATCGAGCCGCCGGAGGGCAGCTGCACCCGCTTGTCGAACAAGGCCGCGATCTGCTCCTCCAGCCCCTCCTGTTCAAACAGCGGTTCCTCGCCCTGGTAGGGATCGACCCGGACCTTCACGCCCGGAATGAGCATCTGCAGGAAGCGCCGGAGGGAGTGATACTCGTTCTTGGCATCGACCACCACGCGATGGGTGTCCTCGGTGAAGCTGTCCCGGATCACCCGCTGCGCCAGGGGTTCTTCCTGATAGAGGCACACCGGCGCCTTGGCTCGCGCCGCCGTCCGCCGGATGCGCTGGTAGATCCGCGACAGGTACCGCACGTCCCGGGCGAACTCTTTTTCCCCCTTGCCGATGCCGGCCGTCCGGATGATCAGCCCCGCGTCTTGGGAAAAGCGCAGCTTGGTCAACAGCGGCCGCAGCCGGTCCCGCTCCTGAGGATCCTCGATGCGCTTCGAAATCCCCATGCGGGGATCATTGCACATCAGCACCATGTAGCGGCCCGGCAGGCTGATATGGGTGGTCAGCCGCGCCCCCTTGGTGCCGAACGGCTCCTTGACGACCTGGACGAGGAGCTCCTGGCCGACCTTGGCGACCTCCTCGATCCGCGAGCGGCGGTGGGGCGCCGGGGGCCGCTCCGGAGCCGGCTCCCCCTCCAGGATCGCGTCCTCCTCCGGGGGCGGCTCCGTGATGTCCGCGACATAGAGGAAGCCGTTTTTCCCAAGGCCGATGTCGACGAACGCCGCGCCGATCCCCGGCACGACCGACGTGATCCGGCCCTTGTAGACGCTGCCGACCATCCGGGTGTCGGATGGCCGCTCGACGTAGAACTCCTCCAACCGCTTCTGTTCCGTGATCGCCACGCGGGTCTCTTGGGGATCCGCGCTGATGAAAATCTCTCTCATAGGCTCCCTCGTGCCGCTTGCAGCATGGTCAGCGTCGCCAGCGCCGCGGTGTCCGACCGCAAGGTCAACCGACCCAACGAGACGGGGATCGCCTTGAACCGCTGCGCCATCTCCACTTCCTCTCGCGTAAAATCCCCCTCCGGCCCGATGAGCGCCGCCACGGCCTCATCCGCAGGCGCCCGGCTGACGGCCGCCTGCAGCGACACGGCGGCGGGCACCGCGAGCGTCGGCATGATCACGCAGGCGGCGAGGTCAAGCTGCGGCAGGAACGCCTTGAGCGTCATGGGCGCGTCGATCATTGGCATGACGGCCCGGCCGCATTGCGCGCAGGCGGCCTCCGCGATCCGCTGCCACCGCAGGCGCTTGCGCTCGAGCTGAGGCGGCGCCGCGCGCGCGATGGTGCGCGCCGTCAGAAGCGGCGTCAGCCGGTCCACGCCCAGCTCGGTCGCTTTCTGGATCACCCAGTCGAACCGATCCGGCTTGATCAGCGCCTGCCCGAGCCACACGCGCAGGGGACCTGTCGGCTCGACCGTCTGCGCCTCGATCCGCACTAGGAGCGTTCGCTTGGCGCAGCGGAACACCCGGCCCGCATAGCGGTGCCCCTCCCCATCGACGCACTCGAGGGGATCGCCGGGCTTGACGCGACGCACATGCCGGAGGTGGTGGAGCGTCTGGGGGGAGGCAACCGTCACCGTGTCACCCCGGACGGCCTCCGGCGGGATGCGCACGCGGATCATGGCTGAGGTTGGTGGAGCAGAGGGGGATCGGCGCTTCTGGCTCACCCTCGATCCCGAAGGCTCCACGAGACAGAAGTAATATGGTGGAGCAGAGGGGGATCGAACCCCTGACCTCGTGAGTGCGATTCACGCGCTCTCCCAACTGAGCTACTGCCCCGTCGTCGCTCGCTCTAGAAATCCGATGACCAGCTCCTCCATAGGAGGGAAAACCCAGGTTTTCCCTCCTATCGGTCGTTCGCCTTTCTCAATCACCTGCTCACTCCCTGGGCTCCCTTTCCTCAGGGAAACTACTCCAACAGGCTACGGACAGTTTATTATGGGCTCCATTGTCGCATGAGGGGGAAAGGACGTCAAACAGGGTGAAGCAAAAGGTGTCAGACACCTTTCAAAGCGGGAAAAGTGTCTGACACCTTTTGTACAGTCCCGGGGTCACCCTTGGAGCATCAAGAGCAGCGCTAGCCGGAACAGCCCGTAGCTGACGACCACCAGGATCAGCCCGATCACATAGCGATACCGGATCAGGTACTCATCCAGCACGGTCAGGGTCCGGTTCAAGGTCCGGCTGGTCTCAAGGAGGTTGTGGGGGAACAGGACCAACCACACCCCCACCCCCAGGCACAGCAGGCTGAGCACAAGACATCCCAGGTTTGGTGGCATCAACTCCTCCCGCCTCAACACCCTGGGCCGGGCACCCCCCAGTCCGCCGCCGCCGGTGCGGTGCTCGCGCACACTTTCCCGGTGTCCAGGTCGATCTGGAGCGTCGCCCCGGCATGGACCCCGGCGGACCGAGCGGCGGTCACGTTCGCGCCGAGCCCGGTGCCGCCCGCTGCCGGCGCGCCCCAGTTCTGCATCGCTGGAAACGGCGCCAGATCCAGGTTCGGCATCGCCCCGGCATCGTAGAGGTTCGCCGGGTTCTGGGCCTTCCACCGCAGCTGCGAGCCCCGGATCGAGGCCAGAAGCTGCAGCGCCTCGCCGGTCCGCGACCGTTCGGTCACCCGGAAGTACTGCGGCAAGGCGATAGATGCCAGAATCGCGATGATGATGACGACCATCAACAGCTCAAGCAACGTAAACCCTCGTGTCCCCTTCATCGTCCTCCTCCTGTGTGCCGTCTGCACGGCGCTCCACTCTTCCCCTCCGAACCGCACGTCCCGGTTCGCCTCACCTCCTTCGCATCATCCGGGTTTGAACCCTCCGGCCATCTTGAAGATCGGCATGAAGATCGACAGCACGATCACGAGCACGACGCCGCCCATGATGACGATCGCGATGGGCTCGAACAGCCGCGTCATCCGCGCGATGAACATCTCCACGCGGGCTTCGTAGTAGCGGGCCATCTGCGCCACCATCTTGGCCAGCTCGCCCACCTCCTCGCCCACCTGGACCATCTGAACCGTCATCGGAGGAAACAGGCCGGTCTCCTGCATGGGCTCGGCCATGGTCTTCCCTTCCTTCACGTGCTCCCGCACCACGCCGATCGCCCGGCCGTAGACTCGGTTGGTGGCGCTGTGCTGCAGGATCTCCAGGCTGGAGAGCAGCGGCACCCCGCTCTCCAGCAAGGTCGACAGCCCGCGGGAGAACTCGGCCAACTGCAGGTACTCCATGAGCGTCTTGAAGAGCGGGAGGCGCAGCAGCAGCTCATCGCGCACCCACTGCCCGGTCGTGGTCCGCAGGTAGCGGCGCAGCGCCTGGAACCCGCCGAACGCCCCGAGGACGATGAGCACGGCGTACTGGCGCGCGGCGTGGCTGACGCCGATGACCATCCGGGTGATCCATGGTAGCTCGAGCCCTTCCATGCTGGCGAACATCGCCGAGAACTTCGGGATGAGCCAATAGACGAACACCCCCACGACCCCGACGGCCGCGATGACGAGGAACAGCGGATAGGTGAGGGCGGTCCGGGCCTCGTTCTGCAAGTGCTGCGCCATCTCAAAATGGCGGGCAAGCTGCTGCAGCGACTCCGCCAGATGCCCGCTGGCCTCCCCGGTCTCCACCAGGTTCTGCCAGAGGTTGGAGAAAATGGCCGGATGCTTGGCCAGCGCGTCCTTGAAGGTGCGCCCGGCCGCCACCTCCCGCCGGATGTCATCGAGCGCGAGCAGCAGCGCCCGGCTTTCCACCTGCGCGGAGACCACTTCGAGGCTCTTCAGCAGCGGCACCCCGGCGCCGAGGAGCGTGGCGAGCTGCTGGCAGAGCAGCACGTGATCGTCCACCTTGACCCGCGCGTGCATGCGCCGCCGGCCTTTCACCGAGCGGACCGCCGCCTTCCGCGCCGCCTCCACCGTCTTGTGCGAAATCGACGTGACGAGCAGCCCGCGCTGCTGCAGGACGGCGATCACCTCATCCTCGGTCATCCCGTCGAGGTGCCCCGTGTGGACGACGCCCTGGTCGTCGCGCGCGCTGTACGTGAACGTCGGCATCCGTCGTCGCCTCTATCCCATTCGTCAGTGGCTACGTGGCGATGTGTTGCTTTGCCGCTTTCATCGGTCGAGGAGGATCACGGCTTCGAGCTCTTCCAGGCTGGTCAGGCCCGCCCTGACCTTCTTCAGCCCCTCATCCCACAACGTGGACATGCCCCCGGCGATCGCCGCGTCCTTCAAGACGTGCGACGGCTTGCCTTCCGCGATCAGGCCGCGCAGCTCGCGGGTCGGCAGCATCACCTCGTAGACCCCCAGCCGGCCGCGGAAGCCGGTGCTCGCGCACGCCTCGCACTTGCCCGCGCGGTACAGCAGCTCGTCGCCGAAGCCGAACCGCTCCCGGATCTGCGGGACCGGCTCGTACGCCTGCTTGCAGTGGTCGCAGAGCTTCCGGATGAGCCGCTGCGCCACGACGAGGGTGAGCGTTGAAGAGACGAGGTAGGAGGCGATCCCGATATCGATGAGCCGGGTGACGGCGGAGGGCGCGTCGTTCGTGTGCAGGGTGGTGAACACCATGTGGCCGGTCAGGGACGCGCGCACGCAGATTTCCGCCGTCTCCAGGTCGCGGGTCTCCCCCACCATGATGATGTCCGGATCCTGCCGCATGAACGCGCGCAGGCCCGTCGCAAAGGTCAGGCCGATGGAGGGCTTGATCTGCACCTGGTTGACCCCCGCCAGGCGGTACTCCACCGGGTCCTCGATCGTGATGATGTTCTTGCCCGGCGCGTTGATCTCGTTGAGCGCCGCGTAGAGCGTGGTGGACTTGCCGGAGCCGGTCGGCCCGGTGATCAGGACGAGGCCGTAGGGATCCCGGGTCGCCCGCCGGAACGCCTCCAGCTCCTTGGGCCCGAACCCGAGCTGGCTGAGGTCGAGCAGCGAGGGCGACTTCACCAGGATGCGGACGACCACCTTCTCGCCGTAGATGGTCGGCATGGTGGAGACGCGGAAGTCGATGGGCGAGCCTTCCATCGTCATCATGAAGCCGCCGTCCTGGGGCAGCCGCTTCTGCGCGATGTCCATCTTGCAGAGGATCTTGATCCGGGACACGATGGCGGCGTGGAGGTGCTTCGCGGGCGGCGGGATGTCGCACAACACGCCATCGATCCGATAACGAAGGCTGATCTTGTCCTTGAACGGCTCGATGTGGATGTCGCTGGCGCGATCTTTGATGGCCTGCCGGATGATGAGATCCACCAGCCGGATGACCGGCGCCTCCTCCGCCGCCTGCTTGAGCCGGTCGAGATCCAAGACCTCCTCCCCGGCGGCGGCCGGCATGCCATCATCCTCCGGCGCCTCATAGGAGTCCCCGATCGCCTTGCGCAGCAGGGCGTCCTCCCCGCCGTAGAACCGCTCGATGGCTTCCTCCAGATCCTGCTTCGTCGTCATCACCGGGTTGATCTCGCAATGCGAAATGCGGCTGAGGTTGTCCATGGTGATGAGGTCGAGCGGATTGACGCAGGCGACGGTCAGCAGGTTCAGCGTCCGGGAGAGCGGCAGGACCAGGTGCTGCCGCGCGAACTCCTCCGGGACGAGCTGCTCCAGCCCCTCGCCCTTGTGCGGGCTGAGCAGGCCGGAGGCGGAGGAGGCATAGGGGATGCCAAGCTGGCGGCTGAGGGCGGCGGCGATCTCCAGCTCCGTCACGATGCCCGCCTCCACCAGGACCTCGCCCACGCGCTTGGTGGTCCCGCGCTGCAGATCGAGGGCCTTGGCGAGCTGGTCCTGGTTGATCAGGCCCGCTTTAATCAGGAGCTGCCCCAACTTGTCGCCCCGTTTAAGGATAGGCATTTCTCCTCACCGGTGTCTGGCTCCCCGCCGGTGTCTGGCTCTTCGCAATCGGATCTGCATAGCGAAGGGCCTGACACCGGACGTGGTGCCTGGCACCGGACGTGGTTCACGGCGCCTCCAGCCGGTTCAGCGTCCGCTCGATGGCCTCCTGCGGGGCGTCGACCGGCTGCTGTTCCCGCATCGACATCACGGCCGAGGCCACCTGCGGCGACATCCCCTCCCGGATGATGTGCGGCGTGATGAACACCAGCAGCTCGCTGGCGGTCTCATCGACCTCCGTGTTCCTGAACACCGCACCCAGCACCGGCACGTCCCCCAGCACCGGCACCTTGCGCACCGTCTGCTGGTCGCGGCGGTCGATCAGGCCGCCCACGATGAGCGTGTGGCCGTTTTTGATCCGCACGAGCGTCCGGCTGCTGCGGGTCTTGGGATCTCTCGGGGTGGCCTGGCCGCTCGGCGGGGTGATGTTCGACGGCACCGTCTTGGTCACGGTCGGCTCCACGATCATGGTGATGTAGTCGGACTCATTGACCTGCGGGGTCACCACGAGCACCACCCCGGTCGTGGTGCGCTCCGGTTTGCTGCCCGGCGTCGTCCCGGTCGCGGCCTGGGAGGTTTCAAACCCGATCGCCTCATCGGCGGTCAGCCGGATCACCGCGCTCTCGTTGTCCAGCGTGAGGACTTTGGGCCGCGCCAGGATTTTGGTGTCGGTGTCGCTCTCCATCGCCTGCAAGACCGCCAGCGCCGCGCTCGAGCCCAGCGTGCCGAACTGGATGCCGCCGGAGGTGACCGTGGTGTCGGTGCTCCCCTGGCGCCACTTCTCGTTCAGATGGGAAAAGGGAAACCGCGTCGCGCGGGTGGCGGGATCCAGCGAGAACAGGTCCCCCTCCGAGCCGATGCCCCACTCGACGCCGAGGTCCTTCACCTTCGCCAGGGTCGTTTCGATAATCTCAGAGTCCACCATGATCTGCGGCGTCTGGATGTCCAGCGCCACCAGCACCGCCTCGATCCGCGGGAAGTTCTCCGGCACGTCGGTGACGATCAGCGTGTTGGTCCGGCCGTCCACGACCACCTTGCCGTGCTCGGTCAACAGCTCCTTGAGCACCATGTCAATGCCCACCCCGGCTTCCGTGGTGCCGCCGGCGCCGCTGGGACGGCTCGGCGCCGATGACCCGCCGGAGCCGCCGCCGCTGGAGCCGGCGCTCGAGCTCGAGGACGACTCGCCGCCTTCCGCGTCGTCCAGGGAGGCCTCAAAGGGGGTCCGGGACCCGAACACCGCCGCAGCCTTGGCGAGGATGGACGCCGACACCCGCGCGAACTTCAGCCGGTAGACGCGGGTTTCGGTCGCCACCCCTTCCGCTTTCGCTTTGGGCTTCGGCCTGACAAGGTAGATGTCGCTGCCCGGGGCGCGCTCATAGACGAGCCCCAGGGCGTCCAGGATCTGGTCGAGCGCGTCGAGGATCTCCACGTCCTGGAGGTAGACGGTGACCGGCAGCTCGCCCACGTCAGGCCCGGTGATGACGTTGATGCCGGTCTGTTGGGAAAAGCTCTTCAGGACATCGCGCAGGCTCGCGTCCTGGAACTCCAGGGAAATGCGCAGGGGCGGCTCCTCCGTCTCGGCCTCGGGCATCGCCGCCTCGCCCGGCTGCCCGAACGCGTCCAGCTCGTCGAGGGCCGGCACCGCCTCCTCAGCCCGCGCCGGCGCCGGGCCGACGAGGCCCGACAGGCCCCACAGCACCACCAGCAGGAACACCCGTCCAGCCATGTCACCTCCTGGGCTTGGGTGACGCAAAGGAATAGACCACGCGGCTGCCGGCGTGCTCGACCGTCACGCCGTCTTGGCCGATGTGCAGAATCCTGGCTCCCTGCACCATATCGTTCACGCCGTAGACCTGGCCATTGATAATCGCCTTGGGCGCGTCCCCGCCCCAGATCACGCCGGCGACGCGCAGCGTCGGGGGCTTGACCGCCGGCTCCTCCTTCCCGCCCGGCAAGGTCGCGGCCGGGTCCGGCCCCGGCGGGGGGGCGGCCTTCGGAAAGAGATCCGTGAACGGATCCCGCATCGCGTGGGCCGTGTACGCGGGTGGAGGAACCGGGGCGACCGAACGCTCAGGGGTCTTCGCCGTCGCAACCTGCGCGTCGTGCTGGGCCTGGTGCTCCACCAGCAGGGTCCCCAAGGGCTTGATCGCGACCGGCGCTGATGCGGAAGCCGGCGATCCCCCCCAGGCCCGAAGCCACCCTAAGCTCCTCAGGGGGCCGCGCACGAAGAAAAAGGCAAACACCACCATCAGCCCCAGCACGATCCGTTTTTCCAACTGGACTTTCTTCTCGGCGACCATGGCCGCCTCACGAGGCCTGGCCCGCCGCCGGCCCTGGCAGGACCGGCGGCAGATGGATCGTGCTGAAGGTCGCGCGAATCATCGGCGCCTTTTCGCCCCAGACGCGGCTGATGGTGAGCCGCTCGACGCGGAGAAACAGCGACGAGCCTTCAACCATATCCAGGAGGGTGCCGAGCTGATGGTAGGTCGCGCTCAGATCAACGGTGACCGACAGGCGGGTGGCGAACTCGAACTCCTGGAGCGGCTCCTGGCTGATGCTCTTGACCTGGATGCCGGCCTCCCGCGCGAGCATCAGGATGCCGCGCGCCAGCCATGACGGGTCAGGCGCCGGGGGCAGGCGCTTCTGGTACCGCTCCACCTGCTCCAGCAGCGCCGCCACTTCTGCGCGGGTCTGCTGGGTGGTGTCTTCCTGAGCCACCTGCGCGCGGATCAGGCCGACCTGCCTCTGTTGGGGCGCATACACGGCATAATACCCCAAGGGGAGCGCGAACACCACCCCGATTGCGCCGAGGAGCAGCGTCAGCTGCATCGTGGACATCCTACAGCCTCCGAGCCGCGGAGCAGTTAAGCTGAAAAGTCCCAACAGGTGTCAGACACCTTTCCCGCTTTGAAAGGTGTCTGACACCTGTTGCGGTCGTGCCGGCGGCTGTTCGGCAGAGCTCCGTCAGCTGCATCGTGGACATCCTACAGCCTCCGAGCCGCGGAGCAGTTGAACTGAAAGGTCCGGTAGGTATAGCGCTGCTGCGCCTCGTTCGCCTCGGTGACTTGCGCGGTCACCTGATCCAGTTGGGCCGCCTCGAATCCTGAGAAGAACGCCGTGTGGTGCTTGAGCTTCTGTTCGAGCTCCTGGATTGCGCTCAGCTCCGACCCCGGCTCCCCCAGGTAACAGGAGCCTTGCAGGACCAGTCTTGGCTGGCTGTTGCCCGTCGCGAGGCTGAACTGGTCATCGAACTCCAGCCCCGTCAACCACACCCCGTTGGGCAGCGCCTTGGCCAGCGCATCCAGCTTCGCGGCCACCCGGACCCGCCGGTCGATGGCTTCCTTGAAGAAGGCGAGCTGCGCGGCAGCGGTGCCCTTGACGGAGGCCAGGGCGTCCTGGTCCATCTGCTCGAGCCCCCACCGGTCTCCGGGCACCGTGCGATCCATCTGGGCGAGCCGTTGCTGCAGGGCGGCAACCTGCAGCCGTCCCATCACTCCCAACGCCACGAGGCATCCCCCCGCGACCCCGAAGGGGATCAGCGCCTTCGGGCCTCGCAACGCCTGGAGCAGCTCCGCCAGCATCTTCAGCGGGCTGGCGGGACGGACCGCCGGAGCCTTTGCGACGCTGCGCGTGAGAAAATCCAACGAGGCGGTGGCCGGCTCGGCGACCGCACGCAACAAGCCCACCGCCGAGGCGGACGCCAGCGGCAGCTCGGATTCCACCCAGGGCGCGAGCGCCGCGTTGCCGAGCTCGACCGGGCAGCGCAGCTGCGCCGAGAGCCAGCGGCACCAGGGCCCGACGAGCTGCTCATCGCCGAAGAGCACAACCCGCGAGACCGCCGTGGAGGGGTGCTCCCGGATGAAGAAATCCATCGAGACGCTGAGCTCGCTCAGCAGCCGCTGCGCCTTGGGATCGACGGCGCTCAGGGGCGGCTCTTCCGCCGTGGCCGGGGCCGCGGGCGGGGCGGGCAGCTCCTGGCTCGGCAAGAGGTCCACGTCGCGCGTCAGGTACGGCATCCGGTGCCTCACAATCGACAGGTGGGCGCTGTCCTGCTCGACGTCGACCACGCACAGGAACTCGTTGCCGTGGGCGGGGGGGGCTTTCACCGGCTCCACGAGCCGGGCCAGGCTGAGGCTTCGAGGCTCCACCAGGGTCGGCTGGATGCCGGCGGCCGTGAGCGCCTCCGTGATGCCGCGGAAGCTCTCGCGCGGGATGGCCGCGAAGATGACCTCCAGCTTGTTGGCCGCGCCGGAGGGCACCGCGCGGAAGTCCCACACGAGCAGGTCCGTCTTGAAGGGGATGTACTTCCGCGCCTCAAACTGCACCGCCGCCTCGTACTCGGCCTTCGGCACCATCGGGATGGTGAAGAACCGGAACAGGACGTCCTGGCTGGGGATCGACACCGCGAACCGTCTCGTCGTCAGCGACGCGGCGCCGAGGGCCTTCTGGATGGCCGTGGCCAGCGGCTGCGGCGCCTCGGCCTCGATCGGCACCCGCACGCGCGTCGTGACCCGCTTCCCCGCCAGGGCGAGGATCTCGACGTCGCGGGCCCGGATCACCAGCCCCGCCGCCGCGCCCGCGCGCGGGGGCGCCGTGTGCGTGAAGAACCCCATCATGGGCAAACCCTATGCAATGTTATTCAGCACTATCAAAAAGTATGCCTGATCCCCACACGCCTTGTCAAACTAGCCCGGCAAAGCCACCCCTGCTGCCACAGACGCTGGCACGCCGCGTGGACGCGGTGCAAGAAGCCGGGATCGAGAAACAGCACATAGAAGCTGAACAGCTCCAGGCTGAAGTAGGCCAGCTGGTACATCAAGAGGGCGATCGCCAGCTGAAAGATCAGGCCGAAGGCCACGCCGAAGGGGCGGCACGCGCGCAGGCCGATCAGCAGGGGCGATGTCAGCTCAAACGTGAGGGCCGCGTACTGCATCCAGGCCCAGACGCCGATCGGCAGCTGCTGCAGCAGCCACGCGGCGAAGGCGGTGCGATACACGCCGTTGGCCTGCGTCCATAGCACCCACGGATCCTTGAGCCAATCGCCATAGGCCACCTTGGCCCACCCGGCCAGGAAGTAGTGGAGCAGCAACGTCGCCTGCAGGACGCGCACCGGCCAGGCCGGCTGCGGCGTCGGGGCCCGCCGGTCCAGGCTCCAGTAACAGGCCGGGGCGGCTAGCCCAAGGAGGATGAGCTTGACGATGAAAAAGCGGTTCAGCGTATAGGCGGACAACGGGTCCACCAGCGTGGCGTAGCCAAAGCACGCGCAGCACGCCCAGGCCGCCCAGCGCGTCTTCCACCCCACCAGCAAGGCCAGGATGCTGCCGAACAGGGCGGCGCCAAACCAGGGCAGCCACGCCGACGGAAGCGGAGGAGCCACCGGCACATGCCGGACGGCGGCGGCGGACAGGTGGAAGCCGGCGGTGGTCAGCCATTCCTCCGCATGCCGCCACCAGGCGAGCGTGTACGCCAGCAGGGACGCGGCCACAGCCACGCGGCACGCATCCAACCGGATGGGATCGACGCGGCCCAGCCAGAGGTCACGACGGAGGAAAGTCATGGGTGGACAGGATGAATGATTCCTCAGGATGGAAGGACTCGAGCGGCGGCGTGCGCCACGGCCCCCTCGGGGCATCCCGGCCTGTGCGGTATTGGGCGCCGACAAACCGCACCGCGGCTGGCCGCGGCCGCTGGGGATGGCGCGCGATGTACCGCGCGCGGATCCAGGCGGCCGCCTCGGCGCGCCTCGCATGACCCCCAGGGGTCAGGGAGATGTTCATGAGCTGGTGCAGGCGGGTCCGGTGGCCGAACGGCGTCATCCGGAAGTACTCCGCTTCAGGGAGCGCCGTCCAGGCGTCTGATCCTTCCGGGCGGATCAGGACGTAATCCACGCGCCAGTACGGCATCGCCGTGGGGAACAGCGCCGAGACATTGTGGAGGTACGTGAGGAGGCGCGGCAGCCCTGGCATCGGCCGGTTGGTGAGCCCGCGGTAGGCCATCGGCCCCAACCACAACACGAGGAACGCGGTCAGGCCGATGAGGTCCCGCTGGATGATGAGCGCTCCTCGCGTCATCGCCGCCTCACGGGGCGTCTTTCGTCGTGGACAATCCGCTCCCAACGGATTGGCCGGCCTGCGCGTTCAATTGGGCGCGCATCTCGTCGTATCGGACCCGTTGCTCAGGGGTCAAAAGGGCTGTGATCTCCTGCACCTCGGCCTCCCGCAGCTCCGTCAGCCGTTGCGTAAACGCCTCATGGGCCTGCTGGCGATAGCTGGCGTACCGCTCGAGGATCTCGAGGACCGCGACGCGTCCCTGCTCGTCGAGCTGCAGGCGGGTTGCGAGTGCCTGCACGCGCCGCTCCCTGAACGACTGACCCGGAGCCCCGGCCGGCGCCTGAGGCGGATCCGCGGCCCAGACCAACACCGGAGCCCACACACTCACGACTCCAAGCCCAAGCCTGTTCCCCCATCTCCAGCGCATTGCTCTCCTCCTTGTGTTTCTTGTGTTTCTCATGGCGGGAAGCCACAGAAGGGATCCCCGCAGCACGGATCGCCGCAGCAGGGGTCGCCACAGCAAGGGTCCCCACAACATGGGTCACCGCAGCATGGGTCCCCACAACATGGATCGCCGCAACAAGGGTCCCCACAACACGGATCGCCTCCGCAGGGGTCCGGCTCTGGCGTTGGCGCAGGGGTTGGAGCCGGCGCGGGTGCTGGAGCCGGCGCGGGTGCTGGGGCAGGCGCAGGGGCTGGAGCGGGCGCCGGGGCGGGCGCAGGGGCTGGAGCGGGCGCCGGGGCTGGCCCGGGTCCGCCGCAGGAGGCGCAGCGCAGGCATCGAGCGGTACATCCGCTCCCGGGATCACAAATCGGACCGTTGGCCACGAACCCGCATGGACAACTGGCGGCATCGCAGGAGCTGCATGTCGGGCAGCACGGGCCGCAGTCGGCCGGACAATTGCTGCAGTTTTCCCCCGCTTCGCAGCCGCGTTGGCCGCAGCAGGAACCGGGGCAGTCCGAGGGGCAGCTGCAGGTATCCTCCCAGGGGGCCTCGCAGCCGTTGGCGCCGCAACAGGCCCCGGCATACTCGCAGGGCTCGAAGCGGCCGCAGTTGTCGCAGAGCTTCGTGCCGTCACAGGTGCCGATCGTGCAGTCATAGTAACTCCCGGGCGTGCAGCTGAAGGGGAGGGGAGAGCACGCCCCCCAGCCCCACGGCGTACACTCTTGTGTCCCGGGACAGCCAGTGACCGGATCCGGGCAACCCTGGCTTGATCCCACGGGGGAGCATGGCAGCACAGCTTCGCATCGCCAGCCGGCAGCGGGATTGCACACAAATCCGCTGCAACACGGCCGCCCAAGATGCGGGAAGCAGCTCGCTCCAGAGCGGCCACAGTTCTCAATGCAGCGACAGCCGATGCAGCGATAATCCGGTCCATAGGCCGACTGACACATCGCATCATGCATACAGTTGGCACCACACGCGAAGATGTTGCAGGAGGGGGTATCAGGCTGGCAGGTGGGCGCACCGTAGTCACAATAGGGCGTCGCGCCATCGATACACGCGCTCCCCGAACACCTTCCACGGTAGCGCGGATGCCAGTGACCGACCTGCATCGCCCCAGAACATGACGGCGCCCAGCATTGACAATCCATGTAGCCGCACAACGCCCCAGCCGGTTTGCCGCTGCATTCGCCCGTGCCGCAGGCAGCATCGGCGACGCACTGCGACTGGGCCTGGCAGTTGGCCGGGCTGCAGGTCCGGGTCTGCGGGCGCTGGGTGGACGCGCAGCCCCCGGTGCCACAGGCGCCCGGCGCCCCCCAGCCGCTGCAGGAGCAGCCAGGACAGCTCGTATCCGGGACGCATTGCGACTGGGCCTGGCAGTTGGCCGGGGTGCAGGTCCGGGTCTGCGGGCGCTGGGTGGACGCGCAGCCCCCGGTGCCACAGGCGCCCGGCGCCCCCCAGCCGCTGCAGGAGCAGGCACACGGGGGACACGGCCCGCCGCAGTCCACGCCGGTCTCGCCCTGGTTCTGGATGCCGTCGGAGCAGGTGGGGCAGCTATTCGTGGTACAGCTCGTGGAGCAGGTCGCCGGACAGGGGCCGTTGGCCGGGCCGTTGTCGCATTGCTCCCCGCCGCTCACACAGCTATCCCCGCAAACATCCGTGAAGCAGTCGTCCGGGCAGCTACACCGCGTTTCCCAAGCGTCGCAGGTGGTATTGGGGCAGGTGGGACAGACGTTGTTGGCGCAGGAGGTCGAGCAGGTCGCCGGACAGGGACCGTTCGCCGGGCCGTTGTCGCACTGCTCGGGGGGCTCGATCGTGCCGTTGCCACAGGTCGGGCAGCTATTCGTGGTACAGCTCGTGGAGCAGGTGGCCGGACAGGGGCCGTTCGCCGGGCCGTCGTCGCATTGCTCGCCGCTGTCGAGAATCCCGTTGCCGCACTGGGTCACCGGCTGGCAGGTGCCCCCCAGGGGGTTCGTGCACTCCAGGCCGGGGCAACACGGGAAGGGGCTCACGAACAGGCCGCAGCCCTGGCCGGACACCTGGCAGCCGCACTCGCAGTTCACGCAGCCCTCGCCTGGCGGGCAGGAAAGCCCGGCCCCGCCGCACTCCGACCCGCAGGGGTTGGCGAGGATGGTGCCGCACATGAGGGTCGAGTTACATACATTACTGAAATCGCACACATGCGTTGACGCGGGCTCGCAGGTGCCCGTCGCCGTGCACGGCACGCAGGTCCCTGCCTCACACTGCCCCGCGTAGCTGCGGTGCTCATTCCGAATTCCCTGCCTCCCGACGCAGGTGCCGGGGAAGCTGATGCACGTGCCGCAGTCGACAAAGCCGCAGTACGTCCCGTTCGGCTGGCCGTCGCACTCCCCTCCGGGCTGACAGTTGACCGACCGGTTCGCATTGCAGGCGCCGAGCGTCGGGTAGCAGGTCTTGCCCGGCGGGCAGACCGGGCCCGAGCTGCAAGGGCTGGTCTGGTCGGTGCACCAGTAGACGTCGGCCGGACAGTCGGCGGCGCGGTTGGCGTTGCAGGTGCCGAGATCCGGATAGCAGGTCTTGCCGGCCGGGCAGCTCGGGCCCGAGCTGCAGGGGCTGGTCTGGTCGGTGCACCAGTAGACGTCGGCCGGACAGTCGGCGGCGCGGTTGGCGTTGCAGCTCGCGAGGTCGGCATAGCAGACCGCCGGCGGAGGCGGGCAGGCCGCGCCGGCGGTGCAGGGGCTGGTGGCATCGGTGCACCAGAAACGCGCGCAGTCGGTGGCGCGGTTGGCGTCGCAGCTTGCCTGGTCCACGTAGCAGGTCTTGCCGGCCGGACAGCTCGGGCCCGAGCTGCAGGGGCTCGTCTGGTCGGTGCACCAGTAGACGGTGGGAGCCGGGCAGTCCGTGAGGCGGTTGACGTCGCAGGCGGCCTGGCTGGGATAGCAGGTCTCGCCCGGCGGGCAGCTCGGCCCAGAGGTGCACGGGTTGACCGCATCGAGGCACCACCAGATTGGGGGACAGTCCGTGGCGCGGTTGGCCAGGCAGGAGATCACATCCGGGTAGCAGGTCTTGCCCGGCGGGCAGACCGGCCCTTGGCTGCAGGGGCTGGCGGAGTCGGTGCACCAGTAGAGGACAGGCGGGCAATCGCCCGGGCAGGTGGCAGGAGTCTCGTTGGGGGGATTGCAGGCGCCGTCCCCGCAGCAGGTCGAGTTATCGACCGCGGTGCGCAGCTCCTGGAAGTGCTGCGCGCTGATGCGCGTGCCTGCGGTCATCGGATCAGGCGGTGTGAACGGCGCCAGCGGCGGGCCGGTATAGTTGTTGGCGGGGCTGGCCATTTGCTGGATCGCTGTCCGGAGCTCGTTGAGGTGGGCGGCTCGGATGCGCGTGCCAGGACCGATCCCCCCGGTCTGGTTCCAGACAAAGGAACCCAGCCCGCAGCCCGGCGGGCGCCGGGCGTTGATGTTCTGCTGGAGCTCCTGGATGTGCTCCGCCCGGATCGCTCTCCGTTGGGTCGGCGTCTGCTGGGTTAATGGCTCATCATCCCAGGAATTCTCGATGGGGCTGGCGAGGGGCGGCACCCCCAGCCAGCCGACCAGCAGCGCCAGCAGACCCGCGGCGCGGGCGCGCCATCGTCTCATCTTGATCCGCCTGGTCGAGGCGGTCTCCATGCGAGCTCCTCTGCCACAGGTGTCAGACACCTTTCCCGCTTTGAAAGGTGTCTGACACCTCAACGGGGATCGGCTTGAGCGACGAACGGCTCCAAGAGCCCGAACTCAGCCTGGGGAAATGGCCCGTACCGGTTTTCCCAGAAGAGCACCGGCTGCCCGGCGCTCAGCCCCAACGCCCGAACCAGCCGGGCGTCTTCCCGGAGCAGGCGTTCCCCCTCGGCGCCCTGCACGCACCGCTTCACCGACTGGCTCATCACCAGGCACTTCCCCGCCAGCGCGGGATCCTGCAGGTTCTGGTTGCGGCAAGCAAGATAGTGGAAGAAATCGCCGAGCGGGGCGTGCTGGAACAGGCACGCCTGGCGAAGGCTCTCGGCGTAGTCCTCCTGGCCCAACGGGCTGAAGACCGGTCCGGCGTTTGCGGTCTCGAGCTCGGAGACCGACGCCGCACGCGCGCCCTTCGAGGAGACCTTCGGCTCGGTTCGGCCGCCCGGCTTCACCCCTTCCTGCACCAGGAAATGGATGCTGAAGGTCAGATCCTTCGCGCCGGGGCTGCCGAATATGCGCATCAGCTCCGCTTCCGCGCGCGGGGTCGCCGGGGAGAGCGCCGCCACGACCAGGTCCACGTGCCGGCTCCGGAGCGGGCGATCGAGGCGGACGGTGGCGCCGGTGAGGTCGGGCCGAAGGAGGTACAGCTCGCCGACCGGCAGGTAGCCATGCCGCACCGAGGCAAAGCTCTCGGTGTGCTCCAGGGCTTTCGGGAACACATAGAGCGGAAGGCGCGTGGCCTTCGTCTGCGCAACCAGCGCCTGGCCTTCCGTCGAGCTGACGTCCACGGTGCGGATGGCGGCCTTCGGATAGACCTGCTTGAGCGTTCCCAGCACGGTCGGGGCGCACGCCGGACAGCGCTGATCCGTCACGACCTGGATGTCGAACGCCAGCGAGGACGGCGCGATGCCGCCGGCCTGCTGGGCCGCCGCCGCCCCGCAGCCGCCTCCAGCCGCCCCGCAGCCGCCTCCAGCCGCCCCGCAGCCGCCACACCCGG
>Ga0137796_10000793_pt1 | contig 19014 bp, 14 predicted proteins | sample OV2TP3_FD_97704 | JGI IMG/M metagenome (GOLD analysis project Ga0137796, IMG submission 97704) | reverse complement strand
GAAGGCGATCCTGGCCTCCGGGCGCTTTCTGCCGATGGGCGGGCACAAGGGGTCCGGCCTGGCGTTCGTGATCGACCTGCTGACGGGGGGCCTGGCCGGGGGGCTGCTCTGCTACGAACAGGGGACAGGGGGGCGGCCCTCGGACTCGGAGGGGGGATCGACGAAGATGTTCATCGCGATCCGGCCTTATGGGGACTGGTTGCACGAGCGGGTCGCGTCGCTCAAGGCGCACCTGAAGGCCGCGCCTCCGGCCCCGGAGCAGGGGGAGGCGCAGTGGCCGGGCGAGGGGAGCTTCCGCCGCCGGGCCGAGTACCTGGCGCGGGGGATTTTGATCCCTCCCAGGCTGGTGACGGATATGGAGGCGCTGGCGAGGGAACTGTTCGTGCCGTTAAAGTGGAGGGTTTGATGGGCACAGATGCCGCTGAATCCTCGCCGGACGCAAGACCTCGCCTGCTGCGCAGCCTCCGGGGTGGCCTGGCCCTGCTGGGGCCGGGCATCGCCGTGGCCGCTACGGGGGTGGGCGCGGGGGATATGATCTCCGGCACGGTGGCGGGCGCGCAGTTCGGGATGGCGCTGCTCTGGGCCGCGCTCTACAGCGCGGTCCTCAAGTTCGTCCTGAACGAGGGGATCGCGCGCTGGCAGCTCGCCACGGGCAGCACGCTCCTGGAGGGGTGGGTGGAGCGGCTGGGGAGGCCTTTACAGTATTACTTTCTGATCTACCTGATCGGGTGGTCGTTCCTGGTGGGGGGCGGCCTGATCTCGGCGTGCGGCATCGCCGGGCACACGATGTTCCCCGCCCTGTCCGTGAGTGTCTGGGCGATTCTGCACTCGGTGGCCGGGGCGGCGCTGGTGCTGTGGGGGCGCTACAGCGCCTTCGAGGGCGCGATGAAGGCGCTGATCGGGGTCATGTTCGTCTCCATCATCGGGAGCGCGTGCGTCCTGCTGCCGGACCTCCCTGCGCTGCTGCGCGGCCTGGCCGTGCCGTCCGTGCCCTCCGGGTCTGTGAAGTCGATCCTGAGTGTGATCGGGGGCGTGGGGGGGAGTCTGACGATCCTCTGCTACGGCTACTGGATCCGGGAGTCGGGCCGGACGGGGCCGGCGTGGATGCGGGGGACGCGCATCGACCTGGGATCTGCGTATGCCGTGACGGGGCTGTTCGGCATCGCCGTCATCATCCTGGCCTCTCAGGTGCACCCTGAGACGGCAAAGGGGGCGGGCATCGTGCTGGGCATGGCGGACCGTCTGGAGGCCGTCCTGGGGCCTGCGGGGAGATGGGCGCTCTACCTGGGGTTCTGGGGCGCGGTGGCCAGCTCGCTGCTGGGCGTCTGGCAGGGGGTGCCGTATCTGTTTGCGGACTTCGTGGCCCTGCTCAAACGTCTGGGACCGGAGGAGCGCGCGGCGGTGGTGAGCGCGAGATCCCCGTACTACCGGGCGTTTCTGGGGTTCCTGACGTTCCCTCCCATGCTGCTGCTGACGCTCCAGAAGCCGGTGGCGGTCGTGCTGGCCTACGCGGTCGTGGGGGCGCTGTTCATGCCGTTTCTGGCCGGGACGCTGCTCTACATGAACACGAGGCGCGCCTGGATGGGGGACCTGCGCAGCGGGTGGGTGACGAATGTCCTGCTGGTGTTTGCCCTGCTGGTGTTTCTCTATCTGGGAGTGAACGGCGTGGTGGAGGGGGTGGGGGGATAATAAACGCAGAATGATGAACGATGAACGCAGAACGATGAACAAAACCATCTTATGCCCAAACTCATTCTCGTAAAACACTCGCTGCCGGAGGTTGTGTCCGATGTGGCAGTTAGCCGGTGGCGTCTGTCGGAGGAGGGACGGCGTCGGTGCAGGGTTCTAACTGAGAAGCTGGCTGTTTACGGCCCCGGCGTCATTGTGACCAGCGTTGAGCCGAAAGCGGTGGAGACCGCGGAGATCATTGCCGATGCGCTTGGGAGGCCCTTTGAAGTGGTCGAGGGGTTGCACGAACACGAAAGGAGCAATGTCGGATTTCTGGAAAAGGAGCGGTTTGAGGGGGCAGTTGCCGAATTCTTCAGGAGGCCTCAGGAGCTGGTCTTTGGAAAAGAGACCGCCGATCAGGCGCATGAGCGGTTCGCCGGGGCGATCACGGAAGTGCTGGAGAAGCATTCAATCGAGTCTGTAGCCGTGGTCGCGCACGGGACCGTGATGGCGCTGTTTGTCGCGCGGGCCAATGGGCTGGACCCCTTTCCTCTTTGGAAACGGCTCGGCCTGCCGTCGTTTATCGTGTTGTCCAGGCCGGAGATGGGGTTGATGAGCGTTGTTGAGGAGGTAATGGGATGAAAAGGAATAAGAAACCAAAATTACTTGGGCGTTATATCGTTGCTGACCCTCGAATTTGTCACGGAAAGCCCACTTTTCGCGGCACACGCATTTTTGTCGCCGACGTGTTGGAGCAGGTTGCCAGCGGCATGGCCTGGGAGGCGATTATTGAGGAATGGAATGGCAACATTACCAAGAAGGCCATCGCCGAGGCTGTACTGTTAAAAGCTCACGAGGTGAAAACATGAAAGAAAGAATCTCAATCAACCCCACCATTCACTTTGGGAAGCCTTGCGTGGCTGGTACTCGGATCACCGTTCAGAATGTCCTTGAACTGGTAAGGGAAGGTATACCGTTTACACAGATCATCCAGGATTACTACCCTGACTTGAAGGTCGAGGACATCCGCGCCTGCATCCAGTATGCGATTGATGTCATAACCGTTGAAGATATTCATGTCGGGACAACGCCAACATGAAATTTCTTCTTGATCAAGATGTTTACGCAATAACTGCTCGGTTTCTGAGCGGATTAGGGCATGACGTTGTTACGGTTACCAAGATAGGGTTCTCTCAAGCAGACGACTCTGAATTGCTCCGTATCGCTCAAGGGCAAGGCCGCATTTTCGTCACAAGAGACAGGGACTTCGGTGGACTGGTCTTCGTCAAAAGGATGGGGATAGGCGTCCTCTATCTTCGCATCTCCCCTTCAACTCAGAATTCGGTCCACGAAGAACTGAAAAAGGTTTTGGAAATCTACCCGGAGGACGAACTGACGAAAGCCTTTGTCGTAGTCGAGCCTGCAAGACATAGATTCAGAAAAATAAGGACGACGCCATGAATGTAAGTCTTCTTAAAAACTCTGACGGTGCGTGGTCCACCTGGACGCCCATGCCGAGCCTGTCCCCGGCCTTCTCGGCGGAGAACGGGCATCTGCGCGTGGCCGGGAACGGCAACCGGCACTGCTTCGGGGCGTGGACGCAGCGGGTCCCGGCGCAGCCGGGGAAGGCCTACCGCCTGCGCGTGGCCCTGCGCTGCGAGGGGGTGGAGGACCTGTTCCTGCACGTGACGCCGCACGTGGTCTGGAGGAGGGGGGAGTTGCCGGAGTCGAGCTGCGCGGAGGACGCGGTCCGGGGCTTCCGGCGGGAGGGGGGCCGGGTCGTGGGGGAGGATGTCTTTGTCGCGCCCGGCAACTGTGACGGGGCCGAAGTCCGGCTGCTGCTCCGCTACGCGCCGGAGGGGGTGGTTCTGTTCGAGGAGGTCTCGCTGTCCGAGGCGGAGCCGCCCGCGCCGCGCAGGGTGCGCGTGGGGACGATGAAGTTCCGGCCGCCGAGGCCCGCCAGCCCGGCGGACCACGTCCGGCTCTACGGCGAGCAGATCGACCGGCTGGGGCTGGCGCGGCCGGACCTGGTCCTGCTGCCGGAGTTCGCGAACACGGCGTCGCTCCCTCCGTGCCGGGGCGTTGACCTGTGGGAGTTCGCGGAGCCGATTCCGGGGCCGTTCTGCGCGATGCTGGCGGAGAAGGCGCGGGCCTACTGCGCCTACGTCTGCGCGGGGGTGGTGGAGCGGGACGGGGATTTCATGTTCAACGCCGCCGTGCTCTACGACCGGGAGGGGAAGCTGATCGGCAAGCAGCGCAAGGTGCACCCCTACTGGCCGGAGGAGCCGATGGGGATTCTGCCGGGGGACAGCTTCGAGGTCTTTCATACGGACTTCGGGACGGTGGGGATCATGATCTGCTACGACAGCTGGTGGCCGGAGTCCGCGCGCCTGCTGGCGCTCAAGGGGGCGGAGGTGATCCTGTTCCCGAACGCGGGGTATGAGGAGAAGATCCTGCCGGCCAGGGCGATTGACAACAACGTCTACATCGTGGCGTCCACGCTGAACTCCCCGGCGGCCATCGTCACGCCGCGCGGGGATTTGCTGGCCGTGTCGGCGGTGAACAACACGCTGACGGCGGAGATCGACCTGAACGACCGGCCCAAGTGCCACCCCAACGCCGGGGGGAACCTGAACCCGGGGCCGGGCGGGGCGCGGTGGGCGCGTAACGCGAATTCGACGCGGGTCTACGAGGAGATCCTGGCGGAGGTGCAGAGTAGCTATTCATAAGGAAAGGCCATGAAACCGGTCGGACAACTCCAGTACTTCCGGTCAAACGTGGACGGCGGGCTCCACCCCTGCGCCGTCTGCGCCACGGACACGACAGGTGAGCCCAAGCCTCTGATCCTGGAGGTGAGTCCGGGCGCGCTGGGCAACCTCCCGGGGGCCGTTTCGATGACGGAGGAGATCGCCGGGATCGCCGCCCGGCACGGGCGCGCCTGCGTCGTCCTCCGCCCGACCGGGCGGGGGTCCGGGTCCGTGTACCAGAACTACGGCGAGGTGGACGTCCTGGAGGCGATTGAACACGTGGCGTCTCACTACGCTATCGACCGGGACCGGATCACCCTCACCGGGTCGTCAATGGGCGGGGCTGCGGTCTGGTACCTGATCTCGCACTATCCCGACCTCTTTGCGGGCGCGGCCCCGTTCTGCGGCTACTGCGATTACAGGCTGTGGGAGAAGCCGGGGGGATTGACGTTTCACACGCACGCGTGGGAGGAGGCGTCCTGGAGGTCCCGATCCGCCGCCTTTCTGGTCGGGAACCTTGAACATACGCCTGTCTGGATGGTCCACGGGGAGTGGGACCGGGCCGTGGGGGGCGGAGTTTCGGTGGAACACTCGCGCCAGATGGCCCGGCTGATGGAGGAGAAAGGATATTCGCACAGGTATACGGAGGTCCCCAGGACAGGGCACGGGTGCCGGGTGCCTGAGGTCTGGGAGAAGGTAATCCTCTGGTTGTTGGAACAGAAAAAACGGAGGAACCCCGATCACGTGTCGCTGGCCTCCTATGGCTTGCGCCACAACCGGTCCTACTGGGTGGCGATCGAGCAGCTTGCGCGTTACGGCGATCGGGGCGCGATTGACGCCGGGTTCGCCGGAGACAGCCGGGCGGTCGTCCGCACGGACGGGGTCCGCGCCTTTTCGCTGGGTCCGGTAGAGGGCCGTGGGGCTGTCCCGGTCGTGGTGGACGGCCAGGGTCTGGGTGAGGTCGATCTGAGCCGGCGGCAGACCTTTCGGCGCGGTGAGGACGGCGTCTGGAGGGCCGGCGTTTTTGATCTGTCGAAGGAGAAGCGGCATCGCTCCTCGGGGCCTGTCGGAGACCTGTTTTATGACGGGTTGATCCTGACTCCGGGGACCGCCGGGTCGGAGGAGGAGGCGTTTTTTACCTCCTGGGCGGCCAGGGACGCAAAGGTGTACTATCGCAACCGGAACGGAGGGGTGCATCGCGGGGGCATCATGGGGGACAATGCGGTGGACCTTCCGGTCGTGAACGACAACGACCTTCAGGAGGACGCGCTGGTCAACAACAACCTGCTTCTGTACGGGACGCATGCCTCGAGTTCCGTACTGGCGAGGTTTGAAGGGGAGTTGCCCCTTGCCTTTGAGGGGACAACGGTTCGCCTTGCAGATAAGACCTATACCGCAAAACGCGTCGCCGTTTTCGCCGTTTTTCCTCATCCCCTGAATTCAGAGCGTTATGTCGCCGTCCACGGCGGCGTGACGCCCGATGCGATCTGCTGGGGGAGCCATCTGGACATGCACCTGTTGCCCGACTATATGGTCTACTCCGAGGGTGAGGCGCTGGATTGGGGGTTCTGGGGGAACGACTGGAGGTCTCAGAGGCAGTCTTAAGAATGGAGCGTGTCATGGCGATCAACCTTGAGCCGTCGAAAAGCGGACTGCAGGCCGAGCAGCGGCGGCTGGACGCCTCCGCCCACAACGTGGCGAATGTGAGCACGGACGGGTTCCGGAGGCAGGTCGCGACGGCGCAGGAGCGTCCGTCCGGCGGGGTGGATGTGCGGGTGGATAGCGTGCAGGTGTCGGAGGAGGCGCAGCGGGCGCTGGCGGAGGCGAAGGCCGAGGGGCTGGCGTCGCAGCCGGAGAACGACGTCAGCGTCGTGGACGAGACGGTGAATCAGGTCGCGGCGAAGGCGGCGTTCCAGGCGAACGCGAAGGCCCTCAAGACGCAGGACAGGATGATCGGGGCGCTGCTGGACGCGACAGGTTGACGGGAGGGATACATGTCAGACATCACGCAGCTCAAGGATCTCTGTCTGGAGACGGTCCTGGCCAGCGAGGGTCAGGCGCGCTGCAAGATCGCCGTGCCGGACGGGGAGGGGTGGGCCGGGCTGGGGGCACAGGTCCAGGGGCGCATCCGGGAGGTGTCGGGTGCGACACCAGAGGTCGTCCGGGCGGCGACGGTCTCGGAGGAGGACTGGCGCGGTTTTCACCTGATCGTCCTCGGGAGCATGCTGAACAACGCCGCGATCTTCCGGCTCTACACGAACCACTACGCCTTCACGGACGACGCGTATCCGGGCGAGGGGGGGTGGGAGGCGCGCACGATCCACAACCCGTTCGGGCACGGGCGCAACGTCGTGCTGCTGGGAGGGAGCGACCTGGAGGGAGCGCAGGAAGCGGTGAGGCAGTTGATGGGCCTGCTAAGAGATGATGGGGTTCTGGGGCGCGTGAACCTGTCCCGGTCGGCCCACAACGGCGTGGATGCGCCGGACGTCAGGCGGGCGGCGGAGGTCGTGGCGGACGCGGACGAGGGCTACGCCCGGCCGGCGGGGAAGTACTATTCGCCGTGGACGGGGATGACCCGCGCGTGCGACTACGGGATGCGCTACCACCAGACCGGGGAGCGGGTCTTCGGGGAGATCGCCCGCGACCTGACGCTCCACTACATCGACATCGCGGAGCGGGAGAACGACTGGAAGCTGACGGGCTACGGGTACGGAGACCCCTACTTCTGGCCGTGGCGGTTCGCGATTGCCTGGGACCTGATCGAGGAGGGGGATGTCTTCTCGGACGAGGACCGGCTGCGGATCACGAACATGGTCCTCCAGACGGCGCGATGGGTGGCGGACCTGGGCTACTTCTCGATGGAGGGGAGCCCGGAGGGGATGATCCGGCAGAACCACTGCACGTTCGCGGCGCTGAGCCTGAACCTCTGCGCGGGCTATCTGAAGAAGTATTACGGGATCGGGGAGTTCGACGGGCGGCTCCGGGACGTGGAGCGGGTCTTCCGGGGGCAGGCGACCTCCTCCCGGTCGAACGATGACGCGGGGTTCGGTTACTGCTGGCTGGTGCCGCGCCACATTTTGCAGTACTTCCTGGAGCGGGGCGAGACGGACTACATGGAGAAGGGGTTCCTGCGGGCGATGGGGGACTTCGCGATCCTGACGACGGACAACCGGCGGGATGAGTGCACGTACGGGGACGTGGGGACGTACGCGCGGGGGTTCGGGTGGAGCCGGGCGTATTCGGTCCTGCTCAAGGCGGCGTGGTTCCACGACGACGGGCGCTACCGGTGGGCCTACGACTGGTTGACGGCGGGGAAGCCGACGGACACGCTGGACAGCTGGTTCGACGGGGCATACCACCGGCGCACCACGCCGGTGGAGCCGAAGGACCTGCTGGGCATCTCCGTGGCCCGGATGGACGAGGGGATGTACCGCTGGGTTCTGAAGAATTCCTACGGGCCGTTCGCGCCGCGCGAGGCGGCGTTCGACAAGATGTCGTTCCGGAAGGACTTCGACCCGAACGGGGAGTACATGCTGATCGAGGGGAGTTCCACGTTCGCGCACGGGCACGAGGATGGGAACTCCATCGCGCGGCTGACGTGGGACGACCGGCTCTGGCTGGCGGACCTTCACTACATTCGAAAATACCCGAAGCATCACAACAGCGTGTTCATCATCCGGGACGGGGAGAGCACGAACATTCCGAAGCTGGCGGAGGTGGACCGCGGGGAGCCGCTGATTCCGCTGTCCAACTCGTCGCCGGGGAGCCGCATCCCGGTTCTGGCGAGCCTGGACCTGAGGGCCGATTTCCCGGACGGGGGGTTCACGCGGACGTGTGTGGCGCCTTACGCCGGGGCGCGGTGGGGCCGGAATGTAGCCTGGAAGAAGGGGAGGTTCTTCCTGGTGATCGACGAGGTGACGGCGCTCCAGAGCGGGGACTACCACCTCCAGTGCTTCTGGCGCGGGCTGGGGGATGTGCGGCTGGACGGGGAGGATATGATCCTGTCGCAGGGGGGGGTCTCGTTCCAGGTCCGGAGCGGGGACGGGTCGTCGAAGGAGACGCTGGAGGAGGGGCTGAACTTCCTCCATAACTGGAAGAACTATGAATACAGCCCGGACGGGGTCGTGAAGATCGTCATCCAGCGGCAGCATCTGTATATGGCCGAGGGGCAGCGGGCGTTCTATTTCAACCTGCTGACTCCGCAGAAGGAGGCGGGGCTGAGGATACAGAGGATCGGGGAGAGCGTTGTCAAGATCAAGGCGGAGGTCGGAAGGCGGAAGGCGAAAGGCAGGAATCGGAGTGTGGAGCATAAGCGACACGTGCCTTTCGAGGCGTTGATCGGCGTCGGAGACGGCGGGTGCAGGGTCGGGGGGCTGGAGGTCGACGCGGGGCTGTTTTGTGTGGAGCGGGATGCGGCGTCCTTCGTTGGGATACGGCGGGTGAAGGCGGGGCGGTTTGCGATGGCGAGCAGCGCAACGGATGGAAAATTCGTTGCGCCGGTCTCGGTCGATCTCGATTTCAAGACGGGAGAAGGGACTCTGATCGCAGAGGGCGCGGCGGAGGTGCGGATGTCGGCGCAGCGCGTCGCGCTCAACGGGAGGGCCGCCGGAAGGAAGGGAAAGGACGGGCTGATCGCGTTTTCGGTCGCGGGGGGGACGCACCGGCTGAAGGTCACGGGGCTGAAGGGGGACGCCTTTAGGCAGGCGATTGAGCAGCGGCACGCGGGCTATGCGGACGCCCGGCTCAGGCGGAGGCCGGCGCTGGCCCGGAAGGATATGAAGGCCGTCTGGACGTTCCGGGGCGAGGGGGGCATCCGGTCGATCTTCGCGGGGGACGTGGACGGCGACGGGCGCGCCGAGGTGGTGGCCGGGTCGGGGGCCGGGGACGTGCATCTGCTGGGGTCGGACGGAAAGGAGCGATGGCGGCAACGGGCGGAGGGCGCTGTCAGCTCGGTGCACGCGTTCAAGGGCACGGGGAGGCGGATGAGCGTGGTGGCCGGGTCGGAGGACTGTGGGGTCTACCTGTTCGACGCGGCCGGGCGGCGGAGGTGGGTCTTCCGCCGGGGGAGGCACCACGGCCGGGACAGCAGGGTCGTGGCCGTGTCGTCGGCGGACCTGAACGGGGACGGGAGGACGGCGGTCCTGGCCGGGACGGAGAGCTGGCAGCTCTACGCCATCGATCTGGACGGGTCTCTCCGGTGGCAGGCGGACATGTGCCATCACAGCGTGACAAACCTTCTGCCGGAGGACTTCGACGGGGACGGGAGGACGGAGATTGCGGTGGGGACGGAGTACTACAACTGCGACTTCGTCAACCCGGACGGGACGATCCGGTGGCTCTACCGGATCACGACGCCGGAGTTCACGGCCGTGGCCGCGGCGGACGTGAACGGGGACGGGGTGAAGGAGGCGCTGTTCGGGACGATGGACGGGACGCTGCACGCCCTGCCGCCCGTGGTTTCGGAGTACCGCGCGATCTCGACGCCGCCCTACCGGATGGGCTACGCGGAGGCGGTCTGGAAGGTCAATCTGGGTGACGAGCCGTCCGGGATCGTGGTGACGGATGTGGACGGGGATGGCGAAAAGGAGATTGTGGCGGCCTCGACGGGCGGGAATCTCTATATTATAGACCTGTCCGGGAGGAAACGGGCGCGGCGGGACCTGATGCGCCCGCTGACGGCGCTGACGGTGTTGAACGGAAGGGAGGTGGCGGTGGGGACGGCGGACGGGGGCGCGCTGGTGTGCGACGGCCGGGGCGAGGTGATCCGATCCTGCGTCCTGCAGGGGGGCGTGACGGCCCTGCGCGCTGCGGATGTGGATGGGGACGGCGCGGAGGAGGTCGTGGTGGCCACGATGAAAGGACAGGTGGCGGTGTTGAAGTGAGGAGACCTCACCCTCCCCCAAGACTGTGGATAAGGCCCTTGGCGCCCCCTCCCTCTCCGTATACGGAGAGGGAGGGGGTATGGGGGTGGGTGAGGTCCGTCTTGTAAGAAAGGAGTTCTACGTTGGCAAAGGTACCGAAGAAGAGCGATCTGGCGATCAACGGGGGGAAGCCCGTGCACACGAAGCCGTGGCGGACGGGGCCGTTTCACTTCTCCGCCGAGGTCGCGGCGTTGAAGAAGCTGCTGTCCGGCCCGGCGCTGCCGCTGGCGCGGGGCCGGGCGGTGATGGCCTACCGGGAGGCGCTGCAGAGGCTCTACGGGATGAACCACGCGATCCCGACCAGCTCCGGGAGCACGGCCATTCACGTGGCCCTGTTCGCCGCCGGTGCCGGGGCCGGGGACGAGGTGATCGTGAGCCCGCTGACGGACTACGGGAGCATCATCGGGATCTTCCAGCTGAACGCGATCCCGGTGTTCGCGGACGTGCAGCCGGATGGGCTGCTGATGGACGTGCAGTCGGTGGCGGAGAAGATCACGCCTCACACCCGCGTGATCATGCCGGTGCACAACGGGGGCTATGCGGTGGACATGGTCGGGATCATGAAGCTGGCCCGCAGACACAACCTGATCGTGATGGAGGACTGCGCGCAGTCGCACCTGGGCTCGCTGAGCGGGAAGTACCTGGGGACGTTCGGCCACCTCGGGGCGTGGAGCACGAACGAGAGCAAGCACATGAAGTCCGGGGAGGGCGGGTTCGTGCTGACGAACGACCGGAAGATGGCCGAGATGGCGGACCTGTTCTCGGACAAGTGCTACCCCCGGTTCCCCGGCGCGCCGCCCACGCCGGCGTTCCCCGCGCTGAACGTCCGCCTGAGCGACGTGAACGCGGCCCTGGCTTTAGTCCAGCTGGAGCGGCTGCCCAGATGGACGGCGCAGCGGCAGGCGTTCGGTCTGGCGTTCTACGAGGGCATCCGGGGGATACCGGGGATCAAGCCGCATCCCCTGCCCAAGGAGGCCCTGCCGAGCTTCTGGTGGTCGCTGTTCGTGGTGGATAAGGATGTCCTGGGCGTGACGGCAGGGGAGTTCTGCCAGATGGTCCGGAAAGAAGGCATTCCGGCAAGCGCGGGCCCGCAGCGCTACGTGCCCGCGTGGGAGGTGTTCCGGCAGTTGCACAAGAATCCGAACGTCTTCAGGAGCTACCGGCCGGGGCGGCTGAAGAAGGGGTCCTATCCGCTGGACCTGGCCCCGAACGCGATGACGGCCGGGGAGCGGCTGGGGTCGATCCAGACGACCCAGCACAACACGGTGAGCGAGGCGCGCGCCGCGGTCCGGGCCGTGCGGAAGGTGGCGAGCGCTCTGCTGGGGAAGGCGGTGTAGACCTTTTTTCGCGCGTAAGGTGGACAGATAGGGGGCGAGGCGTGTCTCGCCCCCTGTTCCCCGTTCAGGCGTCCCCTCTTTAGCGGAAACCAGGACCGTATAAGGAACCCAAACTATGGCAGTTCGTTTTCATCCCCATGCTCAAGAGCGCATGAAGGAACGAGGCACTACGGAAGATGAAGTAAAAGCCACTGTTGAACATGGCGAGCAATTCCCGGTCAAATTTGGACGTGCCGGATTTCGACGCAATTTCACGTTTGACAGTGTATGGCGCGGCAGACATTATAGAACCAAACAGGTAGAAGCGTACGCCGTTCAGGAAGGCACTGACTGGCTGGTGATTACGATCATCACTCGTTACTTTTGACGGTCTGGAAAGGATGGTACACCATGAAATTCACTTATGATCCTCGCTACAATATCGCCTACATTCGTTTCCAGGAGAAATGTGACGCAGTGGAAACCGTTCGGGTCAGCGATGAACTGATCGTGGACATGGCTCCGGATGGAACGATCTATGGCATCGAGTTGTTGAACGCGAATGAGCAACTGCGCCATGAAGACACAGGTAGACTTTTGGTCGTCAACGAAGCCACTGGCGAACAGGTTGAACTGCCCCTATCCGTGGGCTGATAGAAGGGGCACAACTTCATCAGAGGACACAGGACACGGGGGGGAGGTATGGAATTCAAGCGGGTTTTCTCGGGTGCGCCGTGGGAGAAGAGGGTGGGTTACTGCCGGGCCGTGAAGGCCGGGCCGTTCGTGGCGGTGAGCGGCACGGCCCCTGTGGGGGAGGACGGCAGGACCTTTGCGCCGGGGGACGCCTACAGACAGACGAGGCGGTGCCTGGAGATCATCCAGCGGGCGCTCCAGGAGCTGGGGGTCGATCTCTCCTGCGTCGTCCGGACGCGGATGTTCGTCACGGACATCTCCCGGTGGGAGGACTACGGGAGGGCGCACCAGGAGTTCTTCGGCGCGCACCCGCCGGCCACGTCCATGATTCAAATTGCAAGCCTGATCAACCCTGAGATGCTGATCGAGGTGGAGGTGGACGCGGTCTGCCCCGCTTCGGAGTAAGGAGGCTCTGGTAAGTTATGGCAAGGTTTATTCTTGGGGTCATTGTGGGGGCTTACGCTTCCTATTACTGGTTTGTGCAAAGGCCCGCATCACAGGAAAAGACATATACGGTCCAGTCCATCCAATCCCATTCCCCACAAAAGAACGCGAATTCCAGGACCCACATCGTGGTCTACCTGGAAGGCGAGTCAGGTCACGTGAAAGAGCTTTTTTGCGAGTTTCCGCCGGATTTGAAGCTGGATGGGAGTGAAAGCATGGGCTGGCGAGGGCTCAGGAGGGTGAAGGTGAAAGGGGTGGCGACCAAGAACCCGAAGGGGGAGCCGAGCTATTACTGCGAAAAGATAGAGTAACAACATAAGGATTTTGTCATGAAACCTCGCATCGGCTGGTTCGGCAGCATCGACGAGATGGGGAAGCCCGACGCGCTCCGGCGCGTCCGGGAGGAGATGGGGCTGAACACGATCATCCCGGAGAGCCACCTCTGCCACACGTCGGGGTTCAAGGTCTCGCCGGAGGTCACGGCGATCAGCCCTGTGGAGAACTGGCGGGCGCAGCCCACGCTGGCCGCGCACCGGGAGATGCACAGGCTCCCGCCGGAGGCGTTCGCGGTGCTGCCGGGGGTGGTGAGCGGATGGGATGATTCAGAGTTTCTGAGGGTGCTGGACGGGGCGCACGGGCTGGGGATCGAGGTCTGGGGGCACATCGGGGTCTGGAGCTACGGGGGGTCGGTGTTCCCGGACCTGGAGATGCGGGACCTCGATGGGAATCCTGTGAGCGCCGGGGACACGAGGTGGGGCGTGCCGTTCTGCCCGAGCAAGAGGCGGCTGAACGACTGGATCGCGGCGTGCATCGCGGACATCGTGAGGCGGTATCCGATGGACGGGCTGCACATGGACCATGCGCGCTACGCCCCGCCTGCGGCGTTCCACATCCTGTTCGGGTGCGCCTGCGCGGACTGCGAGGCCGAGGCGGGCCGGATGGGCTACGACTTTCAGGCGATGAAACGGGGGCTGCTCCGGCTGCGGGGACGGCTTCAATCCCTCGACGCGGGCCGGGCGCGCAGGGCAGTGGAGCTGGGGATGGGGTTCTTCGATGCGCTGACGGCGCTGGAGCACGACTATCAGGTCCTGTCCTGGTTCAAGTTCCGGTGCGACCTGCTGACGGCGCGGATGCGGCAGTTCCGGGAGGCGGCGGAGGGCGCGGGACGGAAGGTTGACTTCGGGACGGACTGCTTCCCGCCCACGTTCGCGCTGCTGGGCGGCCACTGCTACGTGGACTGGGAGCAGACGGTGACGTTTATCAGCGGGGGCTTCGGGGGGATCGTGGGGTGGGGGGGCGTGGGGCCGCAGCTCTTTGCGGCCTGGGCGCGGCTATGGTGCGGATGGACGAAGGGGCTGTCGGAGTCCGACGCGCTGGCGATGCTCTACAGGCTGTTCGGGTATGACGTTTTGAAGCTCCCGCGCACGGTCGCCAGCCTGGAAAAGAACGGTTACTCCGTCGCGGAGGTGGTGATGCACGAGGTCCGCAAGATGGGCCTCCAGAAGAGCGGGAAGGTGGGATCCTACCCGCCCCTGGTCCTGAACCTGACGCCGGATGAGCTGGAGCAGGTGTGCGACGCGGTGACGGAGAGCGGGCACCAGGGGGTCATCGCCAGCGGGGTAAATCTGGGGAAAAGGGAGATGTTGAATATGGTGCGAGATAAGTTTCGGGGATAGAGGATGTCTTTTTTTGTCATTTTCCTGCTGACGCTCTGCCTTGCGCAGGATGGAGGAGCTGTGGAGTCTTCCAAGAACGTCTTAAATCTGGGCTTTGATCAGGTCGCGTGGACTTTCACGTCCCAGGGAAAGTACCTGCTGGTCGAGGACCCCCGCGCGCTCCGGCAGGTCTATCACCCCTGGGAGGTCTCGCAGGACGGGGACTTCGCGGCCCTGAGCGCGAAGGGGACAGTCCCGGCGAAATGGGAGGGGCCGATCTTCCTGAATCTCTACGCCAACGACACCTACGTGTCCGAGGGGTGGGAGCAGGCCAGGCCGAGGTGGACGCACACCTATGCCGCGTACCACAACTTTGCGGGCCACCGGTTCAAACAGGTTCTGATCGACGACAGGGTCGTCTGGGAGCAGGACGTGGGGGACGCGGAGGAGTTCGACTATTTCAGTCTGGACATCAGCCAGTGGGTCAAACCGGGGCAGGCGTTCACGCTGACGCTCAGGGTGCTGGATAGAGTCGGTTCAGGGACCCGGCTGCCGGGGGATGAGTTTCACCTGGGGATCTGGAGCTGGGACGGTCTGGCGGACCCGGACGCGGAGAAGAAGTTCTACACGCGGGTCTTCTGGGGGGACGTGGCTCTGAGTTCCAGCGCTTCAGTGCCGTGGGAGCAGAACCCGGCGCGCAGAGAGGTGGAACTCCGTCCGGTGCGGCCGGGGGTCTCAAAGCCGGTCAAAAAGGCGACGGGGAGGTTCACGCTCGACTGCCCGGAGGGGCTGCCGGAGGACGGGTACCCGGTCACGTGGGGGATTCCGTTCGGGCAGGGGAGTCTGCTGGACGAGAAGCGGGTCGCGCTGGCCGGGCCGGGGGGGAAACCTGTGCCCGCTCAGACCGCCGTGTTACACCGGTGGCCGGATGGAAGCGTCCACTGGCTGCTGCTGGACCTTCAGGCGGACGGGGGGAGCGCCAACCAGACCTATACCGTGACCTATGGCACGGAGGTGTCCCCTGCGCCGGCCTCAGACGGGCTGCGGGTGAGGCAGATGGAAGATGGGGTCGCGGTGGACACCGGGGCGCTGCGGTTCGAGGTGAGGAAGGGGTCGAGGCTGGCGGAGGGGATTGCTCTGGCTGGAGAGCAGGAGGCGACAGGACAGGAGGTGGCGGGGGAGGTCGTGGCGAGGGACGGGTGGGTCTCCACGCGGTTCGTGGCGGTGAGCGAAAAGGTGGTCCTGGAGGCGGGCGGGCCGGAGCGGGCGACGGTCCTCTGCTCGGGGCATCTCGCGGAGGGGGAGAAGCGGTTCGGGCGGTTCACCTGCCGCATCCACGCCTACCGGGGGAGGCCTTATCTGCGCGTCCTCTTCCGGGTCTTCAACGACACGGACGCGCCCGCGCAACTCGTGGAGGAGATGCTGGCGCGGGTGCGGACGCCGCTGACGGACGGGGAGGCGGTCCTGGGCGACCAGCGGCTGAAGACCACAGAGGCGGAGACCGGGCGGCTGCTGGTGAGGCAGCATAAGTACGACGCCTATGAGGTGTTCGAGGGGAGCGACGCCCGGCGCGCGAGCGGGGGGCGCTGGCAGGGGCCGGTGACGTTGCAGGCGGCGGGGCGTGGGGTCTCCGGGCAGGTCCGGTACTTCGCGCAGCAGTACCCCAAGCGGATGTGGGCCGGCCAGGGGGGGCAGGTGGTCTTTGACCTGTTCACCCGGACGGTGGAGTACGAGCAGTACGTGATGACGCGGGGGGAGGCCAGACGGCACGAGTTCCTGCTCTATTTCCACAGAGGGGAGGGTGAGTCGCCGAAGGTGCAGGCCGCGTTCAGGGCCTTCGAGTCGCCGCCGGTCCTCATGGCCCCCGAATGGTACGCGGAGAACCGGGCCTTCGGGTGGGGCGCGGCCCTGACGCCGGAGCGGTTCCCGGAACTCCATAAGCTGATGATGGAGAGGAGCCGGGTGAGCCTGGTCTGCGCGGCGCCCAACGGCCTGCGGAACTGGCCGGACTCCTACTCGGACTCGATCTACAACGCCTACCGGGGGACCTGGAGCAACATGTACCAGGAGGTGGACTACGGGGCCTACATCATCGCCCTGCTGGCGGGCCGGCGGGCGTGGTTCGACTACGCGGAGGCCTACCAGGGCCACTTCATGGACATCGACATCTGTCACCATCACGCGGACCCGGCCTGGGTCGGGGCGAGCTACGGCATCTCGCCCTACCACACGGGGCACGCGCCCTATTCCCTGAACGCGCCGCTGGCGGGGCTGTTCCTGCTGCACTATCTGACGGGGGACCCGGACGCGCGGGAGGCGGCGGTGGGGATCGCGGACTGGCTGCACGCGACGAACACGGGGGTGGGGGCCAGGTCGGGCCGGGCCGTGGGGTGGCCGCTGCGCAGCACGATGATTGCGTACGAGAACACCTACGACCTGAAACATCTCCAGGCGGGCCGGCAGCTGGCGGAGTCGGCGCTGAGCGCCCTGAGGCCGCGGCGGCAGTTCTTCAGCGAGTCTCCGGCCACGTGGCACTACCGGGGCGGGGTTCCGACCATGAACGCGATCCTGGCGGCGGGGCTGATGCGCTACTGGCGGGCCACCGGGGACGAGCGCGCGGGCCGGGCCTGCGCGCACATCGCTTATAACATGGCGTATAGCTGGATGTCCCCCACGGAGCCGGGCATGGTCCTGGGGGCCGATCCGTTACAGTCGGTCTACCTGACCGGATACGCGATGCAGGACATTCTGCCGCTGTTCTGGGGGCACGAGCTGACCGGCGACGAGGCGTTCCTGAAGAAGGGGATGCAGATGATGCGGGAGAACATCCTGGCCGAGCGAGGCAAGGGGAGCGCCTTCGGGTTGAGCCGCTACTGGGAGATGCAGGACATCCTGCACGGGATGCGCGTCGCGCAGGAGGCGGGGTTCTAAATGGACACACAGGAGATCACCCGGCTCAAGGATATGTGCCTGATCACGACGCTCGTCCGCGAGGGGCAGGCGGAGGCGCAGATCGTGGCGCCGGAGGACGACGCCTGTCTGGAGGCGGCGCGGTCCATTCAGGCGCGGGTCCGGGAGGTCAGCGGGGTTGACCTGGCGATCCGGCGGGAGGCGGAGGCGGGGGAGGGGCCGCAGGCGTGGCACACGGTTGCCGTGGGCAATCTGTCGAACAACGCAGTCATCCGGGCGCTCTACCGGCGGTGGTACACGCTGGTGGACCGGTCGCATCCGGGCCGGGGGGGATATGTCCTCCAGACGGTGCACGACCCGTGGGGGCTGGGGAAGAATGTCGTGGTCGTGGGGGCGAGCGACGGGGCCGGGGCCGGGAGGGGCGCGGAGCGGCTCGGGGGGCTGTTGCAGGCCGGGGAGGGGGGAAGGAAAACGCGAAACGGAGAAGCGGAGAAAAGGAGACGCGGGGAGAAAAGCAGAATCGAAACGGAGAAGCGGAGAGACGGAGAAACGGGGAAAGGACATTTCTCCGGTTCACCGGTTCCCCCCTTCTCCGATTCGGGGGGTGGAGGGGTGGAGGTGGCGCTGGGGCAGACGTTCATCGTGGAGATGGGGGGGGACCGGGGGCGGGAGCGGGAGGTCCTGGCGCAGTGGGCCGGGGACCCTCCGGAGGAGGCGTGGGGCTACGGGCTGGAGGGGGAGGGGGTCGCGCACGCCGGTCTCTATTATGTGGCGACGGGGGACGATCGTTTTGCGGCGCGCTTCCGGGAGGGGATGCTGGCCATGGAGCGGGACGCGCCGGAGGGGGTCCAGGAGCGGCAGGTGCATCTGACGTTCTACCAGAAGACGATCCTGTGGGACGCGCTGGAGGAGAGTCCGGTCTTCAGCGATGAGGACCGGCTGAGGATCACGAACTATATCCTTCGGGTGCTCCGGTCGGGGGAGGGCCACGCGAACAGGGGGTTTCAGCACCATCTCAAAGTCAGGGCCCCGAAGCAGAACCACCAGACGCTGCTGGGGATGGCCCTGTTCTTCGGGGGGATGTATTTCGAGAAGTACTATCGCCTGCCGGAGGCGAAGCAGTGGCTCAGGGACGTGGCGACGCTGTTCAAGGACTACGACGCGCACTCGAAGCCGGTCTGCGACTGCAATTTTCACGGATGGGCCTGCACGCTGGAGAACATCGCGGCGTACGCCCTGGCGGGCGGGGGGAGCCGGTTCTTCGAGAGCGGGATGGCGCGGGAGGCGGCGGATCGGGGGATCATCTCGTGCGACAACCGGGGGTACATGCCGGTGCTGGGGGACTGCCAGACGGCCTGGGGGTATCCGACGAGCCTGTTCCAGAAGGCGGCGCACTACTACCGGGACGGGCGTTACGCCTTCATGGTGAAGCGCCGGATGGAGGCGCTGGGGGACTGCGGGAGGCCGTTCCGGCTGGGGCGGCACGTGTCGGACGAGCTGGGGCGACTGTTCGACGACGTGGACCCGGTTGCGCCGACGGACATGGTCGGGATCAGGGTGGCCCGGCTGGACGACCTCTACTACCGGATGCCGGAGACGGACCCGGACGGGGCGCGGGGGATGTTCGTGCTGCCGCCCAACGTACCCTATGAGAAGACGT
>Ga0137796_10000788_pt1 | contig 19053 bp, 12 predicted proteins | sample OV2TP3_FD_97704 | JGI IMG/M metagenome (GOLD analysis project Ga0137796, IMG submission 97704) | reverse complement strand
CTTCCCTCTTTCCGGTCGCCGATCCTCGAACTCCCGGCACGCGCCGCCCGTCGCGCATCAGGCGCACTTCGGCTCCCGCCTCGGGGAAGGCCTCGAATCCCTCGACCGGAGCATCGACGATGACGGTGATCGCCCGCCCCGACTGGAACGACGTGCGCTTCTCCGACTCATCGCGATATCGGGCCTGCACGTGCACCTCTCCGATCTTGCCCGACGTCCCGATCGCGATGGTCTCCTCGCCCGACCAGACGGTGGCTCCGGTCCCGTCGACGACTCGGATTTCCACGGTGTACTTCCCCGCCTTCGGGAAGCTCCACGAGGACGAGGGAAGCAGGTCCCAGAACTGCGCGAGATCCTCCGGATTCACGGCCCCCGCCGAGAGGTACCGCTCGAATCGGTGTTCATGAGATTCCCCCGTCTCGCGGATTCGGGTGTGGGCGGTCCATCGAATTTCCGCGCCCGGCGAGCCGTAGGCCACGAGCCACGCCTGCAAGGTGGCCTTGTATCCTTCCTGAGCGGGAGTCGGATCGCTCACCACCACGCTCGCGCTGCCGGCATGATACGGGCGCTTGGAAGCCTTCGCGGAGGAGAGCTGCTTGAGATCTTCGTCGCGGAGCGAGCCGAACTGCGCGACGAAACGGTCCCTCGTCTCCTGGATGGCGCGCGCCATGTCCCCCGACCAATCGGCCAGCGCCCGATCCATGATCGCCTGCCAGAGCTTCATCCCCTCGGGGCCGAACGAGGCTACGTTGTAGATGCCGTCCTTGATGAGATCGTCTCGATGCTTGGCCACCGCGTGCAAGAGATCCCGCGGGGATGCAAAGCCCGATCTCTTCGCATTGCCCCGGAAGAGGGACTGGGGGTGAGGTCGTGTCCCTCCCGACCGGGATCGAAAAACCCCTGGCCCCTCCAGTCGTCGCCGGCCGAGGAGTGGAAATCGTAGAACCGGCGCATGTACTTCTCGTACGCCGGGTCCCAGAAGATCCACTTGACGGCCTTTTCGAGCCCGCCGTGAAGCAAGTGACTGACGAGCGTCGCCACGAGGACGGTAGGGATGAATTTCACGACGGAGATCGAAACCGAGGCCAGCGAAGGAAGGCCGACGGCGTTGAGCGCGTACGGGGCGACGACGCCCATGAAGATCTCGAAGAGCGCGAAGTCGACCAGCGTCTCGCCCGTTCGGCCCGAGGCGAGAAGGAATCCCTCCCATCCCCCTTCGTAGGTCGCCCACGCGATGTCCCAGATCATCATCGCGATCATGATCCGACCCATCGCCTGGTGCCCGTTTTCGAATTCCAGCATCCGCTGGAAGAAGGAACGGCCCCGGAGGAGCACGCTCTGATCCTTCGCAGAGAACAGGCCCCAGTACTCCTTCATCGCGGCCAAGATTTCGGACTTCTCGAAATCCAGCATCTGCGCGACCAGTTTCTGCACTTGCTTTTCCGAGATCTTGATTCCCCGCGTCTCGGCTTTGGCGAGGAGGGTGTCGCGGAGCTGGGGTTCGCGCTCTCTTCGGATTTCCCTCGTGGTCCTCTGCACGTCGGCGAGGAATTCCCAGCCCGGACCCGCTCGGGTGATCTTGACCGTATCGCCGAGCTTCTTCTCGACGTGGCGGCGAAGGATCTCCGTGGAAGGGGGCGGTTCCTTGACCGGCTGCGGTCCCGAACGGCGTTTGCCTCCGCTCGTCTCCGCGCGTTCCAGCAACTTGTGATTCGTGTCCGCCGGTTCGATCCGTCGCGGAGGGTCGGTCGGCCGTTCCCGGCGTCGCCGGAGGAGTTCTCGGAGATCCGCATCCGGTTTCGCGGCAAGTTCCTCGAGCGCGAACCGGCGGAGCGCCTCGATCTCCTTCCACTCGGCCTCGCTGAACTGGCTGCGGATCAGAACCTCGACGTCCTTGCCGCCGTAGACGGTTTGGAGGGCGAAGCGCAGTCGCCGTTCGAGAATCTCCGATTCCGCGAGCCGTCCTCTCCCGAGCTCCGCGGCGCGCTCTTGGATGGCCCGGTGGAGAAGTTCGTGTTGGATCTCGAGGAAGCGACGGATCTTGTCGCGAGTCGCGGCGGGATCTTTGAGGAGCGTCTCGGGATTCGACTTGATCGCTTTCGCTTCGGCCGCCAGCGCCTCGAGTTCCGGAGGGAGCTTGCCTCCGTAGAGTTCTCGAAGGCGGGCTTCCGCCTGGCCGATCGACCTTTCTCCGGCGTACTTCACGATGTCCTTCGCGTGCTTCCGGAACCCGGCCGGATCCTTCGCGGGGTCGATCTGCTCCAGGATCTTTCGATGCTCCTCCGACCGACGCCGCATCTCGACCATGTAGTCCACCGCATCCATCGCGGAGGGCGGATCCAGGTGCGGGACCACCTCCTTCATCGGCCGCGCTTCGAGGAGGTTTCCGTTCGCGTCGAGCCGATCGTGCACTCCGGTGCGCCACTGGTTCCAGTCGAGGAAGCGGTTCGCCCCGCGAAGGGCGTACTTCTCCGCGTTGCGCGCGATGCGTTCGAAATCTCGTTCCATCCCTCGGTACTCTTGGTCGGGACGAACGTCGATGTCGCTCTCGACGGTCATGATTTCGGGCGTTCCGGAGGAGCCCATGTGGTCGAATCGCGAAGGGGAGGCGCCGCCGATTCTTCCCTGTTCGCGCACCCAACGAAAATAATCGCGGGCCGCTTCCCGATAGGCCCTCAGCTTGGCCGGTCGCAGGCGATTCCAATCGGCCGCGCTGATCTTCCCCTCGGCGACGAGTTTTTCCAGATGGGCACGGTTGTTGAAGACCGCCCGGACCTCGAGTTCGGAGGCTCCCCCCGCGACGAATCTCTTGGCGAGATCGAGGACCTGGCTCTCGCTCAGATCTTAAGGCGTTGCGACGGCCAGGAAGAGTGCGAGAAAGAGCTGCGGATGCACGACGCCCTCCCTTCAGTCGATCAGCTCGGCCGGCGGCGGACCTTGAGACGGATCCCAGTTCTTGAGCCGGACCAGGCGCTCGCGGCGCTGCGCAGCCTTCTTGCCGTCGTCGCTGTTGGGAGCGATGGACAGAACCTTGTCGTACCAGGGAATGGCCGCATCGGCGTTCGCGAGCTTCTCCCAGCACAACCCCATCTGGAACATGGCGTGCGTGTTGCGTCCGTCCTTCCGGACCACTCCATCGTACTCGGCGATCGCCTTAGGATAGTCCCCTCGGTTGAAGAGTTCGTCCCCTTTCCCGGAAGAGCGGGGCGCCGATCCCGAGCCCCCTCCGGCGCAGGCGCCCAAGGCAAGGCCCAGGCATGTCAGGAAGAAGCTTCGTCGCATGCGTCCGGAGAAGTGTACCCCATGATTCGACCTACGAATCCGCTATCGCGTCTCGAGGTCCTGGAGAAGGAACTCGACCTTGACTCGATGCGGCCATCCTGGGGGAGCCAGTTCCAAGGCGCGACGGAGATCGGCGATGGCTCCCGCATGGTCTCCGAGAAACCGTCGCACGCGCCCGCGATGGAGGTGGGCTTCCAGGTAGGGCGGATGGCGGCGGATCGCCTCCGTGTAGTCGGCGACGGATCCTTCCCAATCGCCGGAGAGTTGCCGGAGGACGCCTCGGTTGTACCAAAGCGCCGGGTCCTGCGGCTGGAGCCGAATCGCCACATCGAAATCGACGAGCGCCCCCGACAGATCTCCGGCCGCCGTCCTCAGCTCGCCTCGCGCCACGCGAGCCTCGACCATTTCCGGACGGTATCGAAGGGCTTCCTCCAAGTCCCGTAGCGCCCCTTCCGAATCCTCCGCTTCGCGTCGAGCGGCGGCTCGTTCGAACCACGCCTCGGCGAGCCGCGGTTGGAGTCTCAGGGCTTCCGTGAATGCGCCGATCGCGCCCCGCGGATCTCGCAGGCGACGCCGGGCCGTTCCCAGTCCCACGAAAGCCTCCACGAACTCGGGGGCGAGGCGGCACGCCTCTTCGAACGCTTTCGCGGCTTCGGCCCAAAGCTCCCGCGAAACAGCCAGTTCTCCCTGGACGAATCGCGCTCGAGCGTCGGCCGGTCTCAAGGCCGTCGCCAAGCGCAGATCCCGATCCGCAGCCTCCAACTCTCCCAGCGCCCTCAGAACTAAACCGCGGTTGAAGTACGCTTCCGCCATCTTGGGGTCGAACCGAAGCGCTTCGCCGTAGTCCCGCAGGGCCGAAGCGAAATCGCCGAGTTCGTGAAACATCACTCCGCGGTTGTACCGGACGAGCGGATCGAACGGCCGAAGAGCCATGGCCACGTCGAAGTCCTCTTGTGCCCCTTCCCAATCCCGCAGGATTCGACGCACGGCCGCCCGATTCGTCCGGGCCTCGAAAAAGTTGGGGCGAATCGCCAGGGCCATGTCCAGAGCGGTCGCCGCCTTCGCGTATTCTCCCGACTCCCGAAGGACCGCGCCCAGATTATTGTGGGCTTCCGCGAAACGGTTGCACGATGCAACCGACGCCGCGTAGTCCGCCGCCGCGCCACGGAGGTCCTTCCGCTCGTGACGAAGAACGCCTCGCGAGAAGAGCGCGAGCGCGAACCGCGGCCGGCGCTCGACGGCCGAATCCAGAGCCGCGCGCTGCTCCTCCCCTTTCAGCGCCAGAGAGAGTAGCCATCGGAATTCGTCGACTCGATGGGATCGGTACCACAAACGCAGCCCCCTCTCGCAGCACCGACGGACCTCTTCCAGGTTCCGCCGGGTATAGGCGAGCATGGCTTCGCAGAGATCGCGAAGAAATTCGTCGCCGGTGCCGTGCTGCAAGGTCAGAGCGCACGAGATCTCTTTCTCCGCGAGGGATGCGAGACGCTCGGCCTCCAGTCGTCGCGATTCCCGCTCCTCCGAGCTCGCCGCCACGCCCGCGAGGAAGGCGCGAAGGACCAAAAGCCTGCCCAGGCGAAGGCGCGCCGGAGCGTACTTCGCATCGGCCGCGACCGCGGCTCGCCATTCCGCTTCTGCCTGCTCCGGACATCCTCGAAGATCCCAGATCTGTCCGGCCAGGTCGTGCACCACGGCAAGGTCGGGTGCCTTGGCGAGGGCTCGATTCGCCAGCGAAGCCGCCTCGTTCAGCTGGGGAAGCGCGTCCCCGGCCTCGATCCGGCCTTCTTCGATCTGGATCCGAGCCTGTTCCAAGACGGCACGCGCCTCTTCGACGAGTCGGAGGGCCTCGCGATGTTCCCGGTCGCGCGATTCCGTGAGCCGCCTCTCTTCGAGTTGATGCCGGCGCTGTTCGCGGAAGCGTCGGACCTGATAGACCGCGATCGCAGCTACGGCGAGCGCCCCGACCGCGACGGCCGAGAGCGCCCTCCTCCGCCTTCCCAGTCCTCGCCATGCGCGATCTGCGAGTGTGCGCCGGAGCGCCGTCACCGGTTCGCCGTTCAAGTAGCGGCGGAGATCCTGCGAGAATTCCCGCGCGCTCGGATAGCGCTTCGCCGGATTCGGATCGAGCGCCTTCCGACACACGGCCTCGAGTTCGTGGTCGGAAGGGCGACCGGCCAGGATGGTGCGGAGAATCGCTCCCAGGGCATAGACGTCGCATCGTTGGTCGACCGCGGCCGAATCCCCGCGCGCCTGCTCCGGCGCCATGTACTCGACGGTCCCCAGGACGCGCCCGGTCGAGGTCGTTCCGGAGACGGTCCGCCCCTCCCCGGCCCGGGCACATCGATACTCTTCCCGTACTCGGGCGATCCCCCAGTCGAGGACATAAACGCGTCCGGCCTCGTCCACCATGATGTTGGCGGGCTTGAGATCGCGATGAATCACGCCGCGCTCGTGGGCGTGTCCGACCGCTTCCCCCGCGAGCGCGAGAAGCTCCATCCGTCGCGACGGTGGAGCGTCCACCTCGTCCAGCGTTCGCCCTTCGATGAGCTTCATCGTGAAGTAGAGACGGGCGTCGGGAAGGAATCCCCGGTCGTAGATCGGGACGACGCCGGGATGGTCGAGGCTTGCCGTCGTCTGGGATTCGGCTTCGAAGCGCGCGGACCACTCGGGAGAACCCAACTCGCGCGCCAACACCTTCATCGCCACGGGACGATCGAGCTTCGTATCCCACGCATGGAAGATCTCCCCCATTCCGCCTCGCGCGATCCGGTGCCGAATCTCGTAGCGGCCGTCGATGACGAGCCCTACGGGGAAGATTTCCTGACGGACGACCCTTCCGAGGTGGTCGAGGAGCGGATCGGTGACGCGCGTCATGTCCCGGATTCCCCGAACAGCTCCCGCATCTCCGCCGCCGCCTCTGCGTCGGAGGAGACGGTGTCGCGGACGCGGGCGAGTACAAGATCCCTCAACTTCACCCGGGCGGCGTAGAGCAGATTCTTGACGTCCGAGAGGGAGAGGCCGAAGCGTTCGGCGAGCGACTCGTAGCTCGTCTTGCCGTCCGGAGCGCGTTCCAGATCGTACGCGGCGAAGACGCGATAGGCACGCTCCTGTCCGCGGGCGCGATAGTACCCTTCCATCTCCCGGAGCGCCCCCTCCAGGAGAGAGCGCGCCCATTCGCGGAGGAAGACCTGTTCGGGCGAATCGCCGAACGCGGGCTCGAAGCCTTCTCCGATCTCGATCGGCACGTGGGGAACGCCGCCCCCTCGCTTCAGGCGGGACTGCCACCGATGGTTCATCCGCGTGAAGTTGTCGAGGGCGGCCATCAGGTACGCGCGGAACCGTCCGCGCGCGGGGTCGAGTTTCTCCAAGAAGTCCTTTTCGCACAGCGTCAGAAAGAAATCCTGCGTCAGATCGCGGGCGTCCTCGTGCGACCGCCCCCACTTTCGTCGCAGATACGCGTACACGGGGCGCCAATAGGTCGACGCCACTCGCTCGAGCGATTCCCGCTGCGTGGGCGAGCCGAAATCGACGGCATCGCGAATCGCGGTCCATCGCGTGACCGGAAACCACTCTCCCCGCGTGGACGGTTCGGCCATGACCGGCACCGGTTCCTCCCTTTCCACTATGTCGCCGATGCGGTTCTTCCGCCCGAAAAGGAACTCCGCCGAAAGCGGCGTAATTCTAGCGACGATGAGGATGCGAAACAACGCGGGAATCCTGTGTCTCCTGGCGGCCGTCTCCCCGGCGACGGCCCAAGAAGAGTGGGAGGGACGCAGCGTCTCCGAGGTTCGAGCGGGCGACGGTTGGCGTCGCCATCGGTTCGAGAATCTCCGCCCGCTGCTCCGGGCGCGGACGGGCGAACCCTATACGCGCGAGAATCGCTCGCGGGACGAACGGGCCCTCTGGGATCAGGGCCTCTTTTCCGACGTTCGGATCGATGTGCGCCCCGGGCTCCTCCTCGTCGTTTCCGTCGCGGAATACGAGCTGGTAGCCGAACTGGAGATCCGCGGCCACTCGGTGTACCCGAGCGCGGAGATTCAGGAAAAGCTCGCCGTTCGTGCCGGGCGGTATCTCAATCCCTCGCAGCTCCGGCAGGACGAGGAGGCGCTTGCCGAGATGTACGTATCCAAGGGATATCACTTCTTCCGAAGTCGACGGGAGGAGACGCCGATCGAAGGCGGCGTCCGCCTCCGGTGGATTCTCACCGAAGGTCCGCTGGTGAGCGTCGAGGCGGTCGAGTTCACCGGGAACGCGGGAGTGTCGGGCTCCGACCTGAAACGTCGGATCCGCACCCGCGAGAACGACGTTCTCCTCTTCATCCCCACCGGCAAGAACCCGTTCCTGCAACGCAACTTGGCCGAGGATGTGAAGTGGATCCAAGTCGCCTACTGGACCGAGGGGTGGCTCGATGTCGCGCGTGAAGGGCGGGTGTTCGTGGAAGACGTCGTCTTCAACGAAGCCAAGACCTCGGTCCGAGTCCGATACCACATCGAGGAGGGATCCCGGTACGTCGTGCGGGGGGTGCGAATCCGCGGCAACACCGTCTTCGCCGAGGCCGAGATTCGTTCGTGGCTTTCGGTCCGCCCGGGAGATTTCTATTCGGAGCGCAAGGCGCACGAGGACGTCCGCAAGATCCGCGAGAAGTATGGCGAGCGCGCCTACGTTCTGGCCGAGGTCGACGCGGAGAAACTCGTGTCCGGAGATCGCCCGGAGCTCGAGTTGCTCTTCGACGTCCGGGAAAACGGCAAGGTCTTCATCGGGGAAGTCGGCATCCGCGGCAACGGGAAAACGCGGGAAGAGGTGATTCGCCGCGAACTTACCCGCGCGGGGTTCCTTCCCGGCGAGGAGTTCGACCGCTCGAAACTCGACAAGGCCGTGCGGCGGTTGCGATCGACCGGTTGGTTCGGAAGCGAGCACGATCCTTCGAGAGGGGTGAGCGTTCGATGGAAGCCGGGGAACGAGCCGAATGTCCAAGACGTGGAAGTTGAGGTTCTGGAGGATCCTTCTCGCGAGGAGGGGCGCACGGGAAATATCCGATTCGGCGGAGGTTACAGCTCGGCCTGGGGCTTCCTGGGGATGTTCGAAGTGACTCAGACGAACTTCGATCTCGCGGATCTTCCGACGAGTCTTTCCGATTTCCTGAACGGAACGGCCTTTGCGGGAGGAGGACAGATGCTTCGCCTGCGGTTGGCGCCGGCCGTGCACCGGCAAGCGGGGTCGCTCGAGTTCCGGGAGCCTTATCTCTTCGGTTGGGAGGTCGGATTCGGTTTGAGGCTGTACCACAACGAGACGGACCGGGAGTCCTGGCACGAGCGGCGCACGGGGGGCGCTCTCCTCTTCGACAAGCCGCTGGATCCCTTCCGTCTGGAATTGGCTCTCGCCGGATACGAGATCGGCGTTTCGAACCTCGAGGGGGACGCCCCCTCCTCGGTTGCCTCCCTCGACGGAACGCATCAACTTCGATCCATCACTCCTGCGATCGTCTTCGATACGAGGAATCATCCGCTCTCGCCCTCGGAGGGGGTGCGGGCGCGCCTGAGTTGGGAGTACGCGGGGCAACTTCTCGGAGGCGATTTCGACTTCAACAAGTGGATCGCCGAGGCGGAAGGGTATCTCACCCTGTTCGAGAGTCCGACCGGTCTCAAGCACGTTCTCTCCGCGCGGGTGGTGTTCGGGGTGGCCGATCAGGACCCGCCTCCCTTTGAACGCTTTTACGCGGGAGGACGCGGCTCCATCCGAGGGTTCGAATACCGCGGCATCGGTCCTCGCGAAAACGGCGACCCGATCGGAGGCCGCGCGCTGGCGTTCGGAAGCCTCGAATACAGTTTCCCCCTCTTCACGGAAATCCTCCGCGGGGCCGTTTTCTGGGACGTCGCCAATCTCACGGAGGATCTTTCCGACCTGACGCGCACCCAATTCCGAAATACGCTCGGCGTGGGGATCCGATTCACGATTCCCATCCTCTCGCAAATCCCGATCGCAATCGATTTCGGCTTTCCCCTTTCGAAGACGGAGGAGGACGAGGAGGCGTTGATCACGTTGGATATCGGTCGACCGTTCTAGCCTGACCGATTGACGAGGGTTTTCGGCTTGCGGTCGAGAACCCATGAATCGGTCCACCCGCGGCGCGGGCCGGCGGAATCGGCCAGGAAGTCCGATGATGCTGCCCGCCTGCGCGGCCGAAGCCCGCCGCTTCGGCGGGGCGAAGGCCCGGAGGGTGCCTTTTTCATCCGGGCGGCGTAGCCCGGATGAAGAAGGCGGATCAGGAGAAGGCCATGCTCTGGTTGCTGACGCTGCTATTATCGCAAGACGCCCCGAAGAAGGAATTCAAGGTCGGCGTCGTCAATCTTCGATCCTGCTTCGATCCGGCGCGGTATGACCGAATCAAGGAGCGGGATGCCGAGCTCGAGAAGCTTCTCCAAGACCTGGCTCGGTCGCTCGAGGAGGCTCAGACGCGCATCGAACGGTTGCGCCTCGAGGTCTCGGGGATGAAGCCCGAGATGGAACTCTACTGGGACAAGATCGGGAAGCTCAAGCTTGCGGAAGCGGAGCTGGAATTCAAGCGCCGTCACGGTCGCCAGCAGTACGTCAACCGTTCGAACCAACTCGCGCTGCAGGTGTACGCGGAAGTTCGTCGCGTCGTCACCCTCTATGCCAAGGATCGCGGCTACGATCTGATTCTCCGCGCGGAAGAGCCGACGTTGGAAAACGACGAGACGGCCCCTTCGACGGCCGCCCAAATCCAGAGCCGGATCGTGCTCTACCATGGAGACGCCCTGGATATCACCAAGGATGTCTTGCGCATCCTGAACGAAGAGTACGCGAAGCAAAGGGCCGCGAAGAAACCGTGATCAAGTACAGGAGAGGTGCCGCGCTTCGCTCTCGCGCTCATGATCGATCGTGGAGGCGGGAAGGAATAACGTGCCTTCTCCGCGTAACGCGGCCTGCACTTCTCGCCGGGAAAGGTCTTTCGGGCGAAGCTCCTTCGCCTGGGATCGACCGGCCCGATCGGGTCGGACCAGCAGGAACCGATACTCGCGCGAGAACCGGCGTTCGAGGATCTGCCGGATCTTGCGCGCCCCGTAGCGAGTCAACAAGTCGGAGGTCTGCGCGACGAGGTAGTTGAACTGCGGATCCATCGGCATGTCGAGATTGGCCGCCGTTACGGAGAGTTGGGGATAGGTGTGTTTCCGGTACTCGGGGGGCAGGGCATCCAACACCACGTCCACGAACGAAATCCCCAAGGTCGTTCGGACGAGTACGGCTCTTGCCGAGGCGAGCTTGTGGATGAGAAAGGGCGTCGCCTCCATAAAAACGGCGCTGCCCGGAAGGGCGTAGACGACGCCGTCGCGCCGTTCGGCCTCGTCCACGACCACCCCTGCGATCGTGGCGTAGAGGAGACTTCGATCGCTCCCTCGAACGAATTCCTTGCGACGGTAAAGATGGCCGAACGAATAGACGGGCTTCCGGTGTTCCTTGGCAAAATCGGCCAGGAGGCGCGTACGGATCCGGCAATAGACGGCTCGGGCGTCGACCAACCGATCTCGCGCCTCCAGCGTCATCTGTTCCGGACGACCCGGACCGAGGCTGACGATATCGAGGATGCGGGGCATCACTTCGCCCCATATCCTTGGGCGCGCAGGCAAGCGACGAGGTTCTGGAGAAGGATGGCCAGCGTCACCGGTCCCACGCCTCCGGGAACGGGCGTGAGCCGGCCGGCGACTTCGCGGACTTCTTCTTCGACGTCGCCCACCACTCGATCGCCCACCTTATTGATGCCGATATCCACGACCGTCGCTCCCGGCTTGACCATGGAAGCGTGGACGAGGCCGGCCTTTCCGACGGCCACGAAGAGGAGGTCCGCCCGCCGCGTGTGAAAAACGAGATCCCGCGTCGCGATGTGGCAAACGACGGGGGTCGGGGATTCCAGCTTGGACTGCAACAGAAGAAACGCGATCGTCTTCCCCACGAGCGCTCCGTGTCCGACGACGCACGCCTCGAGGCCTTGAAACGAGGGATGCGCGAGACGAGCGAGTTCCACGGCGGCCCGGGCCGCGCAGGGCGTCGGATTGTGTTCCCCGTAGGCGATCATCCCGATGTTGTGCGGGTGCGTTCCTTCGATGTCTTTCGCGGGATCCACGGCGCGGAGGACCCGGTAGGTGTCCATGCCCTCCGGAAGAGGAAGATGCACCGTGATCCCATGGATCCCGCGATCCCGATTGAGCTCCCCCACGACGCGGAGGACGTCCGCCTCTCGCGTGGAGGCGGCGACGGGGCGCAATTCGTACTCCGCGCCGCAGTGTTCGAAGAGCGACCGCTGCATTCTCGAGTACACGCGGCAGGCCGGATTCTCCTGATTGTGGATCGCCACGACACGCGGGCGGATGCCCAGCCCCGCGATCTCGCGCGTCCGATCTTCGCGGAGACGCCGCGCGAGCGGCTCGCCCTCCAAGAGCTGCGCCGTCACTGCGCGAACCCCACGAGGTTTCCGCGATCGTCGACGTCCATCCGTTCTCCGCCCGGCGAGGACCCGAGGGCCGGCATCGTCATGATGTCCCCCGCGAGCGGGTAGAGGAATCCCGCTCCCGCCGAGATGCGGATCTCCTTGATCGGAATCCGGAATCCCCGGGGAGCCCCTTTGAGAAAGGGATCGTGCGAGAGGGAGAGGTGGGTCTTGGCCATGCACACCGCCAGCCGGTCTAGTCCCCATCGCGCGTACGTCTCGAGCTGACGCTCCGCCCGTTCCGACAGGACGGCGCCTTCCCCGCCGTAGACGTCCGTGGCCAACGTCTCGATCTTTTTCCGGGCAGGCCAGGCGGGATCGACGAACGGTCGGAACGCTTTGCTTTTTCCGGCCGCTCGATCGACCGCCTGGGCGAGAGCCGACGCGCCCGCGCCGCCGCGCGCGAACGCCTCGACCAGCTCCACGCCGTCCGCATCCTGGGCCGCTTGCCGGATCGTCTCGAGTTCTTGGTCGGTGTCCTGGGGGAACCGATTGATCGCGACGACGGCGGGGATCCCCGTGCGTTTCACGATCTCGATCATCCGCCGCAGGTTCGCCGTGCCGGCCGCGACGGCGTCCGGATCCTCTTGCAGCAGCTCCGGCGGAAGCGGCTTTCCCGGAACCACGCGGATCTTGCCGGCGTGAACCTTGAGCGCGCGCACGGTGGTCACGATTACGGCGACGTCCGGCGTCAGACGAGAAACCGGGCACTTGATGTCGACGAATTTCTCGAAGCCCAAGTCGGCTCCGAATCCCGCCTCCGTCACGACGTACTCCGCCGTGCGTGCCGCGATCCAATCCGCCAGCACGGAGCTGTTCCCGTGGGCGATGTTTCCGAACGGTCCGGCATGGATGAAGGCGGGCGTGTTCTCGATCGTCTGAAGCAGGTTCGGTTTGAGCGCGTCGCGGACCAGAAGGGCCATGGCTCCCGCGGACCTGAGCGCCCCCGCGGTCACGGGGTGTCCCTGGCTCGTCTCGGCGACGATGATCCGCGCCAAACGATCCCGCAGGTCACGATAGGACGTCGCCAAGGCCAGGATCGCCATGACCTCGCTCGCGACGGTGATCTCGAAGAAGCTCTCCCGCTCGCCGATCTCGCCGATGGCGACCCGGATGCGCCGGAGCGCCCGGTCGTTCATGTCGACGACCCGGCTCCACGTGATGCTGGCCGGACTGACCTCGAGTCGATTCTGGTGATGAAGGTGGTTGTCGAGGAACGCGGCGAGGAGATTGTGCGCCGCGCCGACGGCGTGGATGTCTCCGGTCAGGTGCAGGTTGATCTCTTCGATCGGGAGGACCTGCGATTTTCCGCCGCCGGTCGCGCCGCCCTTGATCCCGAAGACGGGGCCCAGGGACGGCTGGCGAAGGCAGCACACCGCTTTCTTCCCGATCCGGTTCAGTCCGAGCGCGAGGCCGATCGTGTTGACGGTCTTCCCTTCCCCCAGAGGGGTCGGCGTAACGGCGGTGACGACGACATATTTCGCCTTGGGTTCCGCGGGCAGGTCCTCGAAGACGTCGAGCCGGATCTTCGCTTTATGCGGGCCGTATTGTTCCACGTGTTTTTCCGGGATTCCCAGATCGCGCGCGATCTCCAAGATGGGCTTGAGTCGGGCGGTCTTCGCGATGCGGAAATCGGTGTGGATCGCCACGGCTCGGATTATATCCGCGGCGGATTCTCCCCGGATCCGGTTTCTTTCAATGGAGAATGCGGTTTCGGCGGATGGAGGTCGGAAGGGAACTATGAACCCACCCTCCTTTCGCGGTGCCATCGCCGCCGCTTCGACGGCGCAGGCGCGAAGCGCTTCGGAGGGTTTCGTCTCCCAGCGGAAGAGACCTTTTACGGGCGACTCAACTATGCGTGTCCGTACGGCGCTTTCTCTCCCGTAAGGAGAGTGAAGATCTCTGCGAGTTCCGCGCGGACGTCCGACTCCGTGTCGGCGTAGTCACGAATGCGCGTCAGAATCAGTTCGCGGAGGCGGGATCGACAGGAGAAAAGGTGATTCGTGACGTCGGTCTCCTTGATTCCGAACTCCTGCGCCATTCGGGCATAGGTGGTTCCTTCGACTTCGGGTTCGTGAAGTTCGTAGCGCTCGAAGAGCCGGAAATGCAGTTCCTTCCCGGATTCCGTCATCTCCTCTCGGAGGTCCTCGACCGCCCGGTCCAGAACTTCCTTCGCCCATTGGCGATCGAATACTTCTTCCGCCGTCGTCCCCCGCGCGGGAGTCACGTTCTCGAAGTCCTTTGCGTCGAGACTCAGGATATTCTTCCCCCCGCCTCGCTTGATGGCCATGGCGGCATCGCGGCGGTCGAGCATGAACTGGCGCAGGGCACCGCGGAGGTAGCGGCGAAAGCTCCCGCGGTCCGCCTGAAAGCGATCGAGCATCCCGCCTTCCAGCAGTTCGATGAAGAACCCCTGAGTGAGGTCCTTCGCCTCCTCGTTGCTGAACTGCCGCAGGGCTCGAAGAGAGGCGTACACGGGCTTCCAATACATCCGGCAAAGGTCGTTGATGGAGGCTTGGTACGTAGGCGAAGACGGATCGCGTGCCTGCAGGATCAGGGACCACCGGGTCGTCGGGAAGGATCGAGCGGGCCCGCCCAGGCTGGTCTCTTCGAACGCCACGCCCCAATCCTACCCCACAGGGCGTATGGTATGCTCACGATCGGAGTACCGCGCTGGAGACGGAACCGTGTCGGATACCGCTGACACCAGAGCTTATGGGCCGATCATGCGAAAGCTGTTCGGTCCCTCGGTCGACGCTTCGGTGGGCACCCGGTTAGGAAAGTACGTTCTTCGGCGCCCCCTGGCTCGGGGAGGAATGGGCACCGTCTTCGAAGCGGAGGATCTGGAGCTCCGCCGCCGGGTCGCACTGAAGATTCTTCGAGAGGATGACCCGGATCCGAATCTCGCTTCGCGGCTGCATCGCGAGGCGGCCATCGCCGCCCAGCTACGCCATCCGAACATCATCGCCGTCCACGACGTGGGCGTCGTCGCCGATCCTCCCGATCGCGTGGTTCATTTCATCGCCATGGATTTGGTCGAGGGGGGAACTCTTGCGGATCGGCTTGCTTCCGGAAAAACGGATCGGACGGCTCTCTTGCGGATGATGGAGGATGTCGGGCACGCCGTCGGCCATGCCCACTCCAAAGGCGTCGTGCATCGCGACCTGAAGCCGGCCAACGTTCTCGTCGAACCGAACGGAAGAGTCGTCCTCACCGATTTCGGACTCGCCCGGGGCGGAGTCTTTCACAGCCGCTTGACCGCATCGCAAACCCTCCTCGGAACGCCCGCCTACATGGCCCCCGAACAGGTCGAGGGTCGACACGACAAGATCGATGCTCGGACGGATGTGTATGCGCTAGGCGTGATGCTGTACGAGATTCTGACCGGGACGGCGCCCTTCGCCTCCGACACTCCCGCCAAACTGTTCTCCATGATCCTTCACTCCGATCCTCGACGTCCCCGCCGCCTGTGTCCCACTCTCGAGGCGGAACTGGAATCGATTTGTCTCAAAGCGATGGATAAGGACCGGAGGCGCCGGTATTCCGATGGGAAGGCCTTTGCCGAAGACCTCGCTCGCTTCCAAAGGGGCGAGCCGGTTCAGGCGCGTCCGCCGAGTTGGTTCTACCGAATGCGCAGGGTCCTCGGCCGCCGCCGTGTGTTGGCGATCTGCGGAGGAAACGCGGTCCTGTTGATCCTCGCCCTCCTGCTCGGAGTTCTCCTTCCGCGGCATGCGGAACAACAGCGGATCCGGCGGGAAAAGGAAGCCACCCTTCGCGCCCGTGGGGACGCTCAGGTGTTCGTGGAGGCCGGGCGAGGGCATTTGGATCAGGTCAGAGCTCGGCTGCGGGATGAGGCCTCCTCCGAAGCCGAGATCCTCGAGCTGGTTCATGCCGCGCAGCGCGAGTTCGAGAAAGCGTTGGCCCTTTGCGGCGATCATCCCGATGCCTTTCTCGGGCTGGCGCAGGCCCATCTCTTGGCCGGCGACACCGCTCGTGCGCTGGATTCCTTGAATCGATGCGCGGGGCTGGCGCCCGAATCGACCGCCGTCCATCTCGAACGGGCACGAATTCTCGTTCTGGAAGCCGAGCGCCTCCGACATCCGGATGACACGGCTCCCCTCGAGGTCTCCGCCACGCTTCGATCGGACCTGGAGCTGGTCCGGCGGTTTTCCCGCGATCCCTCCGAAAAGAAATGCGCGGAGGCGCTTCAGGCTTTCTCGCATCGAGACTTCGTGCGGGCGGAGACTCTTCTGGGAGAGTACGTGGCGTCGAATCCGCAGGACGGGGCCGCCCGCTTTTTCCGGGCCGATGCGCTGTTTCACTCCGCGCGATTCTCGGATGCCGAGGAGGAATCGACTCGCGCCTTGGCCGACGATGTACGAAATCCTCATCTCCTTGGATTGCGCGCTCGGGCTCGCGCCGAACGGAGGCGTTTCCCGGAGGCGATCGAGGACGCCTCTCGCGCTCTTCGACGTCGATCGGACCTTGTCGATGCCCTCTGGGCCCGGGGGCGGTCGCATCAAGGATGCGGACGCGCGGATGCCGCTTTGGTCGACTTCACTCAAGTTCTCTCTCTCCGACCCGGTTTCTCCGAAGGGTTTGTCGAGCGGGCACAATGCCGTAAGGCGAAGGGAGATCGCGCCGGCGCCGCGGCGGACTGCTCGCGAGCGATCGACTTGAACGGTCGGTCACCCAAGGCGCATAACGTCCGTTCGATGTGCCGAAGGGGCCTAGGAAACATCGAGGGCGCGATCGCGGACGCCACCCGGGCCATCGAGCTCGATCCGAACTATGCCGCGGCCTACGTCAACCGAGCCGCCGCCGGTTTGCATCGGGGGAGCTATCCGCAGGTCGTGGCCGATTGCACCCGCGCCCTCGAATTGGATTCGCGGCTCTCCGATGCCTATGTCAACCGAGCCCGTGCGCGATTGAATCTTGGCGTCTTCGACGGCGCGATCCAGGACTGCACCGACGCGCTCAAGCTCGATCCCAAGCTTGCGGAGGCCTACGTCACTCGCGCTCAAGCTCGAGAGCGGGCCGGCGACCCTTCCGGCGCGTGCGACGACGCCCGCCGCGCGTTGAGATTCGACCTCCAGTTTCCCGCCGACCGCAAGGCGATGGAAGAGTTGCTGGCGCGACTGGGGCCGAAAGAGTGACGGGTCTAAGCCTCCACTACCCCTTGTTTCTCCAGCATCTCCGCTAGCCTCCGATTCAGCTCCTCCTGGGGCGCAACAGGGTGCTTCCCACGTACTGATCGCGAAAGGAGTAGCGCCGTGAAAAAGGGAATGTGGTTCGCGATCGCGCTCATGGCAGGCTGCGGCGGCGGAGGAGGGGGCGGGGGAGGCGAGAAAGCAGGGGGCCCGATCTCTCTGAAGTGGGGCGAGTGGAGGGCGCTCTCGGAATATGCCACGAGTGCCCGCTCACCTGACCTAATCGCGGGGCCCGATGGGTACATGCTCGCCGTGTGGACGGAGGATGCCGACCTCTCCCAATTGAGCAGTGGAAACGATTGGTTAAAGGTCAGCCGCTACGTCCCGGGTATTGGCTGGAGCGTTCCCAGGCAAATCTCTCAGGATTGCGCAAACAACACGCGCCCTACCGTGAAATTGGATGCCTCTTCAAGACCGTGGATCGGTTACGGCGGCGATGGCGATCATGTCCGACTCATCCGTCTTGGGGCTCTGAACGCCGATAACTGGGATTCCTCCGAGTCAGTGCTCAATGAGGTTTATGCGGGATGGTTCCATCTAGAGCACTCCATTCGCCTCTTCTTGAACTCCGACAGTACTAAGGTCTTCCTGATATTCAGGAAGGGACAGGATCTTCGTGTCCTCACCGTAAACATGAGGGAATCGGGGGCCACCACCAGGTTGCTAGCACAAGACGTTGTGCGGTATGGGACCGCATTCGTTAACGACAAATTGCATGTCCTATGGTCGAAGACCGAAGGTGTGTTCTACTACGACCATGATGAAGGCCTGGGGGGGCGCCCGGTTAGCACCGGCACAACGGGATTACCCATTGCGGAGCTAGTCGTCGACGTTCAGAACAAGATACACCTCGTCATGCGGACGAATACGTCGGTGTTGATCGGTTCTCTGCAAGGCACTTTTTCAGATGGCTTCACTCTCACGAACGCCCGGGAATGGACATTCGATGAGGGCACGGTGCGGAGAGACTTTGGGGTCTCAAGTCATCCGAACGATCCCGTCTTGCTGATCCTGGCGACCGAGATCCCGGAAGACTCAAGCTCTGTTAACCCTCCGAACAGCACCCTCTATTGCAGGCGCTTTGATCGGTCCACCGGGGATTGGCTCGACTCCGCCAAGGTCGAAATCCACAAGCGAAACGACGGAGGCGGGATCCTATCCATGGCCCACAGCTACTACGGTCAGGGAAATCGCATCCTCCTGTGGTCCGAGAATCAAAGGCCCGGCGATCCAGAGAGTCCGTACGCGATTCGTTCGATTCGATACATCCCCGGATCCGGCTGGTCTGCAGTCGAAACGGTCGCGGAGACGGGGAATGGAAGCATCGGTCGGATCACCTTACAGATAGACGACTCGGGATCGGGCGCCGCGGTTTGGGACCAAAGGGCGGCTTTTGAGGACATCGAGACACTGTGGGCGCAGAAGCGCCGGGTGTTCGTCAATCGCCTCGAGTGACCCGTGCAGCCGTCAGGAGAGGGCTCGGTACCCTCTCCTGGCGCCCGCCGAGTTGCAAATCTCGACCGCGAGAATCGGCCACACTACCACCGGAGGAAGAGATCGGACCGGACCGGGCGGCGACGGCTGTGTGGGAGCAGAAGGCCAACGGCGCCCCCTATCCGCGATACGAAATTGGCATGGGTCGATTCCAAGAGCATTTCCACACTCCGATGGGCCTCCTCGCAATTGAGGGGGCCCTTTTTTTCCGCGCGCAAGAGCCGGGCGGGCACGTACAGACCGCGTGTCGTGAATCCTACCGAGGAGCTCTCTTCGAAAGGAGGTTGGTGATGGCATCGTTGACACCGGACGAATCGGAATCCGTGAACGGAGGAGGGAAACTTGGCTGCCTTCGGTGTTGGTGCACCAGTAGCAAGTGTTATGAGTGGGATCCTTACAACCATCGCTTGCTGGTCTATCCCCCGGGCCATCCGGAACAGGCGCAACCCGGCAGTCCGTTCAAACGAAGTTAGGGAGGTCGTCATGCAGGAACGACGAGAGCGAGCAAAGCCACGAACCGACATGAGAGAGCTTTCCGAACACGAGGAACTCGTGGTCGAGGGA
>Ga0137796_10000787_pt1 | contig 19059 bp, 18 predicted proteins | sample OV2TP3_FD_97704 | JGI IMG/M metagenome (GOLD analysis project Ga0137796, IMG submission 97704) | reverse complement strand
TCTACGTGTGGAGAGCGCCTACAACGATACCAGCCAGGCGACGAGCTCTTGCACTTGCTCATCAACCGTGAGATTGGCGGCCCGTGTCAACTCGCCGCTCTGCAGCTGCTGGAAGATCTCCTGTGCCATCGAAGGGACAATGGCAGCGCCGGCAAAGAACAATGTCGGGCAGTCGTGGGGAAACCGTTCACGGATTCTGCCCAACGCGCTCCTGGCTGTTTTCCAGTGTTCATCTGATCCTGCCGGATCGATTCCGCCTTTAAGCTCTCCGCAGGCAAGATAGAGGGAGCGGTCTTCGAGCAGTTCTCGCGCTGACCTCTGGTCGGTGCGCTTCAGGAGAATGACGTCGATGTTCTTCCCGACCAGCTTCGGTGTTCGATCGAACAATATGAGCCGCTCATCCCATGCAATGTAGGTGATCTTATCCCCCCGCTGCTCATGTTTGACCGCAATCTTCCTGCTGCGCAAAACCCCTACGAGAGCTTTGGTGCATTTTCCCTGCGCGAGAGCGCCTGTGATGTTTCGCATCTCTCCGCCAAGGGTGCCGCCTCTCGTCAACAAGTACCGGTACAGAATCTCCTCACGAGAACGATCGTCAGCCTGCGTCCTGATCGTGTCCAGCACAGCCCGGATGCTCTCCCGGAGTTCCTCATCAGTGAAGTAGCGCCGCGCCTTATCGGAAAACCCCACGGCGGTCGCCAGGGTCTTGAGGGGGACGAGTTCTATTACCTCGTCAACGGAAGCGGCTTTTTGAAGAGTGTCCCACGACCGAGTGGCTTCTTTAACGTAGGGGGAGGTCCGCTGGCCCTTGGCTTTGGCCTGGATGAGAAAGCCAGCACAGGTAGCTTCTCTGGACGTAACGAGGCTGTTCGCGCTTGGGACGGTTGGGGGCACTCGGCACTCTCCTTGTCCGCCATGTTATAGCGAATGTATGGTCGTTGCAAGCCACAAGGTCAACCGGACCGGCCGCGCGTATCATCATAAACCGCTACTAACGAATATGACCCACCGGCCTGACCAGGACACGATCATCAGGACCATGCGGATTCTGCTTGGTCGTTTAGGCGTTGGCACCCTCATCAGGGCGGATGATTTTCTCAACGATACGATTCGAGCTCTATTTAATCCATTGCCCGCCGAAATGTCTGCCGGTAACCCCCTGCAGTCAATTGCAGACACGCACTGGTTAAGTCCACAGCTAGGAGAAGCGCTTTTTCACCTGATGACCCTGGGTTACATTGTGCCGAGGCTGTGGCATCAGGGGGCCACGTTTAAGTTTGAGTGGTTCGCTGGCACTGATCGCGGGCACCAGTGGGCGTTAAGCACTGAGCCTACCCCTGAAGCAAGCATACATTCATGCAAGAAGGATCAAACCGATCACATTCTCAACGTTAACTCCTGAGCACCACTATGCGTATCCACTGATCAGAAAACATTTTCTTCTTGACAAGATTTTCGCATATCGCGTAAGATTGCTTAACATTGTTCATCGTATGAACATCACGTGTCGCACCACCTTCCGGACGATCCCTCAGTGACGTTCAACACGTGAACACCCAGAGTCGCTCGTGAACGCCAGCACGTACCGGGATATGCACTTGCTGGACGAGCTCGCACAGACGCCCGGAACCACGCAGCGGGAGTTGGCCAAACGCATCGGGGTCGCCCTGGGATTGACCAACCTCATGCTGCGCCGCCTCGTGAAGAAGGGCTACATCAAGATTGCCGGCACGAAACGCAACCGCCTGCGCTACCTCGTGACGCCCACCGGCATCGCCGAGAAGACCCGCCTGACCTACGAGTACATCGAATACTCCCTCCAGCTCTACAACCGCGTGCGCCGCTTCCTGCGCGAGCAGCTGGAGCAGGTGGCGCGGACCGGCCACCGCCGGATCGTGTTGTACGGGACCGGCGAGATGGCCGAGATTGCGTTCCTGACCATCAACGAGCTGCGGTTGGAGTTGGCGGGCGTGGTGGAGTGCGCGAGCCGCCCTGAGCGGTTTCTGGGCTCCCCGGTTCAGGCCGTCGGCGAGCTGGTTCCTGAGCGGTTCGACCGGATGATTGTCTGCTCGCTGCGCGGCGGCGCCAGCGAGCTAGCGGAGCTGTTGGCGCGGGACGAGCTGGCGCCGCGGCTGATCATCCTGCCGCTGCCCGGGCTGCTTGGCGCGTTGCCGCCCCTGTCTGCGGCGGCCGGCGCGATCGCCCCGCCGATCCCTGCGCTGACCGCCTCGCGGACGGAGGCGGTGGAAGCGGTGTCGTCCCCACCGGCATGACCCGCGCGGTCTTTCTGGATCGCGACGGGGTCTTGCTGGAGGCGATCGTGCGCCACGGCCGCCCCTATGCGCCGCGCTCGCTCGCGCAGGTGCGCTACCGGCCTGGGGCCGCCGAGGCGCTCCGCGAGCTCCGGCAGGCGGGCTATGCGATCATCGTCGTCACCAACCAGCCGGACGTCGGCAAGGGAGTGCAGCGGCGCGAGGCGGTCGAAGCGATCCATGCGCAGCTGCGCCGGCGGCTGCCGGTGGACGACATCAAAGTCTGCTACCACGTGGACGAGGACGGCTGCGCCTGCCGCAAGCCCAAGCCCGGCCTGCTGCTCGAGGCGGCGCGGGAGCAGGGCATCGATCTGGACCGCTCCATCATGGTGGGGGATCGGTGGCGGGATATCGAGGCCGGGAAGGCGGCGGGCTGCCGGACGATCCTGCTGCGCAACACCTACGCCGAGCGGCAGCCGGAGGCGCCAGATGCCATCGTGGAGTCGCTGCGGCAGGCCAGTCGGGTGATCCGCTTGAAGTGGAGCGAGGCGCAACCAGTCGAGGTGGGGCATGCCAGCGCTTGAGGAGCTGCGCGTCAAGCTGTTCGCCGACGGGGCCAACCTGGCCAGCATCACCGAGCTGGCGAGCAACCCGTTCATCAAGGGATTCACGACGAACCCGACGCTCATGCGCAAGGCCGGCGTGGCAGATTACCGCGCGTTCGCCCGCGACGTGCTGGCGGTGGTGACGGACCGGCCGGTGTCCTTCGAAGTCTTCTCGGACGAGGCGCCCGAGATGGAACGCCAGGCGCTGGCGATCGCCTCGTGGGCGGACAACGTCTACGTGAAAATCCCCGTGACCAACACGCAGGGCGAGTTCAGCGGCCCGCTGATCCGGCGGCTGTCGGAGGCCGGGGTCCACCTCAACATCACCGCCGTGATGACGCCGGGCCAGGTGGCCCAGGTGACCGCGTGCCTCGCGATGGACACGCCGAGCTGCGTGTCGGTCTTCGCCGGGCGGATCGCCGACACCGGCCGGGACCCGGTGCCGCTCATGGCCGAGGCGGTCCAGATCCTCCGCGGCCGGCCCAAGGCCGAGCTCATCTGGGCCAGCCCCAGGGAGCTGCTGAATATCTTCCAGGCCGAGGCGATCGGCTGTCACATCATCACCGCCACGAGCGACATCCTGGCCAAACTGCCGCTCATTGGGAACGACCTGCTGGCGTTCTCTCTCGAAACGGTGCAGATGTTCCGGCAAGATGCGGTGAACGCGGGCTTTGTCATTGAAGTAGAAAAGTGCCTGGCATCTTAAGAGGCGCAGAGGAGCAAGGTGGCAACCGTGCTCGTCACCGGCGGGGCCGGCTACGTCGGCTGCATCCTCGTCCCCCAGCTGCTGGAGGCGGGCTACGCCGTCACGGTGTACGACCTCATGCTCTTCGGCTCGGAGGGGCTGCCCTCCCATCCCGACCTGCGGGTCATCGAAGGGGACATCCGGGATCTCGCCGCCTTCCGCTCGGCGCTGGATGGCGCGCAGGCGGTCATCCATCTGGCGTGCATCTCGAATGATCCCAGCTTTGAGCTGGACCCGGCCCTGAGCAAGTCCATCAACTACGACTGTTTCGAGCCACTGGTCGCGGCGTGCAAGGCATCCGGCGTGCGCCGGTTCATCTACGCCTCCACCAGCTCGGTCTACGGCGTGAGCGATGCCCCCGAAGTGACGGAGGACCACCCGCTGTTGCCGCTCACCGACTACAACAAGTACAAGGGGCTGTGCGAGCCGATCCTCCTGCGGTACCAGTCGCCGGAGTTGACGACCGTGATCCTCCGCCCGGCGACCGTCTGCGGCTACTCGCCCAGGATGCGGCTCGACCTGACGGTGAACATCCTGACGCATCTGGCGGTCACCCAGCGCCAGGTCACAGTCTTCGGGGGCAGCCAACAGCGCCCCAACATCCACATCCAGGACCTGGCCGAGCTCTACGTCAAGCTCTTGGAGTTCCCCGACGCGCAGGTGGCGGGCGAGACCTTCAACGCCGGCTACCAGAACCATACCGTGGCGGAGCTGGCCGAGATGGTGCGGCGGGTGGTGGAGGATGAGATGCCGCAGCTGGCCCCCATCCGGATCACGACCAGCCCCAGCAACGACCTCCGCTCCTACCACGTCTGCTCCAAGAAGATCGCGCAGCGGCTTGGCTACGTCCCCACGCGCACCATTGAGGAGGCCATCCGGCAGCTGTGCCAGGCCTTCCGGGCGGGGAAGCTGCCCAACAGCCTCTCGGATGAGCGCTACGTGAACGTGAAGACCGTGAAGCGGCTCACGGCCAAATTGCTCAGGCAGCCGGTGGCGGCATGAGCCAGCCGCTGGCTGTCGTCACCGGTGGCGCGGGATTTATTGGCAGCCACATGGTGGATCGGCTCTTGGCGCGGGGGTTCCGGGTCCACACGATCGACAACCTGTCGGGCGGCCGTCGCGAGAACCTGGCGCAGCACGCCGACCACCCCCGCCTCGTCTTCGAGGTGCGGGATGTGCGGCAGGTCCGTCCAGACGATCCGCTGTTTACGGGGGCGCAGTACGTCTTCCATTTCGCCGGCATCGGGGACATCGTCCCCTCCATCGAACGGCCCGTCGACTACCTCTCCTCCAATGTGATGGGCACGATTGCGGTCCTCGAAGCCGCCCGGCGCGCGCGCGTGCAGAAATTCGTGTACGCCGCGTCGTCCTCCTGTTACGGCATCGCGACGGAGCTGCCGACCACTGAACACGCCCCCATCAGTCCGCAATACCCCTATGCGCTCAGCAAGCATCTCGGGGAGGAAGCCGCGCTCCACTGGGGCCAGGTCTACAAGCTGCCGGTGGTGTCGCTGCGGATCTTCAACGCGTACGGGCCGCGCTCGCGCACGAGCGGCGCCTACGGGGCGGTCTTCGGCGTGTTCCTCGCGCAGAAGCTGGCCGGCAAGCCGCTCACCGTGGTCGGGGACGGCACCCAGCGCCGCGACTTCGTGTTCGTGACGGATGTGGCCCGCGCGTTTCTGCTCGCGGCGGAGTCCGCCAGGCGACAAGCGATCTACAACCTCGGGGCGGGGAACCCCCAGACCGTCAACCGTCTGGTGGAGCTGCTGGGCGCGGCCGATGGGATCGTGCATCTGCCCAAGCGTCCGGGGGAGCCTGACGACACCTGGGCGGACATCACGAAGATCCGGCGGGAACTCGGCTGGGCGCCGACCGTGACGTTTGACGAGGGCGTCCGCACGATGGTGGAGCAGATCGAGCACTGGCGCTCGGCGCCGGTGTGGGATGAAGCGGCGATCACCGAGGCGACGAGGGCCTGGTTTGCATGCCTGAGATAGCCGTCGACACGATGACCGCCGAGGGCGCGCCTCCGCAGCCGCCCGCGCTCGACCCGGCGCTTGAGCGCGCCTTGGATCGCCTCCAGCTGGCCAACGACCTCAGAGAGCTGACGGATGAGACGGCGCCCATCGCGGTGGAGCGGCTGCCTCGGGTTGAGAGCGGGCTGGCTCGGTGGAGTCGCCGGATCGCCCGGGCCGCGGACGGGCTGCCTCCGGACGCGAAGTCGGGAGCCGCGCCCCACGCGCGCGCGGTCCTCCGGGACGTCTGCGCCGTGGTCGGGCTGCGGCTCCTCCTGTGGCGGGGCGGGCTGACGCGTGGCGTGGGACAGGCCGCCGGGGCGATCCTGCGGGTCCTCGCCTCGCGCCGGACGCGCTACTATAGCCGTCCCATCTCCACGATGACCGCGTATGTGCATGCCGACGAATCCGAGACCATGCTGATCCGATCCTGCCTGCTGCTCCGGCTCATGCGCCGGTACGCGGCCTGCATCGAATTGCTGGTCGCGCGCCTGCGCTCGGGGCTGCCGTCCAGGCGCACTACGGGCTGGCTCGCCTTCTTCCTCCGGGAAATCGGCGATGAGCCGGCGGCCGTCCGGCTGGCCGCGGCGGCCGGCACGGACACGCCGGCACCCCCTCCGGCTGCGCCCGCTGGGACCTCGCGGCTGGCCTACGGCCTGGTGGTCACGGTGATGTTTGACTCGCCCGTGCTGCGCCGGTCGCTGCAGAGCCTGGTGGAGAGCGATTTCCGGGGCGACATCCTGGTGGTGGAGGACGGCCATCGCCCGCAGCGATGCTGCGAAGCGTTCTGCAAGACCCTGCCGGTGACCTATGTGAAGAACCCGACCTGGGGCGGGCCGACGGGCGCCATCGAGTTCGGGTTCCGGCAGCTCAGATCCGATCTCGACCTCCTGCTGTGCGCGCATAGCGATGTCCTCTGGCCGCGCCGGTGGTTCGCCCCGCTGCAGGAGGCCTGGGGGCTGGTCTTCGACACGGGGAAGGTCGGCATGCTGAATCTGCCCTACCTGGAATTCGATCGCGTGGCGGACCCCGTCCTCGGCGAGCTCTTCGCGCGGAACCGGTACGACGATCTCGTCTGGCTGCTCCAGACCATGCGGCCGTATTACCAGCCGCTGGGCGGCCGCGTTCACGCGATGACCCTCGAGGATCCCACGCGGCGCTTCGGCCTGAGCCGGAATGCCTGGTTGGACCGGCCGGCGAACCTGCAATTCGCCCACGCGGTCTTTTCCGTGGGCTCGTCGTTCCTGCGGGAGAGCTGGCGCCAGCTGGGCGGGTTTGCGCCCGAGATGCCGTACGGCACCGATCTCGAGCTGCTCTGGCACCACCTGCAGCGGCGCCAGTGGACGCTGTACGTGAACGCCCCGCCGCTCATCCACCAGGTGAGCACGGACAGCCGCTTCCTCACCGGGGCGGACCGGGAGGCGTTCGGCCGCATGACCCTGGCCACGCTCGCGGCATTCGCCAAGAAATACGGATGGGAGTACGACCACCTCGTGTTGACGTATTTTTCGGAAGTCACCCAGATCCATCGAGACGCGATCGTGGACGCGGTGAACGCCCTGCGCTTCGAGGACGTGGACGCGCTCTTCGAGGAGACGTTCGAGCGGATGCGGCGCAAGCGGCTCTCGAGCTGCGAGTTCGGCTGGTGCAAAAGCCGGCCGCATTGCCCCTATGTCTAACATGAGCGAGACGCTCCCGGCGGTCTCCCCCGCCGCGCCGGCACGGCGGCAGGCGCAGCAGCTGGCGCTCGGCGAGTTGGTTGAGCGGCTGGCCGCCCTCAAGTCCGAGGGCAAGACGATCGTGCTGTGCCATGGGGTGTTTGACCTCCTGCACATCGGGCACATCCGCTATTTCGAGCAGGCCAAACGGCTGGGCGATGTGCTGGTCGTCACGGTGACGCCGGACCGGTTTGTGAACAAAGGCCCGCATCGGCCGGTCTTCTCCGAGCAGCTGCGGTGCGAGGCCGTCGCGGCGCTCCACTGCGTGGACTGGGTGGCGATCAACCAGTGGCCCATGGCGGTGGAGACCATCCGGCTGCTGCGGCCCGACTACTACGTCAAGGGACCGGATTACCGCCAGGCCGGGAAGGACGTGACCGGCGGGATCGCCCTCGAGGAGGAGGCGGTCCAATCGGTCGGCGGCCGGCTCGTCTTCACCGAGGATGTCACGTTCAGCGCCTCCCACCTCGTGAACCGCTATCTGCCCGTGTTCCCCAAGGCGGTCACCGACTACCTGGGCGGCTTCCGGTCCCGGTACACCTCCGATGACATCGCCGGTTTCCTGGAGCGCGCCCGCACCCTGAAGGTCCTGGTCATCGGCGAGGCGATCATCGATGACTACCACTACTGCGAGCAGGTGGGCAAGTCCGCGAAGGAACCGGTGCTGGTGGCGCGGCACCTCTCCAGCGAGCAGTTCGCCGGGGGGAGCCTGGCGATCGCCAACCACGTGGCGAATTTCTGCGACCAGGTGGGGTTGGTCACGTGTTTGGGCCGGCAGCGGTCCTACGAGCGGTTCATTCGCCGCCGGCTCCAGCCCAATATCGAGCCGCGCTTCCTCTATGTCGCCAAGGCCCCCACCATCGTCAAGCGGCGGTTCATGGAACAGTACCTGTCCCAGAAGCTCTTTGAGGTGTATGACATGCACGACGAGCCCGATCCCGCCCTGGGCAGCGCCCTGTGCGCCGCGCTCCAGGAGGTGCTGCCGCGGTACGATGCGGTGATCGTCGCCGACTACGGCCACGGCATGCTGCTGCCTGACGCGACGGAGCTCGTCTGCAGCCGCGCGCGGTTCCTCGCGGTGAACACCCAGGCGAACGCCGGCAATCGCGGCCTGCATACGATTTCAAAATACCAGCGGGCCGACTACATCGCACTCGCCCGACACGAGCTGGTCTTGGAGGAACGGAATCGGCGATCGACCCTCGAGGACATGATCCTCAACGTCTCCCGGAAACTGTCCTGCCCGCGGGTGCTCATCACCTGCGGGAAAGACGGGAACATCGCCTATCGCCCCGACGAGGGGTTCTCCCGCGTCCCCGCGTTCGCCACGCAGGTGGTGGATCGCATGGGCGCGGGGGATGCCGTCATCGCCTTGACGAGCCTCTGCGCGGCGCAGGAGGCGCCGATGGAGGTCGTCGGATTCCTCGGCAATGTCGTCGGCGCCGAGGCGGTGGCCACGCTGGGTCACCGGTCCTCCATCGAGCGGGTGCCGTTGCTGAAGCACATCGCCTCGCTGTTGAAATGAGCATGCCGGACACGACGACCCTCGCCTCACCCGCGCCGACGCGCCAGGTGCCCGCCGCCCTGCTGACGCGGCTCTACACGGCCATGCGGCGGATCCGCCTCGTCGAAGAGGGGATCGCGCAGCTGTACCACGAGCAGCAGATGCGCTGCCCCGTGCACCTGTGCATCGGGCAGGAGGCGGTGCCTGCCGGGGTGTGCGCGGCGCTGGCGCCGGAAGACTACGTCATGAGCGGCCACCGCTCGCACGGCCACTACCTGGCCAAGGGCGGGTCGCTGCCCGCCATGCTGGCGGAGCTCTACGGCAAGGTGACCGGCTGTTCGCGGGGCAAGGGCGGCTCGATGCATCTCGTGGATCCGGAGGCCGGGTTCCTGGGCGCCACCCCGATCGTCGCAGCCACCATCCCGATCGCCGTCGGGACCGCCCTGGCCTCCGCGCTGCGCGGCCAGCCGCGCGTGAGCGTCGTGTTTTTCGGGGACGCGGCCCCGGAAGCCGGCGCGTTCCACGAGAGCCTGAACTTCGCGGCGCTGAAGCGCCTGCCGGTCCTCTTCGTCTGCGAGAACAACCTGTATTCGACCGCCTCGCCGCTCTCGGTGCGGCAGCCGGCCGGCCGGCAGATCGCCGACACCGGGCGCGCGCATGGGGTGGACAGCCATCAGGGCGACGGCAACGACGCCCTCGAGGTCTACGCGCTGGCGCAGCGCGCGGCCGACCGCGCCCGGCGCGGCGCGGGCCCGGCGCTGCTGGAGTTTCTGACCTATCGCTGGCGCGAGCACTGCGGGCCCAACGAGGACGTCGAGCTCGGCTACCGCACGAAGGCCGAGGTGGAGGCGTGGAAGGCGCGCTGCCCCATTCGCCGGCTGGAAGAGCGGCTGCTCGCCGACGGCGTGCTGACGCCGCCGGACATCGAGCGGATCACCAGGTGCCTCGAGGCGGAATTCGCCGAGGCGGTCGCGTTCGCCAAGGCCAGCCCGTTTCCGGAACCCCAGGAGCTGAGCGCGCACCTCTACGCCCCCTGAACCATGGCCCGAGCCTTGCAGTTCTTCGAAGCCATCCGCGAAGCCATCGAGCAGTCCATGGCGGCGGATCCGTCCGTCTACATCATGGGCCTCGGCGTGCCGGACCCGAAGGCCATCTTCGGGACGACCCGGGGCCTGCAGGCGACCTACGGGCCCGGGCGGGTGATGGACATGCCGTGTTCGGAGCACGCCATGACCGGGGTGGCCATCGGCTCGGCCCTGGTCGGGATGCGGCCGATCCTCAACCATCAGCGGCTGGATTTCGCGCTGCTGTCCATCGAGCCGCTGGTGAACCAGGCGGCCAAGTGGCACTACATGTTCGGCGGGCACCTGCAGGTCCCGCTCGTCATCCGCCTGATCGTCGGCCGCGGATGGGGGCAGGGGCCGCAGCACTCCCAGAGCCTGCATGGGTGGTTCGCCCATGTGCCAGGCCTGAAGGTGGTCATGCCGGCGACGCCGTACGATGCCAAGGGCCTGATGGTGGCCAGCATTGAAGACAATAACCCGGTGATCTTCATTGAGTCCCGCTGGCTGTACCACACCGTCGGCGAGGTGCCCGAGCCGAGGTACCGCGTGCCCCTCGGGCGGGCGCGCGTGGCCCGCAAGGGACAGGATCTCACGATCGTGGCCGTCTCCTGGCTGGTGATTGAGGCGCTCCGGGCGGCGGAGCACCTCGCGGACGTGGGGGTGGACGCGGAAGTGATCGACCTGCAGACCCTTCGGCCGCTGGATGCCGAGGCGATCCTGGGATCGGTTCGCGCGACCCGCCGTCTGCTGGTGGCGGATAGCGGGTGGAAGACCGGCGGCTTCGGGGCCGAGATCGTCGCCCTCGTGTCGGAAGAGGCGGGGGACTGCCTGGCGCGTCCGCCCAAGCGCGTGGCCCTCTCGGACTGCCCCGTGCCGACGACGTCCGCGCTCTCGCGCCTGTGCTACCCGCACGCGGGCGATCTGGTGCGCGCGGCGGCATCGCTCCTTGATGTGGATCCCGCGCCGCTCGAGGAGCGGGAGGAGCTGATGACGGCCCCAGCGGATGTCCCGCACAGCGGGTTTACCGGACCGTTTTGACGATGGAACCTGTCCCCGTCGCAGCAGAACCGGGCACGCGGATCCGACAGGCCGCGCCGGCCACCACGAAGGCGGCGATCCTGGTGCGGCAGCAGGCCCCCTTGGTGGTCGCGGACGTGGAGATCCCGCCGCTTGACGTCGGGCAGGTGCTCGTCAGGCTGGCCTCCAGCGGGATCTGCGGCAAGCAAGTGGATGAGATCACCGGCAAGCGGGGGGCGGACCGGTTTCTGCCGCACCTGCTGGGGCATGAAGGCGCCGGGACGGTGGTGGAGGCGGGGCCGGGCGTGCGCAAGGTGCGCCCGGGCGACCGGGTCGTCTTGCACTGGATGAAGGGCGCTGGCATCGACTCCGCCACGCCGACCTTCCGCTGGGACGGCCGGCCGCTCAATGCCGGCTGGGTGACGACCTTCAGCGAGTACACGGTGGCGTCGGAGAACCGGATCACGCCCCTCGGGCCGGGGGTCGCCCTGGAGGCGGCGTGCCTGCTGGGGTGCGCGGTGACGACCGGCCTTGGGATCGTCTTCAACGAGGCCGGCCTGAAGCCGGGCGAGTCCATCGCGATCTTCGGGGTCGGCGGGGTGGGGCTCAATGCCGTCCAGGGGGCTCGGCTGGTCCACGGCCATCCGATCGTGGCCGTCGAGGTGCATCTGCATAAGCTGGAGCTGGCCCGAGCCTTTGGCGCGACGCACACGTTGAGCGCGCGCGAGGACGGGATCGAGCCGCGCCTGCGCGAGCTGTCCGGCGGGCGGGGATTCGACGTGACCGTCGACACGACCGGCGATCCGCGGGTCTTCGAGCTCGCCCACCGGCTGACGAGCCAGGCCGGGCGCACCGTGATGGCCGGCGTCATCCCGCACGAGCGGCCGGTCACGATCGATCCCTATCCGTTGCACTTCGGCCGCCGGCTCACCGGCTCCCACGGGGGCGCGACCAACCCGGACCGCGACATTCCTCGGTACGTGGCCTTGGCCGCGCAGGGGGCGCTGACGCTTGAGGAGCAAATCACGCACCGGTTTCGCCTGGAGCAGATCAACGAGGCGTTCAACGCGGTGCGAGCCGGCGCCGGGGGTAAGTGCGTGATCACGATGGGCGATGGCACCCACCACAGCTAAGGCCGCGCTGACCGCGGCGCGCACCCGCTGCGCCATCTGCCAGCGCGGCGACCTTGACGTCGCGATGGAGCTGCCGGATCTTCCCCTGACGGGGATCTTTTCCTCCGCGCCCATGGCGGAGGCCGTCCACGGCATGGACCAGCGGCTGCTGGTGTGCGCCCGGTGCGGCCACGGGCAGCTGGCGGAGCCGGTGTCACCGGAGCTCCTGTATGGCGAGCGCTACAGTTTCCGCACCTCCCGCAGCCACACCGCGACGCAGGGGACGGCGTGGTTTCTCTCGATGCTCGAGGAGATCGCGCCCGGCCGGCGCTTCGAGTGCGTGGTGGATGTCGGCTGCAATGACCTCCACCTGCTCCGACAGCTCGAGGGCCGGGCCAGGAGCCGGATCGGCGTCGATCCCATCTGGAAGGGCCGGGAGGATCAGCGCGAGGACCCGGAGATCCGCGTCATCGGCTCGTCCATCGAAGCGGTGGATGTCGCCTCGGCGCTGGGGGAGGCCCCGGACCTCATCGTCTGCCGCCATACCCTCGAGCATCTCGCAGCGCCCGTCGAGTTCTTGGCCAACCTGTGTGCGGTGGCGAATGACCGGACCCTGTTTCTGATCGAGGTGCCCGGCTTCGAGGCGCTCGTGCATCGGTTGCGGTTCGACCACGTCTTTCATCAGCATCTGCACTATTTCAACCTCGCGTCGTTTCGGCGGATCCTGCGGGATCTGGGCGCGGCGGAGGTGGCGCACCGGGAGCATTATCACGATTGGGGGGCGCTGCTCGTCGCCTTCACGAAGGGCCGTGGCGACGGGGAGGAGCCCGCCGGCTCCTGGTTCGATCTGGCGACCATCCGTCAGCGCTACGCGCTGTTTCGGCAGAACATGGCGGCCGCGCGTGAGGCCTTGCGATGGTTTGAGGGGACGCTCCTCTACGGGTACGGGGCCGCGCAGATGCTGCCGGTGCTCGCCTATCATCTCGGCACGGATCTCTCCATGCTCGCCGCGGTGCTGGATGACGATCCCGCGAAGGACGGCCTGTGGTATGCGAACCTGCCGCTCGCCATTCGCCACACGAGCCGGGCGGCGGATCTGGAGGCCGCCACGGTGCTGCTGACCGCCATGGATACCGTGACGCCGATCATGCAGAAACTGCTGGCGCGGCGGCCGCGGCATCTGCTCATTCCGCTCCAGGCGATCTGAGCGGCGGTCCAGGGAGGGTCGAGATGGAGCTAGGGCTGCAGGGCCGGCGCGCGCTGGTGACCGGGGCGGGCCGCGGGATTGGCCGCTCGGCGGCCCTCTGCCTGGCCAAGGAAGGCGCTCGCGTCGCCGTGGTGTCTCGGACGGCCGAGGAGCTTGAGCGCCTCGTCCAGGAGATGGGCGGCCCCGCGCAGGGGCATTGCGGCGTGCCCATGGATCTGACGCCCAACGGCGCCCCGGAGCAGTGCGTGGCGCGGTTGCGCCAGCGCGCGTTCGAGCCGATCGAGATTCTCGTGCACAACCTCGGGGGGACCCTGGAGGTGCGGGATCCGTTCTGTCCGGTCGAGGACTGGCGCCGCGTGTGGCGGTTCAACTTCGAAGTGGCCGTCGAGCTCAATCGGCTCCTGATCCCCTCCATGCAGCAGCGGCGATGGGGCCGGATCGTCCATATCGCCTCCATCGCCTCCGTGGAGAATCAGGGTCCGGTGACGTATTGCGCGGTCAAAGCGGCCCTCGCGGCCTATACGAGGAGCCTGGGACGGCTGCTCTCCCCGGAGGGCATCATCATGACGGCGGTCTTGCCGGGCGCCATCTTGACCGAGCGAGGGTATTGGGAGGTCACCTCGAAAGAGCGCCCCGAGCATGTGGAGAAATTCCTGGCGGAGCGGATGGCCAGCCATCGCTTTGGCGCGCCGGATGAGATCGGCCAGCCGGTGGCCTTTCTGTGCTCCGAGCACGCCTCGTTCTTTGTCGGGTCCATCGTGCCGATCGACGGCGGGCAGGGCCGCACCTTCTTCGGGCCATGACCCTGCCGTCAGCCGTGCTCAATAAGGCGCTGAGGAAGACCGTGGTCCAGATGGTCTCTCGGGGCAAGGACGGGCACATCCCGAGCGCCTTCTCGATCGTCGACATCCTGGAGGTGCTGTACCGGGACTACCTGCGCGTGGATCCGCGCCGCCCGGCCTGGCCGGAGCGCGACTACTTCATCCTGAGCAAGGGCCACGGCTGCGTCGCGCTCTACGCGGTCCTCCAGCAGCGCGGCTTTCTCACGCCCACGGATCTGGAGCGGTTCTGCACGCGCGGCGGGATCCTCGGCGAGCATCCGGATTCCACGCGGGTGCCCGGCGTCGAAGCCTGCACCGGCTCGCTGGGCCACGGCCTGTCGTTTGCCGTCGGGATCGCGCTCGGCCTGCGCATCCGGCAGGCGCCGAACAAGGTGTACGTGCTGGTGGGGGACGGCGAGTGCCACGAGGGCACGGTCTGGGAAGCGGCGCACGTGGCGCTCAACCGCCGCCTCGGCAACCTGTGCGCGATCGTGGACTGGAACGGCTCCGCCGCGCAGCTGATGCCCCAGGACGACCTGCCGGCCAAGTGGCGGGCGTTCGGGTGGGAGACGATCGTCGTCGACGGCCATGCGGAGCCGGAGCTGAAGGCCGCGTTCGACCGGTTCCAGCGCCAGCCGCCGGAGACCCCGCTGGCGATCGTGGCCAAGACGGTGAAGGGCAAGGGGGTCCCGATGATCGAGGGGCACGGCCTGTGGCACCACCGCATCCCGACCGAGGAGGAGCATCGCCTGATCATGGAGGCGCTGGCGTGATGGCCGGTCCCAACCTCATGCGGCAGCAGTTTGCCGACACGATGCTGGCGGTCGGCCAGGAGGACCCCGACCTGGTCGTGTTGATCGGCGACATCAGCCACTTCATCCTCCAGCCGTTCGCGAAGGCCTGCCCGGGCCGGTTCTTCAACGTGGGCATCTGCGAGCCGACGATCGTGAGCATGGCGGCCGGGCTGGCGAAGGTCGGCTTTGCGCCCGTCATGCACACGATCGCCCCGTTCCTCATCGATCGGTCCTTCGAGCAGCTCAAGCTGGACTTCTGCTATCAGGGCCTGGGCGGCAACGTGGTCACGGTGGGCGGCGCCTTCGACTACGCCAATCTGGGCTGCACCCACCACTGCTACGACGACTTCGCGCTGCTGAAGGCGCTGCCAGGCACCCAGATCCTCTCCCCGGCCAGCCCGGTCGAGTTCGACGCGCTGTTCCGGCAGACGTACCGCAACGGCCTGTTGACGTTGTTCCGGCTGCCCGCGCGCGTCCACGGACAGGCGTTCAGCCGCGAGGCGATTGAGGTCGGCAAGGGCCTCCGGCTCACGGAGGGCAGCCGCCTCACCCTCATCGCGACCGGGCCCCAGCTGCGCAGCGCCGCCGCGGCGTGTGACCCGCTGCGCGAGATGGGGTGGGACCCGGAGCTGCTGTATCTCCACACGATCAGGCCGCTTGACACGGCGCTGATCCGCGAGAGCGTCCGCAAGACCGGGCGCGTCCTGGTGATCGAGGAGCACAGTTGGAGCGGGGGGCTCGGCGATGACGTCCTGCGCGCGACGCACGACCTCGGCGGCATCCAGTACGCGTCCCTGGCGATCCCGGATGCGTTCGTGCGCAGCTATGGCACGTATGAGGAGCACTGCGAGGCGCTAGGGCTGTCGCGGGACGGCATCCTCCGCACCGTGGCCGCGACATTCCCACTCGAGAAGGAGGTCATGCGATGATCTCGAAGGTCCTCATCGTCGTGCCGCCGCTGGTGCATCTCGATGAGGGGGGCGAGTCGAGCCCGGACCGGCCGGATTTCGAGGCGTATCGGCTCGTCTCGCCGGCGGAGCCGATGAGCGTGGCGGCCAACCTGCTCGACCGCGGCTTCACGACGCAGTGCGTCGACCTGGGGGCCTTGGCGAGCGGGCGCTTCGAGCGGCTGGAAGCGGTGCTCAAGGCCTTCCAGCCCGAGGCCGTCGTGGTCGTGCAGTCGATTTTGACGTTCGCGACGGCGCAGGACTGGGACGGTCAACGCGTCTTCGACCTCGCGAGGCGTCTCGTGCCCGCGGTGGTCACCGTGCTCACCGGTTGTCATGCGACGAACTACCCGGGGCGGGCGGTGGAGGCCGGGACCTGCGACTATTCGATCAAAGGCGAGGTGGATTTCGCGGTGGGGGAGCTGCTGGCGACGCTCAACCAGGGCGGGGACGTCTCGGCGGTGCGCGGCGTGGCGTGCCGGACGCCCCAGGGCGAGCTGTCGGTCTCCACGGACTACCCCATCGTCGATGTGGCCGCGCTGCCGCTTCCGGCCTACCACATTCTCGACGCCGAGCAGCAGGCCCAGTACACCCAGACGCTGGAGCGCGCCAAGATCCGCTTCCCGGAGAAGAGCCCGCGCTACCGCGACATCATGACCTCGCGGGGCTGCGTGCTGCGCTGCTCCTTCTGCTCCGTGGCCCATCTGCGCGGCGAGCGGCAGCCGTATCGCCGCAAACCGCTCGAGCGCATCCTGGCGGAGATCGAGCAGGCGCTTGAGGACGGCATCGAGGAGCTCCATTTCTTCGACGACCTCTTCTGCCGGAGCGAGGAGCAGGTCCTGCAGTTCACCGACGCGCTCAGGCGCCGGCATCTGAAGTTTCACTGGTTCGTCGCCCAGGGCCAGCCGCTGTGGCCGCTGACGCGCGAGGCGCTGCGGGCGATGGCGGAGACCGGGATGTACCGGATCATCTGCCCGCTGGAGTCCGGCAGCACCCGCGTGCTGAGAGAAGTGGTGGGCAAGGTCTACTCCACGGTGGAGCATCATCATCGCGTGATCGCGTGGGCGCGCGAGCTTGGCCTGGAGATCATCGGGATGTTCGTCGTCGGGATGCCCGGGGAGCAGCGCCATGAGATCCTCGAGACGGTGCGCTTCGCCGAGGAGCACCCGGAGATCGACTACACGGTGTTCTCGATCGCGACCCCGATGGTGGGCACGCGGCTGATGCGGCAGGTGACGCGCGAGGGCCGGCTGGACGATGCGGACAAGATCAACCGCGTCATCAAGCGCACCGTCGCCCTCTACGAGACGGATCAGTTCAGCGCCTACGAGATGGGGGTCATCCGCGCCTTCGACTGGGACCGCATCAATTTCTCCACGCCCGAGCGCCGGATCACGTACGCCCGGATGGTCGGCCTCACGCTCGAGCAGCTCGAGATCGTGCGGGAGTTCTCGAAGCGGACGTTCTACCGGTTCTTCCCGGACTACGACGGGCCGCTCTCCTTCAAGGAGCTGCACGATCAGCCCGGCCTGTTCAAGGAGCTGGAACCGCTCATCCCGTCCACCGTGTATTGATGGCATGCTGCTGATTGTGGGGTCTGGAGGGTTGCTCGGCGCGCACGCGGCCGCGCAGTTTCGGCGGCTGGGGTCGCCGGTCGTTTGCGCCTCGCACGGGCCGGGTGCCGAGCTGCAGGTGGATCTGACGCAGCCGGGCGGCGGCGACCTGGTCGCGCGGCTGCCGGACGGCGTCACGCACGCGCTCATGGCCAGCAGCATCACGAGCCTCGACGCCTGCGCGCGCGACCCGGAAGCGACCAGGCGGTTCAACGTGACGCGCACGATCCAGCTGTTGGAGGCGCTGCTGGCGCGGGGCATCCAGCCGGTCTTCTGCTCGTCGGATCTGGTCTTTCGGGGCGACCGGGGCCGCTACCGCGAAGACGACCCGCGGGAGCCGACGACCGAGTACGGCCGCCACAAGCGCGCGGTCGAGGCATTCCTGCTGGGCCAAGACCGGCCGGTTCTGATCATCCGCATGAGCAAGCTCTATAGCGTGGACCCCGACGACCCCTCGCCGATCGGGCAGATGCTCAACGCGCTCAGCCGCGGCGAGCCGGTCCGCTGCGCGGACGACCAGGTCATCTGCCCGACCGCGGTGGAGGACATCCCTCGAGCGCTGGAGGCGCTCCTGCGCCGACACGCCACCGGCGTCTACCATGTGGCCGCCCCGCAGCCCTTCACGCGCTACACGCTGGGCCGCCGGGTGGCCGCCGCGATCGCGCGGGAGGAGCTCATCCAGCGCTGCTCGATCCGAGACTTCGCGTTTGCGGAGCCCAGACCGGTCGACAACTCGCTGGACGTCAGCAAGTTCCTCACGGAAACCGGGTTCCGGTTCACGACCCTGCAGGACGCCTTGCCGGAGATCGTGCGCCGGCGGCACGCGCACGCCGACATGAGGCAGGTGTGCCCATGACGATGGCGAACGCCGCTGCGGCCCAGTTGCGGGAAATCAACCTGCTGGACCGCTACCCGCGCTCCACGCGGCCGATCGAGGAGCGGGGGAAGGTCGTCACGGAGGAAGCCCGGGCCGTCTCCCGGCGGTTCGGCCGGGAGTTCTTCGACGGCGACCGGCTGTTCGGCTACGGCGGGTACCGGTATCATCCCCGGTTCTGGACCGAGACGGTGCGGCGCTTCCAGGAGCACTACCAGCTCGCCCCGGACGCCTCGCTCCTCGACGTGGGGTGCGCGAAGGGGTTCATGCTCTACGACTTCAAGCGGCTGATGCCGGAGCTGACGATCGCCGGGATCGACATCTCCAGCTATGCGGTGGGGCAGGCGCCGGACGCCGTGCGGCCGTTCCTCCGGGTGGGGGATGCCAAGGCCCTGCCGTATCCGGATCGCAGGTTCGATCTCGTCATCTCGATCAACACGGTGCACAACCTGCCGCTGGAGGAGTGCAAGCAGGCGATTCGGGAGCTCCAGCGCGTGTCCCGGCGTCACGCGTTCCTCACCGTGGATGCCTGGCGCACGGACGAGGAGCGGCGGCGCATGGAGCAGTGGAACGTGACGGCGCTCACCTACATGCACGTGGGCGACTGGAAGCGGGTGTTCGCCGACATCGGCTACACCGGCGACTACTACTGGTTTTTCCCGGAATAACCCATGGATCACGACTACCGGCGGAAGATCAAGACGCGGGAGGAGCTCCTCGCCATCATCGGGCCGCGGCCGCGCCAGCGCTCCGTCATCATGTGCCACGGGA
>Ga0137796_10000783_pt1 | contig 19075 bp, 12 predicted proteins | sample OV2TP3_FD_97704 | JGI IMG/M metagenome (GOLD analysis project Ga0137796, IMG submission 97704) | reverse complement strand
AGCTGTCCGAACTTAGCACGACATTGAAAGACGCTCTTCAATCCCTAGCAGGTGTCGGAATACCGGATACGCTCGGACATAGCGACTTCAATCCAGGGAACATCATTGTCGGATGGGAGCGCTCTGTCTTCATCGACTGGGCTGAAGCGCACGTCGGGCACCCTTTCCTGACGTTTGAATATTTGCTCGCGCACCAGCGGAAAGACCATCCACAACTCCTGCCGTTCGAGAGCGAGTGCCGAGCCAGTTACGTCCACGCCTGGAATTCGATTGCATCGCCAGATCAAGTTGCGGAGGCCTGTCTCTTTTCACCCCTTGTTGCGGTCTACGCATACGCCGTGTCCAGCGGAGGCTGGCGTGAGCCCGAACGGCTGAAGGTTCCAAGTGTCCAAGGGTATCTGAGAAGCCTTGCGCGCAAGATGAGACAGGAAGCCGATTTGCTGCAGCGGCGGAGGGTGGAATGCCCGAGCTAATGGCGCCTCCGCCTTACTCAGCCGTAGAGCCGGTGACGGAAACCATCCATGGTGTCCCCGTCACCGACCCGTATCGCTGGCTTGAGGACAAGGATTCCCCACGCACCCGTGCCTGGATTGAAGAACAAACCAAGTACGCCCGTGGCTATCTGGATAGTATCCCGGGACGCGAGCGCATTTGTGAGCGCATTCGAGAATTCCTCGCCGTCGAAACCTACGATTCCCTGCAAATCGCTGGCAGCCGTTACTTTTTCCGTAAGCGTCTGCCGGACCAAGAGCAGCCTTGCATTTACATGCGTGAAGGTGACGGAGAGGATCAGCTTCTGGTCGATCCCTCCGAAAGGGGAACCGGCAAATACACGGCGGTAAAACCTCTCCGGGTTTCACCTGACGGTCGATTGCTCCTGTACGAAGTAAAGGATGGGGGAGAGAGAACAGGGACTTTTGAGCTGCTCGAAATCGACACTCGGAAGCGCCTCCCTGATCTCCTCCCCCGCGGGTACTTGCGAGGTTTTGCCTTCGCGCCAGACTGCAAGAGTTTCTACTACGTCCACGAGGCGCTGGACGCAAGCCGACCCTTTTATCGCGCCGCTCATCATCACGTCCTGGGAACACCATGCTCTGAAGATCGGGAGGTCTTCTTTGCGGGTGAGGATGAGAAGGTCCGTTTGATCCTCTTTTCAGACAAGAAGCGCCTCGCATTCTACGTCCATCGCTTCGTCGAAAAGACACTCACGGACATCTACCTACAGCCGTTTGAGGGGACGGTCCAACCAGAGCTGGTATTCAACGGCATCGACTACATGCTCGGCCTGTGGTTGACGGAAGAAAAGGTCCTCGCGATCACGGACCGCGATGCTCCCAATCGCCACATCGTAGAAATCCGCCTTGGGCAGGATGGGCAACATGAGTGGATTGACGTAGTGCCCGAGAGCGACGCTCTCATCCGCGAGTGGCATGTTGTGGGCGATTGTGTGCTTGTCTCCTACGTGAAGGACATGATTCATCGTGTTCTCATCTTTAACCTCAACGGGCAGAAGTTGAGTGAGATTCCGATTCGAAGCGACGAGACGCTTCGCCTGCTAGGCGGGTCGTCAGACAGCGATGAGCTGCTCTTCGAAACAGAATCCTTTACCAAGCCCATCGGAATTTTTCGTTGCTCCGCAAAAAGCAACAATCGCACGCTCTGGGCCAAGAGAAGCATCCCGTTTGATTCAGCAGATTACAGCCATGCCCAGATCTGGTTTTCATCCAAGGACGGCACAAGGATTCCCATGTTTCTCGTTGGCCGGCACAAAGTGCTCAAGGGAAACGATAACCCCACGATCATGACCTCCTACGGAGGCTACGGCGTTTCGATGACGCCGCAGTTCAGCGTATTTGTCGCCTTTCTCATGGAGCGAGGCTGTCTTTTCGCGCTGCCGAATATTCGCGGCGGGTCGGAATTCGGCGTGGAGTGGCACAACGCGGCCAAGCGGCAGAACCGTCAGACGGCCTACGACGACTTCCTGTGTGCTGCCGAATGGCTCATCACAACAGGGCGAACCGCTCCCGGGAAACTGGCCATGTTTGGCGGGTCCAACTCTGGGCTCTTAGTTGGTGCGGCATTAACGCAACGGCCAGACCTCTTCTGCGCTGTCGTCTGCATGGTGCCGATGCTGGACATGCTCCGGTACCACCTCTTCGACAACGCGGACGTCTGGAAGGATGAATTTGGCACCGCCGACAACCCAGAAGACTTCAACATTCTCACGAAATACTCTCCGTACCATCAGGTTCGCGATGGTGTGCCCTACCCGGCCACCATGCTTGTTTCCGGCGATGCCGACCGAAATTGCAACCCGCTCCATGCGCGAAAAATGACAGCCCGGCTGCAGGCCGCGAACGCCTCCGAGCATCCTATCTTTCTCGATTACAGCAGCTTTCGCGGGCACTCACCGGTGCTTCCTCTGAGCGACCGGATTGAGGCTCTGACAGATCGCATGGCTTTTCTTTGTGACCAGTTGGGACTTCCAGTGTGAAAGGACAGGTCTTTGTTATGTCTCTCCTTGTTCTTAGAGCGTACCTAGAGCTGATTCACTTCGACCTCTACCTCGCTCGGGGTAACTTTGCCGCTCTCTACAACAAGGTTCGCAACTACCCGATTGGCAACAAACCGCCGTCCCTCGACGCAGTCGTACGAATGTGCTCCGCAGTCGACATGGCCTGCATTTGGTATTGGAAGGAGGCTCTTTGCTTGCAACGATCCGCTGCCACCGCGTGCCTACTCAAGAGCTATGGCATACCCGCTCAGATGGTTATCGGCGCGCAGCAAATGCCCTTCAAGGCCCACGCCTGGGTAGAAGTGGATGGCCGTGTCGTCAACGACAGGCCGTACATGCCTGAAATATACGGCGTGCTCGACAGGTGCTGATGAGATTGTCCGCGAGGTGAGGGATCAACCATGAGCGTCCAGTTTGGCCGATGGAATTTAGACGGCAAGCCAGTGGATCGGCACTATCTCGAAAAGGTGAAGTCGCTTCTCTCTCCGTATGGTCCAGACGACACTGGCTCCTATTCCAAGGGAAACATCAACATCCTCTACCGCGCCTTCCACACCACCAGCGAGTCCCGCCGGGAGACACAGCCCCACGTCACCGTATCGGGCGCCGTCCTCACTTGGGACGGCCGCTTGGACAACCGCACAGAGCTCGTCCGGCAATTACGCGAGGTTGTAACGCTCGGCGCGACGGATGTCGAGATCGTCGCGGCAGCTTACGAATACTGGGGGAGCGATTGCTTCGCGATGCTGATCGGCGACTGGGCTCTCTCCATTTGGGACCCCCACGCCGGTTCTGTGATCCTGGCCAAAGATCCTATCGGAACGCGCCATCTCTACTACTCGTTCGACAACGGCCAGGTCACCTGGAGTACGACCCTCGATCCCCTCGTCCTGCTCGCGGGGAAAACCTTCGCGCTCTGCGAAGAGTACATCGCCGGCTGGCTATTATTCTTCCCCTCCGCTCACCTGACGCCTTACGTCGGAATTCATTCCGTTCCGCCGTCTTCTTCCGTGCTCTTCCGCGCCGGACAGCACACTATCAGCAAGTATTGGGATTTTGACCCAGGCAAAAGAATCCGTTACCGCACCGACGGTGAATATGAGGAGCACTTCCGCGCCGTCTTTGGGGAAGCCATCCGGCGCAGGCTCCGCTCGGATACCCCGATGCTTGCGGAGCTGAGCGGTGGCATGGATTCCTCCTCCATCGTCTGCATGGCCGATACCATTATTGTCCACGGAGCCGTGGAAACGCCTCGGCTTGACACCATCTCCTACTACAACGACTCTGAACCCAACTGGAACGAGCGCCCCTATTTCACCATGGTAGAGGAAGCACGCGGGCGAGCCGGCTGCCATATTGATGTGGGCAAGCAGGAATCTTTCAGGTTCGGCTTTGATAGTGACGGTTTTGTCGCAACCCCCAGCTTAGGCGGTCGCACCAACGAAGCTGCAAAACAATTCGCAGCCTGCATGGCGTCGCAAGGAAACCGCGTCTTGCTCTCGGGCATTGGCGGCGACGAAGTCACCGGTGGCGTGCCAACGCCCACGCCTGAACTCGGAGATCTTCTGGCAAGAGGGCACGTCAAAGCTCTTGCTCACCAGTTGAAAGTCTGGGCGCTCAACAAGAGAAAGCCCTGGTTCCATCTACTGCTTGAAGCCGCAAGCGGATTCTGCCCACGGGTTCTCGTCGGCATTCCTGACCACCAGCGGCCAGCATTTTGGTTGGATCCCCGTTTCGTCAAGCGCAATCGATCCGCCCTCCGCGGCTACGAAAAGAGGATGAAGGTTTTTGGGCCGCTGCCGACGTTTCAGGAAAACATGTCCACGTTAGACGGCTTGCGGCGACAACTGTCATGCGAAGCACTCGGGTCAGAACCACCTTACGAGAAACGCTATCCCTATCTTGACCGCGGGCTGCTCGAATTCATGTACGCCATCCCTCGCGAACAAGTGGTCCGTCCCGGCCAACGGCGCTCGCTGATGCGCCGTGCGCTCGTCGGCATCGTCCCAGATGAACTGCTAAACCGGAAGCGTAAGGCCTATGTCGCCCGCTCGCTTGCGGCCGTCTTAATCGGATCGCCTAGCCTAGTCGTGATGTGTCAGGGAATGGTGGCCGAAAGTCTCGGAATCGTTAATTCGATGGCACTTGCGAATGCTTTGCAAAGTGCTTGTCAGGGTCTAAACGGTCCCACCCTCGCCTTGATACGCACCTTCACACTCGAAAGATGGCTGTCAAGGCTCGTATGTGCGGGGCTCGTCGCTAATAGGGAGTGCGAGATGAACAGGCCAAGTCATGCTGAAAGGAAACCGCTCCTAGCCTCGAACAGGCAGATCTCTCAGTTACTTGAGAGCGAACCCAAAATAGAAAGGAGGTGAGAATCATGACCTACAGCAAGCCAGAGATCACTATCGTGACCTGCGCCATCGCGGCGGTCCGGGGGAGTATGGACAAGCGTTGGCCGGTTTACTTGGATCACGACGTGAGCCAGGGATACAACGCAACGTCCGCGGCCTATGAGGCCGATGAGTAAGTGTTCGCAACCGAGTGCCCAGCGATGGGCACTTATGACTTACGGGAGGAGAACTTCCCGTTCAGCCAACTCGATGTCACACCTCTCAGCTGAGGCAACACTGAAACAGAAAGGAGGTGAGAATCATGACCTACAGCAAGCCAGAGATCACTATCGTGACCTGCGCCATCGAAGCGGTCCGGAGCAGTTCCAACAAGGGCTCGATCTTCGCTGATGCCAGCCCGCCGCTGGGCAATACGGCCACGTCTGCGGCCTATGAGGCCGATGAATAAGTGAACCCCAAGGGCGCTCGGCGCCGGGCGCCCTCCTCATTCACAATGCTAGTTAGCAGCAATTCTTGGTGCGGCTGGAGTACATAGACGCCCGTGGGGACGAAGGAACTGCGACCCCATGCAAGCACGCGATCAAATCAATTGTTCCTAGGCACGTCTGCCAGCTTCTTCGAGTTTTCCCCCTGCTGCTTGCGCAATTCACGCCAGCGAGCGTACTGCTCAGCCTTGCCTGGGTCCGGATCCTCTTCGCCTTTCAGCCAAAACGAAAACCAGTCTACATTTCCCTCCTGAGAAGCTAATCGGTGTGAGGGTTTTACAAGGAGGTGGGTCCCGTCGCGGAGGTAAATAAGCTCCACCGGTTTTCCAAGATACCTCAGGCCCGAAAACCATTCCCATGCTCCGACAATCCCAAATACAGAATACACTTCAATTCGGACCGGAGTTCTGACTTTTTCCAAGTTGAAACCTGGGGCGTTCTTCAACCACAGTTGTAGCGTTTCACCGAAGGGCGGTCCTCCGTTCAAGTTTTCATAGTCCTTATTGGGAAAACCTATGTAGGAGAAATACCCCGCGTCAAATCCATCGGCGACCGTTGCCGCAGCAAACCGGTATTTTGAATGCGTCAGAGCGTATTCTACAGTATACATCGTCCTGCTGAACCCGATGATCCCCACACGGCTTGGGTCAACAATTCCCCGGCTCACGAGATACTCGATCGCACCCTCATATCCAGCCGTCTCCCGAGGCGCCTCTTGGGTCGTGTTGATGTACTTCCGGTCTTGGTCGCGATCTCTTGAAGCACCGACTTGCAACACGACAAATCCCCTGCTCGCCAGCGGTTGGGCCGAAAACGCGCCGCCCCCCCAAGGACCGTCAATCATGAACCTAGAAGGAGCGAAGCCGTGCGTCTGGATCACCAGCGGGTACTTTTTGCCCGCAGCATAGTCCGGCGGCAGGTAAAGTCCACCCAGCACTTCGTGTCCATCGGTGGCTTTCCAAGAGATGGCTTCGACCTTTCCGAAACGGAGCTCCTCGAACTGTGGATTTAGATCGAGGAGCATGCCGCGGCGGTTGCTCTTGGAAATGGAGACAGAGATTCTGGGCGGCGTATTGATATCCTCCTCAAGGTTGACTTCGAGGGGAACATCGCTGGGGATATCTTCGGGCTTGATAGCAAACTCTTTCCAGCCCGAACCGGTCTTCCCGTAGACTGCTGATTCAGAACTGTACCGGGACTCCAACGAGATCATATTGGTCGCCCTGTCCCACCTGACTATTTTCAACTCTCTCTCTGTTACCGTCGTGATTTCCCGGTTGGGGAGCCTCAGCTCAATAACGTACTTAGTCTTCCTGCGTTTATCCAACTCACGAGGGTCAGTAACGTCCAGCGGCAGAAAGGTCCCCGATAAGACCACGGAATGCCCGTCTGGAGCCCAAGCGTAACCCTCGGAATGGCGAGGGAAAAGACCGAGGGGAGCGTTCAATAGATGGCTCACGTTCCCGCTTGTAGTATCGAGCAAGATGTATCCCGGAACTCCAGATGCGGCTCCCGCCACCCGCTTCGCGGTGACTCTTTCGGCCAGAAGAGTATCTTGATAGCCCTCCCACTGCCGCGGCGGATCCCGAAAAAACACAGTAACGATGGCATAACGGCCGTCCGGAGATAGAGAGGGAGGCGGAAGCTGAGGAAGCAGGACATCCTGCATCGAAATCTGCCTAGCAGACTCTCCTTTGTATTTGACAAAAAGCTGCTCGCCTTCCCGGATTGTTGCCACAAAAGGCCAAGAATCTCCGGCTAGAATCTCTTCCAAGAACTGATTGCCGATTACCATTCCGAAACGTACGGTCTCCTGCTCGTGGGCAGATTTTTGTCTCAGGGGCTCAGCCACAAAGACGAGTACCTTTTGATCGGCGGTGACGTCATAGGAGAGGATTGGCGTGCGATGGTCAGTCAGCCGTTGAAGGTTTCCGCTGCTGGTGTTCAAGGTGTGGATCTGTGGCAAGCCGCCCGGGTTTTCCCCAAGGAAAGCGATACTGTCATTATCGAGCCACTTTACTTCGCTGATTGCGGGGCGGTTTGATGAGGAGGCAAGGGTCAGCAAGACTCTGGGCTGCGGAGAATCAAGCGCCTGACCTGTCTTGTACAAAAGCAGTGAATAATCGTCCGTATTCTGATCCAAGTTGCCTTTCCTCAAGACGACCACAAAATGTTCTCCACTGGGGGAAAATTGAACTACGCGGCCTTTTGCTGAAGCCCCGGAACGGTATGCGGAGTCTGCCAAGCGTGTCATTTGAATGCAGTCCCGCACTGTAACCAAGCGCTTGTTCTCTTGACTGCTCCGCTCGGTGTGCAGCAACGATCCTGGCCAGCTGGCGAGCGCACAAAGGAAAAATACGTGGAACTTGACCTGGCCGCTACTGCGAAGCATAAGACCTCCCATTGGGATAGCACTCTTGTGAGTGCAGTCCTTTGGGCTCCCAAAATCGCTAAAACGTAAGCTTGAGTGAAAGCTGAAGTGAGCGAGGGCCACCTTGCCCGAACAGGGGATTCAGCCCGCCAAGTCCGAGCCTCTGGTTCAGCATGCGGTCAGATTTCAAAGATGTCGTACCAAAGATTGTTACCGGTAGCAGCCCCACGGGGTTGGCGAAGTTGGGATGGTTGAGAAGATTGAAAGCGTCCGTTCTGAATTGCAAGTTGAACCGCTCGGTGATGGGAAACTTGCGTGCGACGGAGAGGTCCACCTGGGTAAGGCCGAAACCAGGAATATCATTCCGACCCTCGGTTCCCTGACGTACGGTAGAAGGAACCACAAAAGCTGCTGGATTGAGACTCTTGCCCCCGGGGGCAGATGGGTCGCCTATCCAAAGAGGCTGACCCGGAACTCGGTCCGGCCGACTGAGCGCGGCATTACCCAACGCGGGCGAGGTGAGAACAGAAATTGCGTTGAATGGGAACCCCGCCCGGGCCACCACGACCGCGTCTACTGACCAATCCCTGACCAGGATGCTCAACGGGCCAGTCTTAACGACAGAGGGTACTGAATACGACAAAGCGCCGGAAAAACTGTGGCGAACATCGAAGGACGACGAAGCATAGTCGTTGGCGGCGGAGATAATGGTGTCGGAAAGCGCGTCCACGACATCGTCGGAAGCGTTGTCCAAGGAATGGGACCAAGAATAGTTAAGCAGGGCCTGAAGACCTGGGGCGAGGGACCCGCGATATTGTAATTGCAATGCATGGTAATTCGAATAGGCATTGTTCTTCGTCAAAAGGAAGTTTCCCAAGAAGTTGACGTTTGGCCGGGTCAACGCCTCCTCTCTCAACAGGTCTCTTCCGGCCTGCCCCACATACGTTGCCGTGATCGCCTGCCTGCCGCGAAAAGATTTCTCCACAGCTAGGTTCCATTGATAGGAACGAGGAGTCTTGAGGTTGGGCGAGAATCCCTTAGTGAGGAAGGAAGGAAACGGCGGCTGAAGCGAGAGAGCGGACAGAAAGGGAGAGAGATCGCTTATGGGCAATTGCACTCCAGGAGTGAACCTGTTAGCTGAATTTGGGAAAAAAGCTACGAGGGCCGCGGAAGAACCTAAACCGAGATCATAGAATATCCCTCCTCCCACCCTCAGGACAAAATCCCCGCGATCGGTCAGAGCGTAGGCCATGCCAATGCGCGGGGCAAAGTTGGCGTATCTCGTGCCCCATAGAGGAGTGCGGGAAGGCGCCAGAGCGATCTGGGGAGGATTATCAACGTTGGTCCAAGAGGCTAGCCTGGTTGACCCGAGTGCGGCTGGTGCGGGGGCGAGTTCCCATCGAACACCATAGGTAAGCGTCATGCTCCGAGAAAGTTTCCAGGTATCCTGTGCATATAGCGACAGAGATTGAGTACGAATCCGGGCAGCAGCGGAAGTTGTACCTGAAAGGTTAACGACCCCTCCCGACGATAAAAACGACTGGACGCTGCTCGATAGGAACTGGGCCAAGCGCAGACCAGGTCTAGCGTTTAGATAGATGACGCGATAGTCGACGCCGTACTTAGTCTGGTGGTTGCCAAAGAGAAAGGAAAAGTCATCGGCGAAATTCAACTGGGTGGTGGTGTTCCTGCCTGATGGTCCCGTGCCATAGGCTGCGATCCCAGTAATAAACACAAATGCCTGGTCATCTGGACTAGAAGGAGAGCCTAGCAGGAGGTCCCGTGATGGGGCGACTGCACCGCCGAACGAGTCTAACGAAAAAATAGTCGCGCTATATTGACGTGAAAAGTTAGCGCGAAATGTGTTGGACATCCTGCTGTTCAGGAACGTGTTTAGACCGAAGGTAGCGGTTCTCGTGTCCACCTTAGACGAGGAAAGCTGCGTAAGACTGTTGAGCCTTCGCACAGACTCTGATGGAGCTTCGTTGTATCTACCAAATACTGCAAATCGGGAGTTGAATGTGTGATCTACACGAATGCTCCCCGCGTTTAGTGTTGCGCTATCCGACCAAACTCCTGTGAACGGAGAAGTGAAAACATTTGGTGTTATGGAGCGATCATCCGGCTGAGGATAGGCGTTCAAGAAGGGTGCCAACGAAGCAGACGCTTGCGACCGGGCAAATGCGGAAGGAACCTGAATCACTCTCGTCTGCGGCAGCCTGAGGCGCGCACCTTCGTAGGAAGTGAAAAAGAAGGTCTTGTTTCTCCAAATTGGCCCGCCAAGGAATCCACCGAAATCATTGTGCCTCTCCGGTGCTTGCGGTCTCCCCGCAGCGTTTGCAAACCAATCGTTCGCGTCGAAGACATCGTTCCGGAAGTATTCGTAAAGCCCGCCGTGGAAATCATTCGTCCCGGACCGCGTTGTAATGGTGACTTGCCCTCCTGGAGAACGGCCAAACTCCGGCGCGTAGGAGGATGTTTCAATTCGGAATTCCTGCAACGCTTCGACTGAAACTAGGCTACTGGTACCTCCAATGGCACTCACCGCTGGAGCGGAGCCCAGACCTGATTGCCCTAGAGCAGGGCTCGTACTGGCGCCAAAATTCGCCGATACTCCATCCACTGTGATGTTGTTAGCGTCGTTCCTTTGGCCTGAGATACTGAATTGGCCGGGTGCGAACCCATTCCCCCCGGTTATGACAACTCCCGGCGTCAACTGGAAAAGCGTATTGAAGCTACGTCCATTTAGCGGCAAATTCTCTGCGAACTGCCGGTGCACAACAGTACCAACAGCTGCAGATTCAGTGTTGATCAGCGGCGTTCCGCCCTCGACCATGATAGTTTGAGTGACAGAGCCGACCTGCATGGAAAAATTCAGTGTAATGATGTCTTGGACGTGGAGCTCCAACCCCGGCTTGGCGATCGACGCGAATCCCTGCTTTTGCACGATCACGCGGTATTCACCTGGCGGGAGATTCGTAATTCTGTAGAGACCATCCTGGTTGGTCTCTCCCACGTAGCTGATGTTTGTGAGGATGTTTGTTGCTTGGACCTGCGCGCCAGGGACCACAAGGCCCTGCGAATCGGTGACACGTCCGGTAATCGTCGCTGAGGTACTAGAGAGGACCGGTGAACTCACCCCCAATGCGATTGCGAGACAAAAGAAGAACTGCCGGATGACTTTCATCGGAAGACGCTCCCCGCTGCTGGAATGAGAAACACAGTCGCTCCGTGCGACCGCGATTTCTGAATCGATGCAAGAATCAGAAATCAAAACACTCGAACACACGATGGAAACTTGATTCCTTGGAGTATGCAGCGGGACAATTCGCCGATTATCAGAGAGCGAACAAGAGAGTTGCAGTTTTGGAAGAAAGATCACACGAGACTGGTTCACAACCACTCTGAAACCGGGTCAGTGCGATCTGTCCTACGCTCAGACGAAGAGTGGACCTAATACTCGCTCAGATAAGGCTCCGGGTGATCCGAACCAGACGGGGTGTACAAGGCCGATCATCGAGCTCGCAATTAGCCTCGATTGACGTGCTTGTCGCGCATTCGTGCTCGTCGAACAAGACAAACCGCTGGACCTCGCCAGATTGGCAACAAAGTTGAATCCCAATTTGCCACAGCGACGAATGAAATCCCGCCAATGCGGCGAGGAATCGGCCGGGCTCTCGCGAATTAATGAGGGCACATAAAGTCGATTGACTTCAGTACCATTTGGCGCTGCAGGCCTTCTCGACGGTGAAAGACTCGAGCCAAACCATCCCAATTGTCAGTTATCTGAATATTGTCTATTCCGGCTTTAACGGTAGTGGACTAATTGTGTGCGAGCCCACCACCAACTTGACACCCTTGGGGCGATACGAAAAAGAGGGCGTCGCAGGGGAACGCCTTACTTCTGAAATCCGCTGCCCGATTGGAAGGGGCCCCCGACCGACGAACGGACGCATTGTAGAGCCAAATGACCACAAACAGGGCTACCCGACCAGGCGAGGATTGTGCCGACGCAGAAGCAAGCACAGACAAGCTCAGACTCCAATCAACTGGAAGGGTGCCCAGATGCTGGCCAGACTGCCGTGCGATTCCTCGACTGTTCTAGAGGGTTTGTCATCCAGATCTGTCTCTGGAAACGGTTCGAGCCCAAGGAGTGAATGCGTATTCTCACGCGGTTCAGACGACTTTCGTCGCTTCGATACCTGTCCCGGCGCTAACTCGCCGCCGAGCTCCCGATAGCGCTCAGCCAATTCGCCCCCCGACATTGTCCGAACGCCTCGTTGCGCCCTCGCAAGTGCCATTGCGGGTGAATCGCCTCCCAGTAAGTTCTCGTGAAGTCTAACCATGGTTAAGCAGGCCGCCACGTCATCTACGGGCCAGAGCGAAACGACACTGCGTTTTACGCCCGCGGCCAGGAGTCCTCGAGTCAGACCAACGACATCTCCGCCCAAACTTACAGTTCCGCGTCCCGTGTCGCACGCACTTAATACGGCAAGATCCGCGTCGATGTGAAGGCCGATGAGGTCTGAAACCGTGAGCTGGTCGCTCCCCGCAAGGACAATTGAGGACGTGTTCGGAGCCGTCTCATCCAAGCGGCCATGTGCAGCGAAATGTACGATGGCACGCTCACGCAGAAGGGGACGCAACGCCGCTTCCCGTGCGTCAGCCGCCGTGAACACATCCCGGGTGTCGTGTAAGCGCCCGAGAATCGCTCCCTCGAGGGCCGCACCAGGAAGACGACGCAACGTTGGGTACAAGGCCGGATCGAAGTCGGGATCGCCAACGATCAGAGTCCCACCGCTACCGAGCCCTCGATCAATAACACGCCCGATGAGCAAGGACGCTGCGGGAAGGTATGAAACGATGTGCGTCATGCCGAGAGGCTCACCCTTGAAAGGGAGCACGTGAAAAGGGGTGGCATGAAGCACCCCAAAGGGCACAACGATTACCCGTTCGTTGCGATCCAGAAGTTCTGTAAAAGGCTCAAACAACAGCTGAGCCAGTTCCGCTGTTTCGGCAGAAGGATCGCCCACCGTACAGGAGCGTAGGAGCCGATTTACAGCGCCATCGAGCGGTCGCCCCGACAGGCGCATGTAAGAGCCGCGCACAGAGGATCGGGTCACGCCCCAGGTAAGGAGGTCTCTTCCCACCAAGTGGTACTCGAGAAGGCAAACACCCGCCGGAATGAGCGATTGCGCATCGGCCAGCGAGAAATCCTTTGGACGGTGCAATCCAAGAATCACATCTCGCGTCTTGGGATCGAGATCCGCCTCGACCTCCGCTAGCCGCCGCTCCGCGATGGAGAGTCCATCGGAGAGATTCTCGATCGATTCGGCAGCACCAAGCGCCAACCCCTCAAGAAAGCGTTGGTAAGCAGTCGCTTGCTCGGTGGCCGCCTGTTGCCACTGCTTCCATTGATGGTTATCGGGCCTAAACGTTGAGTCAGATGCGCTGGCGAAGCGTGGCAACGCAAGCGCATGCCCCCGATCCGTGATCGCGAACCCTTTTTGGAGCGCGTCAACACGGCTCGCCTCATCGCTACATTCGATACACTTATCGGTGAGACTCAGAAACGCTCGAGACGCAATCAGGTAAAGAACTGCGGCCTTCACGTCGTCGCAGGCTGCCACACGATCCGGATCGCGCGGAAGGCGATCGACTGCGGCCTCAAAGGACTCGATGGACTGCATGGCCAGATCTCGTGCTTCCGCAGCCTCTCCACATTCAAGCGCGGCCTCAGCTCGATCGAGAATGTCAATCCAGTTCAATGCGCCGGGAGGAACTTGATTGTCGCAAACCTTAAATAGCTCCTTCGCGGTCTCGAAATCACGTGCACGGAGCGCCAGTGAGGGAAACAAGGTCTTTTCCACCAACCGTCCATCGCGAATATGGGAGAGAACGGCTCGTGCCTTGGCAAGTTTCCCCCAGGCAGCAAGGACTAAGACGCTAAGCCAGCGGTTTGCTCCTCCGGCCGACTCCGCCTCTTCGAAGGCCGTTTGGTAGCACAGGTCGGCCTCGGCATCCCATCCACGGCGCTCTGCCTGCAATGCTCGTAGCAGAGAAACCTGAGGCCTCGCTCGTGCGAGCTGCTCAAAGCCGATTCTTGCCGTCGTGGCGAGTGCGATGCGCGTAATCTCGGGTTCTGATCCTGCCGGGTGCCTGACCTCAAATGGACTATCGCGGTCCCAAGCCTCTTGGAGCTCCGCGCGCATGGCCTCTGCATCCAGCCGCGGCGCGGCCTCATCTGCAGCGGAATGACTGACTGTCTCCAACAAAGCGCGGAGCCGTTGGGCTCCCCGCTCGATCGTCTGCGTAGCGATTAGCCCGGTGCCGATGGACCCAGTCGGTATGTCTATCAACGACATTGTCAGGTGAAGGTCCTGCATCCACGCAATTGGCTCCGTCGAAGGGCTTGGGGGCGGCAGGCTGGCGAGAATGCGCAGACGCCGGACCATGGATCGGACTTGTACGTTGCGCCGCGCATCCAGCTCTGCAAGTGCCATCGGGACCGACCAGGGGGGCACGACACCGCTCAACGGCAGGAGAGGACGCGCCATCAGGTATGCGATCTCGGCGCGATCGAGGTCGCCTTTCGCCTGCCACTGTTCGGCCGTGCGCTCGAGAATGCGCCCAAGCCCGACACCAAAACTGATGCTGCCGCGCTCGACTGCCCACGTCGCAACATCCGCGATGGGGCCAAGGGCGGTCCCCCACTCTGGAGGGGCAAGCCGCCGCAACTCCACGAAATCTCCTTCTGCGACTGCGCCGACCAGTTGATGCACGAAGGCCAGGTGGCGACTGCACGTTTCTCCGGCTTCCAAGAACGCACGATCTGCCACCCGGAGCCAGCGACGTTGCTCATCGAGTTGACCGGATAGGAAGGCCAGCGTGGCGCGACGTAGCGCCAGGGCCCCGGCCAGCCGGGGTGTGTCTGATGCACACAGGGCCGATTCTGCTAGGTCATACGCCTGCGCAGCGCGTGCCGTGTCCTGACTCTGTGAGAAAGGAGAAGGTTCAGGTCGGCCAGCCAAGTCGAGACCGAGCCCCTCCGGCGACGATCCCGGCGTCGCCCACCAGTCGCCCTCCACCATATGGGTGCACGCGACACCTATTCCGTCGCCCGCCGCGACGTAGATCTCGCGAGCTCGCACGAGTTGTTGCTGGGCGTCGACAAAGTTGCCGCAGAGATGCATGAGGTCCGCCTGCGACTGCATCGCCCAGCATGCCGAAGCCGGTGCGTTGCATTCGAGTGCGACCTCTTTGAATAGTTGGAGATCGCCGAGCGCAGATTGGAGCAGGGCAAGCGCGGGGGGCGCGGACTTCCGAATCAAGCTTTCGAGCAGGGACCGCACCGAAAGGAGGTTCGCTGGCCCGAGGGCAGCGCACGCCTCCACCAACATTGTTTCGGAGTCGCCAGGAAAAACCTGGCTGGGAAGGGTAAACCCTGCGGTTCCTTGCGGACCGAACTCACCACCCGCATTCCCCGGGTACCAATTCTTATCCAGGCGTTCTGCCCAAGCTCGACAAGCGCGAATGCGCCGCGCTGTCGTGGCATCGGCGGGCACGCCAATTTCCTCCAAGAGGCGCAGCGCTTGACGTGGCTCTCCAGCAGCAAGCTCGGCATAGACAGCTACGATGAGTTGCTCCGCCCTATCGCTTGTGGTTTCACGAGCGGCCTGGACCGCTGCTTGCACCGTTGCGCCCGGTCTGCCCCGTCTCTCCTCCGAAACAAACGACACGAGCAGTTCGCGCGCAGCGTTTCGGGCTTTCATCACAGGCAGTCCCCAGGAAGTTCCAGGCGCACACCCCCTTCATCACCCTGCGCCGGATACCGTGTCGAAAATGGGTATTTGGCCTGGAGGTCCGCGTCGCTCCATCGGAGAGTTGCGGCTGTCGCATAATTGAACCACAGAGTGGGCTTTCGCTTGGCCGCGGTAACCACACGCGCAAGCGCAATGTCGTTAGGGTGGCTGAAGCGGTCCCCATTCGTGGACACGACATAGTGCTGAGCGGGAACAACCCGCAGCAGGTTGCTCGTAACATTGCCCTTGCTACAGTGATGGGGGAGCTTCAGAAGATCGACCTCGATTGGCCGCCCTTCTCGCGCGTTGGCAATAGATGTAAGGGCGTTACCGAGAACCGAGGAGAAAGCGTCGGCGGCCAACAGACAGCTTCGACCTGCGTACTCGAGCAAGAACGCAATGCTGCTTCCATTCGCGGGCGATTGATCCCGCGCGCTCTCGATGGCGGCCAAGGCTTCCAGATTGTTGAGGGGCAACTGGACAGCAGCGGTCGGCAGTTCGCTCGGTTCGCCCCGTTGCAATCGCAGCAGTTCATTCGTCCAGACCCGACGCAGGGCTCCCAGTCGCCGGGGTGTTGGTGACAACAGCGTTAACGTGGGCCCATTCGCGTAGGTGATTTCCTGGTATGCCCCGTCTTCCTTTGTCATTACCGCGGCCCTACCAAACCGCTCGTTCCAAGGAAGCAGAGAGCCGAGGCGTTGTCCGCTCAGCAGATCCACCAGGCGCTCCCCTTCGGCCACGCTGCGGGAGCGCGACGTGCCCGGCTCGGGTAGTTGCGGTAAGCCGTTGAACCAGATATCCCCGAACGTTATGTTCGGATCGGTGACTGCGAAGAGCGGCAGCATTCCGCCGATGTGGTCTGAGTCGATGTGGGACACGACTGCCAGATCGAAATGCACCGGTCCCGTCTTGGCCAACGCCAGAACCCGATCTCGAAGCACGGGCCACGTGTCGGGCATCCCGCCATCGACTAAAAGCCTCCAGGGAGGTCCTTTCGGGCGTATGCATTCGATCCACAGACAGTCGCCCCGCGAGGCCGGCAAGACGTCAATGGCAATCCCGCTTCTCATTTGCGACGTGCCTTTCGGCAAAACTAAGATGGTCGCGGTTCCTGGCAAGGAACGCCCCGCGAGACGCGGGCTGTTGTGACAACGGGTGCCGGGTTTGTACCTGTTACAAATGAGGCCAGGTTGGACGGGTCGTACGCACAAGCTGGCAAGCTCCTCCGATCGATGGCAGCTTGATGAACCGTCTCACCGTCCCCCGCGTGCACACCGAGGGTTCTCACGTGTGAACCCATGAGCCTGTACTTGGTTGTCATGGAATCCTTCAGGTCCGAGTTGAAACACGCCCGGAAATGGCCGAGATATTTTGAGTCGAACTCCAGACCAAGTTGCTCGGCTTTCTCCACGATCCAGTGCAGGGCTTCATTCGCCAGACCATCCGGGGCGTATCCCCCTCCGATGTTGCTGTGCACACCAGGAAACCAGGCCTGCACCAGTTGGCCGGCCCAGCCCGCCGGCCGCGTCCACATGTCCGGAGCAAAAGGCTTGCGCCGCTCGTCGATCGCCAGCGCGTGCACCGCGTTCTGAATGGCAGGGTTAAGCCCCACGTCATGGTAGGTGTACTTTTTTTTGTTGAACAACTGTCCCAGCAATCCCGGAGCTCCCAACGCGCCAACGGTATCCCAGACACCGATGAACTGGATTGGTGGACACGGCCGCGTGCCTTGCACATTGTGGAATGCCTTCTTCCATTCCGGTGATCCGGGACCCTTGTTACTCTCATAGCAGGCGTAGATTTCCGGCACGTAGTAGTCATCGTCCTTTTCGATGAGCCCCACCTTATTCATGAATCCCGCGAGGCTGCGCACGGTAAATGCACCCCGGCTGAATCCGAAGAAAAACAGCTCGTCATTTGGTTCGTAGTTGTATACAACGAATCGGTAAAGGTTACGGATGTTTTCCTCGATCCCCCGGCCAAAGGCACCGCCTGTGAATTTGTCCATCGGCCCACCTGTACCGATGCCGTCGTGGTAGTAGACAATCTGGTCGACGCCGTTGCTCGCCCGGGGGCGCACGGCCCTTGCCAGTTTCGTGACGTTTGTCGGCCGTCTCCTCCCGGTTTCCTTATCGATTTGATCGCGAATGTTCCAGGTTCCGTCAGCACAAATCACGATTCTTTTCATCGTGCCCACCTCCGTAGCTTTCCATTCTGATGGTCAATCACAGTCCGGCCAGACTCGGGCGCAAGACACTTCGTCGCGGGCTAGCGAGCCTGAAGGAACAAGAAAATAGCAACGCATCCGATACCCACGCCCAGGAGCGACAGCTTTGCCCGCGTCGCGATGCGAGCCAAAGCTGAGCCTCTCGTACCAACCCCCTGCGGTACACTCAAAGCAGCTCGAAGTTCTCGATGGAATCGGCAGACGCCGCAAGACATTGCATGCCCGCTACGGCGCGGCCCAAGTTCGGCCAAAGTATTTAGAAACGCACGACGGAGCCCATCGGAACCCCACTTTGCGAATAGCTGGTCGAGATCATCCGGATTTCTGGCCCTTTCAATCGCACCAGCATAGCTGCTCGTTGGACCAATCCACACCAGGACGAAGGCGATGATTGCCGTTGCTATTACGGAGACCCAGAGTGTATAGGTTTGACTCTCTGGCGGAATGAAGAAGAAAGGACCGGGCATGGGCCCCTCCGCATCCATGGGCTGCCCAAAAAGGGCAATCGAAAGGCGGAGTCGGATTACCGTCTGAACCTTACGCCGAGCATAATAGAAAGTCAACTACCGCTGTGATAAGTACGGAGAAGCGGTCACGGACCGAACGAAAAAGGGGACCTAGGATCTTTCAAGGGGCGGGAGGTCTGGCATTTCTAAACCGATTTTTTACAAGGGAGGCAAGGGGCTTGTATAAACCGGGAGCCGGGAAGCCGAACCACGCCTTCTAACTCCCGGCACGTGCCTTCTTGTTTTTTCTTGCTGGCATGGTCTTGCCCCTTTGCATCGCCAGCTTCCTGGCCATGTCGAGCACCAACAATCGTTTGCTCTCATCCATTCGGCTGAATAAACGTTGAAATCTTGCCATTAGCCGTGCATCCCTACCGGAGGCCCCGCGCGCAAACTCGGGGGTGGCAACCGGGGGCGTTTTGATTTCTGGTGCCTTCGAAGGTGTTTCACCTTCGAAGAAGAGTTGGTAGAGCGGCACCTCAAGCGCACGGGCAAATTTTTCAAGTGTTTCCACGGCCGGCACGGTGTGATTATTCTCGACGCGGGAAATGTAACAACGGAGCAGTCCAGTACGCTGTTCTATTTCTCCTTGCGAGAACTTCTTCAATTCCCGCAGGGCGCGTAAGCGATCCCCGATGATCATTGGGAGGTGATCCTCGCCTAAGCCAGAGACATTTCGGGAGAGTATTCGCTGAGCCGTAAGTTGTCAATAACCGAAAACCGATCAACTCCACTGACTCCACCCGGCGACCCTTACACTTCAAAGCTTCGAAGCCTAAATCATTCGCCATTTTGTGATATCTCGAGCCATTTCT
>Ga0137796_10000782_pt1 | contig 19088 bp, 14 predicted proteins | sample OV2TP3_FD_97704 | JGI IMG/M metagenome (GOLD analysis project Ga0137796, IMG submission 97704) | reverse complement strand
GAAAGAAGAGGAGAGAACTTTGTTTCAAAAAAAATAACACAGCAGGTTGCAAAGATAAAGCTTAGCATTGCGGAAAAACTTGTGCTTGGAAACCTCAATGCAAAGAGAGACTGGGGCTATGCTCCGGAATATGTCAAAACTATGTGGCTTATGCTTCAGCAGGATGAGCCTGATGATTATGTAATAGCTACCGGTGAAAATCGCACTGTTAGGGAGTTTGTTGAAAGGGCTTTTGAAATAGTTGGCATAAAAATTAGCTGGAGCGGCAAAGGGCTTGATGAAAAAGGCATTGAATCAAAAGATGGAAAAATACTCGTAGAAGTTGATCCTTATTATCTTAGGCCCACTGAAGTGGATAATCTTCTTGGCGATGCGTCATACGCCCGAAAAAAGATAGGCTGGGAGCCAAAAATTAAGTTTGACGAGCTTGTTGAAATTATGACAAGATATGATCTTAAAAGGCTGTCAACAGGCATTCCTGAGAAAACAATATAAATAACATAAAAAATAATATACAAAAAGAGGTGTAAGCATGTTATTCTTTAAGCCAAAGCAATATGGGGAAGAACTTCTTCCCCCCCCATTCCCTGATGAGGGGCTTTCTGGAATAGGGCTTGAGCAAGATATAAAAAATATAAAAAAATCCGCTTTAGTTGAGACTGCAATAAAACAATCAATCTTTGACTCGCCTGATGTAAAGGAATTTGACGATTTAATGAAAGGTTTAGACGAAGAGGCAAATCAAAAGACACCCATAATCAAAAAGGAAAAGATCCCAAAGAAAGCACTGCCTGTAAAAAATGTAAAAGCAATAGAGTTGCCAGAAACATTAGAAGGCTCTGATATTGAAGGCTTTGAAAAGGATATTGGCCTTAATGATGGAGCTGCCAAAGGGCTTAAACAGGAGTCTAAAAATCAAAAAGAAATTCTGGAGGCAGAGGAAGAGATAAAGAGCGCAATTGAAAAGATAAAGAAGCAGGAAAAATCCTCTTTATTTGGCAGATTATTCAGAAAAGCGGAAAAAATAGGCATCAGGCAACCGGAAATTTCAAATGGCAAGCTTTTAGAGAAAGATGAGATAAAGAATCATGAGATAAAGAATCTAATGCCCCAAACCGAAAAATTTGACAGCATTTCTGCGATAAATGACAAACTAAACAAAGCCAGAACATCCTTAACAAACTTTGATTTGAGGGCAGCTAAGGCAGATTATATAGAAATAATGAAAATCTATAACAATATGAACCCCGAAGAGCAGGCAAAGGTCTATCACGACGTCAGAGAGATTTATTTTGAAAGAAAAAGCGCGGAAGGGCTGAAAGTTTAGCTTATGCACAAAATTATGCACAAAAATAAAGAATCTTAATGGGAATAAAAAAAGGCATGTTCATTGTCATTGATGGAATTGATGGCTCTGGCAAAAGCGAAATACTCAAGCAACTTCACAATTACCTATTCTCAAAGCATAAAAAACATACACTTTTGACAACAAGAGAGCCGACTAACGGAATTTATGGCAGTAAGATAAGGAAAATACTGCGAAATGAAAAGGATCCAAAAATCAATGGCAAAAAATTAATGGGCTTGTTTATAATGGACAGGCAGGCGCACTTAAAAAATGTGATAGCGCCATTTTTAAATAGCTCAAATAAGCATGAGCTGCACATTGCGCTTTGCGACAGGTATTATTACTCAACAATTGCATTTCAAGGCGCGCAAGGGCTTGATATGCATGAAATAATATCAAAAAATAAAAAGTTCAGAAAGCCCGACATAGCATTTATTCTCGATGTCAAGCCTTCTATTGCGCTTGAAAGAATAAGCTGCAGAGAAAAAGAGAAATTCGAGCAATTGGAATTTATGAAAAAGATAAGGAAAAATTTTTTGGAGCTGCCTGAATTATTGGAGGATAATATTAAGGTTATAGACTCTTCAAAGCCATTAAAAGAGGTTTTTGAAGATGTTATAGAAGAAGTTGATAACATATTATAGTCAAAGACATAAGTAATCACACAAATAATTGTGTTTTAAATTGTGTTTTAAGGCGTTCTTACTTTATTTTCACTTTTGTAATAAGGCTCACTGATTTCTGACACTTCCTTTGGAGCTGCTATTACTTCTTCTTTCAAAACAGCTTTTGGCTCTTCTTTATTCTTTATTTTACCCCATCTAAAAATCATTGCTGCAGCTATAATTGCAATTCCCAGGATTACTGAAGGCATTAAGAGGCTATATTGCACAACCGTCTTCTGTATTGTTGGATATGTGTGGCATGAATAATCACTGCCGCAATATGCTTCTGAGCCGCAATCCTTATTGCTTTTGCACTCTCTTTGGCTTAGATTTATCAGCCAGCCGAAAAAGAATAATCCTACTATAAGAACCAGCACTATCACAAGCCCTGCTTCTGATCTCCGCGAAAATTTTTTTAATCGGGATACAAAAAATCTCTGATTCATAGAATTAGTAATCTTTTTGGGTTTTTAAATCTTTCTTACTAAAAAGTAGATATTTTAAACAAGCTATAAGAATCAGTCTATCGGCTTTTGCTCTTCTGGAATATTTTTTGTATTCTCTTCAATAGCAAAATCCTCAAGCTTAGTATTTTTCTGTATTGTTTTGTAGCTTATCGGTTTGCTCGTATCTTTTGCCATAATTTCACCTCTTTAAATGCCTTAATAAAAATACCTTCATAAAGCTACTACATTAATCCATTCCAGTGCTTCCAAAGCCTCCCTCATTCCTTGTAGTTTTGTCAAGCTCGTCAGCTTCCTCAAAAACAGCAGTTTCAACTTTTGCAAAAACCATTTGCGCTATCTTCTTTCCCTTCTCTATGCTGTATGGCTTGTCGCTAAAGTTTATCATTGGAATCTTTATCTCTCCCCTGTATGAAGAGTCTATTGTTCCTACGCAGTTTGCATGGCTTATGCCATGCTTAATAGCCAATCCGCTTTTTGGCCTTATTTGGGCTTCATAGCCGTAAGGGACAGCTACTTTAATGCCAGTTGCAATTAACTTTCTTTCCATTGGCTTTAACAAGCAGCTTTCGGCAGCATATATATCAACCCCTGAGTCTCCTTTATGGGCATAGAAAGGTGTTTTGGCTTCTGCAGTTTTTTTGATCTTTATTTTTAGCATTTTTGCATCAGGAAAAAAATTGTTTTCCTAGGAAACTGATTTTTTAATCATCAGCTTATATTTAAAGAATTCTAAAGTTAAAAATATAGGTTTGTTAGGCTATGTTGATTAGAGCGCATTGGATCAGTCTTTTCTAAAAGAGAGAATAGATGAAAGGTTATGCTCAAGCACTTTGCCATTCTCTGCGTCTATTTTCATATTTAATGTGTTAAAAGCTTCTGTTATAAATGTGATATTCCATACATTGCCAAATCCCGATATGTTTTGAAGTATTGCAATTGTCTTCATGCTTTTGTCTTTTGGGAAATTCTCCTTTTGAAACTCATTTGCTTTGGCTATTGCATTATCAAATGTCAGCCTGAGCTTGTCAATCTGTATCTTGTTGACTTCCATTTCTTCCTTTTTAAAGACATCTTCCTCTGGCCTTATCTTAATATTACCTCCAATAATTACAAAAGTAGTTATTTTGTCTTTTTTCTCATCATAAAAGCCGATCTGCCATTCATCTGAGCCCATTTCCTGCAGAATCTTAAAGGCATAAGAAAAATAAGTATTTTTGTTTTTATTGCGCCATTTTTTAAAATCAGAATCTTCTTCAAGCGTTTTTAATGCAGGCTGTAACTCCATACCAAGAGCTAAAAAACTTAAAGTTTATATAGATTTGCGTCTTAACATGGTTTATGGCAACGGCAGATGTGAAGCTACTGCTTAAAAAGCAAGGTTACGAGAGTGTAGGCGCTCATACAAGAGTCAAAACATGCCATTGGACTAAAAGCGATCTGAGAGGAGAGGGCGGCTGTTATAAAAATAAGTTTTACGGCATAAATAGCCATCAATGCATACAGATGACTCCCACCTATGTATGCAATAATGCCTGTGTTTTCTGCTGGCGTGATTTAAGATACCATACAGAGCCTGTAATGCAGGATGGCATTGATGAGCCAGATGACATAGTTGAAGGAACCGTCCTTGCACAAAAAAAGCTGCTTTCCGGATTTGGCGGCAATGAAAGGACAAGCGATGAAAAGTTTGAGAGGGCAATGAAGCCTCAGCACGTGGCAATCTCTCTTGATGGAGAGCCAACCTTGTATCCAAAGCTGACTGGGCTTATCAAAGAGTATAAGAAAAGGAATTTTTCAACATTTGTTGTAAGCAATGGGCTGCTGCCGGAAAGAATTGAAAAACTGCTTGAAGAGCCGCCAACACAACTTTACATTTCTGTTGATGCTCCAAATGAAGAGCTGTTTAATATCATAGATAGGCCCATAATTAAGAATGCGTGGCAGGGCTTGCTCAAAACATTAAGCATTTTGCCGAGATTAAGAGAAAAAATGAGGACAGTATTAAGATTTACATTTATCAAAGGAATGAACATGGCTTATCCCGAGCAATGGGCGGAAATTATTAAGATAAGCGCTCCTGTGTTTGTTGAAGCCAAAGCTTATATGTGGATAGGCATGTCAAGAGAAAGATTAGAGCAGGAAAATATGCCTATGCATGAGGAAGTCAAGGAGTTCGCGCAACAGATAGCCAAGTACGCTGATTACAAGCTAATTGATGAGCATGAGCCTTCAAGGGTTGTATTGCTTATGAAGGAAGATTTTGAAGGAAGGGTTATGAAGTTTGAGTGAAGGTTTGTATAACGCAAGTTTTTCAATCGCAAAGTTCGGGAAAACCTTTTCTCTGACGAGAATTTACTTTATAGGCTGTACCGCTTTTTATGAGTAAAGTGCAAAAGTTTAGGGTTATACTTATTTACAACTTATTAAACAAAATAGTATTTTTCTTAAATTAACCTATGTTTCTATTAAAGAATTAATTAACTAGTCAGAGAAAAGGTGTTAACGGACTTCGCCGTTATTACTGTGTTATCCCATAATAATTTCCTTTCGATAGAATAATTCGTTTCATTTTATTAAGCCTCCGCTTTCATCTTCCGAATGAAAGCCTGCTGCGGCGTCTCCAGAATCTCAAAATTAAGGCTTCTGTGAGGCCTTACGTCGTTATACCACGTGATAAACTCTTCTTTGGTTTTGAAAGCGTGTCTATGTAGCCTATAAATATCAAACCATTTCTCTATCTTGCCATTGCTTTGAGGATGCTTTATTCTGCATAAAATCTGCTTAATGCCTTTAGCTTCAAGGTACTCTACAAACCTTGAATCGCCACCTATATTGCTTATGAACTGCGAGCCATGATCGCTTATGCACTGCTTGATAACACCATGCTTCAAGGCTTCGTCCATGCCCTCTATGGACTTTTCTGTTGTAGGACTGCTGCATTCTATCAAAGCTAATATCTTTCTGCTAGCGTCATCTTCTACCCCAAAAGCCCACGCTTTGCCATCATAGTACCAGTCAATATGCACGGCAGTCAAGCTGTGCCTTCTCTCGTACCTTATCCATTTCTTCTTTCTCACATCTATCTTACCTTTTTTCTTGGCATAGCTAAGATCAAGCAAAATTTTATGGATTCTTCTATGGCTTATGTGCTTCTTGTAATCCCTTTCTATGAGCTTCTCCAGAGTGGAAGCTGATACCCTGTACTTCTCGTATGATTGTTTAACCATTTGTATTTCCAAGTCTTCTATCGGCTTAATAGGCCTTCCATTATTCTTGCCTATCTCTGGAATCTGCTCTGTTAGCAGATATTGTTTCCATACTTGATTTACTCTCCTTATGGAGATGCCAGCTATTTTCCTTGCCTGATATGTTGTCCATCCTTGATTTTTTCTCCTCAGAGTTTCTATTAGTTTCCCTTTTGTAAGTTTCATACACTGAGGAAACTTATCGTAGGGAAATAGTTTCGGGATAACACAAAAAGCTATTAAAACAAAAAGTTAATAAACATGTAATTTAAAGTCATTAAAAAAGAGGCTTGATATGAAGAAAATCCCTTTAATTTCTGTATCAATTTTTTTAATTATGCTAATTATGCTTATTGCCGTTGGCTGTAAAAATACCGAACAAAGTAAATCCACAAAAACAACATTATCAGAGCTTCAAATTTCAGCTTGCGATTCTGCGCATGCCGCTGGCACATGCGACACAAGGCTTGCAGAAGTTGGAATAGTCCTTAAAGAAGAATGCTGTAAGGAGTTAGGAAAATGCTGCTAAATAAAAAACATTTCTTTTTAATTTTGCTGATGATTACTTTACTTACTACATTATCAATTTCAATTGCTCAGCCTGGCCAAGATAAGCAAGCTAAAGAAACCTGCGATGTTTCAGAAATGAGGGAAGCATTAAGGCAGGCATTGTTTGAATTTTTCACATCTCCAAATGATGCAAAGTTCAGCGTAAATGAAATTAAGGATTTTCTTGATTTTTATATTTCAACTGATGCCAGCCAGACAACTGTTGATTGCAGTGGAACAGGACATCGCTCAAAGAAAGCTTACCACCAAATGTTAGGCTTAGCAAAAAAAATTCTCAAGAATATTCCAAAATGCGGTGATGGAACTGAATACGGAAAATGCTCATCAAACGGAATGTATTGTTATGGCGGCAAAATTGTAGAGAAATGTAAGATATGTGGATGTGGGGAAAATGAAAAATGCGATATAGACAAGTGTGTGCCTCTTAGTGCAGCAGAAATACAAGAAGCACATGCTAAGCCCAAAGTAAAACATGTCAAAGGACCGAAAGTACATGACATAGAGCCAAGCTCCGGGGCAATTGGCACAAAAATTACTTTAACTGGCAGTGGATTTAGTGATGATAATGCAATTTTTATAAGAGGGCAAACTGTGCTTAGGGGTGTTCCATCTTTAGATGGCTCTTCTTTAACGTTTATACTACCTGATAACACAAAATGCTTGTCTGAGCAGGCATGCCCCATAAAGGTCACTAATTTGCACGGGATTAGCAATGCAAAGCCATTCAAAGTGACAGAGTTAATTCTTACACCGCCAGAGGATCCACCTGAGCAGAATGCAACGCCTCCAGCACCACCATCTGCTCCAAATATTACTAGCATTTCTCCATCATTAGGGGCAGTTGGAACTACTGTTATATTAAGTGGAAGCGGATTTACTTCAACTGACAATGTAATTAATCTAGCAGGAGTCAACAATGTGATTACTGGACTTTCGTCTGCAGATAGTGTCACTTTAAAATTTGTTGTGCCACAAACACCATGCGAGCCATTAAAAGCATGCTCGGTTTCTGTTACAAATTCAAAAGGGACGAGCAATACTGCATACTTCACTTTAACACAGATAGCTCCTCAAATCAATATTATGCAACCTAATGGTGGAGAAAAATTTATTCAAGGTCAAAGCAATTCAATAATCTGGACAGGCGGAAAAGATGCTGTGCAAGTTGCACTTGTTGAAGATACCGCAGATTCATCATCAGATCCAAGCAGTTTGATAATAGGCTGGATTAATGCAAATGCTGTGTCAGATAGCTCGACTATATGGGATGCAAAACAAGTATGTACATTAGCTGATGACAACTGTTGGAATATAGATCCAGGCAACTATAAAATACTTGCAGTTTCAGAGAATGAATTAGGAACAGTAACAATAAGTCCTGATGGCAGGGGCAACTTTGATGTAAGTGATCAGCCATTTACAATAGCCAAGCCATTAAATCCAACTATTACTATGCTTGCTCCAAATGGCGGTGAGAAATTTGTTCGAGGCTTAAATATGAGCATTAGTTGGAGCGCAACAGACATTATAAGCAAGTCTGTAACAATTAATCTTCTAAAAGCAGGCACTTTTAACTTAAGAATTGCTACTAACCTATCTTTAACTTCTGATACTGGCATATTTTCCATATTATGGATAGTGCCTTCTTATCTTGCACCAGCAACTGATTATTCAATTGAGATTCTTGATTCTGTAAATTCAAATGTTCGTGACGCAAGCGATTCTTCATTTAGCATATCAACTGGTGCTGTTGTCACACTTTTTGCGCCTAATGGAGGGGAAACATGGCTGCAAGGCTTTAATGGTGGTGTGTTCTGGAACTTTAGCTCATACTTTGGCACAATGACATTCAATCTTTTAAAATCAAACTCTAATTATAAGACACTTTCAGTTTCTCAGCCAACATGGTGGTATTCCTTTGAAAATCCATACCCATGGCCTACTCGTTATACTTTAGTTAATATAACGCCAGATATACCGGTAGGAGCAGATTATGGGATAGAGATTGTTAATTCTTACGACCCAACTGCAAAGGATGCTAGTGATGGGCAATTTAAAATTATCACTTTACCAAATCCTGTTACTGTCCGAGGAAGATTTATTGACAGGTTCACACAACAGCCACTTGCAAATGTTTTCCTAGGAGGCTATGATCAATATGGAAAGCTTCCCTCAACTTATACAAACTCCAATGGAGAGTTCGCGCTTAACGCATCGACAGTGCTTGATCCATACTGGGCAAGATCAATATTTGCAACATGGCCAAAATGTTACGAAGCAATGGGTGCTGGTTTATTCAAAAGTCAAACACAAGTTTATGTCTCACACTCACCTTTTGGCTTACCTTATAAATCTATATATACCCCAGTAATAAGTTCTGAAATGAATTTAGGTGATATTCCATTCTGGCCTGCTGTTGATATTAAGGTCCAAACTGATATTCCGGTAAAATTCAGTATATATTATAGTGACGGCACAAATTCCGGTGGAGGAGATGGAAATCTTCTCTACAAAACAGTACATTATCTCTCAAACACTGTGCCTTTAAACCTTGATGTATGGGTTAAATTAACTGATGAATCTGGTAAAGTTTATTATTCTCCTCCTGTAAAATTAAGCTTGGAGCATGGATGCTCTCCAAAAGTGGTTTCATTCTTTAATAGGCAGTTTAAATGGGAGCCTTACTATATGACCGGCGGATATGCGGGTGTGTATGGAACTGAGGGAGTTCCGTATAGTTATACATTATCTGCATATGGTGGAGTCAAGCCATATACTTGGACTATTATTTATGGCTCATTACCACTTGGGTTGAGCCTTACATCAAATGGCACAATTTCAGGAACTCCAACAACCGCAGGAACATATAGCTTTACAACTAAGGCTACCGATAGTAATGGTGTAAGTGTAGTAGGGGCAACACAAATCCCGATAAGGACACCCTCAGGCACTATCCCACCACTAATTGAAGTCTTAACACCAGGCAGCGGAGAGCAGCTTTATCAAGGCTCGCAAACATATATTCGATGGAACTCTTACAATCTGCTAAGCAAGTCCGTTAGAATTGCTCTTCTCAAAGGAGGAAATATTTACAGCACGATTCTTTCAAATTTCTCTCAGAACTGGCATACTGGATTTTTCTATTACCTATGGAACATATCAAAAGACATTCCAGCTGGAACAGATTACGACATTGAAATCTCTGATGCTACAAACCCTTCTGTGCGTGATACAAACAATGAACCTTTCTGGTTTGTAAGGGTAAATTCAGGAACGGCTTGGGCTTGCTGCTTTCCACCATCTAGGTATGGGCAATGGCTAACATTCACTTATCCAGGCGATGTTGCACAGGTTCAATCATTTAAAATGTACGAGAAAAGGCCTGACAGTAGTTCATTTAAACTTATTGCTACTTTTGCCAATCCTTCATCAATTGCTAATTGCACTCGTGGAATTTCATCTGGCGTATGGCAACTTAGAGCAATTTGTGGCACCCCTCCAATAGCTTGGCAAACATACACATATAGTTCTTCAAATTACTCCACTGGCGAATACATTTATCAGTTCGCAGATGTTGATAATGTTGGCGTCGAGAGTGTGCCATTTGTAACCTTAAAGCAACATGCGCTTGAGAAAGTTACACTTCTAAGACCAACATCAGCGCAATCTCCTGTAAATGCGACTCCAACATTTGAATGGACGGTTCCACAGGATTGGCCTTCTGGTTATGAGAAATCATTTTATGTTGAAGTCTATGATGGATCTTATAGAATCTATCTAAAATATATTTCACCAATCAGCCCATTGGATGTGCGCACAACAAAAACAATTTATGATGGGCCTGCACTTGACTCATCAAAAAAATATTTGGCTCAGGTTTCAGGCATAGGCTGTTCTCTTTTTGATAATGCTTCGCTTAGCTATATTGGTTGTATTGCAATGAGCAATGCGACAAATACTTTCTGGGTTAATACTTAACACTTTATAAATTTTAATTCAATTCAAAAAATTTATATTGCCAATCTAATTTAAACGAGTTCTTAATAAAAAAGAGGCATTTATGAATATTATGAATTCTAAATCCCAGGCATGGTTCATGGACTTTGCAATAGCTCTGCTTTTGTTTACTTTCACTTTGGCAGTTTATTTCAGCTATACGACTAACTTTCAAAAGCAGGAAAAAGGCGATTTAGATATAATGCTCTCTGATGCAAAATCCATATCTTCCTCACTTCTATTAAGCGGCTACCCGGGTGATTGGGACAACATAACAGTAATAAGGATAGGCATAGCTGATGAGCAGAAAATAAACGCCACTAAGCTGAAGACTTTTAAGAAAATGGGCTATAACTCTACAAAAAGGAAGTTTGCCACCGCTTATAATTATTTTGTATTCTTCGTCAATGAAAATGGTGATGTAATGAATATCAAAGGCATATGCGGCTCCGGCTACCCGCTCACTAACATAAGCTACAACATTAAAAGCGCTTATTATTATAGCGATGAGAATGATAAATTTCTAAAGAATTTTATGAATAATACCTTTCATGCAGACATTTATTTTGGAGACAATCCAAGCGACTTTAATGACATAGACAGCTTAATAAGCAATATAAGCAAGTACAACGTCATTGTTTTAGAGCATCCTGATTTGACCACTCCTAATTATAATGACTTAAAGGCTCCAATTGAAAACTTTACTTCAAATGGACGGTTAGTAATGCTCAGCGGCCAGCTTACAACATCCCAGGGAAAAAATCTTTTGGGAGCAGACTTTTATAAGAAATCAGGGCAGTCTATCAGCGACAGGAATGCGTCAGTCAATAATACAGATGAGTATCTTTCACTGGCTGTTGGAGAAAGCTTTGTTTTTGCGCAGGCTTATTATATTGAGAATACCTCAGGCGCAGCCCAATTTAAGCAGATAATGACATTTAACACAGACGGCAAAAATTCTTTGTCAAAATGGTCTTACGGCAACGGAAGTGTTTATTTTTTCAGCGATTTTGACGTATCTTTTTTTAATGGAAATTTTGTTGGAGTTGTTGAAGAAACAGCAGAAAGCGCCATTGAAGGCACATGCGCTCCTATCAGCCTTGCAGGAATAATCCCAAAGAAATTTGTAAAGACAGAGCGCTATTTAGACTATAATTCAAAAGTTGTCAAGATGGTGGTTTATTTGTGGCAATGAAAATTGTCCACAAAATAGGAAGATTTATATAATATGTGGACAATAGCATCTTGTATGGCATACATTGATAAGATTAGATCAGGAAAAAACACCTTTTATTATCTCGGCAAGACTATACGAATTGGAGAAAACAATTGGAAGAAGATCAGGATAAAACTCGGAACTACTCCGCCTTCTAAGGAATTAATTTCTGAAAAATTAAAAGAGATTAGATTAGAGCAATACAAAGTGTATAACGAAGATTACATTGATGCTAATAAGCTAGAAGTTATTGATGATTTCAAAGAAGTATACCAAAATCATATAAAAGAGATGCCTAAAACTGTTGCAGAAAAAGAAGAAACTGATTTTGTTATTCGATTTACCTATAATTCAAATGCGATAGAGGGCAATAGTCTAACTTTACGTGACACTTACTTAATAATCAAGGATAAGCAAATTCCATCTGGAGCGCCGCCAAAGGATTATAATGAGGCAATTAATGGAAGGGAAGCTTTTGATTTTCTTAAAAAATACAAAGGGAAAATGACACTGGAATTTATTGAGAATTTAAATGGTATTCTTACTAAAAATACTGGCGTGATATACCCGGGCAGAATAAGGTTTTTTCCAGTTAAAATTGAAGGCGCTGATTTTACTCCGCCAGATGAAAAGGAAGTTCCTAAATTGCTTAAAGGTATGATAAAATTCTATTATGAAAACAAAAATAAGTTTCACTCCTTTGTTATGGCGTGCTTAATACATGCTAAATTTGTAGAAATACATCCATTTGAAGATGGAAACGGAAGAACTGGAAGGGCTTTAATGAACTGGGTTTTGATGAAATCAGACTATCCTAAATTGTATATCCCAGTTACAAAAAGGGAGAAGTATTATGAAGCAATAGATTTGCATAATGCCAAGAAGTATAAAGATTATTGCAATAAATTATTTGAGGTAATGATTGAGCAAATAAACTTGTCCACAAAAAAGTAATTAATTTTAAAATGTGGACAATTAAAAACGAAACCCGGCCAAATATTGAAATCTTTGTTGAGTATATCCCTATCAGTAATCAATTATGCCCCTGCGTCATAATTGCATTTAACATCTAATTAAGAGAAGTTTTATATATCTTGGTTATCCTATTAATTTGTAAAATAAATATAGCCTTATGGCAACTAATTACAGAACTAAAAAAAAAGGCGTATTTTTCACAATTGATGCGCTGCTTGCATCAGGCATCCTGGTCCTGGCAGTAATTCTTGTAGCCAATTTCTATTTTGTAGAGCAGAGAACAATTAATGTACAATACGCATCACAAGATTTGGTAAGGGTTTTCTCTGCAATGACAGTCGGGCAGGTTGATAATGATTATGTCAAGGCATTAATCTCAAATGGAGATATAAAAAATTTGAATAATACAATTTTTGAGCAGATAGGGGATTTTTGGGCGGAAGATAAAATTCAGCTTGCAAAGAATTTTACTAAAAACTTAACAGAAGGCATAATCCCATCCAGATATGGATTCAGCGTTCTTGTTAATGGAGAATCCGTCCATTCAAGAAATCTTCCTGTAAAAAAGTCTCTTGTATCATCAAGAAAAATTATAAGCGGCATAGCAAAGGCAAAGCCGACACAGGGATTCACTGCAAGAGTCCTGTTAAGCGAGATTAAGAGCAAAAAGACCAATGCTTATGCCTATTTTGGAGGATATGAAGGCGATGGAAATTTAACTAAAACTCTGGTGCTGCCGAAGGACATTGCATCCTTCAACAGTTCTTATCTTGAAGTTTCTGCTGGCGGGGACTTCAGCCTTTACATTAACGGAGCATTCTCTGGAATCTATACAAAAGGCTCTGCCGGCGGAGGCAATATGCTCGCTGACAAATGGAATTTAAGCAATGCCCATCTTTCTAATTTCAGAGCAGGGGAAAATAAAATAAGCATAAATTTTACATCAGGCAGCAGTTATATTGCAGGCGGATTTTTAAAAGTGGCTTATACAACATCTTCTTATAATGATACCCAGACTTATGGCTCTGAGAAATACTTGTTCCCGGGCATTGATGGAACTATTAACCTGTACTCTTCAGTGTATGTGCCTGGCGCATTAACCAACATGAACATATTTCTTAATTACTCAAGCAATTACACTGCGTTTTTAAGGCTTGGCAACACGACAGTTTATGAGGAAAATCCAAATGGCACAGTAAAGGCCGTAACTTTAAGCAATTCTACATTAAGCGCGCTTATTGATTATAGTTTGTTTTATCAGAAAACAATTCCTTTAAGGCTTGGGCTGAAAGATGTGTCATTTTTAAAAAAAGGCAATGCAGATGTTATTTTAATAACAGATGCCTCTGGAAGCATGGACTGGCGTCTTGACAGCAGCAGCACAGGAGTAACCCGAGGCTGCAATGATCCCTTATTATATGATCCCAGCACAAAAAGGATAAGTCTGGCAAAATGCCTTGATAAGCAGTTTATAGAAGTTTTACTTAATTCTTCGCCTGGAAATACAACCAACAGGATAGGATTAGTTGCGTATAGCGGCTTGCCGAATTCTATACCTACAGCCAGCAGCGCAATAATACGCATGAATCATAGCTTAACCAGCGATAATGTAAGCTTAAAAAGCCAAATAGACAGCTATACTCCAAGCGGCGCAACAGGAGTATGCGGCTCTATAAGAGATGCAAGGGCTATATTAGAGCAGCAAAGCAATTCTTTGAGGCAGAAATATATTATTGTGATGACAGACGGCATTGCCAATGTACAATGCAGCTTAACAGATGCGTACTCCACTATTGGCTGTATCCCAAACACTTGTCCGGATAATTCTTTTTGCGCAGGCGGCGGATGTTTACAATCCCAATGCGGTGATTGGGTAAGCTATAGGGCCTCAAATGATTCTATACAAGATGCGTGCAGAGCCTACAACACGACAAATGCAACTGTTTATTCCATAGGATTTGGGCCGGTAAGCGCTTGCGACATAGGCAACCAGACTCTTAAGGGCATTGCAAATTGCGGCAAAGGCGCGCACTATTCAAGCGGCAATGCCACAGAATTAGCTAATATCTATAATGCAATTGCACAGCAAATTTTAAATGCGAGCTTTACCGGGCAGACTGTCAACACATCAATTCCAATAAATTCTAAGCTATTCATTGGCTCTTATATAGAATTCAACTATTCAGTGCAGGATACGCAGTTTAATAAAGTCCCCTTGGGGTTCGAAACTGACAGGTTTGGGAATAATATCTCTTCCGGAACTTTAACCATCTATGCCAATACTTCTGTCCTGGATGCAAAAGTCAGCTCTTATTCTGGAAGCAAATGGACAGACAAATTAGTTGTTAATGGAAACACTATATACAGGCTAAGTGATTATGGAAGTGATTATCAATTACTTGGGGACCCATTTACAGTAAACATTCCGGCAGGAAATATAAATCAGGGGCCCAACACTATGACTATAAGCACAGGGATTAATTCCACAAATTCAACAGGCGGCTCAAGCGATAATAAAGTGATTTATACTTTGTTGCTGAACGGGTTTGCTGATTATAGCAGTGTTGTTGCAAGATCAGATGGCTGCTCATGGACTGTAAGCTTTGAAGATGGGACTGCCTCAACAATAAAAGTGCCTTCAGGCTATAATGGGGCAGACTTATGCAGCTTCTCAAGCAAAACTTATGATGTGAATGACGCATTGGATAATGCTGTTTATGACTTATTTAGCAATCTTGATATAGACAAAAATGGAAAGCTTGATATAAATATAGATCAGAATAGCCTTAATATCAATACTTTGACAATTTCTAATGTCCCTTCGCTATGGGGGCCTGCAATAATAGAAATGCATGTTTGGGAATAGGTTAAAAAATTCCAGAAAATTTTACTTTTTTTATTATTTCTTTGCCTTTTTGGTTAATAACAACTATATCAAAAATTAAATTTTCTGGAATTTTTTCATAAATAGGTATTTAGGTAAAACTTCCTTTATAAATACCTTTTTATGAAAACAGATAACCAGTCGTTCTTTACCAGCCGAAATTTAACAGCCAAAGACTAACCAATACAAATTCACGATAACCTTTATAAAACGCCCTGAATTACAATGAGTTATAAATCGATAAAATAATTAAAAAATAAATCATTAAATCGCATTAGACATAAAAGGATATGAAATTAAATATGAAAGAATATGGAAGTCCAATTTAAGAATATCCCAGAACTTTTTGAGAGCACCGCAAAAAAATACCCAAAGAGCATATTCCTGCAGATAAAGGGCAATGAGGGGTATGCAGGATATACATACGAGCAAGTGCACTCTATGGTAAGCTCTTTAGCATTTAATTTGTCTCGGAGCATTAAGAAAGGCGGGAAAATAGCCATACTCTCGGAAAATAGGCCTGAATGGTGCATTGCATATCTCGCAATCTCTTCAATGGGATGCACAGCTGTTCCGCTGGATACAAGCCTGACAGAAAAAAACATTGCATTATTCCTTGCTCATTCAGATGCTGTTTCAATTTTTGTTTCACAGAAATTCCAGGACTTGATTTTTGATATAAAGCCAAAATTAAGAAAATTAGAATATGTTATATCTTTTGATAATGTAAAACCAAGTAATGCAAAATATAGTTCTATATTAAATTTATTAAATTTTAGCTCAATAGCGAATGATGATATAAAAGTGGATGATGATGCAAAATTTGACATTAAAAAAAGTTCTGAGTTGGATGATATTGCATCCTTGATATACACCTCAGGAACAAGCGGACAGCCAAAAGGGGTAATGCTTACCCACATGAGCTTAATTTGCAATTCAATGGCATTGGTTAAAAAATTTGATGCAGTATCAAAAGATTCTTTTATTGTTCTGCTTCCATTATATCATGCTTTTGCATTTACTACAATTTTTTTATCTTCTTTGTCAATAGGCGCTGCCTTAACTTTTGTTAACAGCTTAAAGAAAAATGAGATATTTGCAGCTATAAAAGAAACTAAAACTACAATTGTAATTGGCGTGCCTAAGTTATTTGAATCAATGTATAAGGGCATAATTGAAAAAATAGAGCAGCAACCTGCCAATAAGCAGTTTTTAGTCAAAACATTAACTTTGGCTAACAACATAACTATTAACATATTCAAAAAAAATTTTGGAAAATTGCTCTTCAAGCATGTTCATTCTCAAATAGGAGACAGCATAAGGCTGATGGTAAGCGGGGGCGCTCCCATAAAGAGGGATGTTATTGTGGGCATGCGCCTTTTAGGGTTTCCAATAACAGAAGGCTACGGGCTTACAGAAACATCGCCTGTTGTTGCTGTGAATGAGCTTGAGACTATAAAGTTTGGCTCTGTTGGAAAGCCATTAGAAGGGATAGAAATAAAAATAGTTGAGCCAAACGAAGAAGGCATAGGCGAAATAGCTGTAAAAGGCCCAATCGTTATGAAGGGCTATTATGAAAATGATGAGCTTACTGCAATGACCATCAGGGATGGCTGGCTTCACACAAAGGATTTAGGGTATATTGATAAAGATGGCTACTTGTTCATAAAAGGCAGAAAGGATAATGTTATCGTTCTTCCTTCTGGAAAAAATATATATCCAGAGGATGTTGAGAGCCATTATAGCAAGTCTCCTTTAATACAGGAAATATGTGTCATAGGCAGCAAGCCAAGAGATGCTGAATATGAAGTAGTGCATGCGCTGATAGTCCCAAACATTGAAGAGATAAATAAGAGAGGAGCAAAAGACATTAATGCAGCTATTAAAAATGAGATAGAGATATATTCAAAAGAGCTTCCGGCATATAAAAGGATATTTATTTTTGACATAGTTGAGCCGGATTCGCTGCCCAAAACCTCAACATTAAAGTTTAAGAAGTTTGAAATAAAGCAAAAGATAGCAAAGATAGCAAACACGGTAAAGAATATGGAAGGGAATTTGAAAGCGGAAAATAAGCCTGCATCTATCAACAGTTCTATCAGTTCTATTGATAGTGGTAGTTTAAGGAATGCTATATTCAAAAACTTAAAAAAATATTCAGAAAAAGACAATTTTGGCTTGAACTCGCATTTAGAGCTTGATATGCAGCTTGATTCGCTGGCAATAGCAGAGATTATCTCAAACATAGAAGAAGAGTGTAAAATAAAAGTCCCATATGACATCGCTCCAAACATAAGCACAGTTAAAGACCTTGTAGATTTAATCTCCAGGTATGCCGCCATCAAAGATGCAAGCAACGCCATTGGCAACACAAAGCCAGAAATCAAACCAGAAATCAATTTTGAGGAGACTTCAACAAGATCAGGTACTGGAGATAAATCGGGTATTGGAGATATTGATGAGCAGATTTATGTTGATGAGCTTTTGGTGCCGAGAAGGACAGAGCATAGCGAATCTGCAGCTAAAGCAAGGCAAGAATGGCTAAATAAAAAGACAAAAGCGCAGCTCAGCTATTTATTGGGAAAGAAAATTGATGAGCAATCATTAAAAGGCAATATAGAGCATTATATAGGAATGAGCCAGATTCCGACTGGCATTGCAGGCCCTATAAAGGTTAATGGAGAGCATGCAAAAGGGCTTTTTTATGTCCCATTAGCAACTACTGAAGGAGCATTGGTCGCGTCAACAAACCGTGGAATGCACATCATAACAAAAAGCGGAGGAGCAAATGCAAAAGTTATCTCTGAGCAGCTGACTAAAGCTCCTGTATTCTTATTTAATAATGGCAACTCAGCCATTGAATTTGGTGGATGGGTTGACAGCAATTTTGAAAAGATAAAATCAGCCGCAGAATCAACAACAAGGCATGGAAAGCTGATAAGGATTGAGCAGCTTTTGCTTGGAAGAAGAGCAATATTAAAGCTATGCTATACTTGCGGAGATGCAATGGGCGCTAATATGATAACCATTGCGACACAAAAAGTGTGTGATTTCATTAAGCATAACTATAACATAGAAGATTATATGCTCCAAAGCAATTTGGAAGGAGAGAAAAAGGTATCTTATCTTAACTTTTTTACAGGCAGGGGCAAAAGGGTTTATGCAGATGCTGTGATAAAAAAAGAGATAGTTGAGAAATATTTGCATACAAGTGTTGACAGGATATTAAGCGTAGCGCAAAACAGCTGCTATGGCTCCATAATGTCCGGGATGATAGGCAGTAATGCCCACATAGCAAATATTATAACTGCTATTTTTATAGCAACCGGGCAGGATGCAGCGCATGCTCATGACTCGAGCATTGGAATAACCACAATGGACAAGACAAAAGATGGCGATCTATACATAGCTGTAAACCTGCCAAGCCTTGCAGCAGGCACTATTGGAGGAGGCACAGGATTAGGGACACAAAAAGAATGCCTTGAAATATTGGACTGCTCAGGCCCTGGCAAGGCTAATAAATTTGCGGAGATTATAGCGGCAGCTGTTTTAGCCGGAGAATTGTCGCTCGCCGGAAGCCAGTCTGCAGGCGACTTTGCATTTGCGCATGATAAATTTGGCAGAAACAGGCCTTCAGCGGATTTCAGTAAATAAATATTTCAGTAAATGGATGATGCATACAAAAAATGATAGAAGCAGAATAGAATCAAAATAAGGCAGAA
>Ga0137796_10000778_pt1 | contig 19094 bp, 20 predicted proteins | sample OV2TP3_FD_97704 | JGI IMG/M metagenome (GOLD analysis project Ga0137796, IMG submission 97704) | reverse complement strand
GCGGCGCATGTCCTGCTCGTGGTGCAGCGCGATGATCACCGAGCCCGCGGCGAGGAACAGCACCGCCTTGAAGAAGGCGTGCGTCATGAGGTGGAAGATCCCGGCGGCGTAGGCGGAGGCGCCGAGCGCCACCGTCATGTAGCCGAGCTGCGACAGCGTCGAGTAGGCCACCACGCGCTTGATGTCGAACTGGGTCAGCGCCACCAGCGCCATGAGGAGCGCGGTGATCGCGCCGATCACCAGCACCGCCGAGAGCGCCGCCTGCGACAGCTCGAACAGCGGCGACATGCGCGCCACCATGAAGATCCCGGCGGTCACCATGGTGGCGGCGTGGATCAGCGCCGAGATCGGCGTCGGGCCCTCCATCGAGTCGGGCAGCCAGACGTGCAGGGGGAACTGCGCACTCTTGCCCATCGCGCCCGCGAACAGGCACAGGCACACCACGCTGAGCAGCGCCCACGGCGTCCCTGGCAGCAGCTCGACCGTGGCCGCCGCCATGCCGGGCGCCTGCGCGAACACGGCGCCGTAGTCGAGCGTGCCGAAGTGGCCGAGGATGAGCGCGATGCCGAGCAGGAAGCCGAAGTCCCCCACCCGGTTGACGAGGAACGCCTTGAGATTCGCATACACCGCGCTCGGGCGCGTGTACCAGAAGCCGATCAGCAGGTACGAGACCAGCCCCACCGCTTCCCAGCCGAAGAACAGCTGCAGGAAGTTGTTCGACATCACCAGCATCAGCATGGCGAAGGTGAACAGCGAGATGTAGGCGAAGAACCGCTGGTAGCCCGGGTCCCCGGCCATGTAGCCGATGGTGTAGATATGCACCATGAGCGAGACGAAGCTGACCACCACCATCATCAGCGCCGAGAGCCGGTCGATCAGGAAGCCGACCTCGAAGCGCGTCTCGCCGCTGGTGATCCAGGTGTAGACGCTGCCGTTGAAGGTGTTGCCCTCCAGCACGTCGAGCAGCACCGCCACCGAGCACAGGAACGACAGCATCACCGCCAGGATCGTCACCCAGTGCGCGCCCGCGCGCCCGACGGCGCGGCCGCCGAGGCCGGCGACGAGCGCGGCCGCGAGCGGCGCGAAGGGGACGAGGAGGTAGACCGCCTTCATCCCTTGAGGCCGTCGAGGTCGTCGACGTGGATGGTGCTCAAGTTCCTGAACAGCACCACCAGGATCGCCAGCCCGATCGCCGACTCGGCCGCCGCCACCGTGAGGATGAAGAACACGAACACCTGGCCGGCGATGTCGCCCAGGAAGTGCGAGAAGGCGACGAAGTTGAGGTTGACCGCGAGCAGCATCAGCTCGATCGCCATCAGCAGCACGATGACGTTCTTGCGGTTGAGGAAGATGCCCACCACCGCGATCGCGAACAGCAGCGCCCCGAGCACCAGGAAGTGCGGCAGCGTGAGCGTCATTCCTTCTCCGCCTTCATCGCCACCAGCCGCACGCGCTCGGCCGGCCTGGCCCGAACCTGCCGCGCGGGGTCCTGGCCGCGCGCGTCCTTGCGCCGGCGCAGCGTCAGCGCGATGGCCGCGACGATCGCCACCAGCAGGATCACCGCCGCCACCTCGAAGGCGAAGGCGTAGTCGGTGTAGATCAGCCTGCCGAGCTCCTTGGTGTTGCTGTAGTCGGGAGGCAGCGCGCGCGGCCGCGCCGCGAGGCCGAGCCAGCGCCCGATCAGCACCGCCGCCATCTCCGCCGCCATCAGCACGCCCACCGCGGCGCCCAGCGGCAGGTACTGCCAGAAGCCCTCGCGCAGGCGCTCGAGGTTGATGTCGAGCATCATCACCACGAACAGGAACAGCACCATCACCGCGCCGACGTAGACGAGAACCAGGGCGATCGCCAGGAATTCCGCGCGCAAGAGCAGCCAGATCGCCGCGGCGGTGAAGAAGGCGAGCACCAGCGCGAGCGCCGCGTGCACCGGGTTGCGCGCGGTGATGACGCGCAGCGCCGCGAGCAGCAGCACCGCGGCGAAGGCGTAGAACACCACCGTCTCGAAGATCATCGTTCGTTTCTTATCGGTATGACGCGTCGGCGGCGCGGTCGCGCGCGATCGTCTCCTCGTAGCGATCGCCCACCGCGAGCAGCATCGGCTTGGTGTAATACAGGTCGCCCCGCTGCTCGCCGTGGTACTCGATGATGCGCGTCTCGACGATCGCGTCCACCGGGCAGGCCTCCTCGCAGAAGCCGCAGAAGATGCACTTGGTGAGGTCGATGTCGTAGCGCGTGGTGCGGCGCGTGCCGTCGGCGCGCGCCTCGGACTCGATGTGGATGGCGAGCGCCGGGCAGACCGCCTCGCACAGCTTGCAGGCGATGCAGCGCTCCTCGCCGTTGGGGTAGCGGCGCAGCGCGTGCAGGCCGCGGAAGCGCGGGCTCGCGGGCGTCTTCTCCTCCGGGAACTGCACCGTGATCTTGCGCGCGAACAGGTGCCGCCCGGTGAGCGCCAGGCCGCGCATCAGCTCGAGCAGCAGGAAGGAGCGGAAGAACTCCGCGACGCGATTCATCGCCAGAGGCTCCAGGGGGTCTGCATCCAGAGGCCGATCACGGCGATCCAGGCGAGCGTCAGCGGGATGAACACCTTCCAGCCCAGGCGCATGATCTGGTCGTAGCGGTAGCGCGGGAAGGTGGCGCGGATCCAGAGGAACATGGAGACGATGACGAAGATCTTGGCGAGCAGCCAGGCCATCGGCGGCACGGCATCGAGCAACGCGCTCGAGATCGGCGGCTGCCAGCCGCCGAAGAACATCACCGCGGTGAGCGTCGCGATGAGCAGCATGTTCATGTACTCGGCCATGAAGAAGAGCGCGAAGGTCATGCCCGAGTACTCGACCATGTGCCCGGCGACGATCTCGGACTCGCCCTCCACCACGTCGAAGGGCGCGCGGTTGGTCTCGGCCACCCCCGACACGAAGTACACCACCAGCATCGGCAGCAGGGGCAGCCAGTTCCACGACAGGAAGTTCAGCCCCATGTCGGCGAACTTGCCGCGCCCCTGCCCGTTGACGATGTCGGAGAGATTGAGGCTCCCGGAAACCATCAGCACCACCACCAGGGCGAAGCCCATCGCCAGCTCGTAGGACACCATCTGCGCCGCCGAGCGCATGGCGCCGAGGAAGGCGTACTTCGAGTTCGACGCCCAGCCGGCGATGATCACCCCGTAGACACCCATCGAGGTGAGCGCCAGCACGTAGAGGAGCCCCGCGTTGACGTCGGCGAGCACCACCTCGGGGGCGAACGGGATCACCGCCCAGGCCGCGACCGCGGGCATCAGCGCGAGCATCGGCGCGAGCAGGTACAGCGCCTTGCTCGCGTTGGTCGGCAGGATCACTTCCTTGAACAGCAGCTTCACGCCGTCGGCGATCGGCTGCGCCCAGCCGCCCAGCCAGGGAATGCCGAAGAACGTGACGCGGTTCGGGCCGATGCGGATCTGGATCCAGCCGATCAGCTTGCGCTCCCACAGCGTGAGGTAGGCCACCGCGAGGAACAGCGGCACCAGGATCGCGACGATGAAGGCGACCGAGGTCACCAGCTCGTAGAGCGCCGGGCCCCAGGTGGGACCCAGCCTCGCTTCCGAGAGGGCGAGCAGGGACTCGAGCATTCAGGCGACCTGCCGCACGGCGACGCGTTCCAGCGTCACGGCGCCGAACATCGGCCCGAGGCCCGCGGTCGAGGGATGCCCGGCGGCGATGCGCACGCAGCCCTCCGGGAGCCGCTCGTCGAGCGCCGCCGCGAGGCGCGCCTCGCCCTTGCCCTGGCGCACCAGCACGGGCGCGCCGGCCGCGACGCCGAGCGAGGCCATCAGCCTGGCGTTCATCCAGGCGCGCGGCGCCTGCGCGTCGCGCGTGCGCTGCAGCGGCCCGGAGCGGCGCGCCAGCGCGTCGCTGAAGTAGATCGGCACCTCGGAGACGCGCTCGATTCCCGAGGCTGCCCAGCTCGACTGCAGCGACGGATCGATGCGGTTGGAGAGCAGCTTCGCGACGTCCCGGCCGTCGAGGCAGGCCTCGCGCACCCCCTGCGCGGTGTCGAACTCGAACCCGGGGCGCCCGAGCAGGCCGCCGAGCACGCGCAGCACTTTCCAGCCGGGGCGCGCCTCGCCCAGCGGGCGCACCGCCGCATGGAAGCTCTGCACCCGGCCTTCCGTGCTGACGAAGGTCCCCGGCGTCTCGGTGAACGGCGCGATCGGCAGCATGACGTGGGCGTACTCCTCGGCGCGGTGGCGGAAGGCGGTGAGCGCCACCACGCAGCGCGCCGCGCGCATCGCCGCCAGCGCGGCCTGCGGGTCGGCCATGTCGAGCTCGGGCTCGGCGTTGAGCAGCAGGAACGCGTCCTGCTTGAGGATCGAGGCGGCGTTGCCGCGGACCGGCATCCCCGCGAGGTAGCCGCCCACCGAGTTGGCGGCCGCGCCGAGGAATCCGACCTTGGCGCCGAGCGCCTGGGCCGCCGCGTGCAGCTGCGCCGCCTGCGGATGCTGCTGCGCGAAGTTGCCGAGCAGCACCGCCGCGTTGCGGCCCTGGCCCAGGACCTCGGCGAACGACGGCAGCTCCGCGAGCAGCTGCGACGGCGGCACGATGCGCTTGCTGCGCACCGGCATCAGCCAGTCGTCGTCCACCGAGTGCAGGACGTGGACCTGGGTGCCGCGCTTCGCCGCCTGGCGCAGCCGATGCGCGAGCAGCGGATGGTCCTTGCGCAGGAAGGAGCCGACCACCAGGACCCGGTCCAGGGCCGCAAGCTCCGCCACCGGCATGCCCAGCCACGGGATGCCCTCGCGCGCGGCATCGCCGGAGAAGTCGCTGTGGCGCAGCCGGAAGTCGGCGGCGCCCCCGAGGCGCGCGGCGAGATAGAGCTCCTCAAGGGTCGAATGCGGCGTCGCCAGCACGCCGAAGTCGCGCCCCTTGAGCGCCTCGGCGACCCGCTCGAGCGCCTCCTCCCAGTCCGCCTCGACCCAGGCGCCGTCGCGCCGGAGCATCGGCCGCGTCAGCCGCTCCCCGGAATCGAGCGCCTCGTAGGAGAAGCGGTCCCTGTCGGAGAGCCAGCACTCGTTGACCGCCTCGTTCTCGAGCGGCAGCACGCGCATGACGCGGTTCTGCTTGACCTGTACCAGGAGGTTCGACCCCAGCCCGTCGTGCGGCGAGATGGACTTGCGCCGCGCGAGCTCCCAGGTGCGTGCGCGGTAGCGGAACGGCTTGGAGGTGAGCGCGCCGACGGGGCAGAGGTCGATCATGTTGCCCGAGAGCTCCGAGTCCACGCTCGCGCCGACGAAGGCGACGATCTCGGCGCGCTCGCCGCGGTTGACCATGCCGAGCTCCATGATGCCGCCGATCTCCTGCCCGAAGCGCACGCAGCGCGTGCACTGGATGCAGCGGCTCATCTCCTCGGCGGCGACCAGCGGCCCGAGGTCCTTGGCGAGCACCACGCGCTTCTCCTCGCCATAGCGCGAGGCCGAGCCGCCGTAGCCCACCGCCAGGTCCTGCAGCTGGCACTCGCCCCCTTGGTCGCAGATCGGGCAGTCGAGCGGATGGTTGATGAGCAGGAACTCCATCACGCTGTTCTGCGCCTGCTTGGCGGCGCGCGAGGCCGTCTTCACCTTCATGCCGTCCGTGACCGGGGTTGCGCACGCCGGCAGCGGCTTGGGCGCCTTCTCGACCTCGACCAGGCACATGCGGCAGTTGGCCGCGATCTGCAGCTTGGGGTGATAGCAGAAGTGCGGCACGTAGATGCCGAGGCGCCGCGCCGCCTCGATCACGGTGGTGCCGTGCGGCACCTCGAGCGGCCGGCCGTCGATCTCGACCTTGAGCATCAGGCGGCCTCCGGCAGGCGCTCGGCGTGCGCGCTCGCCCTGCCCCAGCGCGGCTCGCACTCCGGCCCCTGCACCATGCAGCGCTTGTGCCGGATGTGGTGCTCGAACTCGCTGCGGTAGTGCTTGAGGAAGCTCTTCACCGGCAGCGCCGCGGCGTCGCCCAGGGCGCAGATCGTCCGCCCGGCGATGTTGTCGGCGACGGAATCCAGGACCGCCAGGTCTTCCATCCGGCCCTGCCCGGTCTCGATGCGGTGCACGACGCGGTAGAGCCAGCCGGTGCCTTCGCGGCAGGGCGTGCACTGGCCGCAGGACTCCTCGAAGTAGAAGTACGACAGGCGCTCCAGCGCCCGCACCATGCAGGTAGTCTCGTCCATCACGATCACCGCGCCCGAGCCCAGCATCGAGCCCGCCTTGGCGATCGAGTCGTAGTCCATGTCGGTCGCCATCATCACCTCGGCCGGCAGCACCGGCATCGAGGAGCCGCCCGGAATGACGCCCTTCAGCCTGCGCCCCGCGCGCACGCCGCCCGCCATTTCGAGCAGCTTCGCGAACGGCGTGCCGAGGCGCACCTCGTAGTTGCCCGGCCGCGCGACGTGCCCGGTGACCGAGAAGATCTTGGTGCCGCCGTTGTTGGGCTTGCCCAGCGCGAGGAACGCCTCGCCCCCGTGGCGCACGATCCAGGGCACCGCGGCGAAGGTCTCGGTGTTGTTGATGGTGGTCGGCTTGCCGTACAGGCCGTAGCTCGCCGGGAACGGCGGCTTGAAGCGCGGCATGCCCTTCTTGCCCTCGAGGGACTCGAGCAGCGCCGTCTCCTCGCCGCAGATGTAGGCGCCGTAGCCCGCGTGCGCGTGCAGCTCGAAGGAGAACTCCGCGCCGAGGATCCGGCTGCCCAGCAGCCCCGCGGCATAGGCCTCCCGGAGCGCCTCCTCGAACTGCTCGTAGAGCTCCCAGATCTCGCCGTGGATGTAGTTGTAGCCGGCGCCGGCGCCGGTCGCGTAGCCGGCGATGATCATGCCCTCGATCACCGCGTGCGGGTTGTAGCGCAGCAGGTCGCGGTCCTTGCAGGTCCCGGGCTCGCCCTCGTCCGAGTTGCACACCATGTACTTCGCCCCCGGGAACTGGCGCGGCATGAACGACCACTTCAGGCCGGTCGGGAAACCGGCGCCGCCGCGGCCCCGCAGGCCCGACTTCTTCACTTCCGCGATCACCTGCTCCGGGGGCACCTTCCCGGCGAGCAGCTTGCGCAGCGCCTGGTAGCCGTCGCGCGCCTCGTAGTCGGCGAGGCGCCAGTTGCGGCCGTCCAGCCCCTGCATGAGGATCGCCTCGGGTCCGTAGTCGAGCATGGCTATTTCAGGTCCTTCAGCAGCGCGTCGATGCGCTCGTTCGACATGCCGTCGTGCATCTTCTTGTTGTTGACCAGGATCACCGGCGCCATCGCGCAGGCGCCCATGCACTCGCCCTCCTTGAGGGTGAACCGGCCGTCGGGGGTGGTCTCGCCGAACCCGATGCCGAGCTTCTGCCGCAGGTGGTCTGCGGCCGCGAGCGAGCCCTGCAGGCCGCACGGCAGGCAGGTGCAGAGCGTCAGCTTGTACTTGCCGACCGGCCGCGTGTTGTACATGGTGTAGAAGCTCGCCACCTCGTACACGGCGACCGGCGCCATGCCGAGGTACTGCGCGACGAAGTCCATGGTCTCGGTCGACAACCATCCCTTCTCGTCCTGCGCGACGATGAGCGCCGCCATCACCGCCGAGGCCCTGCGCTCGGGCGGGTACTTGGCAGCCTCGCGGTCGATCCGCTGCAGCGACCCGGCCGAGAGGGCCGCGGCCCCGCTCATCGGTCGATCTCGCCGAACACGACGTCCATGGTGCCGATGATCGCCACCGCGTCGGCGATCATGTGACCCCTCGCCATCTCGTCCATCGCCGCGAGGTGCGGGAAGCCCGGGGCGCGGATCTTCAGCCGGTAGGGCATGTTGGCCCCGTCCGAGACGAGATAGATGCCGAACTCCCCCTTGGGCGCCTCGACCGCCGCGTAGGCTTCGCCCTCGGGCACGTGCATGCCCTCGGTGAAGAGCTTGAAGTGATGGATCAGCTCCTCCATGTTCGCTTTCATCTCGACGCGCGAGGGCGGGGCCACCTTGTGGTTGTCGGTCATCACGGGCCCGGGGTTGGCGCGCAGCCACGCGATGCACTGGCGCAGGATGCGCACCGACTGGCGCATCTCCTCGATGCGCACGAGGTAGCGATCGTAGCAGTCGCCGTTCACCCCGACCGGGATGTCGAAGTCCAGCCGGTCGTAGACCTCGTAGGGCTGCTTCTTCCTCAGGTCCCACTCCACGCCGGAGCCGCGCAGCATGGGCCCGGTGAAGCCGAGGGCCTTGGCGCGCTCGGGCGAGACGACGCCGATGCCCACCGTGCGCTGCTTCCAGATGCGGTTCTCGGTGAGCAGCGTCTCGTAGTCGTCGACGCACTTCGGGAAGCGCGCCGCGAAATCCTCGAGGAAGTCGAGCAGCGAGCCCTGCCGCGCGCGGTTCATCTCCTCCAGCGCACGCGCGTTGCGCGAATGCTGCGCGCGGTACTGCGGCATCGCCTCGGGCAGATCGCGGTAGACGCCGCCCGGCCGGTAGTACGCCGCGTGCATGCGCGCGCCCGACACCGCCTCGTAGCAGTCCATCAGGTCCTCGCGCTCGCGGAAGCAGTACAGGAACACGGTCATGGCGCCGATATCGAGGCCGTGCGCGCCCAGCCACAGCAGGTGGTTCAGGATGCGCGTGACCTCGTCGAACAGGACCCGGATGTACCGCGCGCGCAGCGGCACATCGAGCCCGAGGAGCTTCTCGATCGCCATCACGTAGGCGTGCTCGTTGCAGAGCATCGACACGTAGTCCAGCCGGTCCATGTACGGCACCGACTGCAGGTAGGTCTTGTGCTCGGCGAGCTTCTCGGTGGCCCGGTGCAGCAGGCCGATGTGCGGGTCGGCGCGCTGGATCACCTCGCCGTCGAGCTCGAGCACCAGACGCAGCACGCCGTGCGCCGCCGGGTGCTGCGGGCCGAAGTTGAGGGTGTAGTTGCGAATCTCAGCCATACGTGTCGGCCGGGCGCGCCCCTACCCGCCCTCGGCGTAGTGCGCCTCGCGCACGATGCGGGGCGTGACCTCGCGCGGCTCGATGGTGACCGGCTGGTAGATGACGCGCTTCTGCTCGGGGTCGTAGCGCATCTCGACGTGCCCCGAGAGCGGGAAGTCCTTGCGGAACGGGTGGCCGACGAAGCCGTAGTCGGTGAGGATGCGGCGCAGGTCGGCGTGCCCCTCGAACACGATGCCGAAGAGGTCGAAGGCCTCGCGCTCGAACCACTGCGCGGCGGGCCACACCTCGGTCACCGAGGCGAGCAGCGGAAAGGCGTCGTCCGGGCAGAAGGCGCGCACGCGCAGCCGCCAGTTGCTGGCGAGCGACAGCAGGTGCAGCACCACGGCGAAGCGCGGCCCCTCGCGCGGCCGCTCGCCGTAGGTGGCGTAGTCCACGCCGCAAAGGTCGCTGAGCTGCTCGAAGCCGGCCCGGTCGCGCAGCCGGTAGCAGGTGGCCTGGTACTGCCCGGCCGCCACCTCGACGGTGAGCTCGCCCAGCCGCTCGACCGGGTTGAGGTCCTGGATCGAGTCGCAAAGCCGCTGCAGCTTCGGGCTCATCAACGCGCGATCGTGTTGGTGCGCCGGATCTTGTTCTGCAGCTGCACGATGCCGTAGAGCAGCGCTTCCGCAGTCGGCGGGCAGCCGGGCACGTAGACGTCCACCGGCACGATGCGGTCGCAGCCGCGCACCACCGAGTACGAGTAGTGATAGTAGCCGCCGCCGTTGGCGCACGAGCCCATCGAGATCACCCAGCGCGGCTCGGCCATCTGGTCGTAGACCTTGCGCAGCGCCGGCGCCATCTTGTTGCACAGCGTGCCGGCGACGATCATCACGTCGGCCTGGCGGGGGCTCGGCCGGAACACCACGCCGAAGCGGTCCAGGTCATAGCGCGCCGCGCCGGCGTGCATCATCTCCACGGCGCAGCAGGCGAGCCCGAAGGTCATCGGCCACAGCGACCCGGTGCGCGTCCAGTTGATGAGCTTGTCGGCGGTGGTGGTGACGAACCCCTGCTGCAGGACGCCCTCTATTCCCATTCCAGCGCCCCCTTCATCCACTCGTAGACGAACCCCACCACGAGGATCCCCAGGAACAGCATCATGGAGAGGAAGCCGAACAGGCCGATCTCGTTGAGCACCACCGCCCAGGGAAAGAGGAAGGCGATCTCGAGATCGAACAGGATGAACAGGATCGCCACCAGGTAGTAGCGCACGTCGAACTTCATGCGCGCGTCCTCGAAGGCCTCGAAGCCGCACTCGTACGGCGAGAGCTTCTCCGGATCCGGTCGCCGCGGCCCCAGCAGCGCGCCGAGCACGACCGGCGCCACGCCCACCCCCAGGCCGACGAGGATGAAGAGCAGGATCGGAAAATACTCTGTCAGCATGCGCTCCGGGTTCTCCGCTCACCGCCTGCGCGAGTTGCTGGTGCCCACGAGCAGACTCGAACTGCTACGGCTGTTTAGGCCACTAGCCCCTCAAGCTAGCGTGTCTACCAATTTCACCACGTGGGCATTGCAGCCGAACCGCGATTCCGGCGGATTATCCCTCAATTCGGCACCTGCTTCGCCTTGGTCCCGTCCTTGCCTTCGGGCGCCGCGGCCGGCTGCGGAACGTCGGCGGGCGCGCCGCGCCCCGGCGCCGGGCTCTCGCTCTTGACCGCGTCGAGCACCCCGCCGCCGCCGGCCCGCTGGTGCGTCGCCAGATAAGCAAGACCCAGGCTGGTGATGAAGAAGACGGTCGCGAGCACCGCCGTGGTGCGGGAGAGGAAGTTCGCCGACCCGGTGGCGCCGAACAGGCTGCCCGAGGCGCCGCCGCCGAAGCCCGAGCCCATGTCGGCGCCCTTGCCGTGCTGGAGCAGCACCAGCCCGATGATCGCGAGCGCGATCAGCACATGCAGCACGATGACCAGCGTGATCCAGTAGTCCATTCGCTCAGCTCCCGGTGCGCGCGGCGCGCGCGATGGCGAGAAAGTCTCCCGCCGCCAGCGACGCGCCGCCGATCAACCCGCCGTCCACGTCCGGCATCGCGAACAGCGCTTCCGCGTTCGACGGCTTGACGCTGCCGCCGTACAGGATCCTTGTCTCCGCCCCCACGCGCCGGCGCAGGAACGCGTGCACTTCCTGCGCCTGCTCCGGCGAGGCCGTGCGGCCCGTGCCGATCGCCCAGACCGGCTCGTAGGCGAGGACCGCATCGCCCAAGCCCTGCTTGCCCAGCACCGCCTCGAGCTGCCGCGCGACGACATCCCGGGTGCTCGCCGCCTCGCGCTCGGCCAGCGTCTCTCCGACGCACAGGATCGGCGTCATGCCCGCCGCCTGCACCGCGGCCAGCTTCGCCGCGACCACCGCGTCGCCCTCGCCGTAGCGCTGGCGCCGCTCCGAGTGACCCACGATCACGTAACGGCAGCCGAACTCGGCCAGCATCGCCGCAGAAACCTCTCCGGTATACGCGCCCTCGACGTGCTCGCTCGCGTTCTGCGCACCCCAGCCCAGCGGCGTCCCGCGCAGCCGCTCGGCCAGTTGCGGCAGGTACGGGTAGGGGGCACACACCGAGCACTCCACGCCTTGCGCCCCGTCCAGCCCCGCCAGGATCGCCTCCAGCAGCGAGGCGATCGAGGCCCGGCTGCCGTGCATCTTCCAGTTCCCGGCAAGCAAGCGCCTGCGCGTCATCCCCGGACCCGAAGTAACTGCCTGAATTTTACCGTATCCTCCGGGCGCCTGCGCTGCCGAGACCGCCGCGGCCAGAGCACGATTGCCCCGCCAGCGCGTCCACGCGCGCGCCGTCCCGCAGGCGGCTCACGACGCTGCGCGCCGCTCCCCGCACAGCGCCTCGATCGCCGCGACGATAGCGGGCGCGCCGACGCGCGACTCGTCCTCGAGCGGCTTGGAGTAGCCCACCGGGATCCTCGGCGCGCCCACGCGCGCCACGCGGATGCCGAGCGCCTCGGCCGCTTCGGCCGCAATCTCGGCACCGAAGCCCGCGACCCGCACCGCCTCCTGCGCGACGAGCAGCCTTCCGGTGCGCGCCGCCGAGGCCAGTACGGTGTCCCGGTCCCACGGCCACAGCGTGCGCAGGTCGATCACTTCCACCGCGAGACCACGATCGGCGGCGCGCGCGGCCGCGTCCAGCGCCGTATGCACGGTGCGCGACCATGCAACCAGCGTCGCGTCCCCGCCGCGACGCAGCACCCGCGCTTTGCCGAGTTCCGCGCCCGCGCCCGGGTCCACCTCGCCTTGCATGCCCCACAGCTCCTTGTGCTCCATGTAGACCACGGGATCGCCGCTCGCGATCGCCGCCGCGAGCAGCGAGCAGTTGTCCTGCGCCGTCGCGGGCGTCACCACGACGAGGCCCGGGACATGCGCGAACCACGCCTCCAGGCTCTGCGAGTGCTGCGCCGCCGAGCCTGCCCACAGGCCGATCGGCATGCGCGCCACCAGCGGCACCCTGCCCTGCCCGCCGAGCATGTAGCGCGCCTTGGCGGCCTGGTTGACGATCTCATCGATCGCGCAGAGCGCGAAGTCCACCACCCGCATCTCCACCACCGGTCTCAGCCCGGCGAGCGCCATGCCGACCGCGGCGCCCATGATGGCGGACTCCGAGATCGGCGCGTCGATGACGCGCGCGGCGCCGAACTTCTGCAGCAATCCGCGGTACTGGCCGAAGACGCCGCCGCGGCCGACATCCTCGCCGACCACGACCACCGCGGCGTCGGCGGCCATCGCGCGCTCGAGCGCCGTGCACGCCGCCTCGGCGTAGCTCAACCGGGCCATGCCGCTACCGCCATCGGCCGCTCCCGGTATCGTGAATCTCGCTGTAGGCCGCGTGCGCCTCCGGCCAGGGCGCCGCCGAGGCCGAACGCAATGCCGCAGCGATTTCCGCCTGCGCCTCGGCCTGCACCGCACTCAGGCGTTCCCGCGGCACACCCATCGCCGCGAGCCGCTCGATGCACTCTGGAATGGGATCGTCGGCGAGCGCGCGGCCGACCTCCTCGCCATCGCGATACGCGGCAAGATCCACCGAGACGTGGCCCTTCAGGCGGTAGGTGATGGCGTGCAGCAGGCGCGGGCCGCCGCCCGAGCGCACCTGCGCCGCGAGCGCCGCGGCGGCCGCATCCACCGCGAACACGTCGTTGCCGTCCACTGTCTCCCCGGCGACGCCGATCGCCCGCGCGCGCGCCAGGGCGCCCTCGCCCGCGGTCATCGCATCGGTGGCGGTGGTCGCCGACCAGCGGTTGTCCTCGCAGACGAAAAGCACCGGCAGCCCGTGGATCGCGGCCCAGTTCAGGCCCTCGAGGAACGGCCCCCGGTTGATCGCGCCGTCGCCGAAGAAGCAGCACACGATGCGCGGCTCGTCGCGGAGCTTGACGGCGTGCGCCGCGCCCACCGCGATCGGAATCCCGGCCGCGACCACGCCGTTCGCGCCCAGCATGCCCACGGAGAAATCGGCGATGTGCATCGAGCCGCCGCGGCCGCCGTTGAACCCGTTCGCGCGCCCGAAAAGCTCGCACATCGTGCGCTCGACCGACGCGCCCTTGGCGATGGCGTGGCCGTGGCCTCGGTGCGTGGAGGTGAGGAGATCCTCCGGCCCGAGGTTCGCGCACACCCCGGCGGCAACCGCCTCCTGGCCGGTGGACAGATGCAGCGGCCCGCGCACCAGGGATGCGGCCAGGGCTGCGCCGAAGGCCGCGACGCTGCCGCGCGAGGCCTCCTCGGCGGCGATCTCGAAAGCGCGGATGCGCGCCATGGTGCGGTAGAGCGCGAGCCCGCGCTGCGTCGCGCCAGGCGGGATCGGAGCCGTGCGGCTCAAGCAGACACGGAACCGGCGCTCATCCGGCCCCCGCGGCGTGCCGCACCGCCGCCGCGATGGCCTCCGCGGCAGCCTCGATCGCGGCGCGCGGCTCCCCCTCCACCATGACGCGCAGCACGGCCTCGGTCCCCGAGGGGCGCAGCAGGATGCGCCCGCGGCCGTCGAGCGCGCGCGTCGCCAGCGCCTGCGCCTCGGCGATCGCGGCATGCCGCTCCCAGTCGAAGCCCCTGGGCACCGCGACATTGACGAGCACCTGCGGAAACATCACCAGGTCCGCGGTCAATTCGGCGAGCGTCCTGCCGGTCTCCCGCACCGCCGTCAGCACCTGCAGCGCGGACACGATGCCGTCCCCCGTGGTGTGCCGGTCCAGGCAGATGATGTGGCCCGAGTTCTCGCCGCCCAGGTCCCAGTCGCGGCTGCGCATCATCTCCAGCACGTAGCGGTCGCCCACCTTCGCGCGCCCGAACGGCACGCCCATCCTGGCGAAGGCCTGCTCCAGCGCGAGGTTGGTCATCACGGTCCCCGCGACCCCGCTCAGGCGCCGCGTCGCGGCGCGATGCTTGGCCACCGCGTAGAGCAGCTGGTCGCCGTCGTAGGTCGCTCCGCCCGCGTCCACGACCACCAGCCGGTCGCCGTCGCCGTCGAGCGCGATGCCGAGGTCGGCATCGCGGCTGCCAACCTCCGCCGCGAGATCCCCCCGCTCGTTGATGTTGAAGCCGTCGGGCCTGACGCCCACCGGGGTCACCTCGGCGCCCAGCTCGTGGAACACGTGCGGCGCGATGCCGTAGGCGGCGCCGTGCACGCAATCGACCACGATGCGCATGCCGCGCAGGTCGAGCTCGGCGGGAAACGTGGACTTGCAGAACTCGATGTAGCGTCCCTGCGCGTCGTCGACGCGGCGCGCGCGTCCCAGCCTCGCCGCCTCGTTGCAGCCCATCGGCTGCTCCATCTGGCGCTCGATCGCCGCCTCGGTATCGTCGGGCAGCTTGAAGCCGTCGCCGGAGAAGAACTTGATGCCGTTGTCGGGAAACGGGTTGTGCGAAGCGCTGATCACCACGCCGGCCGAGAGCCGCAGCGCGCGCGCGAGATAGGCGACCCCCGGCGTCGGCAGCGGGCCGCACAGCAGCACGTCGACGCCGGCCGCCGAGAAGCCCGCCTCGAGCGCCGCCTCGATCATGTAGCCGGAGATGCGCGTGTCCTTGCCGATCAGCACCGCCGGGTGGCGGTCGCGCCCGGCGAGCACCCTGCCCGCCGCGTAGCCCAGGCGCAGCACGAAATCGGGCGTCATGGGGCTCGCGCCCACCGTGCCGCGCACCCCGTCGGTGCCGAAATAGGACCTGCTCATGCGTTGCGCAGCGCCTGCCACACCGCGAGCGCGTCGCGCGTCTCCCGGACGTCGTGGACCCGCAGTATTGTCGCCCCGGCCTGCGCGGCGAGCAAAGCGGCCGCGAGGCTCGCCGCCAGGCGTTCCTCGACCGGCCGGCCGGTGATCGCGCCGAGCGAGGACTTGCGCGACCAGCCGACGACCACCGGCACGCCGAGCCGCGCGAGCTCGGCGAGGCGCCTGAGCAGCGCCAGGTTGTGCGCCAGGGTCTTGCCGAAGCCGATGCCGGGGTCGACCGCCAGGCGCTCGCGCGCGATGCCTGCCGCCTCGCAGGCGGCCAGCCGCGCCGCGAGGAAGTCCCGAACTTCCGCGACCACGTCCGCATACTGCGGGTCGCGCTGCATCGTCGCCGGATCGCCCCGCTTGTGCATCAGGCACACCGCGCAGTCGCTCGCCGCGACCGCTTCCAGCGCGCCCGGCGCGCCGAGCGCCTCGATGTCGTTGATCATGCACGCGCCGGCGGCGAGCGCCGCCCGCATGACCGCCGGCCTGCGCGTGTCGACCGACACCGGGAGGTCCCGGAGCGCGCCGACCACGGGGAGGATCCGTTTCAGCTCGTCGTCTTCGGACACCGGCTGCGCGCCCGGCCGCGAGGATTCGCCGCCGATATCCAGAACATCCGCGCCCTGCTCCCGCAGGCGGCGCCCGTGCGCGATCGCGGCGCGCGGATCGAGAAAACGGCCGCCGTCGGAAAAGGAGTCGGACGTGACGTTCACCACGCCCATGAGCAGCGGGCGTTCGAGCTCCAGCTCGAACCGCCCGCACTGCAGCTTCAAGGCGTGGCGGGGGCGGCGCTGCCCTGCGTGCCGTCTCCGGGCGCCCCGCCGGCGGGGGCCGCGCCCTGCGGGCTGCTGGAGCGCGGCGGGCGCGGCGGCTTGCCGGCCATGATGTCGCTGATCTGGTCGGCGTCCAGCGTCTCCAGCTCGAGCAGCGCCTTGGCCATGGCCTCGACCTTGTCGCGGTGGTCCTCGATCAGCTGGCGGGCGAGCTTGTACTGCTCGTCGACGATGCGCCGGATCTCCGCGTCGACCTTCTGCATGGTGGTCTCGGAGACGTTCTTGTGCGTGGTGATCGAGCGTCCGAGGAAGATCTCGCCCTCGTTCTCGCCGTAGACCATCGGCCCGAGCTGGTCCGACATGCCCCACTGCGTCACCATGCGGCGCGCAATCTCGGTGGCGCGCTCGAAGTCGTTCGCCGCGCCGGTGGTCATCTGGTTCATGAACACCTCCTCGGCGATGCGCCCGCCGAACAGCACCGCAATCGTGTTGAGCAGCCGGTCGCGGTCCTGGCTGTAGCGGTCCTGCTCGGGCAGCTGCATCGTCACGCCGAGCGCGCGCCCGCGCGGGATGATCGTCACCTTGTGCACCGGGTCGGTCTTGGGCAGCAGCTTGGCCACCACGGCGTGGCCCGACTCGTGGTACGCGGTGTTGCGCCGCTCCTCCTCCGGCATCACCATGGAGCGACGCTCGGCGCCCATGATGACCTTGTCCTTCGCCATCTCGAAGTCGTCCATGTCCACGAGCCGCTTGTTCTTGCGCGCCGCGAACAGCGCCGCTTCGTTGACGAGGTTCGCCAGGTCGGCGCCGGAGAACCCCGGCGTGCCGCGCGCGATGATGTCCGGCTTCACGTCCGGTGCGAGCGGCACCTTCCTCATGTGCACCTTGAGGATCTCCTCGCGGCCGCGGATGTCGGGCAGCGGCACGACCACCTGGCGGTCGAAGCGCCCGGGGCGCAGCAGCGCCGGATCGAGCACGTCGGGGCGGTTGGTCGCGGCGATCACGATCACGCCCATGGTGCCCTCGAAGCCGTCCATCTCCACGAGCAGCTGGTTGAGGGTCTGCTCGCGCTCGTCGTTGCCCCCGCCCAGGCCCGCGCCGCGCTGCCGCCCTACGGCGTCGATCTCGTCGATGAACACGATGCAGGGCGCGTGCTTCTTGGCCTGCTCGAACATGTCGCGCACGCGCGCCGCGCCCACGCCTACGAACATCTCTACGAAGTCCGAGCCCGAGATGGAGAAGAACGGCACCTTGGCCTCGCCCGCGATCGCGCGCGCGAGCAGCGTCTTGCCGGTGCCGGGGTTGCCGACCATCAGCACGCCGCGCGGGATACGCCCGCCGAGCTTCTGGAACTTGGAGGGATCGCGCAGGAAGTCGACCAGCTCCGCGACCTCCTCCTTGGCCTCCTCGCAGCCGGCGACGTCGGCGAAAGTGACGGTGTTGGTGGACTCGTCCAGCATGCGCGCGCGCGACTTGCCGAAGGAGAACGCGCCGCCCCGGCCCCCGCCCTGCATCTGGCGCATGAAGAAGATCCACACCCCGATCAGGAGCAGCATCGGGAACCACGAGACGAAGATGTTCATGAGCAGCGAGGGCTCCTCCTCGGGCTTGGCCTCGATCTTGATGCCGTACTTGAGCAGGTCCGAGACCAGCCAGATGTCCCCCGGCGAGTAGCTCACCACGCTCTTGCCCTCGGTGGTGGTGGCCTTGAGCTGGCGCCCCTCGATCGTGACCTTGGCGATGCGGCCGGCTTTCACCTCCTCGAGGAACTGCGAGTACTCCATCGGCGCGCGCGCCGCCTGGCGGGTGTTGAACTGGTTGAACACGGTCATCAGCACCAGCCCGATGACGAGCCAGATGACCAGGTTTTTCATCATGTTGTTCAAGGACTTGCTCCTTCTTCCGGCGCCGCCGCAGACGGCCATCTTACGCCGTTTCAGCTAGATTGCGGCGCGTGCTCCGAATTCAACCGGCGGCGTCACGTCGCAGGCCGCGCGCGAGCAGGTAGAGCTCGCGCGACTCGCCCCGCGAGGCCGCCGGCTTGCGGGTCCGCACGCTCGAGAAGGTACGCCGAAGCAGGCCGAGAAGCGAGGCGAATTCCCGCCCCTGAAACACTTTCACGAGGAGCGCGCCTTGCGGGGCGAGGTTCGCGCGGCAGAAGTCGATCGCGGCCCGCACCAGCTCGGCCGCCCGCGCCTGGTCGGCGGCGGCGACGCCGGAGAGCTCGGGCATCATGTCCGAGAGCACCGCGTCCGCGAGGCCGCCGGCCGCCTCGCGCACCGCGGCGCGCACCGCCTCGTCGAGGAAGCTGCCGCGGACGAACCGGACCCCGGGGACCGGCGCCATCTCGAGGACGTCGACCGCGATCACGCGGCCGCGCGCGCCGAGGCGCTGCGCGGCAACCTGACTCCACCCCCCTGGCGCCGCGCCGAGGTCGACGACCACGGCGCCGGGCCGCAGCAGCCGGTCGCGGGCGTCGATCTGCAGCAGCTTGTAGGCCGCTCGCGAGCGATAGCCCTCGGCGCGGGAGCGCTTCACGTAGGGGTCGGCGAGGTGGCGCCGCAGCCAGCGGCCGCTGGAATTTGTCATCGCGCCAGGTGTTCCATCCATCGAAAGGTACACTGAAGCATGCGCATGAAATTGCTCGCCGTTCTCGCGGCGGGAGCGGTCGCCGCGGGCTGCGCCTCGTACGACGGCCGCAGCCTGGTACCCGGCAAGTCGGTCGCCGCGGACGTCGAGGCGCTCATGGGTCCCCCGGCCGAGCGGCTGACCGTCGCGGGCGAGAGCGTGTGGTTCTACCCGCGCAACCCCGGGGGCCTGCACACCTACGCGGTGCGCTTCGCGCCCGACGGCACCGTGCGCGCCGTGGAGCAGCGCCTGACCGAGGACAACCTCAGGCACCTCGTCGCAGGCGTCAGCACGAAGCGCGAGGTGCGCGAGCTGCTCGGGCCGCCCATGCAGGTGATCCGCATGGAGCGCCAGCAGCGCGACGTCTGGGGCTACCGCATGTACAACGCGGTGCAGGTCGAGCACGAGCTGTACGTGCAATTCTCGAACGACGGCCTGGTGCGCGAGGTGCTGCTGCTCAGGGACTACAGGAACGAGGTGGGTGACCACCGGCCCTAGCCGGACTTCGCGGATTCGATCACCGCTGAAGGCAATTTAGCGGTGGCGGTGTGCGATAAGCACTTGATGCGCTTGGGCACGAG
>Ga0137796_10000777_pt1 | contig 19121 bp, 16 predicted proteins | sample OV2TP3_FD_97704 | JGI IMG/M metagenome (GOLD analysis project Ga0137796, IMG submission 97704) | reverse complement strand
CCAGAGCATCGCCAGGATCACCGCGGTCCGCCCGAAGCGGTCCGAGAGCTGGCCGCCGATCGAGGAGGCCAGGAGGCCGGCGAGGTGAAAGAGGGCCGCGAGGTTGGCCCCGAGCCCGGTGGCGCGGAGCTCGCCCGCCCCGCGGCTCGCCAGGGCCGCGGCGACCGTGGCCGGGGCCCAGGCGAACATCCCGAGGAGCTCCCAGGAGTGGAAGGTGTACCCCGCGATCATCAGCGCCGCGGGGCGATTCCTCAGGACCTCGCCCGTGAACCCCACCCCGGCCGGGCGGGGCGGGATCCGGTTGGGGGTACCGCGGAGGACCCCGAGGGCGATCAGGGCCCCCACCAGGGGACCCGTCGCCGCGGCCAGGAGCGCGGGCCGCCACCCCCAGCGCGCCAGGACCGCCCCGGTCAGGAGGAGCGAGGCGGCGTACCCCGAGGAGGAGGCGGCGAGGTAGAGGCCGGTGGCGCGCCCCCGCGTGGCGGGGGGGAAGCGGTCGGCGATCAGGATGAGCCCCGGGGTGTAGATCCCGCCGAGGGAGAGGGCCAGGAGGCCGTGGAGGAGGAACGCCGAGAGGTGGCCGTTGGAGAACAGGGCGAAGGCGAAGGCCGCCGGGACCGCCGCCAGGCTCGACCAGAGGTAGACCCGCTTTGCCCCGACCCAGTCGGCCAGGCTCGAGAACCCCACCAGCGACAGCGCGAACCCGATCTGAAAGGCGGAGGAGATCGACCCGGCCGCGGCCGCCGACATCCCCCAGGCCTGCTGGACCACCGGGAGGACGGCCGGGTAGCTCACGAAGACCAGGGCGAGGAAGAAGCGCGCGGTGCAGAGCCCGGCCAGCCAGAGGGCGTCGCCGCGGTCCTCCCCGGATGGGCCCCGAGGTCCCGACGGCTCAGCCACGGTCCCGCCGGCCGCTAGAAGGCGTCGGGCGCGGCGGCGATGGCCTCGAGCTCGGCCCGCGTGTAGGACCCGAGGCTCCGGAAATCCAGCTCCGTGTAGTTCCTGATCCAGCGCATGGCGATCCTCAACGCTTTCCGGTAGCGCTGGGTCGCGTCGCGTCCGGGCTTCGAGACGCGCAGGATGTCCTCGGCCTCCTCGTGGAGGAGCCGCTTGACGAGCGCGAAGTCGTGCGCCGCCGCCGGCCCGTCGGTCGTCCGGGCGGCGTGGACGATCCGCTGGGCGACCTGGGCGACCGACATCCGCCCGGTGGCGAGGTCCTCCATGAGGGCGGGGTGGACCCCGGGCTTCCCGGCCAGGCTGTCGATCCCCTTCGCGCCGCGCCCGCCGAGCCACCCCTCGACGTACTCGATGAGCATCCGGGCGTTGCGGCGCGTCCCCTCGAGGGTGATCGGGCCCGCGGGGACCTCAATCCGGATCGGGTAGTTGGCGGGGTCGGCCATCCCGGGCGTGGGCCTCCACCCCGAGGCCCGGAGCGCCTTGAACGGGTCGGCCGCGGTCTTCATGTGGAAGATGTGCGCCACCCACGCGCGGATGAACCCCTGGCGGGCCTCCCACTCCTTGTCCGCGCGGATCGCGGTGGCCGCGACCCGGTTCACCTCCGGGTCGGGGTTGGGGAGCGCGGTGGCCATGCCGCCGATCGGGACCGCCCCCCGCTTCAGGCAGATCGCCACGAGGCGGCGGAAGATGTCCGCGAGGAACGGGGTGGTCTTGATGTCCACCCCGAAGCGGTCCGGCCAGACCTGCTTGGGGTCGGTCATGACGTACTCGAAGATGCTCGCCTTGAGGTCCCAGCGCGCCGCGTTGAGCCCGCCGGCGTAGGGTCCGAGGGCGTGGAGCATCTCCTCCATCCGGTAGACCGCGGGGAGCGACTCGACAAGGACCACGGCCTTGATCACCGCGTTCCTCAGGTGGGGGACCAGCTCGCGGCTCGCGTCGAAGAGATCGCGGTACCAGGCGACCTCCTCGGGGGTCTCGACCTTGGGGAGGTAGAAGTAGATCCCCTGGCCCCGCTGGGCCTGCTCGCGCCCCGCGTGGAAGAGCGTCAGGGCGGTGCCGAGGATCGCGGCCGGGACCGGCGTCCCGTCCACGGTCACCTCCGGCTCGTCGAGGTGGAGCCCCCGCTCCCGGTGCATGAAGAACGGCAGCTCCCCGGGGGCGAGCCGGTACTCCTTCTTCCGCTCGGGGTCGGAGTAGGCGAGCTCGCGCCGGACCGCCAGGACCCGGTTGCGGGCCGCCGTCACGGTGTCGATCAGGCGGTGCCCGGCGGAGTCCTCGTCGTCGTCCAGGTCGGCCTCGGCGCGCTCGCCTTCCGGGCCGGGGTTGAGCGCGTTGATGAACATGGGGGTGATGGAGCAGGGCCCCGAGATCTCGATCCCCGGCCTCCACAGCTCCTCGGGGAGGGGCGGGACCTGCCAGTCGCCCGCGTTGATCTCGCTGACCGGGAGCGCGCCCGGGGGGCGCCCGCGGTGGAGCGCCGCGCCCAGCATCTCCGCGCGCCGGGCGCGCAGCTCGTGGACCCGGGCCGTGAGCCGGTCGTGGAGCTGCGCCAGGTACTCCAGGAAGGCCGGCGTGAACAGCTCCGGCGCCCCATCGACCGGCGCAAGCCGCACGCGCGCGGCCGCGCCCTCTCGGGAACCGACGTGCTTGGTCATGGGCTCCCCCCCGACATGCATGCCCTCACGCGTTAGGCCCCATCCCGCTGCCGGCGACACATCGAGGCAGCTCTCGAGGCGATCCGGGCATCAGTCTCGGCGCGCGGCGGCACCGCGGTCAAGCGCATTCTCTTTTATCGGTCCCATTAAAGATTTTGATGCCTCACGGCTGGCTGATGTGCAGCGGCACGCCGTGGCTCGAGGCCGGCTCCACGGTGATCTCCCGGGCCCCCCGCCGGAAGCCCCGACGCCCGGCCTCCAGGCGGCCGATCGCCGCGGCGAGATCGTCGGTCTGGAGCGAGAGCGCCAGCATCCCCCGGGTCCCCCCGGCCTGATCGGCGGGGACGAGCAGGAGGGCGACGGGGCCCGCCTCCGCCTGGACGCGCTTGCCCGAGTTGATCTGCTGGAGGGGGAGGCCGAAGAGGCCCTGGAGCCGCGCGCCCAGGCCGGCCGGGTCCTCGGTCCCCACGACGACCCGGCGGAGGTGGAGGGGCGCCGCGGCGGGCGGCCGCGCCTCGGTGGGCGTGGCCAGCTCCACCAGGACGCCGGCGCACGCCCCGGGGTGGAGGAAGCCGATCCGCCCCGCCAGCCCCGGCCTCGGGGCCCTGTCGATGAGCGGGACGCCCAGGGCGTCGAGCCGGGTCAGCTCGCCGGCCACATCGTCGGTCTCCAGGCAGAGGTGGTGGAGCCCCTCCCCGCGCTTCGCCAGGAAGCGGGCGACCCCGGTGGAGGGGTCCGTCGGCTCGAGCAGCTCGAGCTCGCCCTCCCCCGCGGCCAGCAGGGCCGCCCGCACCCCCTGATCGGGAACCTCCGCGATCCGCGCCACGGGCAGCCCGAGGCTGTCCCGGTAGAAGTCGAGCGCGTGCTCGAGGCCCCGGACCACGATCCCCACGTGATGGACCCCTCGGATCACGGACGCCCCTCAGCGCCCCCGAGCTCCACGGCCCCTCACCTTACCCGAGACGCCGGGAAAAGGCAATCGGCGCCGCGGGCCCCGCGGCTTGACCCTCGCGGCGCCGCTCTGCTATAAGGGGGCAACGCGCCGAGCGCGGAGGCCCCATGAAGGCGGTCGTCATCCACGAGCACGGCGGGATCGATCGGCTCCGGCACCAGGACCACCCGGATCCCTCGCCCGGGGTCGGCGAGGTCCTGGTGCGGGTCAGGGTCTGCGGGATGAACCACCTCGATCTCCTGACCCGCGAGGGGCGGGTGGCGACCAGGGTCCCGCTCCCCCACATCATGGGCTCCGAGGTGGCCGGCGACGTCGTGGCCGTCGGCCCCGAGGTCCGGGGGCTCGACCCGGGCATGGCCGTCGCCGTCGCCACCCGCCTGGCGTGCGGGCGGTGCGAGTACTGCCGGAGGGGCGAGGACAACATCTGCCTGACGAGTCGGGCCATCGGGCTCGAGGTGCACGGCGGCTACGCCGAGCTGATGGCCGCCCCGGCGGTCAACTGCGTGCCGCTCCCGGCCGGCGTGAGCTACCGGCAGTCGGCGGCCTTCACCCTCGCGGGGCTCACCGCCTGGCACATGCTGGTCACCCGGGCCCGGGCCCGGGCCGGCGAGGACGTCCTGGTGATCGCCGCCGGCTCCGGGGTCGGCTCCGCCGCCATCCAGATCGCCAAGCTCCTCGGCTGCCGGGTGATCGCCACGGCCGGGAGCGAGGAGAAGCTCCGCCTGGCCAAGGAGCTCGGGGCCGACTGCGTGATCAACCACCGCGAGCAGGCCTTCGACGAGGAGGTCCGGCGGTTCACCGACAAGCGCGGGGTGGACGTGGTCGTCGAGCACGTGGGGGCGGCGACCTGGGACCGGAGCATCAAGGCCCTGGGGAAGAACGGCCGCCTGGTCACCTGCGGCGCCCACACCGGCCCCCAGGCCCCGGTGGAGATCTGGCGCCTGTTCACCCGCCAGATCTCGCTGATCGGCTCCTACTTAGGGACCCGGGGGGAGCTGACCGAGGTCCTCCGCCTCATCGGCCAGGGGCGCCTCCACCCGATCATCCACGCGATCCTGCCCCTCGCGGAGGCCCGTCACGGGCACGAGCTGCTCGAGGAGCGGCGCCAGTTCGGCAAGATCCTCCTCGAGCCCTAGGAAACTCGGAGGGGGGGCTCCGCCCGACAGCCCCGTGGGAGGCGGCAGCCCCGAGTGGAACGTTAAGCGGAGCGGCGCGGGTCCCCGTCGTGAGCGAGCCGGGTGGGGAAGCCGACAGGCGAGCGGGAGACAAAGAGGAGGGGCCCCGCCCGGCGAGCCACTGACGGGTGCGTCGCGCAGCGTGTGTTACGAAAGCTTTTGGGGGGAGGCAGGCCCCGAAGCCGGTCGCTGAAGAGCGACCGGCCGGCTTCGCCGGGGGCCGTCGGAAGGGGGGCAAAGCCCCCCTCCGAGCTTTACTCGCAGATCTCCCGGACCTGCTCCCGCATGAGCCGCCCCTCCTGGTAGATCCGCTCCCGGACCCGCTTGCACTTCGGGTCGGCGGAGGCGATCGGCTCGGCCTCCACCCGCTGGAAGCCGTCGGTGGACTCGTAGTGGACGGGCTTGCCGCTCTGGGCCGCCTCCCGCCCCGCCCGGGCGCTGATCTCGGTCAGGGTCCCCCCGGCCACCGCCCCGATGACCCCCCCGATCACCGCCCCCCGCCAGCGGTTGTTCTTGTCGATCAGGGCCCCCGCCACCGCCCCGAGCCCCCCGCCCACCGCGGCGCCCTGGCCGGTCCGCGGGCTCATGGTCTCCGCGCAGGCACCCAGGGCGAGGGTGACGAACGCCAGGAGCACGCCGATCACGGTGATCCGTCGCATCGCGGCCAACCTCCTTCCCGGCTTACCGCCTAGACACTCCCAGCGTACCACCCTCCCGGACCGGCGACAACATCGAGCCCTCCGCATCGCTGTCACCCCTTCCCCGGTGAGCGACACCTGGCGCGGAGCCCGTCCGAGTCACGCTGTGCGCTCGCGCGCTCTCGACCTTCGCCTGACGGATTGGGTGGTCCGCTCCGGGCGCCGGCTTCGCCGGCGCAACCTTGGGGGGAGGCTCGGCTCGCGGAGCGGTTCTCGCGGCAGCGAGACCGCGGAGCGCCCGACCGCCAGGGAGAGTAGGGGGGCGTCAGCCCCCCTTCGAGTTTCTAACGGAAGAGGGCGCGGATCGCCTCCGGCGGGGCGACGGGGACGGCGACGACCCGGGCGTTCTCCTCGACGTGGCCCGGGTGCTTCATCCCGACCAGGGAGGTCCCGAGGCCGGGGGTGGAGCGGACGAACTGGATCGCCCGCTGGGCGTCGGTCTCGAGCCCGGCGAGGTGCCCGCCGAGCGCCGGGGGGAGGTTCCGGGCCAGGCGGCCCTGGAGGATCGAGGCCGAGGCCATCACGTAGATCCCCAACTCGCGGGCGGCCTCGAGGAGGCTCGCCTGCCGGCCGTCCAGGGGCTGGTTGGCGCGGGCATAGGCCTCGGGCATGGCGAGGTTGTAGGGGAGCTGCACGACCCGGAAGCGGTGGCGCTCGCCCCCCACCTCCCGCGCGAGGCGCGCCAGCTCGGCCAGGGGGAGGTAGTCGGACGCCTCGGGGGGCTGGCGGTAGCCGGTCCAGGTGGCCGTCCCGTAGACGCGGAGCCTCCCCTCGGCGACGGCCGCCTCGAGGGTCTCGAAGGCCGCGCGCAGCCGGCGGTAGACCTCCTCGCGGGGAACCTCGCCGAGCTGGGTCTCGGGGTTGTGGACGTAGTAGATGTCCAGGGTCTCGAGCCCGAGGTTCCGCCGGCTCCGCTCGACCTGGTCGGCGAGGTAGCGGGGGGTCATGCAGTGGCAGCCGGCGACGAACTCCTCCCAGCGGAAGACCCCGGGGCGGACGAAGGTCTCCTCCACGTAGGCGCGGGGGTCGGGCGGGACCGTGCCGTCAAAGGGGAGGAAGCCGCCCTTGGTGGCGACGACCACCTCCTCGCGCCGGACGGTCCCCCACGCGATCGCCTGGCGCAGGGCCTCCCCGATCACCCGCTCGCTCCGCTGGGCGCGGTAGTTGATCGCGGTGTCGATGACGTTGATCCCCAGCTCGAGGGCGCGGAGGATGGCGGCCCGGTAGAGGTCGTCGGTGCGCTGGTCCTCGCCCCCCAGATAGGTCCCGAGGCCGAGGGAGGAGAGCCAGAGCCCCTCGTGCCGGCGGAAGTGGCCTTCGGCGGCCCGACTGCCCAGCCGCTCGCGGTAGGCCGCGGTCCCGGCCTCGGTGGCGTGGCCCGGGATGAGCGCGCTCACTTCTCGATCTTGAGTGGCCGATCCACGGCGAAGCGGCCGGGGCCGGCCAGGACGAGGGCCAGGCAGCCCGCGATGAGGAGCATGGCGAACTCGTACCCCCCCTGGCCCACGTAAAAGCCTTTGGACGCATGTACCTTCCAGATCGCCACCACCATCTCGATGGCAAAGAGGAGACCGACCACGCGGGTCAGGAGCCCCAGGAGGAGGCAGATCCCGCCGCCGAACTCCACCAGGATCACCACCCAGGCGAGGAAGCCGGACGGCTCGAGCCCGAGCTTGGCGAGGTAGCCGGCGACCTGTCCCGGGCCCAGGACGAAGATCTTCTGGGCCCCGTGGACCAGCAGGATGATCCCGAGCCCGATCCGGAGCGGGAGCGGTGCGTAACCGATCAGGGCCTGTGCTCGCATCGTCGCGTCGTTCCTTTCTCTCGGAAGGGGGGCGTTGGCCCCCCTCCGAGGCTTATCGCCAGTCGTCGAGGACGAAGTCGTCCTCGCGCTCGTAGTCTTCCTTCTTCCCCCGCTTCATCCGGACCAGGAGCATGTCGATCCGGTAGCCGGCCGCCAGGAGGGTCTGGTAGGCCCGCCAGTACCGCGTGTAGACCGGCGCGATGATCCGCTGGAGGCCGGCGCCCACCGCCATCTCCTCGGCCGCGCCCAGGAGCTGCGCGAAGTACTCCGGCCGCCGCCGGGCCGGGTCCACGGCGAGGAACTTCACGTAGAGGGCCCCGTGGGGGGCCTCGCTCGTCCCTGGGGTGTGGCAGATGGCGAAGCCCAGGACCTGGCGCTCCCGCTCCAGGAGGAGGACGTCGCCCAGGGCGAGGCTGTCCACGATCTCGACCTCCTTGGCGAGGTCCAGCCCCGGGTAGATCCGGTTCGTGATCCGCCTGAGCCGCCCCAGCATCGCCTTCTTCTGCGCCTCCTTCAGGGAGGAGAGGTGCCGGACCTGCGGCGCGGAGCGCGAGGGCCTGGCCGGCGGGGTCGGCTCGCGCCGCTCGAGCGACCGGGTGGTGACGGCGATGAGCCCCTTGGGCTTGAAGCCGAACTTCTGGTAGAGGATGAGGTGCTTGGGGTTCCCGTAGAAGGTCGCCAGCCCCTGGAGGGTGACCTTGTTCTCGTCGAAGAACCCCTGGCTCGCCTTCAGCAGGCTCTGGGCGATCTTCTGGTTCTGATAGGGGGTGAGGACCGCGACCGGCCCGAAGATCCCGACCTTCCCCCAGGTGATGGCGATGGAGGCCCCGACGATCTTGGTGTCGTTCTCCTCGGCGACGAAGCACCCCCACGGCTCCATGAGCCAGCGGTGGTGCACGTACTGAGCCCCGCCGAAGACCTGCCGGGGGCGCGAGCCGAGCTGGCGCTCGAAGTAGTCCGCGAAGCCCGATTCGATGACCTCGCGGACCCTGGCGAGATCCCCCTTCCGGACCTTCCGGACCTTGACCACGGTGCCTCCTCAGAGAGCCGCCGAGCGGCTCTCCCTCGACCGATCACCCCGCAGGTCCCGGATCCGAGGCCGCCGGCGCGGGGACACCGCCTCCGGCATCGCTCAGGCGCGCTTCTTCACCTCCACCCCGGCCAGATCCTCGAGGAGCGTGACGACGCCCGAGTGATCGAGCCCCCCCCGGCCCCGGACCCGGAGCGCGGTGAACAGCTCCTGGACCACGGCGGTGGTGGGCAACGGCACGCCGAGCGCGCGGGCGGCCTCCATGATCAGCCCGAGGTCCTTGTAGTGGAGGTCGATCTTGAACCCCGGCTTGAACTCGTGGGTGAGGTAGTTCGGGGTCTTCATCTCCAGGGCCCGGCTCCCCGCCAGGCCGCCCGACAGGGCCTTGATGGTCAGCTCGATGTCCAGCCCCGCCTTGGCCGCCAGGACCAGGGCCTCGGCGATCGCCGTGAGGTTCAAGGCCACGATGATCTGGTTGGCCAGCTTGGTGAACCCGCCGGAGCCGAGGGGGCCGAGGTAGGTGATGGTCTTCCCCATGGCCTGGAAGACGGGGAGGGCCTCGTCGAAGGCCGCCCGCTCTCCCCCGACCATGATCGACAGGGTCCCCTGGACCGCCCCCGCCTCCCCGCCCGAGACCGGGGCGTCGAGCATCCGCGCCCCCTTCTTCGCCAGCTCCGCCCCCACCTTCTGGGAGACGATCGGGGAGATCGTGGACATGTCCAGATAGAGCTGGCCGCCCCGGACCCCCTCGATGAGCCCGTCCGGCCCCAGGGCGACCTGCTCGACATCCGGCGAGTTGGGAAGGATCGTGACGATCACCTCGGAGCCGGCCGCGACCTCCCGCGGCGAGCGGGCGGCCTTGGCCCCGAGGCCGGTCAGCTCCTCGACCGGCGCCTGGCTCCGGTTGTGGACCACCAGGGGGTAGCCGGCCTTGAGGAGGTTCTTCGCCATGGGTCGGCCCATGATGCCGAGTCCGATGAAGCCGATGGTCTTGGGCATAGTTGAGGCGCGCCTCCGCGAAGGTTTGTCGGCTCCATCTAGCACACCGGGCCCCGCAACGTCAAGAATCTTTCACCCCACCGTGATACTAGAACGACGTTACACAATGCGGGCCCAGCAAAAAACGGTCCGGGTGGACCCGGACCGTCCGGGGCGGCTGGGAACGCCTGCCTCAGTCGTCCTCGCGGAGCAGCCGCTTCAGGCTCTCCAGGTGGGCGAAGACCCCGTACATCATCCCGGCGATCTTGGCCCGGTCCGCCCGATCCTGGGACGCCCGGACGCCCGTCACGGCGTGGACCCGCTCGGTCAACTCCATGAGCCGGCTCTGCAGGGTGGAGGCCTCCGTGAGGCACTCGGCCAGGTCCTCGTCCAGTTGCCGTCGCTCGTTCGCCATGATGGCATGACCCCCCTTCAGCCGAGGGTGATGTGGACGTTCTTCACCTCGGTGTAGAGCTGAAGGGCGTGCATCCCGAGCTCCCGCCCGAGGCCCGACTGCTTGTAGCCGCCGAAGGGCGCCTCGAGGTGCACGCTCGTGGAACCGTTGATGGAGAGCACGCCAGTCCGGACCCTCCGGGCCACGCGGAGGGCGCGGCTCAGGTCGCGGGTCCAGATCGAGCCGGAGAGGCCGTAGATGGAGTCGTTGACCGCCCGGATCAGCGGCTCCTCGTCCGTGAAGGGGAGCACCGCGAGGACCGGCCCGAAGATCTCCTCGCGGGCGATCCGCATGGCCGGGGTCACGTCGGTGAACACCGCGGGGTCGAGGTAGAAGCCCCGCCCGACCCCGGCCGGCACCCCGCCGCCGGCGAGGAGCCTCGCCCCCTCCTCCTGCCCGACCGCCACGTACCCCCTCACCCGCTCCCGCTGGGCCCCCGAGATGAGCGGGCCCATCTCGGTCTCGGGGTCGAGGGGATCGCCGACCCGGAGCCGCCGGCTCCGCGTGGCGAAGGCCTCGCAGAACCGTTCATAGACCTCCCGATGCACGAAGGCCCGGCTCCGGGCGCAGCAGTCCTGGCCGGCGTTCCCGTAGACCACCCCCAGCGAGGACTCGACCACCTGGTCGATGTCGGCGTCCTCGAAGACGATGAGGGGGGACTTCCCGCCGAGCTCGAGCGAGACCCGCTTGATCCCCTCCGCCGCAAGCCCCATGATCGCCCGCCCCGTCGCCGTCTCGCCGGTGAAGGCGACCTTCGCCACCAGGGGGTGGCGGACCAGCTCGGTCCCGACCGTCCCGCCCGGGCCGGTCACGACGTTGACGACCCCCGGCGGGAGCCCCGCCTCCACGGCGAGCTGGCCCAGGGCGAGGGCCGTCAGCGGGGTGTAGCTGGCCGGCTTGAGGACGACCGCGTTCCCCGCGGCCAGGGCGGGGGCGACCTTCCAGGAGGCGATCACGAGCGGGAAGTTCCAGGGGACGATCAGGGCGCACACCCCGATCGGCTCCCGGAGGGTGAAGTCGAGGCCCGGGGCGTTGGTGGGGATGGTCTCGCCGAAGAGCTTCGTGACGGCCCCGGCGTAGTACTCGAAGCAGTCCGCCACCATCCCGACCTCGTCCCGGGCGTCCCGGATCGGCTTGCCGACGTTCTGCGCCTCGAGGAGGGCCAGGGGCTCGAGCTGCTCGCGGATCAGGTCGGCGAGGCGGAAGAGGCACCGGGCCCGCTCCCGCGGCCGGAGGCGGGGCCAGGGCCCCTCCTCGAAGGCCCGGTGGGCGGCGCGGACCGCCCGGTCCACGTCCTCGGCCCCCGCCTCGGGGACCCGGGCCAGCTCCTCCTCGCTGGCCGGGTTGACGACGGCGAACTCCCTCCCGGAGACGGCGGCCGCCGGCTGGCCGTCGATCCACATCCTGGGGGCCTTGGTCTCCAGCACCATGGGCTCACCTCGAGGGGCCGGGGGCCACCCTCGTCATGACGGCCGCGTCGGGACCCCCCCGCCGCACCCCGATGGGCGGGGCCGGGGTCTCAGAGGAAGAAGCGGCGGTGGGTCGGGTCGGGCAGCTCGAGCCCGAGGGCGGCGAGCTTCCGATCCACGTAACCGCGGTAGGCCTGACGGATCTCCTCGTTCCCCAGGCTCTTGAGCCCCCACCCGATGAAACGGGGGACGTTGGGGGAGGCGGTCCGGCCGAACATGTCCAGGGCCGCGGGGTACCACTTGGCGAGCAGCCGCTGGACCTGGACCCGCCCTTCCGGGTGGGCCGAGAGCCCCGTGAGGAAGTGGTACCCCATCTCGGAGTGCCCCAGCTCGTCCCGCTCCACCGTCGCCGCGATCTTGGTCAGGGGGACGTAGCTCGAACCCCGCCAGTCCCGGGCGTGGAAGGCCCCGTTCAGATCGACGAAGAAGTGGAAGAAGGCGTCGTCGGCCCAGCACTCGCGGGGGAGGTGGAAGGCGTAGTGGGTGTAGGGGACGTCCTTCAGCGCGAAGTCGCGGGCCAGGCCGGTGGCCAGGCGGTGGAAGAGGATGGCGTGCTTCATCTCCTCGGCGAGGTACTCGGCCTTGAGGGCCCGGGCCTCCTCGGAGGGGGCGAGCGCCTCGGCGAGGTCCGCGCAGGTCGCCATGAACCCCCAGAAGCTCTTGTTCCCCGCCCGCTCCCCCTCGTGGGCCAGCATCTTGAGCAGGAGCCCCCGGTACTCGTCGGGGAGCGGGTCGCCCTCCTCGAAGCGGTGCGGCGAGGGGTCCTCGCGGCGCGGGAGGGCCGGGAGCGGATCGCCCCCGGCGTAGGCCCGGCGCCACAGGGGCCAGGCCTCGGGCCCGAGCGTCCCGGGGGCCGGCTCCCGCCACCGGGCGGCCTGCCCCCCGGTCTTCGCCGCCTGATGACCGCAGCCGCAGCCGAGGAGCCCTTCGGCGTAGAGGTCGCGCTGGGCCTCCAGGAGGCTCGCCATCAGGCCGGGGAGGAGGCGGTCGCCGACGACCCCCAGATAGCCGTCGCACCCCTCGCAGCGGAGCCGGTAGTAGGTCCCGTAGGCCGCCGGCTCCGCGACCCGGATCCCGACCGAGGCGTAGACCCCGCGGATCCCCTCCAGCACCTCGCTCATCCGGCGCATCCCCTCGTCACCGGCTCAGCGCCGACGGCGTCCCCCGCGGGCCCGCCCGTTCCTGCCCCCGATCCGGCCGATGAAGTCGTCCAGCGGGATGGCGGCCATCGTCATCATCTGGACCGACCCCCTCGCCCCGATCTCGATGGAGACCCGGGCGACGGTCTCGTTGTCGGGGGCCTCGAGCACGGTGACGAAGTCGTAGGGGCCGAGGACCGCGTACTGGGAGACGACCCGCGCGCCCATCCGCTCCACCTCGTGGTTGACCTTCCGGATCCAGCCCGGCCGCTCCCGGATGACCTTCCGCCCGGACTCCGACAGGGTGGAGAGCATGATATAGAGCGCCACGACCACCCCCCCTTTCGTGAGATCGCCCCCAGTATAGCACCGGAGCGACCGAACCGGGCCGGCAGAACGCAGGCGACCACCCCCGTCCGAGGTAGCCCGGTGCGCTCGCGCGCTCCGGATCTTCGGCTCGCGGATTGGCTGGTCCGCTCCGAGCGCCGGCTTCGCCGGCGCAGCCTTGGGGGGAGGTTCGGAAGGGGGGCAACGCCCCCCTCCGAGTTAATAGCCGATGGCGGCGCCGTCGGAGCGGGGGTCCGCGCCCCCCATCCGGACGCCGGACTCCGGGTCGATGACCACGCCCTGGGCGTGGCCGGTCAGCTCGTGCCAGGGCCCCCAGACGTTGAGCTGGTGGCCCCGGCGGCGGAGCTCCGTCAACGTCTCGGGCGAAAAGCGCCCCTCGAGGTTGAGGAGGTCGCGGGGGTCGCCGATGGCGAAGCGGCCGGAGAGCCAGCGGGGGGCCTCGATCGCCTCCTGGAGGTCCAGGCCGTGGTCGATCATCGCCGAGTAGACCTGGAGGTGGATCTGCGGCTGGCCGTCGGCCCCCATGCAGCCGAAGACGGCCCAGAGGCGCTCGCCGCGGAAGGCCAGCGAGGCGATCAGGGTGTGGAAGGGGCGCTTGCCGGGCTCCAGGCGGTTGGGGTGGGTCGGATCGAGGGAGAAGTAGGCCCCGCGGTTGTGGAGGAGGACGCCGGTCCGACCCGCGACCACGCCGGAGCCGAAGAAGAAGTAGAGGCTCTGGTCGAGGGAGACCGCGTTCCCCTCCCGGTCCACCGCCGCGACGTAGACGGTGTCCCCCTCGAGGCTCCCCGCCGGGATCTCGTCCCAGGCGGTGGCCCGATCCTGGCGGATCAGCCCTCGACGCTCCCGGGCGTAGGCCCTGTCGAGGAGCCGCTCGACGTGGACCTTGACGAAGGCCGGGTCGGCGATGTGGCGGTTCCGGTCGGCGAAGGCGATCTTCTTCGCCTCGACCAGGAGGTGGACGTGGTCGGGGCCGAGGTAGGGGAGGGCGCCGATGTCGTCCCCCTCGAGCATGTTCAGCATCAGGAGGGTGATGACCCCCTGGGTCGGGGGCGGGGGCTCGTAGAGGGTGACCCCGCGGTAGGTGGCGGCCAAGGGCTCCCCCCAGTCCGAGCGGGCCTCGGCGAAGTCCTGCTCGGCCAGGAGCCCGCCGCGGGCGCGCGAGAAGGCGACGATCTCGCGCGCGATCTCGCCCGTGTAGAAGGCCTCCCGTCCACCCTCGGCGACCAGCTCGAGGGTCCGGGCGAGGAGTGGCTGGACCAGGCGCGCCCCGGGGCGCGGCGCCTCCCCGTCCTGGAGGTACATCGCCGCCGTGGTCGGCTCCTGCGCGATCACGTCGAGGGCGCGCTGGATCGCGGCGGCCACGCGGCCTGTCACCGGGACGCCCTCCCGGGCGTAGCCGATGGCGGGCTCGAAGAGGCTCCGCCAGGGGAGGCGGCCGTAGGCCCGGTGGGCGGCCCACCACCCGGCCACCGTCCCGGGGACCGTGACCGGGAGGAGGCCGCGGGTGGGGACCTCGTCGAGGCCGCGCCGGCGGAACTCCTCGAGGGTGGCCGCGGCCGGGGCGCGGCCGGAGGCGTTCAGGAAGCGGACCCGCCCGGCCCGGGCGTCGTAGATCAGCCCGACGGCGTCGCCGCCGAGGCCCGATTGATGCGGGTAGACGACGCTCAGGACGGCGTTGGCGGCGATGGCGGCGTCCACCGCGGAGCCGCCGGCCCGGAGGACCGCCACCCCCGCCTCCGAGGCGAGGGCGTGGGGGGAGGTCACCATCCCGTGGGGCGCCAGGGTCAGCGGCCGCCCCGTCTCCCGTCGCGCGGGCTCGGTCATGCCCCGGTCATGCTCAGAAGAGCGTGAGGTAGCGGTCCACTTCCCACTGGGTCACCGTGTTGTGGTAGCGGACCCACTCCTGGCGCTTGACCTTGATGAACTCCGGGGCCAGCTCCGGCCCGAGGGCCGACTGGACCACCGTGTCCTCCTCCAGGGCGTTGAGGGCCTCCGGGAGGCTCTGAGGGATGACCTGGATCCCGCGCTTCTTCATCTCCTCCAGGGACAGCTCGTACATGTTCCCCAGGTTCGGCTCCCCGGGGTCGAGCTTCCGCCGGATCCCGTCCAGCCCGGCCCGGACGAAGGCCGCCAGGCCGAGGTAGGGGTTCACCGCCCCCGAGACCACCCGGCACTCGAACCGTCCCGGCTCGGGGGTCCGGAACATCTGGGTCCGGTTGTTGTCGCCGTAGGTGATGAAGGCCGGCGTCCAGGTGAACCCCGAGGTCACCCCCGTGAGGTACTCGCCCACGGAGAGCCGCTTGTAGTCGTTAACCGTGGGGGCCACGACGCAGGTGAGCGCCCGCGCGTGGGCGATGAGGCCGCCCAGGAAGTGGTAGGCCAGGCGCGACATCCCGAGCCCCCGGCGATCCTTCGGGTCGAGGAAGAGGTTCTTCTTCCCCGCCGCGTCCCAGAGGGAGAAGTGGAAGTGGCTGCCGTTGCCGGTCAGCCGCGCGAACGGCTTGGGCATGTGGGTGGCGATGGCCCCGAAGCCCCGGGCCACCTGGTTGGTCATCATCTTGAAGAAGGTGTAGCGGTCGGCGGTGGTGAGGGCGTCGGCGTACCGCCAGTTGACCTCGAACTGGGCGTTGGCGTCCTCGTGGTCGGAGGCGTAGGGCTCCCAGCCGAGCTGCTCCATGTAGCGGATGAGCGTTCGAAGGTACCCCATGTTGGCGGCGAGGCTCTTGAAGTCGTAGCAGGGCTTCTCCATGGTGTCCACGCCGGCGGGATCGAAGGGGACGAGGGTCCCGTCCTCCCGCCGCCGGACCAGCATGTGCTCGGCCTCCACCCCGACGTTCATGATGTACCCCTCGCGCCGGAGCTCGGCCAGGGCCCGCTTGAGCGCGGTCCGCGCGCAGTAGGCCCACGGCTCACCGTCCACGGTGATGTCGCAGGCGAAGCGGACGACCCCCTCCTCCCACGGGACCGGGGTGTAGGAGTCGAGGTCGGGAGCGGCGATCATGTCGTGGGAGTGCGGCCCCTGCCCCATCCCCCACACGGCCGCCCCGGCGAACCCGGCGCTCCCCTCGACGAAGAGATCGAAGGCCCGGGCCGGGACCCCCTTGCAGCGCGGGGTGCCGTGGATGTCCACGTACTGGGCCAGGAGGTAGTCCACCTTCTCCTTCTTCAGCCGCTCGCGCACGGCCTCCTTGGTCATCTCGTCCTCCTCCGCTCCTGGCGGCCTCAGTGCGACACCGCCGCCGCCGCCTTCTCGCCGACCAGGGTATCGTCGTAGAACCGCGTCAGGGAAAACGGTTTGATCAGCTCCGGGGTCCGCCCCGTCGCGATCAGCTCGGCGATCCGCCTCCCGGCGACCGGGCCGGCCTTGAAGCCGTAGGTCCCCCACCCCACGTCCAGGATGAACCCCTTGAGCCCCGGGACCTCCCCCATGATGGGGCTGTAGTCCGGGGTCATGTCGCAGACCCCCGCCCACTGCCGGAGCACCCGCACCCGGCGGAGGCAGGGGAACAGCTCCAGGGTGTGGGCCGCCGTCGCCTCCAGGAACGGCAGGGTGGAGCGGTAGCTGTAGGAGGCGTAGGGGTCGATCTCCGAGCCGATCACCAGCTCGCCCCGGTCGGTCTGGCTCACATAGACGTGCAGCGTGGCCGAGACGATGACCTTGTCGAGGAACGGCTTGAGCGGCTCGGTCACGAAGGCCTGGAGCGGGTGGGTCACGATCGGGAGGTGGAGGCCGACCATCTTCGCCACCGTCGAGCAGAAGCCGGCGGTCGCGTTCACGACCACCCCGGTCTTGATCTCCCCCCTGGTGGTGAGGACCGAGGTGACCTGGCCGTTGGAGGTCCCGATCCCCACCGCCTCGGTGAAGGGGTGGATCGCGATCCCCATCCGGTCCGCCCCCCGGGCATAGGCCCAGACCACCGCGTCGTGGCGGATGATCCCGCCCGGCGGGTGGTAGAGGGCGGCCAGGATCGGGTAGCGCGGGCGCCGGGAGAGGTCCATGGTGGGGACCAGGCGCTGGATCTCCTCGGGCCAGATGAGCCGGCTCTCCACCCCCATGAGCTGGTTGACCTCGGCCCGGACCCGGAGGCCGTTGATGGCGCTGTCGGTGTGGGCCAGGGTGAGGTGCCCATGCTGGGAGAAGAGCAGGTTGTAGCCCAGCTCGGCCGAGAGCCCCTCGTAGAGCTTGACCGACTCGTCGTAGAAGCTCACCCCTTCGGGGGTCCGGTAGTTGGAGCGGATGATCGCGGTGTTCCGCCCGCTCGCCCCGCTCCCGATGTACGACTTCTCCAGGACGCAGACGTCCCGGACCCCGGCCCGGCCGAGGTAGTACGCGGTCGCGAGGCCGTGGACCCCGCCCCCGACGATGACCACGTCGTAGCACTCCCGCAGGGGGCGCGGCCGCCACATCGGCTCTCTGCGGAAGAGCTGCCACACCGCGCGCTACTCCGGGCCGAGCAGGGGGAGCGCCGCGGCCCCCACCGGGGTGAGGCCGAGCTCGCGCCCAGCCTCGAGGACCGCCTCCCAGACGTACTCGGCGACGTCGCGGGCGACCAGCAGGTGATAGCCGGGCGGGCCGAGGTCCTCCCGGACGACGACCGCACGCACCTTCGCCAGCGGCCCCTGTAGTACGGCGAGGTCGGGGAACGCGGGCGGGCTGAGGTCCAGGGGGAGGAGCCGGGGCAGGAGCTCGGGTGCCCGGGGCCCGGCCACGCGGAAGGCCGCGAGGGCCGAGGTGAGGTCGGTGAGGTGGGCGCAGCCGCCGGCCAGCCGGTCGGCCAGGCGCGCGGCGAGCCGAGGGGTGTCACTCGGCGTGGTGAGGAGGAGCCACTCGTCAGGGGCCAGCGGAAGGGCCAGGGCGAAGCCGGGCGCCTCCCCCTCGAGCCGGAGCCGCCGCGCCAGCCCGTGGGGCCTGCCGTTCCCCGAGCCGCCGAGGACGACCGCCGCGTCGCGCCCGCGGAGTGCGAGCTTCCCGAGCGCGCTCGCATCGAGGAGCCCGATCCCCTCGCGCACCCGGGCGGCCTCCTCCTCGGGGGGCGCATAGCTCCGGGGCACCTGCCACCCCGCCGCCTCGGCGAAGACCGCGCCGAGGGCCTCATGGGTCTCGTGGAGGGCCGACCGCGCGATCGGAGTGACCACCGCTAGCTCCTGGGGCGCGCCCCGTCGGGGTCGTAGAACGGCTTAACGACGACGCGGCCGCGGGTGAGCCGGCCCGCGCTCCGGATCTGGATCTCCGCCCCCTCCTGCGCCAGCGCCGGCGGGACCCAGGCCATCCCGATCCCCTTCCCCAGCGTCGGGCTCCACTTCGAGCTGGTCACCCGCCCGATCGGCCGGCCGTCCGCCACGATCGTGTCCCCCTCCCCGGGGACGACGCCGTCGAGCAGCTCGAAGCCGACCAGGCGCTGGCGGAGGCCGCGAGCCCGGACCGCCTCCAGGGGGCGCCGGCCGATGAAGTCGGGCTTGTCGAGCTTGACCGCCCAGGCCATGTCGGCCTCCAGCGGGTTCGACAGCGCGTCGGTGTCGTGGCCGGGGATGAGGTGGAGCTTCTCCAGGCGGAGGACCCGCTGGGCCTCGACCCCGAACGGGCGGATCCCGTGCTCCCGCCCGGCGTCGAGGAGGAGGTCCCAGAGCCAGGCGCCGTACTCGGCCGGGACGTGGATCTCGTACCCCAGCTCCCCGACGAAGCCGATCCTGAGCAGCAGCGCGGGCACCCCGCCGACCTTCGCCTCCCGCACCGCCATGTACGGGAAGGCCTTGGGGGAGAGGTCGAGGTCGGTGAGCCTGGCCAGGACCTCGCGGCAGTTCGGCCCGGCCAGGTTGATGGCCGCGTACGCCGAGGTGACGTCGGCGACGTGGACGCAGCGCCCCGTCCCCGCCAGCCACCACTCGAGCCACTGCCCCACGGCCTCGAGGCTCCCGGTCCCGGTGGTGACAAAGAAGCGCTCCTCGCCGAGCCGCGCGGTCGTCCCGTCGTCGAGGATGATCCCGGCGTCGTCGCACATGACCCGGTAGCGGATCCGCCCCACCGCGAGGTCGGTGACCCGGCCGGGGTGGATCCACTCGAGGAAGGCCGCCGCCTCGCGGCCCACGACCTCCAGCTTGCCGAGGGTGCTCACGTCGATGATCCCCACCGCCTCGCGGACCGCCCGGACCTCGGCCTCCACCGAGGTGTAGAGGAGCGGGCGCTTCCAGGCCCCCATGTCCATCCAGGTGGCCCCGAGGGCGACGTGGCGGGCATGGAGCGGGGTGCGGCGGACCGGCTCGTGGTGCGGGCCGGCCAGGACGCCCAGGGGGACCGGCTGGACGGGGGGGCGGGCGGTGGTCGTCCCGGTCTCGGCGATCCCGCGCCCGGTTAGCCGGGCGGCGATCCCGATGGCGGGGAGGTGGCACATCTTCCCCTGGCAGGGGCCCATGGTCACCGTCGTGTAGCGCTTGAGGGTCTCGAGGTGGTCGAACCCCTCGCCG
>Ga0137796_10000776_pt1 | contig 19123 bp, 14 predicted proteins | sample OV2TP3_FD_97704 | JGI IMG/M metagenome (GOLD analysis project Ga0137796, IMG submission 97704) | reverse complement strand
GGGGAAGGTGAGGATGGGGGGGAAATCCGGGGCCTACCCCCCACCTGAATCCTCCCCCTCAAGGGGGGAGGAGAAATGGAAAAGAGGGGGAAGGTGGGGATGGGGAGGATGAACGCTGACTTGACGGAAACCCTCCAGGGGATTAGAATGTATCAGCCTGATGCGGCGGTCTATTGGAACGGTTCTAGAGACGCTTCCGGGATCCCGCCAGGGCGTTCAACACGGCGGTGCGGAAGGCCGCTATTTACGATTGTGCGTTCCACGATCTGCGACATCCCTGTGGGAGTCGGCTCATCGACGAGGGCGTCAATACTCGGCAGGTCATGGACCTCATGCGACATAAAAGCCAGGCGATGACAGGTCGATTGAGGAGACGGCATCGCCTGTCAATGATCGACATATCCGAGGGGAGGGCTAGTCCTAACTGGTAAGGCAGTGGACTTGAAATCCACCGGGCCGCGAGGCCCATGGGGGTTCGAATCCCTCGCCCTCCGCCAGAGTCCGACGATTTAGCGTATGCTGCCACTGTTATGCTGCACGATCGAGGTGGAGAGGTGGCCGAGCGGTCGAAGGCGCGCGCCTGCTAAGCGCGTGTAGGCCTAAAAGTCTACCCTGGGTTCAAATCCCAGCCTCTCCGCCAAAATCTCTGCGCGCCCATAGCTCAGATGGATAGAGCGCTTCCCTGCGGAGGAAGAGGTCGGAGGTTCAACTCCTCCTGGGCGCGCCACCCTGCAAACCGTTGCCCCCAATCGCATGGGCCCCCGAGAGACGAAACGGTATCAAAGGGCCCATCTCGTCCCTGCGAGGCTGCTGAAGGTGAGTCGATGCGAGGCAACGGTGGGAACAGGGATGGCCCATCGTGTGAGCTGTCGGGGAGGGATGGCCGAGTGGACGAAGGCGATCGACTCGAAATCGATTAGGGGCCCACAAGGTTCCTCGGGGGTTCGAATCCCTCTCCCTCCGCCACTGTCTCGATGCGCGTGTGGCCCGAAACCGGAACAGCCTGGCGGACGCGACGTTGTGAGGCATGTCGGAGAGGTGCGAGAGTTGGTTGAATCGGCACGCCTGGAGAGCGTGTGTACCTCATAAGGGTACCGTGGGTTCGAATCCCACCCTCTCCGCCAGGCTGGTCGCGCGCATCCCAGCGCGTGCGCCCGCGAGTTCGTATAGGTTGCAGCAGAGTCTGTAGGCCGAATGCCACGTGGCTGAATGCGTACCATGCAGGTTCAGGCTGGCCCCTAGCCTGCGCGGGTCGCCTGTGATGGCCCGCACGTTCACCAGATATGAGGTCGTGCTAGGTGGGGAGTTAGCGGTGCCCTGTCACCCGCGATCCGCTATAGCGGGGCTGAATCCCTCGTGAGCGGCTGTTCCCTGTTGCAAGGACTGGCTCGCGTGCAGTGGCGTTGAGAACTGGGTCCGACGCAACAAGGTCTTGCAAACCCCGCCAGGTCCGGAGGGAAGCAACGGTAAGCAAGTTCCCTTGTGTGCCGTCGGGGTGCCTGGTTTGAGTCACGGCGCGAGTAACGCTTGGGGCAGGGGGTCAATCCGAGGTGCACGGCCTCATCACAACTTCGACGCTCCCCGGTGGTCTGGGCCAATCAAGCCTAACGCCATCGGAGTAGGGCAGCACGCAGCTGACGCCGTTCCTTCTGAGGGCCGCTGATCGTGTATCAAGTTACAGCTCGGAAGTGGCGTCCCCAAACCTTTCCCGAAGTCGTCGGTCAGGAACATATCACGCGGACGCTGCAAAATGCGCTGCGCCAGGGGCGTATCGCACACGCCTACCTCTTCGCCGGCACGCGCGGCGTTGGAAAGACGACCACGGCGCGCCTGTTGGCAAAGGCGCTGAATTGCGAGAATGGCCCTACACCCGACCCCTGCAATGCGTGCTCGCTCTGCCAGGCGATTATGGCCGGGAATGCTCTGGATGTGTTGGAAATCGATGGCGCCTCCAATCGAGGCATCGATGAGATCCGCGACTTGCGGGAGAAGATCCGGTATGCGCCCGCGCGGGGCCGCTACAAGATCTACATCATCGATGAAGTGCATATGCTTACGGAATTTGCCTTTAACGCGCTGCTGAAAACCCTGGAGGAGCCTCCCCCCCAGGTGGTCTTTCTCTTCGCCACGACGGAGCCGCACAAGGTTCCCATCACCATCCTGTCCCGCTGCCAACGCTTCGACTTCCGTAGGGTGGATAGCACAGAGATCGCTGAGTGCCTCCAAAAAATCGCCGAGCACGAAGGGTTTCAGCTGAGCTCGGTCATGTTGCACCGCATCGCTCGACAGGCGGGGGGGAGCCTGCGCGATGCCCAGACGCTGTTTGACCAGGTGGTTGCGTCGTCCGGTGGGATGGTCCAGGACGAGCAGGTCGCCGCGCTTCTGGGGATGGGGGACGATGAACAGATCCGCCGCCTGGTGGACGCCATCCTGGCGCGCGACCCGCGTGCAGTCGTCGAATTAATCGCTCCGATGTTCCAACAGGGCTATGACACGCGAGAGATCTGCCGCCAATTGCTGGAGCACGTGCGCGACCTGATCGTGCTCAAAGTGACCCCCAGGCTCACAGGGGTGATGGACCGGTCTCCAGCTGAGCTGGAAGCCTTGCAGAAGCTTGGGGCGCAGGTGTCGGTCGAAGAGCTGTACACCCTGTTCGAATTGCTGACAGAGACGGAGACGAAGGTGCGGGACAGCGCGCACCCGATCTGGGTGTTGGAAGTGGCGCTGATGAAGCTTGCCTCGCTCCCACGTTTGCAAGCCTTGAGCCAGCTGATTACGCGTTTGGAAGCCCTGGAACAACATCTCGGGCGTGCCTACGATGCCGCCTCTGCTGCGATGGACTCCCAGCCGAACGCCGTCTACGAACATCCGCCGACCGTCGAGCCGACCTTGCGAGAGGAGGCGGCGGTCATCGCCGCCACGACGGACATCCCGGTGGACGCAGGCATGATCCAGAAGATCATCGATAGCGCGAGCAATCGACCCTTAGGGTGGATCTTAGAGCAACATTGCAGGCTGCAACTGACGGAGCAAGAGCTGGAGGTTGTCTTCCACGGAAGAAATCGCCTGGCTCAGGACCTGCTGCAGGAACAGGACACCTTACGCACATTACAGGAGATCGCGCGCGCAACCACCGGGCGAGACATCAAGGTGCGGATTGTGGCCACTCAGGAGTCGAATGGTGCGAGCATGGCCGCAGCGCAGGACCCGTCGCAGGATGACAATGACCTCACGTCCCTCTCCCGCACAGGGATCGTCCGCGAGACCCTCGAACTCTTTGGCGGGCGCATCCTGGATATTCGGCGGCGCGCAGGCAGTCAGGACGCGACGGGCCCATCGATGGCAGAGGAGGGGATAGCCGGAGAGGAGGAGGAACACGATGATGAATAAGGGCTTCGGTAATATCATCAAGCAGGCCCAAAAGATGCAAGAAAAATTGATGGAGCTGCAGGAAGGGCTTGGCGACCGGACGGTTGACGCAACTGTCGGCGGTGGCATGGTCACGGTGGTGGCCAACGGGCGGCAGGAAGTCGTCTCGATTAAGATCGAGCAGCAAGTGGTGGACGATCTGAAGAGCGGAGAGTTGGATATTGGGATGCTACAAGACCTCGTTGAATCCGGAGTCAACGCCGCACTGGCCAAGGCTCGCGAGCTGATGCAACAGGAGATGTCTAAATTAACGGGGGGATTGCGCATTCCTGGTCTCTTTTAGCGGGGTGCGCGCCATAGCGGGGGGTTGCTGCGACAGTGTTTGGACCGCGCTCGGTGACGGTGCTCATCGAAGAGCTCATGCGCCTGCCTGGGGTGGGCGAGAAAACGGCCCAACGGCTGGCATTCCACCTTTTAAAAGCCTCGAAGCAGGAGGCCGAAGCGTTGGGCATGGCCATCCTCTATGTGAAGGACAAGATTAGGCGCTGCTCGATCTGCAATGGCATCACAGAAGAGGAGCCCTGCGCCCTGTGTCGCGACCCCAAACGCGACCGGACCGTCCTCTGCGTCGTCGAGGACCCCGCGGACATCTTTGCGTTCGAGAAGCTTCGGGAATACCGTGGCCTGTATCATGTGCTCGGAGGAGCGCTGTCGCCCCTGGAGGGCGTGGGTCCCGAGGATTTGGCCATTCCACAGCTGGTCGCCCGGCTGCAGGGAGGGGAGATCGGCGAGGCGATTTTGGCTACCAATCCGAATCTGGAGGGGGAGGCGACCGCCATGTACCTGTCCAGGGTCCTGCGACCTTTGGGGGTGCGGGTGACCCGCCTGGCGCACGGGCTTCCGATCGGGGGCGACCTGGAGTACGCTGACGAGGTGACCCTCCTCAAATCCCTGGAAGGCCGGCGTGAGCTGTAGCGTCGGCGGTGAGCCGAGGATGCATGCGCAGCAAGGGGGCACACGCCAGGATTGCATGAGAGTTTGGGCTTGCCGAAACCAAAAGGGGGCTTTATAATATGCCTGTCCTTTCGTTGAACCGTTGTTCCCCGGTAGCTCAGTCGGCAGAGCGGGTGGCTGTGAAAAAGACTCGCAGCTTTCCGTCGAAAGACGGATTGAAAAATCGGGTGAATTAAACTAGGCGGGAAGCAGAAGAGGACCTCAAGATTGTCGGTAGGCTTGGAGAATCGAAGAGGTCGGCCTAGCAGGGAAGCCTCAGCACGTGAGGGTGGTGGTAACCCTGAGCCAAGCCTGGTGAAGGGCTCTGAGTAGCCAGGAAGGTGCAGAGACTTAAGGGGTGCGGAGCCCAACCAATAAGCCCCGGTAGCGCCCGACACCCTACCCTTGGCATTCCGAGGCGGGTGAAGAGATAGTCCGAGCCCGGTAGAAATACTGGGGCACTCGTAACCACTTGGTCGGCGGTTCGAGTCCGTCCCGGGGAGCCTGGAGGCCGTCAGGAATACATCCTGGCGGCCTTTTTCGCAATGGGGGTCGCCGCAGAAGGCAGAGCTGTTTTCCAAATTTCCGCGACCAGACACTCGAGCGGTGCAGGAGGGAAAAGGTGGCGAGCCTCTACGCCCTGAAACCCGCTTTTCAACAGCTTTTGCGACCGCCCGTCTCCACTCGCGCGTGCGGGAGTCACTCCCAACTATGAATGGGCGCTATTCATAGCGCAGCGCCTGAATGGGGTCGAGTCGCGCGGCTTTCCGCGCAGGGTAGAACCCGAAGAAGATCCCCACCGCCCCGGAGAACATCACCGCCAGGAGGACCGCATCCGGGGGGATGATCATGGGCCACTCGGCCAGGGCTGAGACCAGCATCGCTCCCGCCACCCCCAAGATAACCCCACCGAGCCCGCCGAGGGAACTGAGCACGACGGCTTCCAGGAGGAACTGGGTGAGAATATCCCGCCGCTTTGCCCCCACCGCCATCCGGATCCCGATCTCGCGCGTCCGTTCCGTCACCGAGACCAGCATGATATTCATGATACCGATCCCTCCCACGAGCAGGGAGACGGAAGCCACGCTGGACAGTAGGATACTTAGGATCTGGTTGGTGCTTTGAGCGGCGGCCGCCACGTCGGCCAGGTTCCGAATGGTAAAATCGTCGCGCTGGCCCCGCGCCAGGCGATGCCGCTCCCGCAGGAGCGCTCGCATCTGGCGCTCCGCCTCCGGGATTGCCTCCGCGCTCACCGCTGACACGATAATCACGCCCACCGCGCCCAGCATCCGGGTGCCGAAGACCTTCCGTTCCGCGGTCGAGAAGGGGATGAACACCGCATCATCCTGATCGGTGCCCTGGGTCGACTGTCCCTTAGGGGTGAGGACGCCGACGACCCGGAAGGGAACGTTCTTGATGCGAATCACCTGGTCCAGGGGGTTTTGCCCGGGGCCGAAGAGGTTGTGCACGACGCTCTGGCCCAGGACCGCCGAAGTGGCCGCGTTCTCTTCCTCCTGTTTGGTCAGGAAGCGCCCCGCGGCCACGGGCCAATCCCGCACCGTCTGGTATGCGGGGGTTACCCCCTCGATGGCCGTGCTCCAGTTCTGGTTCCCTGCGACGACCTGCAGGACTTGCCTCTGCATGTAGGTCACCGCGCTCACCGCGGGACATTCGCGCTGGATGGCTTTGGCATCAGCCACCTTGAGCGAAGGGGCGCCACCGGCTCCCGTGCGTACCCCCCCCTGCGTGGTAGTCCCGGGCAGCACAACCAGCATGTTCTGCCCCATTCTGGCGATCCGCTCCTGGACCCACGTGCTGGCGCCCTTGCTGATACTGACCATCGCGATGACGGCCGCCACGCCGATGATGATGCCCAGCGTCGTGAGGAGCGAGCGCATGGTGTTGCGCCGTAACACCCGGAAGGCGATCTTGACGGTGATAAGGAGAAACCGCATCGCGACCTCCTACTGATCCGGCCATTAAACGCTAAAGGTCGGGGGTGTTTGGGATAGACTGCCAAAGCAGCTTCTTTATAGACGAATCCGGGGGCTATCCCTTGCCCAGTGCCGTCCGCCCTGATGCCCCAGTGGGGCCAACCCCCGTCGTGCACGAGTGGTGGCCCCGGGCTCATCTCTCGGCCATCAGCAACGGTTTCTTTCAAGGGGCAAAACTTTAAATCTTTATGGCCGGATCAGTAGAAGCCTGGCGGGCGGGAACTGGTGCGTTTGGCCATGCTGAGGATGCCGGTGATGACCTCTTGCCCCTCGCGCAGATCCCCGGAGAGCACCTCAGTGTGGGTGTCGTCGGCAATCCCCAGCATCAGCGAGACCGACTCGAGCCCGCCCTCGGCTGTCCGAATCCACACCCGGCCCGGCCTCCCTTGCGTCGCGGCTCCCTCCCGTTGGCGATCGAACGCCTTGAGCAGCGCTTCGTACTGCTGGCGTTGTGCGTCGGTGAGGATGCTGTGAATCTGGGCACGCGTTTGGGCCTGCAGTTCCCGGCCCCGTGCACGGCGCCCCTCCTCCGAAGGCTCTTGTTCCCGGAGCCTCAGCGTCTGCTGCCGGGCCTTCTGCAGGACCTCTTCCAGACGGGTCTCCTGCTCACGGGTCAGGCCGAGCGCCTGCGTCAGGCGCTGCTGGAGGGCCGGTGTCCGGTCCGCGCCTCCTGACCCTCTACTCTCCGGCGCCCCACCATCCTGATCCGTGCCATCTGGCTGGAGCCGGAGGGCGGCGTTGGGGACTTTGAGGGTCTTGTCGCGCTGGGCGATTACAAAGGAGACGTTGGCGGTCATCCCCGGTTTCAGCTTTAACTCGGGATTGTCCACCTCGACGACGGCATTGTAGGTGACCACGTTTTGGACGATGATCGGCGCATTGCGGACCTGCACCACCGTTCCGGTAAAGGTCGTATGGGGGTAGGCATCGACGGTGAAGGTCGCGGTCTGCCCCACGTGGACCCGGCCGATATCAGCTTCGCTGACGTTCGTATTGACCTGCATCTGGGTGAGGTCCTGCGCGATGAGGAACAGGGTGGGCGCCTGCAGACTCGCGGCCACGGTCTGGCCGACATCGACATTGCGCGCAATCACGATGCCATAGACCGGAGAACGGATCGTGGTGTAACTGAAGTCGATTTCCGCCGCCTGAAGGGCCGCCGTCGATTGCTCCACCTGGGCGAGGGCGGCTCCACGCTGCGCCTCCGCCAGGCGCGCCTGGGCCCTCGCGGATTTCAGCTGGCCCACGGCGGCGTCAGACTGCGCCTCGGCGACCTTGAGCTGCGTCGCAGCTGAATCGTAGGCCGTTTGGGCGGCATCCAGGTCGCTCTGGGCGATGAACGACTGGCGGCGCAATTCTTGACTGCGTTCCAGCGTCCTCCGGGCATCGGCGAGCTCAACCTTGGCCTTTTCCACATTGGCTTTGGCGCTCTCCGTATTGGCCCGCGCGGTTTCGATGGCGGCTTTGGTATTCGCCATAGCGGCCTCTGCCTCCTGGACCGCGGCCCTCGCGCTGGCGACATTGGCCCGGGTTTGGCTCATACGGGCCTCGAAGGAGGCAGGGTCGATCTGGGCGATGATCTCCCCCTCCTTGACCGGGCTATTATAGTCGACGAATAACTTTTGAAGGGTTCCAGAGACCTGGCTGCCGACCTGCACCGTGATCACGGCATTGACGGTCCCCGTGGCATTGACCGTCGCGGCGATCCGCCCCCGTTCCACCTGGCCGGTCAGATAGCGCGGAGACGGCTGGCGTCGAGTATAGTAGATATACCCCCCTACAGCCGATGCCCCAAGCAACAGGAGAATCATGGTAAGGAGCAACTTACGACGCATCTCTTCCTCCCGTGCCTCCAATCTATACCTCTACACCACCGAAACCTTGCAGCCTCGCTACACTGCGCCTCCCCAAAGTCGCATGCTTTGGCAGCACATGCTGCGCGAAAGCGGGAAAACTCATTGGTATCCCTTCCATGCTATTTTGTCCCACAGTTGGTGCAGTTCTCGTGCAAGAGTCTGAAGAAAGAGTGACTGCGTTGTTTGCAGGAAAAAATGGCCGCCGGGGAATAGATGCACCGAGCAAGTGACGTTAGTCTGTTCTCGCCAGGCTTCGAGACTGTCAGCCCTCACACTCGCATCTTGGAAGCCACCGAAAACCGTTATGGGACAGTCTAAGGGAGGTTCGGGCTCGTAATGATAGGTATCGCACACGGCAAAGTCCGCTCGGAGAACGGGGAGCATTAGTTGCATTAATTCCTTGTGCTCTAAGACCTCCTTGGGCGTACCGTTAAGCCGGCGCAGTTCGTTGATCAATTCGGGTTCCGGCAGGGCATACAAAAGCGGCTCATCATTGGGGATTTGCGGCGCACTCCGACCAGAAACAAAGAGATACACCGGACCCGGAAGGCGCTGTCTGCGGAGCGAACGTGCTATTTCGAAGCTTAATATCGCTCCCATACTATGGCCAAAGAAGGCGAACGGTTTATCCAGGTGCTTTTCGAGACCCTGGACAATCGCGTCGACGAGGGGTGGGAGTCGGGTGAAGAGCGGCTCTTGCAGTCTCGTCCCCCTGCCAGGAAGCTCAATAGCACAGACCTCTCCCCTCGTGGGGAGTTGGTGGGGCCAGCGGCGGAAAATCTGCGCTCCGCCGCCTGCGTAAGGGAAGCAGAAAAGACGCCAGGTCGCTGCTGGGTTCGGTTGTGGCATGACAAGCCAGCGATCCAACGAAAGTGCATTGTTCATGATTTGTCTTTCAGTTTCCGATTTGTCCTGCTTGGCAAGTACAGGGTATTGCCCAACCTTGGTTCTACAGGGTGTCCAGGGGGAAGGGGGGGGGTCTGCGGGGGGTTGTACGCTGATCCGCGTTCATCAGGCTTTTTTTGCAGCCTCCTCCATCTTTTTCCTCAGGCTGAGCGGTCTCATATCGGTCCATACTTCCTTGATGTAGGCCAGGCATTCGGATTTGGGGCCACTCTTGCCTACATCTCTCCAGCCGAGAGGATTCTCCCGCTCGGCCGGCCATATCGAGTACTGCTCCTCATGATTCACAACAACTTTGTAGATCGTGGTATCTTCTCTTTCTTCTCTATCCATGTTCGTATCCCCTCCTCGTGATGCACCCATTGACTGAGTCTACCAATGGTCAAATGAGACCACAGCCAAGCGTGGGTGACTATTGCCCTTCGTCTGGCTCCTTAATCTTTACAGGTTCATAGACCGGTATTTCAAACTTCAGGATATTCTTACAAAAATCTATCCATTCTGGTGTAACATCATCAAATATGATGTTTTCATCGAGAAATATCCCATCTGTGACAACATAGTTCTCCTGAAGATATAAATAGTCCTTATCGGTTAATTGACGATCTTCTTCTACTTCTCTCCCATCGACTATACGTTTCTCCTTTCGAACGTTTTCAACCTTTTCACTCCATCCTTTATTCTCACGGAACCTCGTAATAGGGTATGCCTTGCAGTATTTCCCCATTGTACTCATGCTTCATCCCCCCTATTCATATTGCTAACAAGTGGCAGGCTCGATTCACTCTTCTATGGGCTCGAGATGTCCCTTGCCCGCGAGAACCATAAGATCAATGTCAGCAATGCACCGCACCTTCACATAATTGAGTGTCAGCCTCCCCACGAGATGAGCGCTGCCACTTTGGTCGTCGAAGTGTGCCTTGCTGAGATCAGTAGCATCCTGGTCAAGTCTGACACCTAGTTCTGTACCACCCTGGGTGTCCGTAAACTTGATATGAACATATCCACGGTCGATACACTCTTTGAAAGCCTTCACTGTCTTTTCAGGGCGAAGGCTGGCTTCAACGGGATGATCTCCTTCAGACAAGCGCTGCACTAATTCGTCCATAGCGACCTCTCCTCTTTGCGTGGGGGGTGTTATGGAACAGACCATCGCTCCACTTCGGGTTTTGTCAGTCACTGAGCCGGTGCGAACCGTATTATCGTACGGAAACCAGGCCCAAAAGGATTGCCACTGAGCGCCACTGATCCCAATCTGAGCTCACCCGTATTGTAGGCTGATACATCCGTTGGGATGGCGTCGTCCATTAAGAAGGTGGGTTGGGCCGGGGGAGACACACGCTGGGCGATCTGCAAGAATACAAGATCCGGTATAACCCCATCCACAGGCGTCACGTCTATGGGGTCATCACTCGCCATACTGACCTGGTCTTGCACCTGGCCCGGAGCATCAGGGTCGGCGGCGTCGTCGTTATCGGTGCTGATGCTCCCCTCACCCCAAGTCCCTCTATAGGTCTCATTGCCATTCCTCCTCACGGTAACGGAAAGGCGGATGAGAGCGTCTGGAAACTGCCCCTTATTCGGATTGGGGTCAGTGTCAGCGACCGCTGGGTCAAAGGTATACGAGCCTGTGATACTATCTCCCACCCGAAAGTTGGGAGGGGTGAACTCGTCCAGCACAGCGGTTATGAGGCCGGAAAAATTCACCGTTTCTCCCTCCCCAGGTGGAAGAGGATTCGGCGGTCCAGCCATCGTGGGCTGTCCCGCCACGGGCTCTTGCCCATCCCCTACGTCACCACAGCTGAGGAGGCTTATGGAGACCGCCAAGACGACTCCAAGGCACGCAGTTATTCTGGCCCAAGGCTTATACATAGACACCTCCTCAGGTTGTCCATGTCCAATCTCATCCATCTCCTCATCTTACGATAGTATCTTCTTTCTCATCCATCTCCCCTTTATGCCTTTTCCTGTATTGGCTCATAGGCCAAGAACCCCCGAAATTCTTGGTTCATCGATACCAATATCGATAATACCACCATAATCCCACCACAACTACCATAGACCAGTGGAATATTTTGACCTGTCAAATCAAATACAATTCCTCCCAGTCCCATGCCAAGTGGCACCGTGCTACCCGAAAGAGTATTCAAAAATCCGAAAATACGTCCGCGCATCTCACTTGGCGTGCTGATTTGTAGAATTGTCACAATATTGGTACTATTGAATCCACTCATTATTCCAAGTATAAATGCGAACACCAGCGCTACTATTGGACTATGGGTGAAACCAAACAGTGCAATGACAAGGGAATTAAAGATCATAAAGGTTAACATTATCTCCATACGGACTTCACCTTTTAGCTTTATGAACCCAGCAGATAGTGATCCCATCACTGATCCTACACTATGAATCGCTAGGAAAAATCCATACCAATCTAGCTTGACTTTAAGATAATCCTCCACATAAAAAGGTAATAATATAATAATTGGTGCGCTAAAAATATTGATAATAGCTGATACAAAAAGGAGCCTTTTAAGAGCTGAGATATTCCAAATATAGAGAGATCCTTTTATGATCTCTTGCTTATATATGCTAACTTGTTCTTTCCACTTACCATTTTCATCCGGAATAGTTTGTGGAATAGTGACAAAAGATTCGCTGACAGCAGAATACAAGAAGCTCAAACCATTAATCAAAACGAGCAATGGTGCTCCCAAAAGACGAAAAAGTATCCCACCTAAGCTCTGTCCCACAGATGTGGATATTTGCACGGTTAATTGACGTAAAGAGTTGGCCCTTGCAACCTTGTCCTGTGGGACCAGCTCAGGAATGGCTGCTGACATCGCCGGAGCGAAAAATGCACTGGTTACTGCGATACAAATGGCGACCCCCCAAAGCCAAATGACAATCGTTCCCGTGGCATGAGGTGCCATGTACAACAGTCCAGCAAGTGAAAGAACAGCGATTCCTCTTAACATATCACTGTAGATGATAATCCTGCGGCGAGAATGACGATCGACAAAAACCCCCCCAATCCCGCTCAGCATCACTCTCGTGATGCTGGATACCATCATGACGAGCCCTATCAAACTTGCAGAGCCGGTGCCATGTTTGACCAACGCGACCAGCGCTATCGTATTCACATGCCCCCCCAACGAACTGACAAATTGGCCTTGCCAAAGCAGGAAGAAATTCCGGTTCATCAATCGCGAGGGACGTGCCACCTGCCGGTCATGCGATTTCGTGGACCGTGCCACCGCCGTCTCCTGTCGACGAAATGAAGTTCTGTGCCATGCTGGCAAGGGCTAATTGGGGCAGCCAGGCACATTTACGCAGTTGTCAGGCGTATTATTCATGAAGGACGTAAACGGCCCCAAGGTGACCGCACCACTGCCGTTCCAAATGGCACCGCCCTGACCAACCTCCCCCGTCGCCGGGTTTCTCGCCTGGTTGCCGATGAAGGCGCTGAAGTCGGCGGGCGGAAAAGTACAATTATCACCGAAGGTTACCGTACCACCGCCGTTGTTATAGATACCGCCGCCCTTGAAGCCGATGTTTCCGCTAAATTGGCAGGTGCACAGATGCACGTTGCCAGAGACGTTGGCGAAGCCGCCGCCGTTGAACGCCAGGTTTTGGGTGAAAACGCAATTGTGCAGTTCTACTCTGCCGCCGTTTCTGTTCAGCAAGCCGCCCCCGAAACCCGCGGAGCTCCTGACGCCGTTAAAGCCGAAGCCGCCGTTGATGCATGTTACCAGGCCACCGTCGTTCACCAGGCCGCCGCCAGATATGTCAGCGATGTTGCCGTCGTCGAGCGACATGATGTCACCGAGGGCGGTCATGTCGATTTCCACTGTACCTGTGCTGGTGTTGTAAATACCGCCAGCGATGCCCCCCCCGGGGAGTAAGTTCTGAGCCTGGTTTGCCCTGACGGCACTTTGTTGCAGGGTCAAGATGCCAGCATTGTAAATGGCCCCAGCTACGACGCCCGTGTTTGAGCTGACCTCGCTTAGGATCACTTCCAGCGTGCCAGAGTTCCTGATGCCACCACCGAATTGAGCGAGGCCACCCCTGACGATGACGTTTCTGAGCGTCAGCATTCCTTCCGGCAAGACTTCAAAGACGCGAAAAATACCCCCCAAGCCTAAGCTCACATCACGTGTGATGATGGTCTCATTGCTAGTCGGGGGGGGGGCATCAGGAGGCGTCGGGCCGGTGCTCGTAGCCCCTTCGATGGTGATACGACTGCTAATAGGAGGTAAGCCGGTACCATTAAACCCGCTACCAGAGACGATCTGCCTTAAGGTATAGGTTCCAACCGATAAGAAAATGGTATCCGCCTCATTGTTAGCATTCGCCATGTTGATCGCGTCGATAAGGCATTGAACATCGCCGATCAACGCACCAGTTGCATCTTGAAGCGCAGGGCAAGTAAAGTCAGCAGCATGGACAGGCTGCAGCATAGCAAAGGCAAAGATGATAGCCGCTATAACCTGCCCATTGACCATCAAGTGAGACCCCCATCTCCCAGTTCTTACATTCTTCCTCACTTCCATTGGGCGACTCCCTATGCTGTTCATCACGTTGTTCATGACCTCTTCCCCCAAAAAGTACACAGCTTTCAAATCACCCTTCGAGCTTTCACTTAATCAACTTGGAGGCATATTTCTTGTCGGTATCACAACCCCTTGTAAGTAAGATGATGGGCGATAAGCAGCCGCAATTCCTCCATACAGTTTCTCGCGAGCCGCTCTATGGTCGCACGCTGGTGCAGATTCTTACTGTAACTCCAGCGCAGATGTAACTTTCCGTCACCTATAAGCGCGACGATATACAGCAGATGACTACGAGTGCCGCGCAAGCTCCGTTCTGGTCCTGTAGACTCCGGCGCCTTCCTAAAAAGGATAAACTCCGTTAATGCCTGGTCAAACTGACCGAGATAATTAAAATTCACTTCTGCTCTGGGAAGCGCATGCATATGCTGTCTGACTTCGCTCTCCGCACAGAGATATTTCAATAGACCAAAGCCGATACCCCGTTGCGGAATCCCGCGCACTTGCGCTTGAATAGCCTGTAAGGACTCTCGTGGCCCAACAGCCTCTCCGAGGTCGAACAAGACGGGAAAGATTGTGGTAAACCAGCCCACAGTGCGGGACAGGTCCACCTCTTCCAGTATCCCTTCACGGCCATGCCCCTCCAGTTCAAGCAACAGAGTCTGCTTGCCCGTCCAGCGGGAAAATGACCGTACCAGGGCTGTAAGCAAGACTTCCAGGATCTGCGCGCCATAGGCGGCTGGGAATTGCTCGAGCAGCGCTTGCGTCTCCTTCGTATCGAGCGCAAATGTGACGCTATCGACAGAAGCCTCGCTGTGGACGCCACCCGGATAGTCGACTGGCACTGGGGAAATGCCCTTTTTGCATATCTCCGTCCAGTAAGGCAACTCTTGCCGCAGTGCTTGCGATTGGGCATACGCCGACAGCCGCCGTGACCATTCTTGAAAGGAGGTGGTTTTGGATGGTAAGCGCACTGCCTCGCCACGGCGAAGCTGTTCGTAGATCGTTTGAAAATCCTCCTGCAAAATGCGGGCGGAAACCACGTCGACCACGAGATGGTGGAAGACAATCAGTATCCGGTCAGCCTGCCGGGTCCCACACATAAAATACGCCACCCGCAGCAACGGGCCCTCCACAAGGTGCAAACTGGCCTGTACTGTCTCGGCTGCCGACTCAATGGTCGCTCGCAGGTCTTCTGCAGCGACCACGGACAGATCGACGACGGTAAAGGGCACCGCTGCATTGACCGGTGCGTTGACCTGCTGCCAACCCGTCTCGGATTGGTGAAACCGCAAGCGCAGGGCATCATGATGGATGAGGAGATGCTGCATCGTCCGCTCGAGCAGGGACGGATCCAATGCCTGCGTAACTTCACGGAGAAGGGCCCAATTCCAATGATGCGGATCGTGCTGTTGGTGTTCAAAAAACCAGTGCTGAATAGGGGTGAGGGGTACATGACCCGTCACCATGTCTTGTTCCGCCCATACGGCTTCGGCCGTCCCAGCGACCTGGGCCAAACCTGCAATGGTGGGATACTGAAATAACTGCGTGGGAGTGAGTCGCAGTCCCGTCTGATGGGCTCGGGCGATCACCTGGATGCTCATCATGGAATCGCCCCCAAGCTCGAAGAAGTTGTCGTGGATACCCACATGCTCAAGGCCGAGGACTTGCGTCCAGATACTGGCCAGGATTTTCTCTGTCGGAGTATGAGGAGCGACAAAGGCGGTTTGCAGCGTGCGTCGGGCCTGGTCAGGGGCTGGTAGTGCCTGCCGGTCCAGCTTGCCATTAGGCGTCAGCGGCAGGGCCTCCAGCAACACAAAAGCCGTAGGCATCATATACTCAGGCACATACTGGCGCAGATACTCTCTGAGGTCATGGGGCAAGCGGTCTCTGGGCCGGATGGGGATGGTATCGTCAGCAAACAGGACGTTGTAAAATGCCGTCTGTCGATACGACCGCCGAGCATGAAAGGCCTCATACGCAAACTCGTGCACCTCTCCGCAGCCTGTCCGCAGCTGCCCGGTGATGGTGTAGTCCGGATTGCGCCTATTCGCACTGAGCTGCCGCTCAATCGTGGCCGTGATCATGTCGCCTGCCGCCACAGCCACCCCTGGATAGAAGACCGGCACATACACCGGCAACCAGCAGTGCTCATGCGCCAGAATATCGATCACTTCCTCCGGGACTGTGTACAAATTCAGCCACACCACGAACCCGTCTAGCCGGGCCGGCCGCGTGATCGTCAAGTGCACCTCGTGCCGCGCCACGAGCGGGACCTCCGCCGTAAAATCCAAATCCTCAAAGATGTCCGTTGTGGAGATGAGACACGACGGGTCCAGCCCTTTTAGGCAGACTCTGAGGTCAAATTTATACCCCACCTGGCCAAAGATCTGGTCGACATACCGCCCCGCCACCTCGGTAAAGGCGGGCTGCTGGACGAACGCATCCGGCAGGGTCACCGCTGCCATCCGGGTGGTGCTGCGCGTCGGGATCATGACGCCCCCGGCTTTCAACAACCGCCGCGCCTCATTCAGAATCATGGCGGCCCCCTCGCAGCCCCCAATCGAGCCTACGATCTCGGACACACACACGTCCACCTGTTCCGGGAGCTCGACGGTGGTCGCGTCGCCATGGATGACACGGATTTTGTCTGCCAGGCCAAGGCGGTGGACGCAGGCACGGGCCTGTGCATACGCTTCCTCTAACACCTCCAGGGCGTAGACTTTTTTCGCCCCCGCCTCCACACACAGGCGGGCCAGAATCGCGTCCTTGCCCGTGCCCAGATCGAGCACGACTTTATCCTTGACATGCCGGGTGAGGGCCACATGGTAGCTCTGGTTGCGGCGCTCATCATGGGTCATGGCATAGTACAAGAGCTCGTCATAGACAAAGAATTCGGCCACCGAGGGCCACAATTCGAGGTGACGGTTTTCGCTGCTGTCTTGATCCTTTGCGGTAAAGTAGGCATACATCTGCGTCTTTTCGGGATTCGTGGTCACGACCGCCGCGTCGACGCGGGTGTGCCTGCGCAACACCGCTTCGATTTCTTGGAGCTCAATGCGCAAGCCTCGCAGCTTGACTTGCTGATCCAGCCGCCCCAAGAACGCCAGATTGCCATCGGGCAGGTAGCGCGCCAGGTCGCCCGTTTTGTAGAGCCGGGCGCCCGGCTGCGCGCTGAAGGGGTGCGGGATGAATTGCTCGGCGGTCAGGTCGGGACGGTTGAGATAGCCCCGGGCCAGCCCCACACCGCCAATGCACAATTCCCCGGGCACCCCAATGGGGACCGGTTGCAGCTGGCGATCCAGCACAAAGAGCTGGATATTCGCAATCGGCCCCCCGATAGGCAGGCTAGTCCCAAGGTGTGCTACGCCATCCACCAGGTACCAGGTCGGCCCAACGGTGGCCTCGGTGGGGCCATAGGCATTGAAAAAGCGCCGCCCAGGCGCCCACCGGGTCACCACCTCTGCGGGACAGCTCTCCCCCGCCGAGATGACCATCCGTAACACCGGCAGCTCTTCGGCCGGCAGCACGGCCAGTAGCGACGGCGGCAGGATGGCCATTGTGACCGCTTGCTCCTGCAACCGGTGCACCAGGGCCGGCACGGACAACACGAGATCCTGTGGGATCACACACAGCCTGGCCCCCGCCACAAAGGCCTTGAAGATTTCGGCGACCGAGGCATCGAAACTGAAGGACGCAAACTGCAAAAGGCAACTGTCAGCCTGAATCCCCATCTCCTGGACACAGGCGGTCGCGAAGTTACACAGCCCCCGATGGTGTAACAGGGTCCCCTTGGGCCTCCCCATCGAGCCAGAGGTGTAAATCACATACGCCAGATGCTCTGGCAGCACCGGGCTGGGCGGGTTGCCCTCGGGCTCTGTGCAGATCGCCTCCCACCCAGTATCCAGGCAGATGACCTGGGCCTGAGACGCCGGCAGCCGCTCCACCAGGGCCTGCTGGGTGAGCAAGACCGGCATGTGCGTATCGGCCACCATAAAGACCAGGCGGTCCGGGGGATAGGTGGGATCCAGTGGTACATAGGCCCCCCCAGCCTTGAGCACCCCCAGCAGGCCCACGATCATCTCCAGCGAGCGCTCCACACAGATCCCCACGAGCACCTCGGGCCCCACACCGCAGTGCTGCAGATGATGGGCCAGTTGATTAGCGCGCTGGTTGAGCCCCTGGTACGTCAAGTGGGCGTCGTCGAAGACCAGCGCCACCGCATCAGGCGTCCGCGCCACCTGGGATTCAAACAGGTGATGGATACACTGCGCCTGCGGATACGCGCGCGCCGTGGCATTCCACGCCACCAGCAATTGGTGCTGTTCCGCGGCCGGTGAGAGAGGTAACGACGAGAGCCGTTGCTCGGGATGGGCCACAATGCCGGCGAGCACAGTCTGCAAATGCCCCAGCAGGCGGCTGATGGTCGCGTCGTTGAATAAGTCCGTGTTGTACTCCAACGACCCGACCAGTCTGTCCCTCCCTTCGACCATTGAGAGCGTTAGATCGAACTTCGCCGTTTGATTTTCGAACCTGAATGGACTCAACGTTAAGGCCGGAAGCTCGATGGTCTCTTGGCGGGCATGCTGGAGCTGGAATGCTACTTGAAACAGCGGTGTATGGCTCAGGTCCCGCTCCGTCTGCAGTTCGTCGACCAGCCTCTCAAAGGGTAAGTCCTGATGCGCATAGGCCCCCAAACAGACCTCACGTACCCGGCGCAATAGCTCGCGAAAACTGGGATCGCCGGCAAAGTCCACCCGCAGAGCCAGTGTGTTCATAAAAAAGCCAACCATCCTCTCCGTTTCTGCGCGGGTGCGGTTGGCCATAGCAGTGCCCACAACAATATCTTCCTGCGCGCTGTAACGGTGCAATAAGGTCTGCAAAGCCGCTAGCAGCGTCATGAACAGGGTAACCCCCTCCCGGCGACTGAGGTCCCTGAGCGCCTTCGAGAGGTCCTGAGAAAGCACTATCGGTTGATCGGCACCGCGAAAGGTCTGCACGGCCGGACGCGGACGGTCCGTGGGCAACGCCAAAACAGGTGGACTACCTGCCCACTGCCGCTTCCAGTATGAGAGTTGGGTCTCAAAAACGTCTCCCTGGAGCCACTGACGTTGCCAGGCTGCAAAATCGGCATAGTGCACGGGGAGATCGGGGAGCGGCGAGGGCCTCCTGGCGGCAAAAGCGTCGTAGAGGGTGGCAAACTCTTGCACGAGTATACCGATGGACCAGCCATCGGCAGTAATGTGATGCACGGTCATGAGCAAGACGTGGTCTTCTGCCCCCAGACGCAGCAAGGTTGCTCGGAGCAAAGGGCCTTGAGTCAGGGTAAAGGGCTGGTGGGCTTCTTCCGTCGCCACCCGCCGCGCCACCATCTCGCGCTCGCTCTCGGACAACCCCTGCAAATCGATCAGCGGCAGTATCAGCCCAATGTCCGGCGAGATCACCTGCACCGGTCGCC
>Ga0137796_10000775_pt1 | contig 19149 bp, 13 predicted proteins | sample OV2TP3_FD_97704 | JGI IMG/M metagenome (GOLD analysis project Ga0137796, IMG submission 97704) | reverse complement strand
TCTACGGTGGAATCCTTTCACGAGTCGTCCAAGCGCCGCGCGCGACTTACGGCGGCGTGCTTGTCTTTGTCATCGCCGGCTTCGCGGCCTACCCGTTTCTCGGGGAATCGCTGCTTCCTGCATTCAAGGAAAGAGACTTCCTGATGCATTGGGTTCCCCCCGAGGGGACGTCGCATCCGGAAACGTTCAGGATAACCCAACGGGCCAGCCGGGAGCTTCGGTCTATTCCGGGGGTTCGCAACTTCGGCGCGCATATAGGACGCGCCGTCGGTGGGGACGAACCCTACGGCGTAAATTTTACCGAGAACTGGGTCAGCGTCGATCCCAAGGTGGACTACGACAAGACGCGCGGGGCCATCGAGGCCGCCGTCGCGGGCTATCCCGGGCTCTATCGCGATGTGCAGACCTATCTGAAAGAGAGGATCAAGGAGGTCCTGACCGGAGCGGGTGAGTCCATCGTCGTGCGCATTTTCGGACCCGAGCTACCGGTTCTGCGTCAGAAAGCGCGGGACGTGGAAGAGGCGCTTAAGGGCATACCCGGCCTCATCGACTTGCATATGGAGCAGCAGGTCGAGGTTCCGCAAATACAGATCAGGTTGAACCTTGAAAAGGCCGCTCGCTACGGGCTCAAGCCGGGCGACCTCCGTCCGCTGGTGGCTGTTCTAATGTCGGGCATTGAAGTCACAGACATTCATAGAGAAGGAAAGGTATACGACGTCTTTGTGTGGGCACCGGCGTCCATTCGCACCAGTGTGGATAGCATCCGCGAGTATCTGATCGACACGCCGTACGGCGGGCGCGTGCGGCTGGGGGAGGTGGCGGACATAAAACTCGTGCCGACCCCGAACAAGATCAAGCGGGAAAACAACTCTCGGCGGATCGATGTACACGCCAACGTCAAAGAGCGTGACCTCGGCTCGGTGGCTAAAGAAGTCGAGGAGCGGCTTAAGAAAATCCAATTCCCGATCGGCTACTACCCCAATCTGCTGGGAGAATACAAGGAGCGTGAGACTGCGCAGAGAAACCTGCTGGTCGCCTCGATTGCCGTTGCGGTCGCGATTTTCCTATTGCTTCAGGTGACCTTCCGAAACTGGCGCCTCGCCTGCCTGATCTATCTCGCTCTCCCGGCGGCGCTGGTCGGCGCCGTGCTGGCGACCTTTGCGGCCGACGGTGTTGTTTCGCTCGGCTCCCTGGTGGGAGTCATCACGATACTGGGCCTTTCCTCGCGGAACAGCATCATGCTCATCGACCATTATCGGCATCTCGAGCAGGTGGAAGGGGAACCCTTCGGTCTCGGGCTCATCTTGCGCGGGGCCGCCGAACGCTTATCACCGATCTTGATGACAACCCTGTCCACCGTATTCGCTCTGCTGCCGCTGGTTGTTCTCGGCAGGATTCCCGGTCACGAGGTCGAGCATCCGATGGCGGTGGCCATTCTGGGCGGCGTCGTCACGTCGACGTTGCTCAGCCTATTCGTTGTTCCGGTGCTCTACCTTCGGTTCGGGGCTACGCCCGGCCGAACGAGCGAAGCGGTGCGCACTTACAAGGGAACGTAATTCCTAGGCAGGATGTAACGGCATAACAAGGCGAAAAGAAAATAGTCGGGAGGGAGGTTATGGTCCGCAGGGTATGGTATCTCCTGGTCATTGCTTCGGTCATCGTTTCGGCGCTCGGCACACCCGCGCGCGCACAAAAGCTTACGGAACCATCACAAAAGGCGGAACCAGACCGTATCCGCGGTCAAATCACCACGGTCGAGGCCTCTTCGATTGTCGTCAAGACCCGCGATGGCAATACCGTGCGGCTTGGGCGCCCGAACGATCTCACCATTCTCAAGCTGTCCAAGGCAAGCTTTACGGACGTGGATTTTGGAGTCTACGTCGGTTCCGTTTCGAAGCGGCTGGAGGCTTTCAGCCCAATTGTTCGGGATTCGATGAGTTGGTTGCATCTGGGATATGAACTGCGGATCTTCGACGAGCAATTGCGCGGCCTTGCCCTGGGACATACGAAGTGGGACCTCACGCCTGAGAGCGTGATGACGCACGGCTGGGTCGACGACCTTGAGATCCGGGTCCTGTCGATCAAGTACGGCCCCACCGAAGAAGAGGAAACAGATGTGGACATACCCCGCGACGTGCCGATCCTCAAGATGTCATTCGGAGATCAGAGCCTGATCAAGCCGGGTGCGCACGTAGTTGCGGGAGCGCAGAAGGGAGCAGACGGCAGCTATGGGGCGGTCTTCATTATAGTCGGCGAAGGCGGCATTGTCCCGTCGTTGTAGGAGCAATTCCTGAGTTGGTCCGAGGTTGGGTCAATGGCGGGTGCAGGATGCGTCATTTCGGGGCACAAAGAGGTTAGAGAGAGGAGGCGTCTGATGAAAGTAGAATCTATGGCCCTTGCGAGGGAGGATCGTAACAGAGGAACCTTCCTTGGTCCTTTTGTTGCCTTGGCAGCGGTAGCGATGCTCTTGCTGGTCCCGATGGCGGCGGACTCGGCAGCTTCAGGGTCAGGGCCGGGCGCCAAGAGCGACGCGGTCAAGTTGGAGGGTATTGCCGGGAGCACTATCAAGCGGGTCATTTTGAGCGCTAAGGGGGCCGAGCGGCTGGGTATCGAGACAGGGAAAGTGAGCGAGAAGCCGATCATCCTGAAGCAGATGGTTGGCGGGCGGGTCATACCCCCAGTGAAGGATCAGCCGAAGCCGATGGTGAGCACTGTCGTCGGTTTTGGAAGCTTCGGGCTCGCGATTCCAAAGGCGGAGCAGCCGGTCCCGGAATCGCCGCGATCGCCCGCGAATGACGAAGCCTGGATCCTCGTCATGCTCTCCCAGGGCGAGTGGGAAAGGTTGCAAAAGGACAAGCCTGCACGCGTGCTGCCGCTGGCCACACGGGACAGGCCGGGAAGCGAGGTGATCGCCCTGCCTTCCGAAATGCCGCCGTATCAGGACCTTAAGCGCTCGATGTTGACGCTCTACTACAGGGTGCCCGATAAGGATCACGGCCTGACGCTGTACCATCGCGTGCGCGTTGAGCTGCCGGTATCGGGCACAGATGAAAAGCGGAAGGTCGTGCCGTACGGTGCTGTGTACTACGACGCGAACGGTACGGCGTGGGTGTATGTCAACCCGAAGCCGTTGGTATTCGAACGAAAGCCCATCGTCGTCGAAAGTGTGGTAGGCGATCTAGCCGTTCTGTCCGATGGCCCGCCCGTCGGAACCAAGGTGGTAACCGTCGGCGCAGCACTGCTATACGGTGCGGAGGTTGTTTTTGGAAAATAGAAACGCATTTCCGTTCGGAGTCGAGAACGTCGGAACATAATATAAGGGAGCAGAGGGAGGCGTAAGAACATGCTTCGCTGGATTGTTGGCTCGTGCCTGCAGTTTCGCTTCGTAGTGGTGGGTTTCGCCGCTGCATTGGTCGTGTACGGGATCATCCAACTTAAAAACATGCCGGTCGACGTCTTTCCCGAATTCGCAGCGCCAACCGTGGAGGTTCAAACGGAAGCAATCGGGCTCTCCGCCGAGGAGGTAGAAAGTCTGGTCACCCTCAACCTCGAGGAGTTGCTGAGCGGGGTGCCGTGGCTTAAATCGATTCGCTCGGAGTCGGTGACCGGTCTTTCGTCGATCGTGCTCACTTTCGAGCGTGGAACCGATCTCATAAAAGCCCGGCAGATGATCCAGGAACGTCTGACATTGGCCTATACCCTGCCGAACGTCTCCCAACCGCCCGCCATGCTTCAACCTCTGTCGGCGACCAGCCGCTTCATGATGATCGGGATTTCGTCGGAGGAAGTCGAAGCGACAGAGCTGTCCCTGCTCGCCCGCTGGACGATCAAGCCGAAGTTGTTGGGCGTGCTCGGCGTAGCCAACGTGGCGATCTGGGGTCAGCGGTTACGGCAGATGCAGGTCCATATCGACCTTGATCGGTTGCGCGAGGCCCGATTGACGCAACAGGACATCATTGCTGCCGCGGGAGACTCGTTGTGGGTGACGCCCTTGACATTTCTAAAAGCGTCGGCGCCCGGGACGGGAGGTTGGATCGATAATCGCAATCAGAGGCTCGGTGTGAATCACCGGATGCCGATCACGACGCCTGAGGACATGGCGAAGGTAGCCGTTACCGCGCCAAACCTGCTTTTGACTGGCAAAACGATGTCTTTGGGCGAAGTAGCCGAAGTGACGTTCTGGCACCCCATGCTTATCGGTGACGCTTTCGTCAACAACGGCAACGGCCTCTTGCTCGTCGTAGAGAAGTTGCCGTCTGCGAACACTTTGGAAGTCACGCGCGGAGTCGAGAAGGCGCTTGACGAGTTGAGTCGCGGCCTTCCCGGCGTGAAGATCGACGCCACCGTCTTCCGGTTGGCTTCCTACATCGAGGATTCGATCTTCAATCTGACGAAGGCGATCATGATCGGCGCCATCCTCGTAATTTTGGTCGTTGGCGCATTTTTGTTCCATTGGCGGAGCGCGTTGATCAGTGTCGTGGCAATTCCGCTATCGTTCTTGGCTGCTGTGATCGTCCTACAGACTACCGGCGCGACGATCAACACGATGATTCTTGCCGGCCTGGTTCTCGGTCTTGCTGTCGTCGTTGATGACGCGATCGTCGACGTGGAGAAGATTATGAGGCGGCTGCGGGAGCGGACGGGAGACAGCAATGCCCCGATTTCGAAGATCATCTATGAGACCACACTGGAGACTGGAGGCGCAACCATTTACGCCGCCGTGATCGTCATACTTGCCGTGACACCCATCTTCTTCATGGGAGGGGTATCCGGCGCCTTCTTCGAACCGCTGGCCCTATCCTACTTGCTGGCGGTGGTGGCGTCCATGATCGTTGGGTTGACCGTAACTCCTGCGTTGGGCCTGATGCTACTGGGAAGAGCGGCGCACGGAGTTGGAGAGTCACCGATTGCGGTTTGGCTTCAAGACAGGTTCGACGCGGTTCTCCAGAGCGTCGTCAAGGCGCCACGCGCGGTGTCCGTTGCCGCTTTCGTCGTGATAGCGGGCGGCATCGGGCTCTGGCCGTTTCTTGGGCAGTCGCTGCTTCCTTCCCTTAAGGAAAGAACGCTGCTGGTGAATTGGACCACTCCGCCCGGCACGTCCTATAAGGAGACGTACCGGATCACATCCAGGGTTAGCCGCGAATTGCAATCGCTACCCGGTGTTCGGAACGTTGGCGCCCATGTGGGGCGTGCGGTGACGGGAGATCAGATCGTGGGGATCAATTCGGGCCAGATCTGGGTCGACATCGATCCCAATGCCGAGTACGACGGAGTGGTCGCCGCGATTCGAGAAACGATCGGAGGATACCCGGGTATCGATCGCAACCTACAGGCCTACTTGCGCGACACGGTCGGCGAAGCGCTGACCGGCGAGAGCACGCCGATTGTCGTCCGCATCTACGGCCAGAGGCGCGAAATCCTGCGTCAAAAGGCCGAGGAAGTCAAGCAGGCGCTTTCCCGCATCCCCGGACTTGTCGATGTGCGCGCCGTGGGCCAGCTAGAGGAGCCCCAGGTGAAGGTGAAGGTGAACCTTGATGCCGCTGGCCGCGCCAGCGTCAAGCCGGGCGACGTGCGGCGCTCTGCGGCCACGGTGTTCTCGGGACTGACAGTAGGCTTCCTCTTCGAAGAGCAGAAGATCTATGACGTGGTGGTCTGGGGCGCACCCGAAACCCGCCAGAGTTTAACCAATATTCGCGATCTGTGGGTGGAAAAGACAGATCGCCACCACGTGCGTTTGGGCGATGTCGCGGAGGTGAGCATCGTGCCGAGTCCGACGGTCATAAGACATCAGAGTATCTCCCCTTACGTCGATGTCGTGGCCAACGTGGTTGGGCGAGATCTCGGATCCGTATACCGGGAAGTCGAGCGTCGCCTGCGGAGCGTGGAGTTCCCGCTCGAGTACCACCCGGAGCTTTTAGGTGAATACGCCGAGCGGAAAGACGCCCAGCAGCGCATTTTGGGCGTAGCCGTCGCTGCCCTGATCGGGATTTTCCTCCTGCTGCAGGCCTGCTTTCAAAGCTGGCGCCTGGCGCTGATCGCTTTCTTGGCTCTTCCGGCCTCCATCGCCGGCGGCGTGCTGGCGGTGTTAGCCAGCGGCGGCGTGATCTCGCTGGGCGCGATCGTCGGGTTCTTAGCGGTGCTGGGCATTGCCGCTCGGAACGGCGTCTTGCTGATCAATCATTATCAGCGTCTCGAAGGACAGGAAGGCATGCCATTTGGTCTTGACCTCGTCCTCCGCGGGGCGCGGGAACGGCTGCCGGCCATCCTGGCGAGTTCCGCAGCGATTGTCGCCGCGTTGCTTCCGATTGTCGTGTTTGGACAGATTCCCGGTCTCGAGATCATCCAGCCGACGGCAATAGTCATTATAGGAGGTCTTTTCGCCTCTACCTTGGTCACGTTATTCGTCATACCGGCCCTATACCTGACCATCGGGTCGGGAGCGGGACGCCCACTCGACCTCGGCTTGGCTGGCGCGTAAGCCAGGGGCCACAATGCTGTTTAGGTCCTGGACGGCGACAGCATGAATCTTGTCTGCTACGAAGGAGGCGATCCAGTGATGACGCGAACTTTCCAATATGTCCTTACCGCTGCGGCAATTCTCGTATTTTCCACGGCATGTGCCCAGGGCGACTCGCCGTGGCAGGAGGAGTTCGGTATCTCAAATTGTAATCTGCTGACAACAGGGCGTAACCAGTACTTCATTCTCGAACCTGGGCACCAGCTCGTCTTGGAGGGGGACGATGAGAAGGTCCAGATCACGGTCCTCAATGAAACCAAGACGGTCGCTGGGGTCATCACTCGCGTCGTCGAGGAGAGAGAATGGAAAGGCGGGAAATTGCATGAGGTCTCGAGGAATTACTTCGCAATGTGCGAGCAGACGAAAGACGTCTTCTATTTCGGTGAGGACGTGGATTACTACGAAGACGGCAAGGTGGTCAGGCACGGCGGCTCGTGGCTCGCGGGCACGGGCGCCAACAGGGCCGGTCTGATCATGCCCGGAGCGCCGAAAGTGGGGATGAGGTACTATCAGGAGATCGCGCCCGGTGTGGCGATGGACCGGGCGGAGATCGTCAGTCTCAATGAGACGTGCAAGACACCTGCGGGTACGTTCTCCAATTGCATGAAAGTCAAGGAAAGCACGCCCCTCGAAGCTGAAGAAGAGTACAAGTTTTACGCTCCTGGAATCGGGCTTGTTCAAGACGAGGATCTCGTGCTCACGAAACACGGCACCGTGAGGAATGCACCATGAACCTCAAGAGAAAGGGGGGTCTGCAAATGCGCTTTTCATATGCACGGGCGGTGGTGGTGGTCGTTGCCTTGGGTTTGTCCGGATGCGACGGCATCCTCGGCGGCACGCCTTACCAGCAGGAGTTTGCCATTGCTAATTGCACCATGGTCCCAACAGGGCGGAACCAGTACTTCATTCTCGAACCTGGGCACCAGCTCGTCTTGGAGGGGGACGATGAGAAGGTCCAGATCACGGTCCTCAATGAAACCAAGACGGTCGCTGGGGTCATCACTCGCGTCGTCGAGGAGAGAGAATGGAAAGGCGGGAAATTGCATGAGGTCTCGAGGAATTACTTCGCAATGTGCGAGCAGACGAAAGACGTCTTCTATTTCGGTGAGGACGTGGATTACTACGAAGACGGCAAGGTGGTCAGGCACGGCGGCTCGTGGCTCGCGGGCACGGGCGCCAACAGGGCCGGTCTGATCATGCCCGGAGCGCCGAAAGTGGGGATGAGGTACTATCAGGAGATCGCGCCCGGTGTGGCGATGGACCGGGCGGAGATCGTCAGTCTCAATGAGACGTGCAAGACACCTGCGGGTACGTTCTCCAATTGCATGAAAGTCAAGGAAAGCACGCCCCTTGAGTTCTGGTCGTTTCTTTGGCCCGAATATAAAATGTATGCTCCTGGGATTGGGCTTGTTCAAGACGAGGATCTCGTGCTCACGAAACACGGCACCGTGAGGAATGCACAATAAGCCCCTTCTTTTTTTTCTTCGGTTATAGACTCTGCCGATACTTAGGGCGGAACGGAAAACGGAGGTTGCCCTTTGAGGTAAAGGATCTGCCCGAGCACAGGTCGGACTGAGGACGGGAGCCCGATTCTCTATCAGATGGATGAGTTCATCTGTAGGGATCGGGCTTTCTTGTTTGTGGAGAGCTCCTATTTATGGAGTTCTGGGGTCTCCGATCTTCTGGGAGAAAACACCGGATGGTTGGGCCGGGCCAATCACCAACCACGAAAGCCAAAAGCCTCCCATCTACATCAAACCAGGGTTCACCGCTACAGGATGGAAAAGCTGAGAATTGGCGAGGAAAACCCGGGTCCCTGGCAAACAAAACTGTCCGGTTAATGGTCAAATTTGTGCCCTTCCGCTCCTTCTAATAACCGCAAACTCCTCTAAATCAATTAATTAGCTCTCCGCTTGGCTGTGGCATGTCGATTGCTCATATGAGCCTCTAATTATCCATATCACGAGAGCATCGCGCCTTACGTTGATGTCGTGGCCAACGTAGTTGGGCGAGACCTTGGATCCGTGTACCGAGAAGTCGAACGTTGCCTGCGGAGAGTGGAGTTCCCGCTCGAGTATCAGCCGGAGCTTTTGGGTGAATACGGCGAACCCGCCCCGGTGTGGATACTGGCTTGATGCGAAGAGGAGGTTGACCTCTTGATTCATTGCAACGATGGACAACGCAGCAACGGCTTGAACCGGATGTTTCGAACAGCAGCAGTCGGTCTGGTGTGGTCAAACGCATTCGCTTTCGCGGTGGCTTCAGGCCTGCCAGTTGTTGCCGCTGAGGTAAAGGAGCAGTCGATCGAGGAGCGCCCCGCGGACGACGTGAACCATATTCAACTGACGCAATTCAAAGTGCCTAAGCCTGGGGAAGCTCCGGCGCCATTGCCCAAACGCTTAACGTATCAGTATGGGTATGGCAGTGAGTCAGATATCACTTACCGCACTAACCCGGATCTCAATAAGCGCGTCAAAGACGATTTTCTTATCCTGACGCCTCAATTGAACGCTAACGTGACCTATCGGCCGACCGACTGGCTGGAAACAACGCTGGAGATGATATTGGAGAGGGAGACCCCTGCGCAGGAGGAAGACGTCATACCTCTTCCAGACGGGGGGACAAAATTTAAAGAGAGGAGACGCTTCTCCCTACTGGTCGACCAGTTGTTCGTGACGATCAAGGACTTTACTGCTCCGTTCGAGTTTACGGTGGGCCGGCGGAATCACGAGGACGAGCGGCATTGGCTGTATGACACATCGATGGATATCGCCAGTACCTCGCTCAAGCTAGGTAAGTTTCGAGCCGAAGCGTTTGTGGGACGAGAGGTCTTGGTGCACGGGGATCTGCTCAAACGGGAAAAGAGAGATCGAATCAATACCTACGTTTTTTATGCGGACTACCGGGGAATCGAAGACATCAAACTGGCGGCCTACACGTTTTTCCGTGAGGATCGCGCCCGGCGGGAAGGACGGCCCCTGCTCATGGGGTTGCGCTCCCAGGGCATGCCATCCGATACTTTCAGCTACTGGATCGAACTTGCTCATATGCGCGGCCGCCATGAGTCGTTACGGCGGTATTTTTCGGCCTACGCAATCGATGTCGGCGCCACATATCGGTTCCTAGATTTCCCCCTCAAGCCGAACATCACCTTGGGCTTTGCCTTCGGAACCGGCGACGACAACCGCAGCAATAACAGGAGCAACGAGTTCCGGCAAACGGGTTTGCAGTCGAATGAAGTGAGGTTCGCCGGTGTTTCTGAATTCAAGGGTTACGGCGAGGCGCTGGACCCGGAACTGAGCAATCTAAAGATTTTCACTGTGGGCCTCGGCTTCCGGCCGGCACCGAACTTCTCTGTGGACTTTGTCTATCACCGTTACCGGTTGCACGAAATCGCGGACGAGGTCCGCAACTCAGCGCTGACCGCCCAAATGAACCAGATAGACACGCGGCTGAGCAAGGATGTGGGAAGCGCCATTGACATGGTGTTCGGGTTTCGCAACTTGTTCGGTATTCGGCGGCTCGGATTGGATTTCCGAACGGGCTGGTTCTTTCCCGAGAAAGCCTTTCATAGGAACGAGGGCGACGAAGATAACCCCAACATCCGCCATGGAGCCAATGGATTTACCATTGTTGCCAAGTTTTGGTGGTGAAGGTCCTATGGGGGAGATAGGGGACGTTGTTGACTGAGTTGACTTGCTAATGCTCTGCTTTAAATGCCCTTTAAACCTCTGATCTCCTTTTCCCTAGCACCCACGATTTTCTTTCCTTGAGCCTCCGGAGGCCCTTTTTTTTGCCTGATAGTCTTCTTCTCTCTTCAAATCGGCCTCCGCATTTTCGTTTAAACGCACGATCTTTCTGTGGTTTGATCTCGGGCCCCTTTTCGGCTTTTTCTCCTCTAAGAAGCCCTTTAGAAGGTCAACGGTAGAGGGGGTCAGATCTCGCACTCCATCTTGGCGGGGTCAATGTCATCACAGATGATTTGGGAACCAGAGTTCAACTCATCGAGTATGATCCCTGGGGGAAGGTATCACGGGATGAGGGCATTGGCGACTCCGTCCGCCGTTTCACCGGCCACATGCTTGATCCAGAGAGCGGTCTCTACTACTATGGCGGCAGATACTATGACGCAGAACTTGGCAGATTCATCTCCCCAGATCCGTTTGTCGGCCAGCCAGATGACCCACAGAACCATAACCGTTACAGCTATGTCGTCAATAACCCAGTCAACTACATCGACCCTGATGGGTACTTTCATCAGGTTAAAAAGAAAGAGAAGAAGGGCGGATTCTGGCGGAGATTTGGAGGGCTCTTTGCCGGACTTCTTAGTGGAGGAATTGCCTGGCCACTGGAAGCTCCTGCAATCATCGCAGGTGCGATCGGAGGGGCCACGGCTGGAGCCGTTAATACCGCCGCAAACGGGGGCAACTTTACAGTCAATGTCTTTGGAGGCGCCTTCCTTGGAGGCGTTGCAGGAGGTATCGCTGGGCCAATATTTGGAGCGTTAGGTGGAAGCCCGACTGCTGGCGCATTGACGAACTTTCTCGCCACAGTTGGTACTGGAGCTATCGTTGGGGGCGTCACTGGAGCCCTTAGCACAGTGAGGGGACGTGGGGTCAGAGTGAGCTGACCCCTTGTTCCTGATTCGCGCTAAGCAGCAACAGCTTTAACTTTCTTCCACTGGCCTGAGTCTTGAACTGCGTGCCACAAGTCGTAATTTTGCTGGAGGTTTAACCAGAGTTGGGGAGTCGTATTAAATGCCCTCGATAACCTCAGCGCCATGTCCGCTGATATCGACCCGCGGCCGTTGATAATCTTGGAAACGGTCTTTCTGGACACACCCAGGATTTTGGCCAGCTCAGACACCGTGAGTCCTAAAGGTTCCAGGTATTGCCGGCTTATGATACCACCAGGATGGCCTGGCGCCCTTTTCCTTCTTTCCATCTCGCCCTCCCCTTAATGGTAGTCAACGTAATCCACGTCAAATGCATCATCTTTCTCGTATCGAAAAATAATGCGCCAGTTGCCTGAGACCTGACCGACCAAAAGCCTCGCAAATCGCCCTTTAAAGAATGTAGGTCGGACCCTGGAAAGTTCATATCCTTAATCTCGCTGCTAGCGTCGAGCAGATCCAGAATATCGGCTAGCTTCTCTGCATGCTTCGGCTGAATTCCTTTTTTCGTCCCATGGAGAAAGAACTTCTCAAGCCCTTTGTGCCGGAAGCTTTTTATCACTTAACAAACGTGTAACCGAAAGGGTTACACTTGTTAAGGATGCTTTCCTGTTGCTCGGTTCGGATTCGTCTTTTCGGTTCTCCGTCAGCTCCCCTGCTCCTGGCTAAGAGAGCGACGGAAACTTCCCGACAGAGAGAGGGACTGCACCCACGACGCCATCAGGAACTTCCTGGATAAGGCCGTGGTGTACACCCATTAGGGGGCTAGAATTTGTGCGCGTCCCCCCGTCTAGAAGCACTAGAGGGTAGAGAGGGTAGGGGGTCACTCAGCCAACAGCAGTATCCAGGCCTGTGGCAAGTCATTGCAGTCGAAAAGACGATGTGCAAGAGTACGGAGTTATGAAAGTAGCACAGGAGGCTGGAAAGAATCGGCGGGAGTTTCTCTCTGCTTTTCTGACGCTGCCGGCCCTGTTCTTCTTTGAGGTTTCTGCCGGCCTGAAGACCTTCGCGGGGGCGCGTGAGCTGGAGCCGACGCCGGCTTGTGGCAACGACGAAGATATCACGCCGTCGCAAACTCCAGGTCCCTTCTACAGGCCCCGCTCGCCAGAGCGCAGGTCGCTGCTGGAACCGGACATCCAGGGCTCCGGGATTGTTCTTCAGGGGCGGGTCCTTTCGGCCAAGTGCAGGCCGATTCCGCGCGTGCTCCTGGACTTCTGGCATGCGGACGCAAGTGGAGCATACGACAACGCCGGTTATAGGCTTCGTGGCCACCAATTCACCGACGACAAAGGGCGATACCGGCTTGAGACGATTGTGCCGGGACTCTACCCGGGGCGAACGCGCCACTTCCATGTGAAAGTACAGGCGGCCAGCCGACCGGTTCTTACCACCCAGCTTTACTTTCCGGGAGAGCCAGCCAACAGAACCGACTGGATATTCAATCCAAAGCTCCTGATCGCTCTCCGCGATTCAGCCGGCGGCAAGGTAGCCACGTTCGACTTCGTCCTAGACGTCGGGTAATCGTCACTCTTTTCTTCTCCCTCATGCACGTGGTAATAGGATAGCGAACCTGAGCCATCAAGGAGCATAGGGATTGAACCGGTTTAAGGGCCAAGGGTAGGAATGCAGGGTTCAAGATCGCGACGGTCTCTACCTAAGGTGAAGGGCAAGGCACGGATCAGTCCAAGAGACCATTTTTTTCACAGTGACGGGCTAACGCTCCACTATGCGGAGTGGGGAGATCCGGCGCATGAGACCCTAGTCCTGGTTCACGGCAACAGAGACCAATGCCGGAGCTGGGATTTTTTCGTCTCCGAGCTATTTGCCCGGGGTTCTCCGGATCCTCATGTGGTAGCCCTGGATTTGCGCGGTCATGGGGATAGCGACTGGTCCCCGCCCGGCAGAGGCTATCAGCATCAAGATTTTCTGCGCGACTTGGCAGGGCTGCTCCGTCATTTGAGAAAAGATTCGGCCACCTTCATCGGCCACTCCCTGGGTGGAAGCATGGCTCTGCTTTTTGCGGGATGCTTTCCCGAGAGGGTTAGAAAGCTAGTTCTTATCGAGGCGGTCGGTCCTTTTGCCCGATCCGATGGAGATGTCCCGAAGCACTTGGCCCAGTGGGTCGAGGAAGATAGATCCCGGGTGGAAAAATTTTTTTATCCCACGCTAAAGGATGCCGCCAGAGCCATCCGCAAGCGGTTTCCTCTCATCCCGGAAGCGGCGTGCGACCACATGGCCGGCTACGGAACCAAGGTGACGGATCGGGGCTATCTCTGGAAGTACGATCCCCGGGTTCGCTTTCCCTCTTATTCGACTTTCTCCGAAGGGCAAGTCCGGGCCTTCATTCAGCGCCTTAACTGCCCGACGCTGTTGATCTACGGTGCTGAGGGCGACTTTATGCAGTCCCCTCGGGCCGCTCGCTTGGGCCTGTTTAAAAACAGCGAGGCCGTGGGCATCGCCGGCTCGGGCCACCATGTCCCCCATGAAAGGCCGGATGGGCTGGCTAAAGTGGTGGCCGCTTTTCTGCGCGAACAACCCTCACCCATTCCCTCTCCCTGGCAGGGAAGGGGACAGTCCCTCTGACTGAAGAAAAGGGACTGTCCCCCTAGGGAGAGGGTAGAGATTAGAAGAGACGGGATAGAGCAGTTGATGTAGCATAGTTTCGGACGCGTGTACCAGCTTTGTTTCCAGGAGGTCAAAGATGGCAGATAAAAAGCTCATTTTAGAGGAGATCTCCGAAAAAGAGGGAATCGCATGGTTGACCTTTAACCGGCCGGAAAAAAAGAATGCCTTCAGCAGGGCGCTCATGGCGGAGTTCATTGCCAGCTTGAAGACCCTGAGAGAGAATGACAGCATTCGCTGCATCGTGACGACTGGGGCCGGTGACTCTTACTGCTCCGGTCTGGACCTTTATGACCTAAGAGACACCTGGAAGCGTAAAAGGAGATGGTTTGAAGGGGGCTCAACAGTAGAGATTGTTACCTTGCTCCGCAGTTGTCCTCAAATCACCATAGCGGCCGTGAACGGACATTGTCTGGGCGGCGGACTCGCTGTCCTCAACGGGCACGATCTAGCTGTTGCTGCGGATACGGCAAAGCTTGGAATGCCCGAAATCATTCGAGGGAGTTTTGGTGCCACTGCCACCTCGACCCTGTTCCATACGGGAATACCTTTCAAGAAAGCCTTCTATGTGCAGCTTACGGGAAGAAATCTGACCGGAGAGGAAGCGGAGAGGGTTGGGCTTGTCTCCAAGGTGGTTCCGGAGAAAGAGCTGATGAGGTTTGTCAACGAGCTCGCACGGGAGATTGCGAGCCGGGATCCGGTTCCCTTGGAGCATGCCAAGATAGCCGCCTACATGGATATCGAGATGGAGTTCAATATGGCCCTTAAGGCTGATGACCTTGTGTCTCACCGGATGCATGTGTATGCCAACCCGCTTAACGACGTGGAAGGTTACTTGAAATCGCAAAAAGGGGGAGCGAATCTGTCCTACGTCAAGCCGGATAGAAAAGATAAGTGAGTGGTTGGGGAGACATGGACTCGATCGACCTCTTGGAGGGGTATGCCGCGCTGGATCTCACTGATCTGAGAGGCCAGCTCTGCGGGCGGCTGCTCGCCGACTTGGGCATGGAGGTGGTCAAGATCGAGCCCCCCGGAGGCGACCCTGTCAGACGGCTCCGGCCTTTTGAACGAGCCGCAGATGGTTCTCTACTCAGCCTTCCGCTCGCCTGTCTCAACGCTAACAAGAGAAGCATTGTCCTTGATTTTCAAGTTGAGGAAGATCGCGCAGCCTTTTTTCGGCTGGTAGAGGGGGCTGATGTGGTTTTAGAAAGCTTCTCCCCGGGCGTTCTCGATTCCATGGGGCTGGGATATCGCGATTTGACCGCGGTCAATCCGAGACTGGTGATGGCCTCTATCACCGGCTTTGGGCAGAGCGGTCCCAGGCGGTCCTTTGCCTGCAGCGATATCGTTGCCTTCGCCATGAGCGGTCTGATGTACATCTCGGGCGATCCTTCCCTTCCTCCCTGCAAGCCTCCGGAGACCCAAGCTTATTACTTTGGCAGCCTGTTTGCCGCGCTGGGAGTGCTCGCTGCTCTCTATCATCGCGAGAAGAGCGGAAGGGGCGATCATATCGATGCGTCGATGCAGGAGGCTTTGGCAACGCAGGAGCACGTGGTTCGCCAATATGCCAACGAAGCCGTGATGGTGAAGCGTCAGGGAAGCCAGCACAATCAGGTGGCTCCTGCGAAGATTTTCCCGTGCCGGAATGGATACGTCTATCTTTATGTAACCCGCCAGCACTGGAAAGGTTTTCTTGAGGTTTGGACGGATCATCCGGCTGCGCTCGAGGCGCCGGAGTGGGAAAGCAACCCTTTCCGCAGAGCACGAGCCGAAGAGATCAACCGCTTGGTCGAAGGCTTTACCTCCAGGTATTCCAAAGAGGAGCTGACCGGGCTTCTCCAATCGCATGGCATCCCTTGCATACCGGTTAACCGTCCTGAAGATTTCGTCGCCGACGAGCAGGTTCAAGCGCGCAAATTTTTTGTCCCGGTGAGCTATGCCAATTTCGGGACTGTCGATCAGCCGGCTGCCCCCTTTATGATCAACGGCTCCCGTCCGCGGCTCCGGCCGGCCCCTGCGCTGGGTGAGGACCAGCAGAGCGTGCAGGCTGCAACCGATAGGGCGGGGAGACGGCAAATGGGCGCATCGACCGAAGCCGGGCGGGGAGAAGAGCGATTGCCACTCAGTGGAATGCGCGTCGTGAGCTTTGACCACGTTCTGGCCGGTCCTTACGGCATGACCCTGCTGGCCGAGCTCGGCGCCGATGTCATTAAGGTTGAGTCCCGTCGAGGCGGGCTTGATCCGTTCCGCTTCTTTGGGACCGGTCAGGATCCCAACCTCTCGCCGCGTTTTCTCGAGTTCAATCGCAACAAGCGGTCGATGACGGTGAATCTCAAACATCCCAAGGGGCCCGGTGTCATCATGGACTTGGTGCGCCGTTCAGATGGGGTCATCGATAACTTCAGCGTGGATGTCATGTCGAAACTCGGGTTGGGTTATCAGGATCTGTGCGAAGCCAAGCCGGATATCATCGCTTTGAGGATGCCGGGTCTCGGCTGCACCGGACCGAAGAGGTATTACTCCACCGTGGGGACCAACATAACCGCGTTTACGGGGCTGACCTATCTCTGGAACCATCCGGGCCACACCGACCCGCCCATTGGCTCTCAAACTGTGTATCCCGACTACGTGTCCGGAGTGCTGTCCGCGGTCCTGATCATCGCCGGCGTGCTGTATCGTGATCGCCATCAACGAGGCGCCTTCATCGATTTATCGCAGGCTGAGGCGACGGCCTACATGATCGGGGCCAGCTTGATGGAGGCGCGATCGCTCGGGCCTGACTCCGACCTGATCGGAAACGGATCTCCGTTCGCCGCGCCTCATGGCTGCTATCGGTGCAGGGGAGAGGACCGCTGGTGCGTCATTGCGGTTGAGACGGACGAGCAGTGGCAGGCTCTTGGAAAACTGCTCGGGCCGGAGCTTGCGGGCGACCGACGCTTCGACAGCGTTGACGGCCGCATGCGGCGCCAAGAGGAGCTGAACGTTTTGATCGAGCGGTGGACCCGGGAAAGAGATTCCTCAGAGGTTATGGAGATATTGCAGCGGCTTAGCGTCCCTTGTGGAGTCGTACAAAACGGCGCCGATCTGGTGGCCGACCCTCATCTCCGGGAGCGGGGCTTCCTCGTGGAGACGCACAATCAGAGATTGGGACGGGTGGTCCTTCCGAGTCTTCCGCTCCGGTTTGCCAACTGTACGATAAGGCCCAAATGGGAGTTTCCGGAGCTTGGGCGCGACAACGAAGAGGTTTTGCGGGAGGTGCTCGGCTACAGTGAGGAGCGGATTGCAGGGCTTGCCAAGGAAGGCGTCTTGGAGTAGCGTGCAGGCCTGAGAGCTGGCGCGACTATCATAACCGCCGGCCTGAGAATCTCTCTCAGGTCCGATGCAGGCCCTTCGGGATCTCAAATGGCAAATCTCAAATTGCAAATCTGAGATCTGAAATCTGCGATCTGAGATTCCGAGCCCGGCGAGGATATATCGGCCCTTCGAGATATCCCCAGGCCGGTTGACGGCAGATGGGCTTTTTTAGCTGAGGAGGTGGAAAATGCGGGCATTCATTCTGACGCTCTTCTATGTTCTGGGTACGTTGTCTTTAGCGTTGGCCCAGGGAAAACCGTCGTCGGTGGCGGAGCTTGCAGCCTACCGCGGCACGGATCGGGAGGAGGTTCTCAAGGCCGGCGCAAAAAAAGAAGGCAAGGTGGTCTGGTACACCACGCTGATCGCGTACAAGGAGATTGCCAGTATCTTTGAGAATAAGTATCCCGGTGTAAGAGTAGAAACTTACCGGGCCAATTCAACAGATCTCCTCAAGAGGTTTTTGGCCGAGGCGCAGGCCCGGCGCCATGTGGTGGATGTTATCGAAACCACGCCGCCTGCGTTGATGGCGGGGCGGGATAGTAAACTTCTCATGCCTTACTTTTCGCCTCATTTGGTATCCTATCCCGACGATTCTAAGGAAGAGGCGGATAAGGAGAAGGTCTTCTGGACGACGGACCGCGAGTCCTTGATCGGTCTCGGTTACAACAAGAACCATATGCGCGGGGCTGTTGCTCCAAAGAGCTTTAGCGAGTTGCTCAAGCCGGAGTACAAGGGGAAATTCGCTGTGAGCGGAGATGCCACGGGCGCCAGAATGATAGGGGCCATGGTGCGCGTCAAAGGAGAAGAGTTCGTCAAACAGCTCAAAGGCCTGGAGATGAAAATGCACATGGTCTCGGGTGGGGCACTGCAGGAGCTGCTGGCCGCTGGTGAAATGCCAATGGCCATCTCGATTTTTCGCAATCATGTCCTTGTGACCCAAGAGAAAGGCGGGCCGACGGAATGGGCTCCGCTCGACTTGGTGCCGACGAATGCTGGAGGCGCGGCCCTTCCGGCCCACTCCAATCGCCCCCACGCGTCGCTCCTGTTTATTGATTTTCTGATCAGTCCGGAAGGGCAGAAAATTCTTCAGGAAAAATTCAAGTTCGCGAGTTCAATGAAAGATTATGGCTTCAAGCGGTGGTATCCCGAAAAGGGCCTCACGACAGAGCAGTATGAAAAAGATTTCAACAGGTGGCAGAAGCTCCTTCGGGATATCTCCAGGAGATAGGACGCAGAAGGGGACGGGGACCTTTTGCGCAAAGCGCCCGGAGGGTCGTTCCGACAAAAGGTCCCCGTCCCCATGCCCCCTCCAAAAATCATGAGTCGGGCCCTAGAGATCAGCTCAAAGGTCGCGTTCCAGCCTCCGCGGGGGCTCTCGAGTCCGAACTTTTGGCTCTTCGTTCTGACGGCCGCGGTTCTCATTTATCTGGTCGTCCCTCCCTTCTTTTTCATCCTGTCCGCGAGCTTTCTTGCTGAGTCGGGCCCCCATGCCGGGGCGTTTACGCTGGAGCATTACGTCAGCATTGCCGCGTCCTTGTCTGATTTTAGCGCTTTAATCTGGAACTCGCTGCTGTTTTCTGTCGGCAGCGCGCTGGGCGCGTTGGTGCTTGGCACCCTGCTGGCGTGGCTAGCGGAGCGTACCAATGCCCGGTTTCAAAGCGTCGCCTATATCTCTGCATTCGTCTCGTTCGGTATACCCGGCATCGTCAAGGTCATCGGTTGGATACTTTTGTTAGGGCCGAAAGCTGGATTGATCAATGTCATGGCGGGGGACGTCATAGGCGTGTCTCCCCTCTTCAACGTCTTTTCGATGGCGGGAATGATTCTAGTTGAAGCCTTCGTGTGGACGCCCGTGGTTTTTTTGCTGATGGCGACACCGTTTCGCTCCATGGATCCGTCTCTCGAAGAAGCCGCGCTGGCGGCGGGAAGCAACAACTGGCAGGTCTTCAGGCAGGTTACGCTGCCGCTGGCTCTGCCCAGTGTG
>Ga0137796_10000773_pt1 | contig 19184 bp, 25 predicted proteins | sample OV2TP3_FD_97704 | JGI IMG/M metagenome (GOLD analysis project Ga0137796, IMG submission 97704) | reverse complement strand
GAACTCCGCCAGCGTCTTGGGGAAGTCGGGTCGAGGCACACTCGAACACTACCCATGGGGCTCTTCGGAGTCAACCGGATAAGCAGTACGCGGGTTTCCCGTGGAAACCGCAGACGCCCGGAGATGAGACGCGTCCGGGCGGGTCTCGGCGTGATCGCGGCGCTGCTGGTCGCCGCACCCGCTGCCGCCCCGCAGGACCTCTCGAAGATGGTCGAGGTGCGCCTCTACCTGGACAACGACGTGGCGCGGGTCCTGCTGATGACCTTCCCCGCGGGCTCGGCCTCCGGGTGGCACTCGGGCCCGGAACACGAGCTCGGGATCGTCGTCGAGGGCGAGCTGACCCTCGAGACCGCGGTGGGCCGCGAGGTGCTGGGGCCCGGGACCGTCCACTGGCTCCCGAGCCAGACCCGCCACGACGCGCGGAACGAGACGGACCGCCCGGCGCGGCTCTGGGTCATCCTGTTCAAGCGGACCGCGCCGTGAGGGTGAGGGAGGCTCGAGCGATGCGCGATTCGGCCACGGCCGGACCGGGAGCCCGCACCGCGGGTCTGCTGCTGCTCGTCGCCGGGCTCGCGGCGTTCCAGGTGAGCACGGCGGGCCCGCAGGGGCGGCGGTTCCCGACGCCCGACCGCCCGGTCGCGCCGATCATCTCGCCGACCTACTCGGACGAGGCGACGCGCGACCGGCTCGGCGAGGCCGAGCGCGTGCTGGACCGACTCGGGATCAAGCCCGGGATGCGCGTCGCGGACATCGGCGCCGGGGAGGGCTACTACACCGTGCGCCTCGCGCGCCGGCTCGGCCCGTCGGGGACGATCTATGCGACGGACGTCGTCCCGAAGTACCTCGAGCAGCTCGCGGCCAGGCTCCGGCGCGAGGGGATCACCGGGGTCACGCTCGTCCTCGGCGCGCCCCGCGACCCGAAGCTCCCGCCCGACTCCGTGGACGTCGCGATCCTCTCCCACGTCTACCACGAGATCGAGAACCCCTATGAATTCCTCTACCGGCTGCGCCGGGCCCTCCGGGGGGACGCGCGGATCGGCATCATCGACGTGGACAAGCCCACGCAGGACCACGGGACGCCGCCGGCGCTCCTCCGGTGCGAGCTCGCCGCGGTCGGCTACCGCGAGGTGGAGCTGCGCCCGCTCGCCCCCGCCGACGGGTACCTCGCCATCTTCGTCCCACCGCCCGTCCTGCCGCCGGTGGACTCGATCAAACCGTGCACACAGTGAGACGCCGGAGTGCGCGCCGGGCTCAGGGGTGCTGGCAGGCAATGGTGCGCAGCTCGGCGGCGACGAGGATCGCGGGCGCCGTCGTGCTGCCGGCCCCGCGGCCCGGCGGAGCTCAGCGGCGAGGCGCCGCTGGGCCCGGGTCAGGCGGGATCTGATACAGGTACTCGTGGAGGTAGCGAATCTCCTCGCCCTGCTCCTGGAGCTCGACCCGCATGAGATCCCGAATCGAGATCATCGACAGAAGCCGGCCTTCACTCACCACGGGCAGGTGGCGGATGTGGGCCCGGTCCATCTTGTGCATCGCCGACTGGTAGTCCTCGTCTGCCTCGGCCACGACGAGCTCATGGGTCATGACGTCCTCGATCCGTGTCGCCGCGGGATCGAGGCCGGGGGCGACCACCCGTCGCACGACGTCGCGCTCCGAGAAGACCCCGACGAGCCGATCGCCGTGGAGCACGCTCACGATCCCGACGTTCTGGCTGGCCATCACCCGCACGGCGTCCGCTACGGTGGCATCCCGCTGAACCGTGAACAGGAAGCCATGACGCATGATGTCGCGGAGTTTCTTCATCGCCAGGCCTCCTGGCCCTCAGGCTCGCGCCCGCCCACGCAGTCTCAGCCGGTTCTGTTCGAGGACATCGGAGGGTTGTCCGGGGACCCGAACCAGGGGCATCGCCGCCTCCCGAGGGCCGGTCGCTCGACCTGGGACGTAGCGGGACTTTACGTCGAAGCCAGGCTGATGGTCAAGCCACTTCTCGCCGGTCAGGCTCGCGTCTCGGCGACTACGCGGCGCGGCAGCTCGAAGCCCACACGGGGCTCCTCACGACCCCGCCGGTTCCCGCGTACCTCCAGCGGCTCGGGACGGCGATCGCCGCCGCCGCGCAGACTCCCGGGATCCGGTACGAGTTCCGGATGCTGGACACTCGCCTGGTCAACGCCCTGTCGCTCCCCGGAGGGTTCGTCTACGTGACGAGCGGCCTGGTGGTGGCCATCCGGGACGAGGCCGAGCTCGCGGGCGTCCTCGCGCACGAGATCGCGCACGTCGCGGCCCGACACGGGACCCAGCAGCTCTCGCGCCACCAGCTCGTCGCGTTCGTGACCTCGCTCGGAGACGCCTTCTTCGGCGGGCTCGCGTCGCCGCTCCCGAGCGTCGTGACCGGCCTCGAGAGCCTCTCCTACAGCCGCGGCGACGAGGCGCAGGCGGACGATCTGGCCGCCGGGTACCTCCATCGGGCGGGCTACCACCCGAAGGGCCTCGCGACGTTCTTCGACCTCCTCTGGCGGTCGCGCCAGGAGAGCCACCTCGAGAGGTTCCTCTCCTCGCACCCCCTGTCGGCGGACCGGGCGACCCGCGTGCGCTCGCGGATCGCGGGCTGGGTCCTCGACGACCGCTTGATCCGCGATTCCGCGGCGTTTCGCGAGATCCAGGCGCTGCTCCGCGCGAGAGCCGCCCCCGAAGGCACCGCCAAGCCCCGAGCCGGCAGCGGGAACTGAGGGCGCAGCGTCGGCCGTCGAGGCCGTGTTCGGGTGTACACGCACGCGGGATACTGGTGCTGGTGGAGGGATTCGAACCCACACTGAGCCGATTTTAGGTCGGCTGCCTCTGCCGATTGGGCTACACCAGCGAACCGGCGAATCCAGTCGCGAACAGTCGAACGTGGCGTCGCTGTGAGGCGCGCGATCTCGCGGCTGTTGCGTCCCGATCTCCAGATCGCGAAAGCGCCGCGGGGGACCCACCAGCAGCGGGTCCCCCGCGATCAGTTGGAGGCGGCGGGCGGATTCGAACCGCCGAATAACGGTTTTGCAGACCGTCGCCTTGGCCACTTGGCTACGCCGCCGTGTCCTGATCTTTCGAGCACTTACGAGTCGGCCGGCGTCCCGACCCCGGCCATTTTACCACTATGTGCTAAATCATGTGCTACGGCGACCGGGGTCAGCCCCTCGAGCCGCTCCACCGCCCCGCGAAGGTGCGCCGGACTCAGGTGCGCGTACCGGAGCGTCATGCGGAGGTCCGAATGCCCGAGGATCTCCTTCACCTCCTGGAGCGAGGCGCCCCGCATCACCAGGTGGCTCGCCGCCGTGTGGCGGAGGTCATGAAACCGGAAGCCCGCGATGCCCGCGCGCTTCAGCACCGCCTCGAACGCCGTCCGGATCTGCGAGCCCCGGCGGTCGTTGCCGTTCGGGAACAGGCGGCCGTGCCGCTGGGCCGCGTCGGGCTGAAGCTCGATCAGCGCCTCGTAGACGGCCCGGTTGACCGGCACGCCCCGCGGCTTCCCGTTCTTCGTGTGGTAGAGCGTGACCCGGGCACTGGAGAGGTCCACCCGCTCCCACTCCAGGCCGAGGATCTCGCCCTTGCGCATCCCGGTGTGGAGGGCGATGGTCATGATGGCGGCGAGGTAGGGGTTGCGCGACTCACGGCACGCCGCCAGGAGCCGCGCGATCTCGGCCTCGTCCAGGTAGCGGAGCCGGCCATCGGGCGGCTTGGGCATCACGATCTCCGGCACGTGCTCGATGTACCCCCAGCGCCGCGCGAGCCGGAGCATGTGCCGGAGGACGCCCAGCTCGTTGCGGACGGTGAAGGCGCTCACCTTCCGGGTCGTCTGCCCCGCCGTGGCGCCCATCCGGTCCTTCTCGTACTGCGCGATCGCGGGGGCTGAGAGCTTCCGCGCCAGCAGGCCCGGCCCGAACGCCGGGAGCAGCCGGGCGCGGACGATCCGCTCGTCGTCCTTGAGGCTCCGCTTCCCGTCCTTGTACCTGAGGTACTCCTCGGCCAGCTCGCCGAGCGTCCGGTCAGGCCGGTCGATGGCGCCGGCCGCGATCGCCTTCTGACGCTTCGCCAGCTCCTCGAGCGCGTCGGCCTCCGTGAGCCACGCGCTCGACACCTTCCGCTCCTGCTTCAGCCGGCCCGTCTTCGGATTGCTGACGCCGGGGAGCTGAAGCGTGTAGCCGTAGGCCGCGTGCCGGACGCGCCGGCCCGCCGGTCCCGTGCTGGTCCAGGTGCGCTTGATGATCTTCGCCATGCTCAGTCCCTCCTTGTCCCCCGCGTTCGTGACCGCTCCCCGATCAACCGGCTCACGGGGACACCGAGCGCCCGCGCGAGCGTCGCGCGGTCAACAGGTCGGGATAGCGCCCGCTCGAGCGTCGCGCGGTCAACAGGTCGGGATAGAGCTCCCCGCAGCGCCCACCCGCGCCGCGCGCGGATCGCCTTCAGCCGCGTCGCCACGGTCTGCACGGGTCTCAAGCCCCCTTCTGGCGCGGCCTCGCGGGTCTTCAGGACGTCCTGCGCCGCCTTCTTCGTGGCGGTGCGGGGGAGCCCGGTGCTCTCGCGCCGGCGCTGGCCGTTGTTCACGAAGTACTGGCACCACCAAGTCTTGCCGTGTCGGTAGACGTAGCCCATCCTCGTCCTCCTTTCTTCTCAGGCCCGCCTCAATCGCCGCGCCCGGATCACGGGCGGCGCGCCGGCGCGGAGCCACCCGCCCACCGAGGCGGCGTCGGTCCACCAGAGGCGCACCGGGCGCGTCCGCCGCCGCGCCGCGTGGCTGTCGAGCGGGATCCCCACGAGCTCGATCGCCTGGAGGTAGCGCCGCACGCTTCGGTGATGGAGCCCGAGGAGCGCCGCGAGCTCCGCCAGCGTGTGGGGCCGGTGGCAGAGGGCGCGGACGATCACCAGCGCGTGGACCAGCTCCGAGAGGCGGAACGTGTTGAACCGCCGGCCGCGGGTGTCGGCCGTCAGCGGGCGGGCCGGGCGGCGCCTCGTCATCCCCACGCTCGGTCACTCCAGCCGATAGCCCGCGCGGGTCGCCGCATCGGCGTACCGCGAGCCCCGCGGCACGTGGAGCGACCAGAGCTCACCCGCGCCGTAGGCGACGCCCTCCACGACCACGACGGGGAGCCCGTAGGACGACTCCGCGCGCTCGGTGGTGAGCGTGGCCCGCACCCAGGGACTCCCCGGGCGCATGCGGGCCTTGCAGCTCGCGCGGATCAGGGGTGGAGCGGATTTCCGTGCTAGACTCGCCTTGCTCATCGTCTCCTCCCTTCGCGGGTTCGGGGTGGTGGGCCATCGCCCCGGCGCGTTCCCAGCGCGCGCGGGGCGCTTCTGCGCTTACGGGGGCGTGGCCTGGCGGCCGAGCTGCTGGGCGACCCCCTCCACCGCCCCGGCCAGCCGGTCGAGCTGCTCCACGACGCGCGCCCCCACGACGCCCAGGACGACGGCCTCGGGCCGCTCGCCGAGCCGGGCGCGGACCGCCTCCGTCACGAGCGCCGCCACGTCCACCGTCAGCGTCGAGCCCGTCGCGGGGTCGTCGAACAGCAGGAGCGGCGGGCGATCGCGCCGGGCTTGGAGCCCGCGGAAGCGCGCGCCGGCGGCCTCGACCGCCTCGCGCCACGCCTCCGGGCCGAAGGTCGGCTCGGTCACCGGAGCAACTCCGCCACCGGCACGCCGAGGGCGCGGGCGAGCTTCCGCAGGGTGGTCAGCGTCGGCTCGTGCCGGCCGATCTCGAGGCGCGCGAGATAGCCGACGGAGAGCCGCGCCTTGTGGGCCAGCTCTTGCTGGGTCATCTCTCGCCGTTCCCTGAGTGCCTTGATCTTCATCGCGAGCCGTCGCTTCTCGACCTGAGTCAAGATTACCTCCGGGGTCATTACCTTGTCAAGAGCCGCTCCGCCGCCTCGAGGCTCGCCCGGGCCGCCGCCAGGAGCCGCCGCAGCTCCCGGTCCCGGGCGGCCAGGGCCTCCGCTTGCTTCGCCGCCCGCCGGGTCCGGCTCAGCGTGGCGCGGCACCGCCCCGAGCACGCCGTCCGGCCCCCCGGGAGCGGGCCGCCGCACCCCGGGCACCGTCCCGGGCAGTCTACCCCGGAGGCCGCGTAGCCCGCACGTGCGGCCTGAGGGCGCGGTTCGGGCCCGGAGCTAGGGGTGGACATGCGCTATCCCGAGAGGAGGCGCCAGGGATGCCTGGCGGTCACGACGGCCGCTCCACGAAGCCGCACGCAGGACAGCGACTCATCCGAACAGCGCCAGCGTCCGGCCGTCGCGCGAGCGGCGAGGCCACGGCCTGTATCGCCGAAGGTAGCAGGCGTTGCAAAGGCCCCGTCCGTGCGCTCGGCGCGCCGTGTAGCCCGGCCAGCCAAGCGATCTCGGCGGTCGGGATCACGACGCGGTTTCCCGAAAGCCGCACGCCGGACAGCGGGGCTGAAGATCCCTCGTCAGGAACCACGCGCCGCAGCGGAGGCAGGCCCAGCGCGTCGGCGGCGCCCAGGCCCACGGCGACGTCACGCGCGCCACAGCTCCAGCTCCTTGCAATCCGCGCAGAGCCGTTGGTCCCGCGCCGCGCTCCAGAACACGCCGCCACAGCGCAAGCAGGCCAGTTGCCGCCGCCCCTCGGGCCACGCATTCTCGGCTCGGCCCAGGCGCCGCGGCGGGCTCACTCGGCCGACTCCATCAGCACCCGCTCGGCCAGGCGTTCGCCTTCGACCGTGTCGAGCAGCGCCCACAACGTCGGGAACGTCTCGGCCCCCAGGCGGGCGGCGGCCTCGTCCCAGATGACCCAGAAGTACGTGACCCGGCCGTCGAGCGCGCGGGCGTAGCGCGCCGCGGGCGCCTCCGGGTCGGGCGAGCCGGGTTGCGCCCCGATCCAGGCCCGGAGGTCCGCCATCTCGGGGGCCCGGGCGAGGGCGATGAGGAGCACGCCGTAGCGCGCGACGCCGATGAGGTCGCGGTCCGGCACGCCCTCGTCCCGGAGGAGCGCGAGGAGCCCGCGGACGGCGAAGGAGAGCTCGTCCACGTCAGTCGTCCTGGACCTCGCGCGCGGTCCGCCGCGCCCGCCGCCGGGACCGGGCCCGGGCCAGCCTCGCCTTGTGGCGCCGACGGACGCCCTTGGACATCGCGGCCGCGTGGCGTTTCAGCTCCCCACGGATGCCGGCATGGCCGCAGCGCTTCCTGAACTCGCGGAGCGCCTGGTCGAGCGAGTCGCCCCGCTCCAGAACGACCACGGGGCGATCGCGGACGCCGGGGGCCGGCGCGGGGCGGGGCGCGTCGCTCATCGCCCGTGGGTGAGCCCCGGCAGTTTCGGCAGGTCGTCCAGCGCGACCGTCCACGCGGTCGCCAACTCGCGGACCGCGTGCCGCTCCCGGCGCAGCTCGGCGAGCGTCGCCGCGAGCCGGTCCACCTCGGCCTGCTGGCGCGCGACGACGAGATCCCGAAACGCCGTGAGCGTGACCGCCGCGAACGCCTGGACGCCGGCCCGGAGGATCGGGACGAGCCGCTCCGCCCGGTCGATCGCGATCCTGAGCTCGCCCCGGGACCAGTCCTCGGCCCGCCCCGCCGAGACCGCCTGCTCGCGCGCCTCGAGCTCCCGCAGCGTCGTCGGCGCGACCGGGGCCGGAGGCGGGGACGCCGCCGGGACCGCCCGCGCCGCGGCGAGCGCGGCCTCGAGCTCCAGGCGCACGGCCGCCGCGCGGTCGAGCTTCGAGCCGAGCAGCGCCTCGGCGCTGGGGAAGCCGTGGACCAGATCGCCGAGGGCCTCTTCGGCACTCATCTCCGTCTCCCGGGCGAGCCAGCTCCGGGCCTGACGCTCGGCGGCCTGGAGCCGGGCCGCCACCTCCTCGATCTGGTCGGCCGTCGCGGGCGCGGGCGTCTCGATCGTCGTGTCGCTCATGATGCCTCCTTGGTCTTCAGCCCCCGGGACGCCGCGGGGCGTCCTTCCAGTAGCGCCCGAGCCCCGGGCGGGAGCCTCCGATCGTTCCGCAGCTCGTCGAGCGTCTTGCTCGCGCTCTGCCCCGCGCTCCCCGCGCCGCGCGCGGCCTCCCGCGCCGCGGCGGTCTCGACTTCGTCGAGCAGGGCCAGCTCGCGGCGCGCCCAGGGGGCCTCGAGTGCGGCGGCCACGCGGAGCAACGGGTCGGTCCGGTCGTACGAGGCCGTCCCCGCCGGCGCGGGCGCGGGGCGCCCGGTGATCGCCTCGTACAGGCGCATGCGCGCGTGAACCGTCGCGCTCGACCGGTCCATCGGCTCGACGCCGAACGCGCGGAGCGCCCGATCGTACACGGCCAGCGGGATCGGCCGCTCGGCCTCAGCCCGGGCCTCGCGCAGGACCTCCTCGGGGTCGCGCCACTTCCGCGGGTTGCGCCGCTCGGCGGCGACGAGTTGCTTCAGCGTCGGAATCCCCGTCAGCGCGGCGTAGGCGCGGGTGTAGGGGTCGTCCTCGTCGTCGTGGGGGCTCGGTCGGTCAGTCATGGACCCTCCTCTCCTCTGCTGCGTGGTGAAGTGGGCGATCGCCGCGCGGGGACGTAGCTCCGGCAGGCCCGCGCGGCGTTCTCGTCGTGACCGTCGCCCGGCGGCCACGGCATGCCCCGCCGGAGGTCGGGATCGGTTCGGCTGGAACGAGTGGGCGATCCGGGCGCCGGGTGGAACGATCCTGGCGGCCGGCGCCCGGTCCCCCAGGCCGTCGCCCGCGGCCCGTCGAGCCCGCCAGGACACGGAGTCGTCATCATCGGACCCACTGTCCGAACTGGTTCAAGTAGGGACCGTCATCTTCGTCGTCGTAGACCCGGTTCGGGTCGCGGAACGCCAGGCCGAGCCCCGCCGGCAGGCGGTCGAGCGCGGGCAGCCGCGCGAGCAGCGGGCGGAGTCCCGCGAGCTCCTCGGGGCTCGGCTCGAGCGCCGGCGCCGGCGCGGCCGCGCCCAGGGCGTGCGCCAGAACCAGCGCGCCCGCCGCCGCGTTCGCCACGTCGTCGTGGGTGCCCGGCGCTTTGGTCACCGAGTCCCGTCCGCCCCGGCCCGTCCGCCGCTCGAGCGTCACGAGCTGGGTGAGCAGCCGCGCGTCGTCGAGGAGCTCCACCCGGCCGCTGTGCACCAGCGGCAGCAGCTCGCGGTAGAGGTCCTCCTTCGGCGTCCGGCACGGCTCGTACCCGACCCCGTGCGCGGCGAAGCGCTCGGCGGGCCACGCCCCGCCGTACCGGTCGCCCCACGTGGCCGCGATCCCGTAGAGCCCGAGGAGCTCCACGCACTCCCCCACCGTCGCGTCGGGCGAGAACGGCGGCCGACGCTCGTAGAGGCAATCGAGCACCGCGACCACCCGGCCGTCGCGGGCCTCGGCGTGCGCGATCGCCAGGGTCATGCTGTCCCCGCTCCCGCCCGACGGGTCGCAGAAGGCGACGTAGACGACCGTCCCCTCCCCCGGCAGGACGCGGCGGCCCTCGACGACGCACGCCTCGACGGCCTCGCGCGTGAGGAACGTCTCGACGTCCGACCGGAACTGCGCGCCCCAGTCGGCCGCGGCGGCGACGGGGTCCTGCTCGTACGCCTCCGCGATGATCCGCGCGTCCACCGTCGGATTCATCGTCGCCGTGTCCGCCTGCCAGACCAGCACGGGGTCGCCGTCCTTCGCGTAGTGTCGGCGGTGCGCCTGCCAGACCTCCCCGCGGCGCGCGTACGGCGAGCTGATCACCGCGAGCACGGCGCCAGGCACCGTCGCCATGGCGGGCCGGAGCGCCGCGAGGATCTCGGTGTCGGGCGTCGCGCTCGTCTCGTCGCGGAGGTACGCGGCCTCGTCGAGGATCGCCACGGGCACGCTGTAGCCCCGGGTCGTGCGGAAGGACGCGGTGTGGATCTCCACGACGAGCCCGTTCGAGAAGACGAGCGCCTCGCGCGTCCGCCGCGCCACGAGGGCCGCGAGGGCGGGCACCGCGTCCACGAGCGCGGTGAGGTACCGGAAGACCACGCGCGCTTGCTTCCGGTCCACGGCGATCAGCATGACCGTGAGGACCTCGCCGAGGGCGACGGCGAGCGCGCCCGAGGCGAGCAGGAGGGTCAGGCGCAAGACGTGGTACACCGCGAGGAAGGCCGCCGCGAGGGACTTGCCGCCGCGGCGCCCGACGACGAGCCACGCCTCGCGCGCGAGCTGCGCCACGTACCGGCTCCGACCCGTGCACCGGCGGTAGAGCGCTTCGCCGTCCTCCGGGAGCGGCAGGCCGGCGATGGCCGCGAGGACGACGCGCCAGGCCGCCCACGACGAGCCGCCGAAGGACCGCCCCCAGAGGTCGCGGCGGGTCAGGGCCTCCAAGATCGTCGGCACCTCCGCGGGCAGAGACGGCGCCGCGGGTGCCGGCGTGCGGCGGGCGCGGCTCGGGCGTCTCATGCGTCGGCTCCCCCCGAGGGCGGCGCGGGCCGGGCCACGAGGGCGCGGAGGGCCGCGTGCGGGTCAGCGGCACCGGCGGCCAGCTCCTCGAGGCGGCGCTCGGCGGCCTCCAGCCGCATCAACAGCCGCGCCTCCCGGCGCTCGAGCTGCCGGAGCGCCACCCGCACCTTCTCCCGGCGCCGGACGCCGGCGCCGTTCGCCAGCGCGGCGCGGGTCGCCTCCACCTCGGCCCGGAGCCTGTCGAGGTCGAGGACCAGGAGCCCGGCCGCCCGGAGCCACGGGCGGGCATCGGCGGGCAGCGATCCGCCGAGTCGGCTGAGCTTCGCTCTCACGTAACACCCGTATGCGCAGCCCTCGGGAGTCCGGTGATTCTTGAATGCGCGGGGAATCCCATCCCGGAGCGCTCTCACGGCTCGCTCCGGGCGGTCTCGGCCCCGTCCTTCCGGCGAAGCGCGACGATCATCTCAAGCGCTCCGACAAGTCAGCCAGCGCGCGCACCCTGGCGTCGACCGGCCGTGGACGCGGAGGAGGGGGCCGACGGCCTCCGACAGCCTCGATCAGGAGGACCACGGCCGGTTCTGGACGGGCCGTCACGGGCGCCTCCGGGCGGAGTCGGGCGCGGCCGTCTGGCCGGCTTCCGAGGCCCCGGTAGCGCATCGCTCAGCACATGCCGCCGCCGGGCCGGGGCCGTTGTCTGATTCGATCAGCACTTGCGGGCCAGAGAGCAACGGTGTCCGAGACCGCCGCGGGCGGCCCGGCCCCTGCTCGCGCGACCGGAGCCACGCCAGGAGCCGCGCCCGCGGGAAGCGCAGCGTCCGACCGATCCGGAGCGCCGGCATGCTCGGGTCCTCGGTTGCCCAGCGGAACACCGACTTCTGGGACACCTGGATGAGCGCGGCAAACTGTCGCGCCGTCAGGTACTCGGCGGCGTCCGTCGCCATCGGGGCGGATGTGCCCTCACGCATCGGCCTTGGCGTCCTCGAGTACATCCTTCCTGCCCGTGTTCCTCGAAGGCCAGGGGACCCGCGCATGGACGCGGGCGCGCGGGCCAGGGGTTTCCTGGATGGCCGACGCCACCCGCCGTCGGCTGACGGATGACGCGTCCTGACACGTTTTCCCTCTTTTCACGTATGCGCGCGCGCATAGAGAAAACCTGTAGGAACGTGTCAGATGCGTCAGGAGCCCGGATGCGTCAGCCGGGGCCGGCCGGGTCACGGTCGGTCCCCCCCGTCGGGCGGGATGAGGTCGAGAGCCAGCCAGGCGGCGATCTGGCAGAGGCAACAGCGGAGGCGGTCCGCCACCGGGATCCCACAGGAAAGACACCCACCCGGGCGATCCGGGGCACCGGGCAGGATGAGGATCGGCACCGGCCCAGGGGTGCGGAGCTGAGCCCGGAAGAGGACGGCCCGCCGGAGAATCTCGCGGGCGGCCTCGGGCGCCTCCTGGGCGAGCGCGATGGCCTCGGCAGGGCCGCGGAACCGCGGCGGGTCGAAGACGACGCGGGCGCCCCGGCGGAGGGCCTCGGTCACGAGCGCAGACCCGGGCTCGAACCCGGTCACGGCTGCCACTCCACGTCCGCGCCGACCGGGACCGGGGCGGGCAACTCGGGTTCGTCGGGACGCCGCAGCCGGAGCCCCCGCCGCAGCCGAGCCGTCTCGCTGTGCCCGGGAGCGAAACCCCGCTCCTCGAGCAGCGTGCTGAGGGCTTTCTTGCTGACGGCCTCCTCGCCAGAGCGGGCGCACCACGTGGTGTACGCCTCGTACAGCTCGCCCACGGCGACCTCTGCGTCCGGCGCCGAGACGCAGCACTCGCCGAGAAACGTGCCCACCGCGTCCATCTCGGCCCGGTACCCGGCCGTGGCCGTGCGGACCGCCAGCGGCAGGCCGAGCCCCTCCTGCTGCCAGAGCTGGCAGCCCTCCACGGCCCAGGTCAGGATGCCCGGCAGCTCGCCCTTCAGCCGCTCCACGAGCGCCCGGTCCTGCTCGCGCTCAGGGATCGTGACGTCGAAGGGGATCAGGCGCACCCGGCGCCAAATCGCGTGATCGGTCCCCCGGATGGTCGGCTTGTGGTTGACGGCAAGCCAGACCTTGAACGTCGGGGTGAACTCGAAGAACTCCCGGTGGAGGAACCGCGCCACCACGCGGTCGCCTCCGCTGAGTTGCTTCACGAGCCCTTCGGCGAGCCGCCGGCCGGCGTCGGCCTCGACGGCGGCGACGAGCCGCGCCCTGTGGAGCCGCGCGACGTCGTTGGGGATCGCGTCGCCCCGCTTGACGAGCAGGGTCTCCGTCCGGGTCTGGCAGCCGTAGTCGCCCAGGAGGTCGAGGAGCACGCGCACAAAGCTCGTCTTCCCGTTCGACCCGGTGCCGTAGGGGATGAAGATCACCTGCTCGCGCGTGTCGCCCGTGAGGGAGTGCCCGGCGGCCTTCTGGACGAAGCGGATGAGCGCGGCATCCTCGGCGAACCAGCGTCGGAGGCACGCCGCCCAGGTGGGGCATGTGGCCTCGGGGTCGTAGGCGACCGGGGCCAGTTTCGTGATGAGATCCTCCCGCCGATGAGGCCGCAGCTCGCCCCTGCGGAGGTCCAGCGTCCCGTTGAGGACCGTCAGGAGCCACGAGTCCGCGTCGAGCCGTTCGGGCCGGACGACAACCTCCGTCTCGCTCTGGGCGAGCGCGATCATCCGCCGGAGCTGCGGCTCGGCTTCGCTCCGCATCGCCCACTTTGCGAGCCGCTTGCGCTCCTCGGGGTCGTCGGCCACCTCCGCCTCCGCGTAGATCGAGCGGGCGGTCTCCTTGGCATCCCGCATCACCTCGGCGGTGTCGTCCTTCGCCCAGCGCCGCGTGTCCCAGGCGAACCAGCCCAGCGAGGGGCAGTAGCGGAGATTCGCCCCGTGCCGCTCGACGAGCCGCCGGCTGTTTCCGAGATCCGTCAGGTTTTGGGGATCGGCCGTCATCGCATCGCCCGCATGAGGTCGTCGGCCTCGGCTTCGAGCTGGTCGGCCTCGCGCTGCAGCTCGGAGGCCGCGAAGACCAGATTCCAGACGTCGTCCCCGTCCTCGGGCAAGGTCGCGGCGCGTCGCAAGAGCCCGGTCGCGGCGTCTCGGCTCTCCTTCACCTCGTCAGCCAGGCGGAAGAGCGGCCGGAACCTCGCCAGGCGCGCCTGAACCCGCGCCTCGCGCCGCACGAGCTCCTCCTCCACAGAGAGCCGCCGCGGGCGGGCGAAGGCCCGAGGGCCGGGGTTGATGCCCAGCCTCCGGGCGAGGTCACGGAGCCCGCCGCCCGCCCCGCACGCCCGACAGATCCACACCGCGCGCGCCGGGTTGAAGTCGGCCGAGGGGTGCTTATCAGGATGCGCGGGACACGTGAATCGAATCTCCCCCCCACGCCGACGCCCGTCGCGGCCTAAGACGGCTGCTTCCACGAGTGACGTGGCGCTCACGATTACCGCCCCCGCCGCGCCGCGCGCTCGGCGGCGAGCCGGAAAACCACCGCAGGGTCGAAAAGACGCACCCCTCGCGGGGTCTGTGCGGCGACGCGGAGCCGCTTCGAGTCCGCGAGCGCCCTGACCAGCGACGCGGAGCACCCGAGGGCCCGCGCCGCATCCGTCACCTCGAAGAAGGTGGTGGCGCTCATCCTGCGAGGGGTTGTAGCATCCTCCAGAGTCCGACCGGAAGGGCGGATCTTACCGCAACAAGGTTTCGTCCCCCCAGCTGCGGGGATCGGGGGTGGACGGACGGACGGGGGCGGAGCGGCGCTACGGGGTGCGCGAGTCGCGGTCGAGCGTGTCGCCGTCCTCGAGGAGCTGGAGGAGGAAGGACCGAGGGTCCGCCAGGTCGAACAGCGGCCGGGCTCGGCCGGGCTGATACGCGCGAAGCCACTCGCGCCGGAGGTGGGCCAGCAGGCCGCGTCCGACGTCGCCGTTGCGTTCGACGTATCGGCGCACCGTCTCGGGCTTGAGGCGGAACATGGTCCCCGTGATCGCCTGGGCGAGCTTCACCGGCCGCCCGGTGAGCGGGTCGGCCACGCTGGCGGGCAGGGCGGGGAACCCCGTGACGAACTCCTGCCATGTCCGCACAAGGGCCCGGACCCGACCCAGGGTGCCCGGCGCGTAGGGCCGCCGCGGGGGCTTGGCCCGCTGGAGCAGGTGGCGCAGCTCCCGGTAGAACTCGGGCATGACCTCGAGCGCGTGTCCCGATCCGGGGCGACCGCCCACGTCCTTCGGAATCTTCAGCCGAGACAGCTGCTCGATCAGATCCTCGTCGGGTCGCGCGCTGTGCGTCGCGGGGGTGAGCGCCTGCCCCACAAGCGCGCGCCGGTAGCGCCGCGCCCACGCGGGATGATCCTGGCAGACCGCGCGCCAGAGCGTAGCGTACAGCGCCTCCCACAGCCGCTCGGGCCAGAGAAGACGGTGGAGACGGCGGGCGAGGTCGTCACCATCGCGGCGACTGTCGCGGTGCCGATCGCTCCGACGCCTGACGAGCGCGGCCGTGGCATCGACGGGGCGCCGGCTCGCGCCCCACAACGCGGGGAAGCGAACGGGAAGGTTGTACTCGGAGTCGATGATCGGCGGGCGAAGGCGGGATCGGGGGGAATGCTGAACAGTGCTGCTCCCGCCCGCGCGCCCCCGCTGCCGCTTCATCGTGGGCCTGTCAGAGTGGGACGAGGCCCTCACGCCGGGCGTCGTTCTCATCGATCCACGCACGCGCGAGCCGGAATGCCAGAGTGTCCTCCTCTTCCTGCGTCTCGACCCGCCAGGGATTCCCACACCCTCGCGCCGCGCCGGCGCGCCGCGTCGGCCATGTGCTATTTTGTGTGCTACGCGACCCCGGTTTTTCGTGGTGTCCCGTCCCCGAGCGCGCCTCTTGAGACTCCTGTCCACTTCCAAGTATAGACCGTGAGAGGCGTGGCACGCTAAGTGCTTGAAAACACGAAGGCGACGGGCCGCCTTTGCAGACCGTCGCCTTGGCCACTTGGCTACGCCGCCCCGTGCGACCCCGCGCCCCAAGGGGCGACCGGCCCCGGGGTCACCGGGGCCGGGGGAAAGCTGGAGCGGGAAACGGGATTTGAACCCGCGACCCCAACCTTGGCAAGGTTGTGCTCTACCCCTGAGCTATTCCCGCTCGACGAGCGGATTCTAGCAGAGCCCGCGCGCGGCGGTCAAACGCCCCGGCCGCCCTCGCCCCGTCAGCCCGCCCCCGCCTCCCGGAGAAACCGCGCCGCGTCCTCGGGCGGTGTCGGGTTGATGAAGAACCCCGTGCCCCACTCGAACCCCGCCACGCGCGTGAGCTTCGGCATGAACTCGAGGTGCCAGTGGAAATGGTCGAGCTCCGTCGCCCGCAGCGGCGCCGTGTGGATCGCGTAGTTGTACGGCGGGTCGCGGAGCACGCGGTTGGCGCGCCCCACGAGCTCCCGGAGCAAGCGGGCGAGGGCCTCGAACTCGTCCGGGTCGGTGCTCTCGAAGGTCGCGCGGTGGGCGACGGGCAGGACCCAGGTCTCGAACGGGAAGCGCGGCGCGAACGGGGCGAGGGCGACGAAGCCGTCCTCCTCGAGGACCACGCGCGTGCCGTCGCGGCGCTCCTGCCGGACCACGTCGCACCAGACACAGCGCTCCTTGCGCCGGTAGTAGCGGGCCGCCCCCTCCAGCTCCTCGACGACGAGCTCGGGAAGGATCGGCGTGGCGATGAGCTGTGAGTGGGGGTGCTCGAGCGAGGCGCCCGCCGCCTCGCCCTGGTTCTTGAAGATCAGGATGTACTCGAACCGCGGGTCCTTGCGGAGGTCGAGCAGCCGCTCGCGGTAGGCGAACAGGACGTCCGCCACGGTCCCGACCGGCAGGGTCCCGAGGGTCGCCCCGTGGTCGGGCGTCTCGATGATCACCTCGTGGGCCCCCACCCCATCCATCCGGTCGTAGATCCCCTCGCCGCTCGGCTTCAGATCCCCCTCGATCCGGAGCGCGGGGAACTTGTTCGCCACCACCCGGAGCGTCCACGCCTCGCTTCGGCCGGGCCGGAACGCCAGGATCTCGGGGGGCGTAGCCCCCTCGTTGCCCGGACAGAAGACGCACCCCTGCGGGCCCTTCAGGCGGCTCGGTTCGGGGGCGAAGTCCGAGGGGCGCCGGGCGCGCTCCGTCGCGATGATGACCCACCGGCCGACGACGGGGTCCTTGCGGAGCTCGGGCACGGTCGCGCGTGCCTCCCTACGCCGGGCGCACTGGCATGGCCGCCCCGGTCAGGTCCTCCGGTTCTTCTTCAGGCCGGAGCTCCCGGTGGAGGAGCGCCGTCAGCGCCTCGCGGGGCGACTTCCCTTCGAAGAGCACCGCGGCGACCTCGCCAGTGATGGGCACGGGCACCCCGACCCGCCGGGCGAGCGCGAGGGCCGCCGCGGTCGTCCGCACCCCCTCGGCGACGGCGCGCGTCGCCGCCTGCCAGGCGGCGAGCGACGTCCCCCGGGCCAGGGCGAGCCCGAGCCGGCGGTTTCGCGAGAGCTCGCCGGTGCACGTGAGCACGAGGTCCCCGACCCCCGCGAGCCCCGCGAACGTCCGGGGGCGCGCCCCGAGGGCCACGCCGAGCCGCGTGATCTCGGCGAGGCCGCGTGTCAGGAGCGCCGCGCGCGCGTTCGCCCCGAGCTCGAGGCCATCCGAGATCCCCGCCGCGATCGCCATGACGTTCTTCAGGGCGCCCCCCAGCTCGACCCCGACGACGTCGGTCTGCGTGTAGAGGCGGAAGGTCGGCGTGGCCAGCGCGCGCTGGAGGTCGCGGGCCAACGCCGGGTCGGCGGCGGCCAGGACGGCCGCCGTCGGGCGCCCCTGGGCGACTTCGAGCGCGAAGGTCGGCCCCGACAGGACCGCGATCCGGCTGCGGTGCGGCGCGGGGAGCTCCGCGGCGAGGATCTCCGACATACGCGCGTGGCGCTCGTCCTCGAGCCCCTTCGCCGCCGACAGCACGCGGGCCGTCGGGGCGAGGTGGGGCGCGAGCTCCGTCACCACGCGCCGGAAGCCGTGGGAGGGAACGACCACGATGACCAGGTCCGCGCCGGCCACGGCCTCCGCGAGCGCGCCGACCGGTCTGACGCCCTCGGGGAGGGTCACGCCGGGAAGGTACCAGGGGTTCTCGCCGGTTTTCGTCAGGAGGGCGAGCAGCTCCGACTCGAACACCCAGAGCCGCGCCGCGTGGCCGGCCCGGGCCAGGTGGACGGCGAGCGCCGTCCCCCACGCCCCGGCCCCGATGACGGCCAGCCGCCCCGCCGCGCTCCGCCCCTCAGCGGGGGTCACGTGACGCTGGGCTCACGCTGGCCGAACCGGCGCTCGGTCCCGGCGAGCAGGCGTTCGATGTTCTCCCGGTGCCGCCCGACGACGATCAGGGCCACCGCGGCCGCGGCGGCCGCGAGTGGCAGCGGGTAGCCGAGCAGGAACACGGCCAGCGGCAACCCGATCGCCGCGCAGAGCGAGGCCAGCGACACGAACCGGAACGAGGCGAGGAGCACGATCCAGACCACGGCGGCGGGGAGGATCGCCCACGGCGTCACCCGGAGGAACGCCCCGAGGCCCGTCGCGACGCCCTTGCCCCCGCGGAAGCCCAGGTAGACCGGCCAGCAGTTGCCGACGACCGCCAGGACGGCCCCGAGGGCCGCCCAGAGCGGGGCCGGCCCCGCGAGGCTTCCGACCCACGCGCCGGCGTACCCCTTGGCGATGTCGGCCACCAGCGTGGCGACGGCCGGGCCCCGCCCGAGCGCCCGGAGCACGTTCGTCGCCCCGATGTTCCCGCTCCCCTGCCGCCGGATGTCCACGCCCGCCACACGGGCGACGACGTAGCCGACGGGGATCGCGCCGATGAGGTAGGCGGCGGCGAGCCAGAGCCCCGTCAGTGCCAGCGATCCTCCTCCCGCACCAGGGCCTCGATGTCCGCGCGTCGGTAGAAGCGCACGAAGTACTCCACCCCCGAGACCACGGTGAGGATCAGGGCGCCCCAGAGCATCCCGTGCGACAGGTAGCGGTACTCCGCCTCGAGCGCCGCCGGCACGTTCTTCTCGAGGATGAGGAGCGTCACGGCCACGTACTGGGAGGCCGTCTTGTACTTGGCGAGGTCGGAGGCCGGGATCACGGCGCCCTGGGTCGCCGAGATCATCCGGAGCCCCGTCACGGCGAACTCGCGGCCGATGATCAGCACGGCGATCCACGCCCCGACCCGCCCGACCTGGACGAGCGAGATCAGGGCCGCCGCCACGAGCAGCTTGTCCGCCACGGGATCGAGGAGCTTCCCGAGCGTCGTCACCTGCCGGCGCCGCCGCGCGAGGTAGCCGTCGAGCCAGTCGGTCAGCGCCGCCGCGGCGAACAGACCCGCCGCCAGGAGGGAGTGGGTCGAGTTCGTCGAGATGAGGAACCCGACGACGAGTGGGACCAGCAGGATGCGGCCGAGGGTCAACTGGTTCGGCAGGTTCACCGGAACCATTATGGCGACCGCCGCGGAGCCCTGTCAATCATCCGCCGCGGCCACGAGCCGCCCGTCCCGCGCCACGGGGACGACATCGTAGACGTCGAGGGCCGCGCACAGTCCCAGGTCGCCCCCGCGCCCCATGGCGACGAGCGCCTGCGCCCAGACGGCCTCGGCGAGCATCCGCCCGAGGTCGTCGCGGTACTGCCCCCAGAGGAGCTCCGCCGCCCGCGCCGCGTCCGAGGCCGGCGCCCCCGGCCGGGCCGCCCGCAGGCGCGCCACGAGGAGCCCCGCGCACGTCGCGTCCTCGAGGCAGAAGCGCCCGAGCTCCCCCGCGCACACGAGGAGCCACGGGCCGGGCTGGCGCGCGAGCCAGCGGACCACGGCCGCGGCGTTGACGGAGCCC
>Ga0137796_10000771_pt1 | contig 19211 bp, 16 predicted proteins | sample OV2TP3_FD_97704 | JGI IMG/M metagenome (GOLD analysis project Ga0137796, IMG submission 97704) | reverse complement strand
TTCGGAGCCGGACGGCTGCCCCAGATCGGCGAAGGAATCGGCAAGGCGCTGAAAGGCTTCAAGAAGGAGGTGCACGAGGCTCCACCGGTGGATCAGAATGCGGCCGGTGCGCCACCGATCGAAGAGGCGCAGGTGGTCGCCGCACAACCGGCCCCTGCTCCGGCTTCGGCCCCCTATCAGCCCGGACCGGAGGCGACGCCGGGCACCACAGCCGCGCTCGTGGCAGCGGGCGCCGGCCCGCAACCACCGAGACAGGCCCCGCGACCGGCGACGGCACAGCCTCAACCTGTCCAGGCCCAGACTCAGGGTCAACCTCAGATGCAGACAGCCAGCCCCGCCCCCGTGTCGCCCGCACCGGTCTCAATGGAGCAGCGCATGACGCAACCGCCGCCTCCGCCCCGCGCCACCTACCCGGCGCTCCCGCCGTCCGCCCGTCCCAAACCGGCCGCGCCCCGGCCTTCTGCCGTGGTCAACAAAGAAGCGGTCGCCAGGGTCCAGGCCCAGCAAGCCGCGCTCAAGGCAAAGGCCGCCGGTAAAACGGAGCAGGGGGGCCTCTCGCCTCAAGACATGCAATCTCTTGGAGAGGGCATCGGTGATGCCTTGCGCACGTTTCGCAAGGCTGCCGAAGACGTGCGGGGCTCGATCGACCCCGAAATGCGAACAATCCGTGCGGAAATGGAAGCCGCGCAGAAGGAAGTCGAAGAGTCAATCGAAGCGGCAAAGCAGATGTCTGCTACCCAGGAAGACCCCCCGAAGCCCTGAGCCAGCCTTTCAACCTCGTAGCCGCCATGCCTCTGCGCCTTATTACTCTTACGATTGTCCTGGCCTGTGCGCTCGAAGGGTGTCTGCAGGCTTCCTCTGCTGGCGACCCTGTCGCCGTCACGGAGCAACTCCTCCGCTTGCTGAGCGATCCGAGTCCGGACGTGCGACGGACCGCCGCGCTCTCGCTCGGGAAGATCGGCCGTGCCGAGGCGACCATCGCTCTGGTGGAGGCGCTCGACGACGCCGATCCGCTTGTCCGCCAGCACAGCGCCTGGGCCTTGGGGAGCGTGGGGGAGGATGCCCTCGACCGCGCCGGCATGGCGTTGGTCCGGGCGCTGGAGGACCCCTCTCCGTTGGTCAAGGCGGCTGCCGCGCGCGCGTTGGGAGAGGTCGGCGGGACGCAGGCCATGATCGAATTGGTGACCGAAGCGCTCCACCACCCGGAGGCCGCGACGCGTCAGGCTGCGGTCCAAGCCCTCGCGGGCCTCGAGGCGGCCTCTGCCGGGCCGGCGTTACTGACGGCGCTCGACGATCCCGACGCACGGGTACGGCAGGGCGCGATCGCGGCGCTTGGCGAGCTGGCCGATGCGAGCGCCATTCCGCACATCGGCAGGCGGCTCTTCAAGGATCCCGATCCCGGTGTGAGAGCGGAGGCTGCGTTTCGCCTGGGCAAGCTGGGTGGACCGGCGGAGGGCTCGATGCTCCGGAAGGCCGCCGCGGGTGACGGCAATGCAGAGGTTCGGCGGTGGGCCAACTGGGCCCTCAAACAGCTCACGAGTCCGGTGCGGATGCTTAGTTGATCTGGCGGGACTGACTGAGCGTATCGACCAATTCGAGCACGCGCTCGCGCGCCGGTTCCGGAATCTGGGTGAACTTCACGCCCATGCCCGGAAAGAAGGTATACCGCTCCGGCTTCGTCCGGACCCACACGACTTCACCTTTCGCGCGCAAGCGCTCCGCCGGGTGGTCGGGGAGCGAAAATTCCACTTCGATCTCGGTCCCCGTCGGAAACTGCGTGCTGCTCTCGATGAACAGCCCGCCGCCGCCGATCCCCTCGGTGAGACTTTCGAAATGCTTCCCCTCCGGCGTCCGATACCACACCTTCACGGAGAGAGGGATTCTGGGCTGTTTTCTGGCCTTTTTCATGCGGGCGTCGAAGGTGGATGCCACGATATGATCGATCACGGATTCCCAGGGCAGCGTTCCGAGCTTTTTGCCGTCCGGTCCCAGCACGGTGATGGTTTCCGTCTCTGAGTCCACTTCCATTGACCTGCCTTGGTGAAACCCTATGTTGACCGGCAATTTCATGGCGCAGCCTCCGGTGAAGGTCCCTACTATGCGGTCTTCATGCCATCGCCCGTGATCCGCGCGCTGGGCTCGAAAATCCTCACGGGCGGGGTCTTCCCCAGGATCACATCCTCCGTGATCATGACCTCTTTGATGAGCTTCTGGGACGGGACGTCGTACATGACCTCGAGCATGACCTCTTCCAGGATCGCCCGAAGCCCCCGAGCGCCGGTCTTCTGACTGTAAGCCTTCCGAGCGATCGCCACCAGCGCGCTTTCGGTGAACTTCAGCTTGACCCGCTCGAACGACAGCAGCTTTTCGTATTGCTTGGTCAGCGCGTTTCTCGGCTCGGTGAGGATCCGGATCAACGCCTTCTCATCCAGTTCCTCCAGCGTGGCGATCACCGGCAGCCGTCCGATGAACTCCGGAATCAACCCGTATTTCAAGAGGTCTTCTGGCTGAACCTTATCGAGCACATCTCCCAACCCGGTGTCCTTCTTGTCGCGGAGCTCGGCGCCGAACCCCATGGTCTTCCGGTTCAACCGCTGCTCGATAATGGACTCCAAGCCGACGAAGGCGCCGCCACAGACGAACAGGATGTTGCTGGTATCCACCTGGATGAACTCCTGGTGGGGATGCTTGCGACCACCTTGAGGCGGCACATTGGCGACGGTGCCCTCGATCAGTTTCAGGAGAGCCTGCTGCACGCCTTCGCCAGAAACATCGCGGGTGATGGAGGGACTGTCGCTCTTACGGCTGATTTTGTCGATCTCATCGATGTAGACGATGCCGCGCTCGGCCCGTTCCACATCATAGTCGGCGGCCTGCAGCAACTTCAGGATGATGTTTTCGACATCCTCGCCGACGTAGCCGGCCTCAGTGAGCGTGGTGGCGTCCGCCAGGGTAAACGGAACATCCAGGTACCGGGCCAGCGTCTGGGCCAGCAAGGTCTTGCCGGTCCCGGTGGGCCCGATCATCAGGATGTTGCCTTTCTGAAGCTCGATCTCGTCCACCTCGTTGGCCGAGATCCGCTTGTAATGGTTGTGCACCGCCACCGACAGGATTTTCTTGGCGCGCTCCTGCCCGATGACGTATTGGTCGAGATTGTGCTTGATCTCGGCCGGCTTCCGGAGCTTGGACGAGATCTCCTCTTTGGCCTCTTCCCAATCCTCCGCAATGATGTCGTTGCACAGGTTGACGCATTCGTCGCAGATGTAGACCGTCGGGCCGGCGATCAATTTCCTCACCTCATCCCGGCTCTTTCCGCAGAATGAGCACCGGAGACGCGCGTCCATCTTGTCTTGCTTAGGCATCCCGCCCCCCCTGACTACTTGGAGTCGTTCTTTCCGGATTCCTTGACCAGTGCCGTGATGGATTTGGGGGGCCGCGAGATCACCTCGTCGACGAGGCCGTACTTCTTCGCCTCTTCCGCCGACATGAAGTAATCGCGCTCCGTGTCCAGGGCGATCTTATCCAGCGGCTGTCCGGTATGCTTGGCCAGGATCTCGTTCAACCGCTCCCGAATCTTCAGAATCTCCCGGGCATGGATGTCGATCTCGGTGGCTTGCCCCTGGAACCCTCCCATAGGCTGGTGAATCAGCACACGGGCATTGGGAAGCGCGAACCGCTTTCCCTTCGTCCCGGCCGCCAGCAACAGAGCGCCCATGCTCGCCGCCTGGCCGATGCAGATCGTGGTGATCGACGGTCGGACGTACTGCATAGTGTCATAGATCCCCAAGCCGGCGGTCACGCTGCCGCCCGGCGAGGTGATGTACAGGTTGATGTCCTTTTCAGGATCTTCGGCTTCCAAGAACAAGAGCTGGGCGATCACCAGGTTGGAAAAGATATCGTCGATGGGGGCGCCGAGGAAGATGATCCGGTCTTTGAGGAGACGGGAGTAGATGTCGTACGCGCGCTCCCCCCGGTTGGTCTGCTCGATGACGATGGGCACTAACATGACGCGAGTTCCTTTCTTCGTCGGTGAGACAGCGAGGTGTATCTTACCACAATTTCAGCTCGTTCCAAGCACTTCCGTTGACGCCTTTTATCCCTGGATGACCGCATGGCGATAGACGAAATCCAGCGCCTTGTCCGCCAGGATCCGCGCTCGCAGTTCTTCACGCGAGTCCTCTCCGGCATCAACCAGCCGCCGGACCTCGTCGTGGGACATCTTCAGAGCCGACGCCAATTTGGCGATCTCAGCCTCGACATCTTCCTCATCCACCGTGAGCCCTTCCTTCTCGGCGACCGCTTCGAGGATCAAGCCGATCTTGACCCGCCGCTTGGACTCCGGGAGAAATTCCTCTTTCAGGCGCTTGACCTCTTCCTGCCGCATCACGGGGTCCTGGAAGCCCGCCGCGCCGGGCTTCTGCCGCCGGCGTGATTCCAGCGTCTGCCGAATCATCGCCATCAGCTCCCGCTCGAGCAAGGTCTCCGGGATCTCAAAGTGGTGAGTGTCGGCCAGACGCTTCAGGATCTGATCCTTGTAGGCCTCTTCGATATCTTGTTTCAGCGCTCGCTCCATCTCCGCCCGAACCTTGTCCTTCAGCTCGGTGAGTGAGGTGTAGGGACCGCAGTCCTTGGCAAATTCATCGTCCAGGAGCGGCAACTGTTTCTGCTTGATCCCGCTGACTTTCACACGGAACACGACGGTTTTCCCGGCCAGCCGCGGGTCAGGGTGCGTGGTCGGATAGGGTTGGGGAATCTCCACGAACTCCCCTTCCTTCTTCCCGATGAGGTGCTCGTCCACCTCCACGCCGAGGATGGGAATTTTCGACCCGACCTTGTGAAGCTGCCCTTCCTTCTTGGTCCCTTCGAGCGGCGCGAGATCCAGGAATCCTTCCACTTCCAGAACGGCGTAGAGCCCATCCGCCAGCGCGGTCCCAGCCGGCGCGGCGCCTAACGGGGCATGCTGCTCTCTGAGCTTGTCCAGAACCTGGTCCACCTGCTCGTCGGTCACGGTCCGTTTATCAGGCTTCAACGAGATGGGGTTGGGCGGACGGTAGTCACGCAGCTCGATCTTCGGTTTGATCTCCACGGTAGCGGTAAAGGACAGCGGCGCATTTTTCTTGATCTTCACGCGCTCCAGCGGCGGCACTTCCACCAGCACCGGCACGATCCCGGCCTGCCGGATGGCCCGATCATAGTAATCGGGCACCAATCGGCGGATCACGTCCTCCTCGACCGCTTTGGCATATCGTTTCTCCAGCAAGGCGAGCGGCGCCTTCCCGGGCCGGAAGCCGGGTATCTGGACCTGCCGGTTTAGTTCGGCATACGCCCGCTCGAACTCGCGCCTCACCTCCTCCTCGGGCACCTCGATCTTCAAGGCGCGCTTCACCGGACCGAGTTCGGTAACTTCAAGTTTCATCGCGGTGTCCGTGATCGCTGGCTAGGTATGCCCGGTTTGCGGAGCGGGTTGGTGCGAGAGGGGGGACTTGAACCCCCACGGTTGCCCACGAGATCCTAAGTCTCGCGCGTCTGCCAGTTCCGCCACTCTCGCAATCGCCATGTGCTGGTACGAATCGGCCTCCACAGCCAATTCTCTGCAGCAGGACTGGTCTCTTTTACAGGTGGGGAGATGGGCGTGTCAACCCGGTGACACACCCGGAGCCGGAACGATCCGCAGGATTATCTCATTTATTCCCAGCCGTCGAGGATATCCGGAGATAGTCCTGAATCGCCTGGGCGTTCAGGCGAACGACCTCGGTGACCGCGAGATTGGCGATATCCCCGGCTTTGGGGATGCGCTCGTGCTCCGGAAGGTCGACCACCCGGGAATAGGTCCTGGGCAGGAAATGTTCGTCGCTCCCGGTCCCTCTCCGGATGCCATACACGATGTGCTCCATGACTTCCGACGGCAGGGAGCTCAGCGCCTGCTTGGTGATCCACAGGGCGCCGTTCCGGGACACCCCGGTCAGGCGAGCCGCGATGTTGACGGTGTCACCGAGGGCGGTGAACTCGGGAGCCGGCAGGCTCGGAATATACCCGAACCATTCGCGGCCTTCGTGAAGCCCCATGTTCAGGACAAGGTGGTTCAGCCAGTTCTTTTTCGTTTTCCAGGCAGCATCGATCTCGGCCATGCACTTGCGAATGGCGTCGGCACAGAGCAGCGCATTCAGGGTGTGCACGGTGGCGTTGTCCCGTTTCGCCAGGAAATACCGGACCACACCATCGCCGATGTGCTTACCCGAGCTGCCGCCGTACTGACGGAACGGGTGCTCCAGCCGCGTCCAGATGTCGGTGATCAGCTCGAAATACTCCTCGGGCGGCAGGTCCGCGCAGATCTTGACCGAACTCTGCAGATCGGCCACCAGCACCGCCATGGACTGCAGGGTCGGGAGCTTGTGGATCAGCAGGTCGGTAATCACCTGCTGGCGGCCCGTGAGCAGATCGACGATCGGATTCAGGTTGACGATGCCGGGGATCCAGATGATCAGGATGCCTTCACGGAAGATCGCAGCGACCCGATGGTATCCCTGCACGGAGGCCTGGCGGAAGCGAAGCGTTTCCTCGCGGCAGTCCACAGGCGGGAGCTTCTGCGTCTCCTTCGGCCAGATGCGCTCGAGCCAATTGAGGCTCTCCCCTCTGAGCGTCAGCAGGATGGGATTACGGCTGGGAATGGGCAGATCGCCCTGGATCAGAGGCAGATGGCTGTTCACGAACGCGTCGAAGTCCGTGACCATCTCCCGGACCGGGGTGGTAAACAGCAGCTTGAAGAAGTGCCGGTCTTCGATGTTGGGAATCTTTCGGATCGCACGTCCGAAGATCAGCTCCTCGGCTTTGTCGTTGATCCACTCCACATCCCAGTTGCGGTTGACCATGTAGGCGGGATACCCGATTTCGGTCACGGCGGAGGGGAGTTCGGTCTGGGGAGCGACGCGAGCCGGGACCGGTGTCTCCGGAGCCGCCACCATGGCGCCGGCCCCCGACTCCGAGTCCACAGCCCGCCCTACCACCGTGACTTCTCCCGATTCCCACTGCACGATCCGAGCGCGAAGCTGGTGCACGCCCTTACAGAGGATCAAATATCGCCCGGGCCCGAGCGTGGACACGGACTTCCCCGTGTCCATGCTGATCGCCGGCATGCCGACCCAGCCTTCTCCGGGACGGTTGCTGTTGGACTCAACCGTGACGGCGGCGGAAAAGGTGCCGGTGACGGTCAGCACCGCCACGCTACTGCCGCGGACGTTGAGGATCTGGCCTTCGCCCGACGCGCTGGCGCGATCCTGAAGGATGATCTCGTCAGCCCTCTGCGATGTCTGCATGCTGGCCTCGGAAAACGGACAAGATTTCGGCGCTGAGGGAAACGCTAGAGGAGTTTCCGGAGAATGTCAAATATTACGTAAGTTTTTTGCACGTGGTCGGGGGAGACGGCTAGTCCGCTCGCGCCTCCACGATGGGAATCACCGCGAGCTGTCCATCCTTCATGTCCACCATGGCGGTCTCGCCGTCCTTGAGCTCCCCTCTGATCAGCAGCCGGGCAATAGGGGTCTCGACCTCTTGCTGGATCAACCGCTTCAGCGGCCGCGCCCCGTAGATGGGGTCCAGGCCACGCGCCGCGAGGTCGGCAAGCGCTGCCGCCGTCAGCTCGAGCGAGATTCGCCGCTCCGCCAGGCGTTGGCGCAGCCGGCCGAGCTGGATATCCACGATCTTCGCCACCTGGTCGCCGGTCAATGCATGGAACACCACGATCTCATCCAGACGGTTCAGGAACTCCGGCCGGAAATGCCTCCGCAGTTCCCCCAAGACCATCTTGCGCATCTCCTCGTACGGCAGTCGTCGCTGTTGGGCGTCCAGGATGTCCTGGCTGCCCAGGTTCGACGTCATGATCAAGACGGTGTTCTTGAAGTCCACGGTCCGGCCCTGCCCGTCCGTGAGACGGCCATCGTCGAGCACCTGCAACAGCACGTTGAAGACATCATGGTGCGCTTTCTCGATTTCATCGAAGAGAATGACCGAAAACGGGCGTCGGCGCACCGTTTCGGTCAGCTGGCCGCCTTCTTCGTATCCCACGTACCCCGGTGGCGCTCCGATCAGCCGAGCCACGGTGTGCTTCTCCATGTACTCGGACATATCAATCCGGACCAGGCTCGCCTCGTCATCGAACAACGTGAACGCCAGGGCGCGGGCCAGCTCGGTCTTGCCTACGCCTGTCGGGCCGAGGAACAGGAACGAGCCGATCGGCCGGTTGGGATCCTTGATGCCTGAACGGGCCCGCAACACCGCATCCGCCACCGCCCGAACCGCCTCGTCCTGGCCGACCACGCGGCGATGCAGCAGCTCGGGCAGGCGCAGCAGCTTCTCCATCTCGCCTTCCAGCAGCCGGCTGACCGGAATGCCGGTCCAGCGGCAGACGACGTGGGCGATGTCCTCCTCGTCCACCTCTTCTTTCAGTAAGCGGTGACCTCCCTGTTGCTTGACAAGCTCTTGCTCTTCGGCCGCCACGTCCTTCTCCAACTTGGGCAGCGTACCATAGCGCAGCTCGGCCACGCGGTTGAGATCGTACGCCCGCTCGGCCCGCTCGATCGCTTGCTTGACATCCTCGATCTGCTCGCGGATCTTCTGAAGCTTCCCGACCGAGGCTTTTTCGGCCTCCCAGCGAGCCTTCAGCGAATCGGACTCCCGCCGCTTGTCTTCCAGCTCTTGCTCCAGCTTCTCCAGGCGGGCTCGACTCGCCGGATCGGTCTCTTTTCTCAAGGCCTCGCGCTCGATCTCGAGCTGCAGGACTTTCCGCGAGACCTCGTCCAGCTCCGCCGGCATGCTATCGATCTCCGTCCGCAGTCGAGCCGCCGCCTCATCAACCAGGTCAATGGCCTTGTCCGGCAGGAACCGATCGCTGATGTAGCGACTGGAAAGCCTCGCCGCGGCCACCAGCGCCGCATCCTTGATCTTCACGCCATGATGCAGCTCGTACCGCTCTTTGAGGCCGCGGAGGATCGAGACCGTATCCTCGACGGAAGGCTGGTCGACCATGACCGGTTGGAACCGCCGCTCCAGGGCGGCATCCTTTTCCACGTGTTTTCGATACTCGTCCAGCGTGGTCGCACCGATCAGGTGCAGTTCGCCGCGGGCCAGCATCGGTTTGAGAAGATTGGCCGCATCGACTGCACCCTCGGCCGCCCCGGCTCCCACGACGGTGTGCAACTCGTCAATGAACAAGAGAACCTGGCCCTGAGCCGCCTGGATTTCTTTCAGCACGGCCTTCAGCCGTTCCTCAAACTCGCCACGGAACTTGGCGCCCGCCACCAGGGCGCCCATGTCGAGCACGATCAGCCGTTTCTGCTTGAGGCCTTCCGGGACATCGCCCTTCACGATCCGCTGGGCGAGACCTTCCACGATAGCTGTCTTGCCGACTCCCGGCTCCCCGATCAGGACCGGATTGTTCTTCGTTCGCCTGGACAGGATCTGAATGACGCGGCGAATCTCCTCGTCCCGGCCGATCACCGGATCCAACTTGCCCTGGCCGGCAAGCCTGGTTAGGTCGCGACCGTATTTCTCCAGAGCCTGGTAGGTGCCTTCAGGGTCCTGGCTCGTCACGCGCTGATTGCCCCGCACGGCCTGTAGCGCCGACAACAGCTTCTCACGCGTCACGCCCAACCGGCGGAACACGCCGCCATCATCCACCATCGCCAGGAGCACATGCTCCACGCTCAGGTACTCATCCCGGAGCCCCTGCATCTCGTTCTCGGCGCAGGTCAGGATCTGGGACAATCGGGAGGTGATGTGAAGCTGGCCGGGTGCCGCTCCTGGTCCTTGGACTTGCGGAAGCTTCGCCAACGCCTGCTCCGCCGCCGCCTGCACGGCAGACGGTGAGACGCCCGCCTGCTCCAGCAGCGGCCTCGCCAGTCCACCGTCTTGTTCCAGGAGCGCCAGCAGGACGTGCTCCACGTCGATACCCTGATGGCCGCGACGCATCGCCTGGGAGGACGCAGCCTGCAGCGCCTCTTGCAGTTTGACGGTCATGCGGTTCATGTCCATATCTTAGCTCGTAACGAGTCAGGTAATCACCCGAGGGGGCAAGTCAACGGGATGACACGATGGCCTTGAGCTCCTCGCCGGTGACGGTTTCCTTCTCGAGCACCACCGCGGCGGCCTTGCGAAGAGCCTCTTGCTGCGCCCCCAGGATCGATCTGACCCGAGCGTACTGCTGATCCATGATACGGCGTACCTCGCAGTCGATCTCCCGCGAGGTCTCTTCGCTGTAGTCGCTAGGCGTGTGCGGCTGAGCGGGCTGGAGAAACAACGGCTGGCGGTCTCGGTCGAAGCTGATTTGCCCCAGCTTCTCGCTCATCCCGTAGGTTTTGACCATGCTCTTGGCTATATCCGTCGCCTTCAGCAGGTCATCCTGCGCACCGGTGGACACTTCGCGATAGACGATTTCCTCGGCGACCCGACCGCCCAGCAGCACGGCAATCTTGTTTTCCAGCTCCGACTTGGTCATGAGGAAGCGATCTTCCGTCGGCAGCTGGAGGGTATATCCGAGTGCGGCGATGCCCCGCGGGATCACCGAAATCTTATGAACGGCGTCACAGCCCGGAATCGACAGAGCCACCAGGGCGTGGCCCACCTCATGGTGAGCCACGCGCTCCTTTTCCATCCGGTTCAGGACACGATTTTTCTTTTCCAGACCCGCGATGACGCGCTCGACCGCCTCCTGCAGCTCGGCCAGACCAACGATATCCTTCCCACGTCGCACCGCCAGTAGGGCAGCCTCATTGATAATGTTCGCCAGGTCGGCACCGACGAAGCCGACTGTCATGGCGGCGATCACGTCCAGGTCGGCCTCGGATGCGAGCGGCACCCCGCGGGCGTGCACTTTGAGAATGGCCAGGCGCCCCGCTTTGTCCGGCCGATCCACCAGGACATGACGGTCGAACCGCCCGGCTCGCAGCAGGGCCGGGTCCAAAATCTCGGGCCGATTCGTCGCGGACATCAGGATGACGCCCACCCGGGGATCGAACCCATCCATCTCCACCAGCAATTGATTGAGGGTCTGCTCCCGCTCCTCGTGCGCCATCGGGCCCATGCCGCGGGCCTTGCCCAAGGCATCCAGCTCGTCGATGAAAATAATGCAGGGCGCCTTGTCTTTGGCCTGGAGAAACAGGTCTCGGACCCGGGCGGCCCCCACCCCAACGAACAGCTCGACAAACTCCGAGCCGCTGATCGAGAAGAATGGGACGCCTGCCTCTCCCGCCACCGCCTTGGCCAGGAGCGTTTTCCCGGTGCCCGGCGGCCCGACCAGCAGGATCCCCTTGGGAATCTTGCCGCCCAGACGGGTGAATTTCTCCGGCGTCTTCAAGAACTCGATGACCTCCCGCAGTTCGTCTTTGGCTTCGTCGACACCGGCCACATCATCGAACGTCACCTTGACGTCTTTTTCCATGTAGACCTTGGCCTTGCTCTGGCCGACGGTCATGAACCCGCCTTGCTGGCCCATCCGCCTGAGCAAGAACAGCCAGACCGCGAAGAACAGCGCGATGGGGACCACCCACGAGAGAAGGTCTCTCAGAAAGGTGCTCTCGATGACCCCGGTCACCTTGACGTTGTGCGCCGCAAGGAGCCGAAGCAAATCCGGATCCTCGACGCGTACCGTATGGAAGGTAGAAGTATCCTTTTTCTCTCCCTCCGGTTTCATCCGCCCGTCGATCATCGTGGAAGAGATTGCCACTTCCTCGACCTTCCCCGCCGTGACCGCTGCAGTGAATTCGCTGTAAGGCAGTTCGGCGGGATGAAAGAACGGCGTCACGAAAATTTGAAACAGCATCAGCGCCCAGAGCGCGACGAAGACGTACCAGATGGAAAACTGTTTTTGTTTCGGGTCCATCGTTATTGAATCAATTCCTTGTGCGCGGTTTCAGGCGCTCCGGGAGCACCGGGTAGCTGGCCTGGTCCAGCCCGAAGTTGGCTCCGGCCCCGTCCGCCGCTACTACTCGGAGCGTGATGCCGTTCGGGGCCTCTTTCGGCGTGGGAACGAAAAATGGGGCTTCGAAGCTGGCCTGCAGACCGATATGGAACAGCTGCAGGCGCTCAATGACCTGATCACCGATCAACAGCTCGCCGTAGATATGCACCCGTCTGGAATCCCAATCCCCATGCGGCCGTACCGGTTCGCCGGACAGCGTCTGGATGGAAGCTCTCAGCTTGACGTCATCCTTCGCAATCAACGGCTGGCCGGGCGGCGGGTTCTCGATCTTCACAATGTATCCGTTCAGATCCAGGATGATCCCGTCTTGGGTCAGGTCATGGCCCGGCACGAGGAGGATTGTCTTACTGGCCTGTTGCATCGCCGCCGGATAGGCCAGTGGTCCCTGCGCGCTGATCTTCACCAGCGTCGGCCGATCAAGATAGAGCGTGGCGCGGAAAAAGCCGGAGGGCTTCGAAGAGTACTGAGGTTCGCCGAGCATACGCGGTGTGCGCATGATCTGATTTTGATCACCCGCTTCGCCGAGCTGCATGCCGGAGGCCAGCACCTGGCCGGTCGCTACCTCGGTAATCGTGATCCTTGCGCCGCCGACTTCATCACCCAGGACCATGGCGCCATGGGCAACCACGCGGATAAGGACCTCCGTCGCGACCGGCTGGATGCCGGGAATTGGAATGATTTGGTCGGCCTGCGTGTCAATTCTCAGAACCGTCAGGACGAACAACAGGAGAAACAACGTCTTCCAGACCATGCGTCCTCGGAACGCTTAGAGCGCTGCCGTATCTTAGCATCGGACTGCCTTATAGCCAATGTAAGGAGCGCCAGAGCCGATGCGTGCGGACTCGAGCGTCAGATAACCACGTAAGACTTTGTAAATAAAGATAAATTAATTTTGGATGCCTCCAGTGGGCCGGTGGTATCATGGAGCAATGGTTCGAAAGACACAACACCGATTCCTCGACCGTTGGGACCTCAGCGAACTGTTAAAGGACCCTATGGTCCTGGATGAGTACACCCAAGACCTGGAGCACCAAGTCGGCCAATTCGAGGCCTTGCGAGGCCAGTTGACTCCTGATCTGCCTACCCAGAGCTTCCTTGAGGCCCTCCGCCTGAGCGAAGAGATTGCGGTTTCCTCAAGCAAGCTCGGAGGCTACGCGTACCTCTGGTTTTCGGAGAACACCAAGGACCAGGCAGCCCGGGCGTTCAAATCGAAAGTGGAGGAACAGCTCACCGGGTTCAATAACCGGATGCTCTTTTTTGAATTGTGGTGGCAGAAGCTGGACGACTCGAATGCCGCCCGGCTTTTGGAGAAATCCGGGAAGTATCGGTACCATCTCGAGACCATCCGCCGGTTCAAACCCTATACCCTTTCCGAACCGGAAGAAAAGACCATCAACATCAAGAACGTCACGGGCCGGAGCGCCATTGATACACTCTATGATGTTCTGACCAACGGGTTCATATTCCGCCTGCGGAGTAACGGGAAAACCCGCAAGCTGACGCGCGAGGAGCTGTCCGGCTACGTCCGCAACCCGAGGGGCCGGATTCGCGAGAGCGCCTACCGCGAACTGTACCGCGTGTTCGAGGCGAATCATGACGTCATCGGGGAGATGTATGCCGCGCTTGTTCAGGACTGGAAGAACGAAAATCTGATGTTGCGGAACTACCGGTCCGCGATGTCCGTCCGTAATCTTGGTAACGATATCCCAGACGATGCGGCAGATGCCCTGTTAGCCGCATGTCGAAAGAATGTTGAGGTCTTTCAGGACTATTTCCGCGTCAAGGCCCGGGTGTGCCGCCTCAAGCGATTGAACCGCTACCATCTCTACGCTCCGCATAAGGCCGGCCGCAAGCGGTATCCCTATGATGTGGCGGTCCGGATGGTCTTGGACTCCTACCGTGACTTCTCCGGTCACCTAGCCGATCTGGCGTTGCGGGTCTTCGAAGACCGCCACCTTGACGCACGGACCTATCCCGGCAAGATGAGCGGGGCCTACTGCTACAGCGTGGCGCCCGGGCTGACGCCCTATGTGCTGCTCAACTACACGGGCGAGGCCCGAGACGTCTCCACGCTCGCCCACGAACTGGGGCACGCCGTCCACGGCATGCTGGCCGCGGACCAGTCTATCTTCACATTCCACGCCTCCCTGCCGCTGGCCGAGACCGCGTCGGTGTTCGGGGAACGGATCTTGTCGGACCGTCTCTTGCAGCAGGAGAAGAACAAAGCCGTCAAGCAGGGTCTGCTGATCTCGCAACTGGACGACATCTATGCAACGGTGGTACGCCAAGCCTATTTCGTCCAATTCGAGCAAGCTGCACACCAGATGGTCGCCAACGGGGCTACGGTGAACGACCTGGCTGAGGCCTATCTGAAAGACCTTCGTCAGCAGTTCGGTCGGGCGGTGGCGGTGCCGGAAGAATTCAAGTGGGAATGGCTGACGATTCCCCATATTTTCGGCAGCCCCTTCTACTGTTACGCGTACAGCTTCGGAAATCTCCTGGTGCTCGCTCTCTACCAAAGATACAAACGGGAAGGTCCGAGCTTTGTCCCCAAATACCTGGAGCTCCTGGCTGCCGGCGGCTCCGAAAGTCCTGAAACTCTTCTGCGGCCCCTCGGCGTGGATATCCGCTCGGAGGCGTTCTGGCAGTCTGGTTTCGACACTGTCCGTGAGATGGTCGCGGAGCTGGAGCGTACCACCTAGACAGGGCTCGTCCCCCCACTTCACGTCAGGCTTCTGTTCGTTCCCCAAAACTTTCTCCGCCTCCTCAACCGACGGCTCTCCCATCGGCCTGAGCCCTCCTTAAGCACTGTTCAAAAATGTTCATTGACAATTTCTCCCGAGGCTAGCTAAGTACCCACCGCTGCATCCTTGGCGTCATCTTCACGCGTCCTGTCAGGCAGGCCGGAAACAAAGCATCCATGCCGACAAGTAGGAGAAAGGAGCTGAGACATGCCGCCTCACCTGCGCGACAAGATGGTGCTCCACGGGGTCATGGTCATCGTGATCGGACTGTTGGCCGGGTTCTTCTGGACCTTCGTGCTGTGGGGAATGATGGATGGCTCGGAACGCCAGTGGCGGATGGCGCATCTGGAGGGCATTCTCAACGGGCTTCTCGTCCTTGCCCTCGCCGCTTTTTCAGAGCGTTTCCGGCTGTCCCCGCGATGGCACGCGCGTCTCGCCTGGCTCTTGATCCTCACGGCCTACGGCAATGTTCTGGCCTCGATCCTTGGGGCGTGGTGGGGAGTGCGGGGCCTGAATCCGTTTTCTCCCTTGACGAACACCGTGGTTTTTCTTCTGTTCGCTGTTGCGCTGGTGACGGTCCTGGTGGCCTTGGTCGTGGCGCTGATTGGAATACGGCGGGCGGCGCTCCAAAGGTGAATTACCGCTGAGCCATCGAGGTCAGCATCTCCGGCTCGATATTGGCCACGCCGGAGAGCTGCTCCAAAGCGGAGATGCCCTTGAGCGTGACGGCAATGTTGCCCGAGAGCGCCTCCAGCCATACCGCATGCGGCGCGTAAGGAAGAAGCCGAACGATCCGATACCCGGTGTGGCGTAATGCCTGATGACGCTCTTCGGCCGTGATGTGATCCTCAAACCGAACAAACAAGCGGCCGGTCGGCACCGCGGGCGGGCCGTTCGGTTGCAAGGAATAGACCGGCGTCATGGTCGGTGAACCGAGCTCCCCCGGAGCCGGCGGCTCGCCTCGACAGACCGCAATCTTCCCGTCATGCAGACGGAACATCACCCTGGCGGTCAGCTCAGGAGGGACTGCCCCATGAAGGGCGAACAACCCCGGCAGGCGCACGTAGCGTGCCGTGGGGCGCGTGGTGCTGGCCAGGAACATTCCAGGAAATTCCGCAAACACATCCGGCTGCGGTGCCACGCTTCATTGTAGAGAAAACCGGTGGCACCGGCCAAGTGCGCTCGTGAGAGGAGGGCCGTATGCTCGTATACCAATATGGGGGTAAAGAGGGGCAGCGATACTCGCTCACGGTGAACAAGGAACTGCTGGTCACCCGAACCTACACCAGACGCCCCCTGCACGCCGCCCCTCTGTCCCCGAAGTCGCGCGCGGTGCTGGACGGGCTCGAGCGAATCGCCCGCTTCAATGAGGCCGGGGTGGAGATCTTCCGCCGATGGCGGACCGTCAACCAACAGTCCTCCCCGCAGAGGATGCGTGCCTTCCTTAAACGGGAGCCCGACGTGCGCTTTGCCGGGCGCGTGCTGGCAGACAGCCGGTCCAAGGCTCCTGTGCTTTACACCGAAAATCTGTTCGTGAAGTTCCACGATGACGCGGCGACGCGCACCTGTCGGCGGATCTTGCGGGGCCACGGCCTGACGATCAAGCGTGAGCTGGACTACGCGCGAAACGCCTACCTTGTGGCCATGCCGGAAGGCAGTGGCTGGAAGGTCTTTGACTTGGCGCTCGTCCTCCTGAGGGACGAGCACGTGGAATTGTGCCATCCAGAACTGGTGCGGATGGTCCGGCGACGCCAGGCCTTCCCGGAGCAGTGGCATCTCAAGAAAACGACCATTAAGGGACAGAGCGTTGACGCGCACGCCCATGTGGAAGCCGCCTGGACCTTGTCCCAGGGAGAAGGGATCACCATCGCGATTATTGATGATGGCGTGGATCTCGGCCACGAAGAATTTGCGGGCACGGGGAAAATCGTTTCCCCTCGCGACGTCACGCGCAACACGAACGACCCACGCCCAGGCAATGGTGACGACCATGGCACCGCCTGCGCCGGCGTGGCGTGCGCCGACGGCGAGCACGGAGCTTCCGGCGTGGCGCCAAAAGCGCGGCTTCTGCCCATCCGCCTCGTTTCAGGGCTTGGCTCTCAAGGTGAAGCGGATGCCATCGTCTGGGCCGCCCAACACGGCGCCGACGTCATCTCGTGTAGCTGGGGGCCGGAGGACGGGAAGTGGTGGGACCCGGAAGACCCGCTGCATCATCAAGTGGTCCCGCTTCCGGATGCTACGCAACTGGCCATCGACTGGGCGATCACGAACGGACGAAGCGGAAAGGGCTGCGTCTTGACCTGGGCGGCCGGCAACGGCAACGAGAGCGTGGACAACGACGGCTACGCCAGCTACGAGAAGGTGATCGCCGTGGCCGCCTGCAACGACCGCGGGAAGAAAAGCAAGTACAGCGATTTCGGCAAGGCAACCTGGTGCGCCTTTCCGAGCAACGACACAGTTCAGACCAAGACCGCCGGCATCTGGACAACGGACCGATCGGGGGCCCCAGGATATAACCCTGGCCAGAGCACCAAGGGGGATGCCGCCGGCCACTATACGAACAATTTTGGAGGCACTTCCAGCGCCTGTCCCGGCGCGGCCGGGGTGGCCGCTCTCGTACTGGCCCGCAATCCGGCGCTTCGGTGGGATGAGGTCAAAGACCTCCTCAAACGTTCCTGTGACAAAATTGACCAGGCCGGCGGCAAGTATGACGCAAGCGGCCACAGTAAACTCTACGGCTACGGTCGGCTCAACGCGAAGACCGCGGTAACGATGGCCGGCATATCCCAGCCGGCGCCGGTCCCGGCCGCCGGGTACACGGCGATCCATACAGCGGTGCAAAATGTCCCGATTCACGACTTGAAAACCGCGACGCTCAAAGTCGCAGTGGGCGATACGAGCCCCACGAAGACCCTCAAGATCGCCGTGGACATTGAGCACACGTATATCGGTGACCTGGTGGTGCGGCTTAAACCACCTGTGGCATCGGGGCTGACGCTGGTGATCCTGCACAATCGCACGGGCGGCAACGCCAAAAACTTGAGGAAGACGTACGACCAGGCGACCATGCCGGCATTGAGCACGTTTGTCAGCAAGCGCCCGCAAGGCACCTGGACATTGGAAGTCGAGGACAAAGAGAAGCAGGATACCGGAATCTTGCGTAAGTTCTCGGTAGAGATGGGTTTCTGACACTGTACAAATTTGTACCTTTCGATGGTGAACGCAAAGTCTACCACCAGCGCGTGCAGGAAAAGTCTTGTACGTAGTGCTATAGCCGAATTGGTATTGACAAAACCGACCCAATCCGATAAGTAAGCGCCCATTCTCTTATAGTCTCTCATTGTTGTCCTGCCTCATGTCGTAACTTCACAGGCGAAGGGATTCGCATCGACCCCGCCTGGAAGCCTCCACCGTTTGTTCTACTGAGAAAGGAGGTCGCCGATGAAGGACTCGGATGCGCTCGTCATTATTGACGATCGCGGCAAGATCCTGTCCGTGAATCCAGGAATGGAAACCTTGTTCGGCTACAACTCGAAGGAATTGCTTGGAAAGGATCTCGAGATTCTCTTGCCAACAGACGCAGCCGGTCGGCATCCCGAACACAGAAAAGAGTACTTCGCCGTGCCCAAACAACGGCGCATGGGAGACGGCCTTAATCCACGGGGGCGCCACAAAAATGGGACTGACTTCCCGGTGGAGATTGACCTCAGTCCTCTCACGACCGTTAACGGCACCCAATACTTAGGAGCCATCCGAAGGAGGTGAGCTCTATGTTCCGATTGATGGCTTTGGGATTGGCGCTGGCCGCGGAGGCCGCCGGAGCCTTGTGCAAGGTTGGTGAACACCAAACACCGACGACAGAAAAGGGGAACAATGAGCAGGACTTAAACACGGAGGGGGAAAAAATGTCAGACGGTACGACTTTCGAAAGTGCGCATGGAAACCTTCTCAAAAAAATTGAAGATAAGCTTTGGGAACAGGCCATAGCCGACTTAGCTAAGGACAATAAACTAGGTGATCCTGACGCTGTCAGGCAAAAGGCGTTTGAAATTTCCGAGAAACTCAGGAAATTGGGTAGGTAATGAGGAGAAGAATCCAATGTTGAGATTGATAGAGACAGGAGCCTTGCTCTGTCTGGGGATTGGCCGTAAGGTGGTCGAAGACATGAAGGACTGGTTCGACTATTTTGTTCAGCAGGGCAAGCTCGAACGGGACCGGTCCCTTCGCAATCTCAAAGGAATGGGCTTCGTCACAAAATCCGATATCGAGGCCTTGTCACGAAAAATTGATGCGCTGAGTGCTGAGCTTCAAAAGAGCAAGGCCAGCCCTCCAGCCGGGGCCGTCCCACCCAAGGGTGGCAAGGAGCATCATCACTGATTCACACTACCAGCAATAGGTGAACGCAAGCAGTGACCATGCCCCAAGCTGAGAAAACCGTCCTGATCATCGGCGGCGGCGTTGCCGGCCTGGCCGCTGCGACCGCGCTGCTCGAAAGC
>Ga0137796_10000770_pt1 | contig 19226 bp, 15 predicted proteins | sample OV2TP3_FD_97704 | JGI IMG/M metagenome (GOLD analysis project Ga0137796, IMG submission 97704) | reverse complement strand
TGCGCGTCTATGTGCAACACGCGTAGTGACGGCCTTGCATCATGCCCCTGACGGTGGTCCAGGTGCTGCCCGCGCTTGATGCCGGTGGCGTGGAACGGGGAACGCTGGAAGTGGCCGCGGAGCTCGTAAGGCGCGGCCATCGCTCCATCGTCGTCTCCGGCGGCGGCGGCCTGGCGGATCAGCTTGTTCGCGAAGGCAGCGAGCATGTCACGCTGCCGGTTGGTAAAAAATCCTTATTGACCCTGCGGCTGGTCCCGGCGCTGCGGCGCCTGCTTCTTGCGCGCGGCGCCTCGGTGTTGCACGCGCGCTCCAGGTTGCCTGCCTGGATCAGTTACCTCGCCTGGCGGGGCATCGAGCCGGAAAACCGGCCCCGGTTCGTGACCACGGTGCACGGTCCCTATACCGTCAACCGTTACAGCGGGATCATGGTCCGCGGCGAACGCGTGATCGCCATTTCCGGTTTCATCCGCGACTACATCCTGAAAAATTATCCCGAAACCGACCCGGCAAAAATCGAGGTCATCCACCGCGGCGTCGATCCCGATCAGTTTCCCTATGGCCACCGCCCGTCGACCCGGTGGCTTGAGGCGTGGCGCGCTGAAAACCCGCGGCTCGACGGGAAATTTATCGTCACCCTGCCCGCCCGCCTCACCCGCTGGAAAGGGCAGGAGGACTTCATCGATATGGTCGGGATGGCGCTGTCCGGTGGATTGCCGGTGCACGGGCTGCTCGTGGGCGGGCACCATCCGCGGCGCACGCGTTTTCTGGGCCAGCTCAAGGCGCGCGCGCAGGCGCTTGGCCTCACCGATCACATCAGCTTTCTCGGCCATCGCAACGACATCCGGGAAATCCTGGCGATATCGGACGTGGTCTGCTCGCTGGCGCGTGAACCCGAGGCCTTTGGCCGGAGCGCGCTCGAAGCCCTGTGTCTCGGCACGCCGGTTATCGCCTATGACCATGGCGGCGCTGCGGAGATATTGGCCGAGATTTTCCCCGCCGGTCGCATTGCTCCCCTTGATACCAGGGGCGCCGTCCTGAGACTGAATGAATTTTACGAATCACCCCCCGTCGTTCCGCAGCGCAATCCGTTTACCCTCAGGCGGATGCTCGACCAAACCATCCGTCTTTACGAAGAACTGTGCCGGCCGGCGCCGGCTGCCGGGTAAAGTCGGTCGCCTGATGGCGCGAATACTCATTATCAAATTCGGCGCGCTCGGCGATGTCATCATGGCCGCGCCCCTGATCCGGCAGATCCGCGAACATCACGCCGGCGACGAAGTCTGGCTGGCGACCGCACCCGCCTATCTCGAGCTGTTCGAACAGTGGGACGATCTGAAGGTGAAGGCGTTTGAACGTCGGGGAATCGGCGCCATGCTCCGGACCCTGTGCTGGATGAGGCGGTGCGGTTTCTCGCGTCTGTATGATCTGCAGTCAAACGACCGCACCGGCCTCCTGTGCGCGTTGTCCGGTGTCGCGGTACGCGCGGGAAATCATCCCCGCTACCCCTATAACATTCATCCACGGGAAAAGTACTCCGGCCAATGCCATATTCACGATCGCATGCGGCAAGTCCTGGCCGCCGCCGGCATCGCCGTCCACAACTCCATACCCTGTCTCCCGTCCAGTACCGTGATCAGGGAAAAAATTACTGCCTGGCTCAGGAGTCACGGCCTCGAGGAAAAACAGTTCGCCATCATCCATGCCGGCGCGAGCGTCAGGCACCCTGAAAAATGCTGGCCGCATTTCGAAGCCCTGGCGCGGGCGATGGCGGGCTGGCCGCTGCCGATTGTCTGGATCGGCACGGGTGCGGATGGTGAAATTAACGCGCGGCTGGCCGGAATCACGGGGATAGACGCCACCGGTGCATTTTCCATCGTCGAACTTGCGGAACTGGGAAGGCACGCGCGTTTCGCCCTGACCAACGATTCCGGCCCGATGCACATCCTCTCCGCTTCCGGCATTCCCGTGTACGCCCTGTTCGGTCCAACGGACTGGCGCCGCAACCACGCCATAGGCCAGCGGGCGCACGTCATCACTCCCGGCAACGGCGCTGATGATGCCTTCCGGCCGGCATCGCTTGACGGGATCAGCGTTGACCAGGTCATCGCCCGGTGGCGTGCCGATAAAATGATTTAGCATCTCTTCTCGCAAAGAAATTTCGAAATCTTCAGGCAGCCGGGTGGCCCTTCGCAAGACACGCCGTGAATACATCCCTGTAGGCTCGGGTGCCGCTGTCCCTGTGGCACACGGTCTTGCGAAGGGCCACCCGGCTGCCTAATGAATGACTAACTCGCGGGGCACGACACCAAGGGTATTTCTTGCGCTGCTGTTTTGTCCGACGATTGCCCACCTGCAGGGCGTTATGGCCCTCTATTTTCCCGGCTTGCTCAACGCCTGGTAGGTCTCGACGAGGATGGGCACGACTATTTCACGTGCATATTTACGCTTAAAGAGTGCAAGACCTGCCGCGGCCTTTTGCAGCCGTCCGCCGGCATCGGCAGCGGCCAGGCACAAGGTCCGGGCGAGGTCATCCACGTCACCCGGGTTGACGAGATAGGCCAGGGATTCATCGAGAATTTCCAGGGGTCCGCGCGTGCGCGTGGCAACTATCGGCTTGCCCATCGCCATCGCCTCCAGCACGGCGATGCCAAAAGGCTCATCGAGAGACGGCAGGACGAAGATATCGCTCTGCCCGAGAAAAACCCGGACGTCGTCTACCCAGCCAATAAACCTGACCCTGCCGCCAAGGTCGAGCTGCCGGCACAATGATTCCAGTTGCCCTTGTTCCGGCCCGTCCCCGCCGATATGCAAGATTGCCAGGGGATGGGCGTCGGCCAGGGTTCTGAACGCCCGAAGCAGGACGTGAAAACCTTTTTTGTGGACCAGCCGGCCATAGGCGGCCATGACAAGAGCGTTTCCTTCGGGTACCGGCGGCGCATCCACCGGGGCCAGGGAAGAAAAATTCGGGATGATCCTTATCCGTGAAGCGTCGATGCCTCTTTCCAGGAGATAGCCGCGCTGATCCTGCGTGGTGGCAATGAACAGATCGACGTGCCGGTAATATTTCAGGTCGGCATAGTTGTGCAGTTTGACCACGAGCGGTGCCCGCAGGCTGGCGCAGATCCTGCCGGCGACATACGCCCCCCTCGCCAGGTGCGCGTGCACGACCTCGGGCCGGAACCCGTCGATCGCGGCCTGGATCTTTCTGCGGGCAAGCGCATCCCACCAGCCGTACGGTGAAAACGTGCAAAGGCGCAGGCCGGGTACATGCTGCAATCTGTTCAGGGCGCGAAACCGCCGGTGGCAAATCGCCTGCACCTCGTGGCCCAGTTCAGCCAGGGCCAGCGACAGATCCACAAAGTAGCGTTCGGCGCCGCCAAATCCTTTTGCCAGCATGAGTTGCGTGATGCGCATCGCCGCCCCGGTTACCGGGGAGAAACCAGGTGCCTGTCCAGGGCATCCACCACGTCCCGGACCGCAACGTTCTCGATGTTCTGATCCGCGCCGACCAGCCACAGGGCCTTCTCGCCCCAGGGCCGGTAACGTTCCGGCTGGCCATGGCCGAAGATCGTGAGGGATGGTGTGCCCACGGCGCTGGCCATGTGGCCGAGCCCGGAGTCATTGCCGACGAATACCGCGATCTGTTGAAGGATCGCCGCCGCCTGCAGCAGGGTGGTCTGGCCGCACAGATCGAGGCAGGGCACCGCCGAGTCCTGCGCAATGGACACCGCGAGGCGGCGATCGTGCGCATTGCCCAGCAGGACAGCGGCGTCAAAGCGGGTGCGGAGCTGTTCAATGAGCGAGAGAAAATTCCGGGCAGGCCAGATCTTGCCAGGCCAGTTGGCGCCCGGCCCAAGCCCGAGCAGCCGGCCGCCATGGTAACCGGCCAGTGTTTTGCGTGCCCAGGCGAAATTCTCCTCGCCGGGCCATATCCGGCAACCGGGGATCGGCCGATCTCCGTGCAGACGATGGATGATGCCCATGTGTTGTTCGACGGCATGCGGGCCGCGCGCCCGGCGCTGCCACTTGGTCAGCCTTTTTTTCGCGCGCAACAGGTAGGCCATGCCGTCGGTGCGCAGATCGACAACGAGGTCGTAGCGCGTCCAGAACAGTTCTTTCCACAGCGCGATCACGCCGCGCAGCTGTCCGCGTTTACGCTTGTGCAGGATCCTGCCCCGATACGGACAATATAAAAACATCTCGCTCGATCGCTCATCCGCGACGATGTCGATGGCCGCTTCCGGGAACCGGTCGTGGAGCGCCTGCAACACCGGCGTGGTCAGGATGGCGTCGCCGATGTTGCTCAAGGTGATAAACAGGATGCGCCCTCCCGGCATGGTTCAGTCCGGCCTGTTTTGCTCCCAAAGAGCGCGCCAGTTGAAAAACGGCGGAAGACTGCCGGCGGTCTGCATGTGTGCGGCGAGCGCGGGGATCGGGGCAAAACCCGGAAGATGATCAAACAACAGATTGGTGGTTTTCGCCTCGGACCCCAGTCGCCGTTTGCTTCTGTCCCCCACGTGGCGGGTGTTTTCAAAGTAGCGCCAGTATTTCCTGACAACGTCTGCGTGCGTGAACAATACATGGGTGGCGTGGCTGATCGTCCGCCAGTGCCGGTGCTCGCCAAGCAACAGGTAAGAGGGATAGATGGCCTTGGTATATAAAAATTCGTGCTCCTGGGGATGGATCACCAGGTGCGTGCCGCAGGTGTGGTAAACCTTCCGGTAAAAGCCGTGCATTTCCGCAATGGCCGACGGTTCGTGCAGGTAGTCGTCCTCGCAAAAATAAAACAACCCCCGGTTTTCCCGGGCAAACTCGAACTGTTCAAGCAGGGAGGCCCCCTGGCCCGGTTCCCGTGTCGTTCTCACCTCCCGGGCGCAGCTCGCCTTCTCGCACGACTCCACGATCTTCGCATGGGCAGCCACGGTGGAATGATCGTCGAAAACCGTCAGCGTGATTTCCAATCCGTGATCGCCGCGCAGGGCGTGATTGATTGAGGCGATCAACGACTTCAGGCAGCGCAGGGCGATTTCTTCCCGATCGGCGCCCGTCGGACCGGGTGGTTGCGCAGCCCTGCCCGGCCTGTCCCTGAGGCAGGTGCGCAGGCACACGTTTAGTCGCTGCAGTCCGGGGTCGCCGGCATCATCCGAACGCTGATCCCTCTCTGCCGCCTCCGCCAGGCGCGCAATCTGGTTGAAGCTGGCCTGGTTGTTCAGCGGCAGGAGGTTATATTCATAATACTTCTTTACGTCATAACCGTACCGACGCAACAGCGATCTTAGCAGGCGCAGGAAGTCGTTCATCGGGCCGCGCCGGTCATTTACCGATACAGAAGCGGGAAAAGATCTCGCCGAGCAGATCGTCGGAAACAAACTCGCCCGTGATCTCCCCGAGCGCCTGCTGTGCAAGGCGCAGATCGTCCGCCAGAAGCTCCACCGCTTTCTGCTCGGCGTACCGGTTCAGGCCGTTCTCCAGGAGCGATCGCGCCCGGCCGAGCGCGTCCAGGTGGCGCTGACGCGCCAGGAACACGTCTTCATGCGCCATGCTCATGCCGAGGCAATTCCTGAGCTGCCGTTCGAGCAGTTCCACCCCCTCTCCTGTTTTCGCGGACAATAATATCTCCGGCGGGCGACCCTGTCCCGTCCTGAGTGCCGGGCTGACCCCGGCGAGGTCCGTCTTGTTGTGCACGACGATTGCCTGCGTACCGGACCCGATCTCCGCAATCAACCGGCGCTCCATCGCGCCAAGAGATTGCCCGTATTCAATCATCACGATCACGATGTCCGCCTGCGCGGCGGCGTTCCTTGCGCGCCGGATGCCTTCAAGCTCCGCCTCGTTTCCCGTGCGCCTGAGGCCGGCGGTATCCAGCAGGTGGACGGGGACGCCGTCAATCAGAAGGTGTTCGCCCACCAGATCGCGGGTCGTACCTGGCGATGCCGTGACAATGGCCGCTTCCCTCCCCGCCAGCCTGTTCAGCAGCGTGGACTTGCCGACGTTGGGGCGGCCGGTGATGACCGCGCTGACGCCTTCCCTCAACACCGCGCCCTGCCTGGCCCTGGCAAGAATGTCATCAAGGACGGCGAGGCAGTCGTTCAGCCTGGATAACACCCCGGGCCCGGTCAGCATCTCCGTGTCTTCGTCGGGAAAATCGAGAGCGCCTTCGACATACACTCTGGCTTCGATCAGTTTTTCGAGCAGTGACCGGATTTTTTTCGAGAATTCGCCTTCCAGCGAGCGTATCGCGCTGCGGGCAGCCTGCACCGACACACTGTCGACCAGATCGGCCACGGCCTCGGCCTGGAGCAGATCGATCTTGCCGTTGTGAAAGGCGCGTTCGGTAAACTCGCCGGGCCGCGCCAGGCGTGCGCCCAGGCGTATCGCCCGATCCACCAGCCGGTTGAGCGTGATCCTGCTGCTGTGGCCGTGTAGTTCGATCACGTCTTCCCCCGTGTAGGACTTCGGCGCGGGAAAATACAGGACGAGGCCCTCGTCTATTGTCCCGCCGTCATCATCCAGAAAGAGGCGGTGGCCCGCCATTCTCGGCGGCGGCAGCCGGTGTGCCAGTGCGGTACCTATCGCCATCGCGGCCGGCCCGGAAATCCTGACCACGCCGATGCCGCCGCGGCCGGCGGGGGTGGCGATGGCCACGATAGTGTCGGGCTGAGCGGCCATTGGCAGAGCATCCGGGCGCCTAGGTCTTGAGGCCCGCGCGCTCCAGGTTACGCATGATCAGCCACTGCTGTGCGATGGACAGGATGTTATTGACCACCCAGTAGAGCACGAGGCCTGAGGGAAAAAAGGCGAAAAACACGGTGAACACAACCGGCAGGGTCATCATCACTTTCTCCTGCACGGGGTCCATGGGTGCGGGGTTGAGTTTCTGCTGCACGAACATCGTGATGCCCATCACCACGGGTAGCACGAAGTACGGATCGGGACCGGAAAGATCGTTTATCCAGCCGATGAATTCCGCCTGACGCAGCTCCACGCTCTCGAGCAGAACCCAGTACAGGGCGATGAACACCGGGATTTGGATCAGGATCGGAAAACATCCGCCGAGCGGGTTGATCTTTTCCTGCTTGTAGATCTCCATCATGGCCTGGTTGAGCCTGGCGCGATCATTCTTGTAGCGATCGCGCAGGGCGAGCAGTCTCGGCTGGATACGGCGCATGTTGGCCATGGATCGGTAGCCGGCCGCGGACAGGTGGTAGAACAGGATTTTCAGCATGAGGGTAACCAGCACAATCGCCCAGCCCCAGTTGCCGGCGATCGCGTGAAACTTCTTGAGACACCAGAACAGCGGTTTGGCGATAAACCACAACGCGCCGTAATCCACCGTGAGGTCAAGGCCGGGGGCGATCGTTTTGAGCTCATCCTGCAGTTTCGGGCCGAGATAGAACCGGTAGTCGAAAACAGCCCGCGCGCCGGGCGCTACCGACTGCGGCGGCGTTGTTGCGCCGATCACGAAACGCTCACTGCCCTGCGCCGATGACCCCTGATCAAGATAGAGGGTGTAATAATGATAATCTTCCGCAGAATTGCCCGGGATGATGGCGCTCAGAAAATAGTGCTCGATCATCGCCGCCCAGCCATCCGTGATTTTTCTGTCCAGTTTTTTTTCGCGTATGTCGTCAAACGCGATCTTCTCGTAACGTTTTTCCACGCTCGAGATGACCGCGCCGGTATAGGTATAAACCGTCCTGGCTAATCCCTGGTAAACGCCGGTGCGCTGAAGCTGGCCGTAAGCCATTCCGCTCCAGGGGCCGTTCCCTTTGTTGCTCAGTTCATGGCGCACGTCGATCAGATAACTGCCCTTTCGGAGCCGGTAGATTTTCCGGACGCTGATCGGCCCGGGCTCCGCCCAGTCCAGTGCAACCTCCAGCGTGTCCTGCCCTGGCAGAAGGCTGTATTCGTCCGCCGTTGAGGTGAATCTTGAGGTATGCGTGGGCGCCTCCATGTCGCCCAACAACCCTCCCTGGACAATATGGGTTTTCTGCGGTGACGTGTCGAGCAGGCTGACCGGTTCATCCGGCTTGTCAAGCGACACCGGGTAATGGAGCAGCTCGGCGTGAACAATGCTGCCTCCCTGCCTGTCAATCTGCAATCTGAAGACATCGGTGTTAACCGTGATTAATTTCTCCCCGTTGCGCCCGGGCTCCGTTTTTGTCGGTACAGGCGTACCCGCCTCATCCGGCGGCAGCCGCGGCACATCCACGGGCTGGGCGTCAGCCGCGGTCTCGGGTTTCCGCTCCTCCGCCACCGGCGGCTGGCCATAGTCACGCTGCCACGCTTCCCACAACAACAGGATCACGAGGCTCAATGCCACAATGAGGATGAAGCGCGTTGTGTCCATGGCGGTCTTCAGACAATCAGGCGACCGGATCGCTGCCGCCCGGGTGTAACGGGTGGCAACGACAGATCCTGCACATGCCCATGATCGATCCCCTGAGCACGCCGTATCTCCTGATCGCCTGCACCGTGTAGGCGGAGCAGGTAGGCGTATAACGGCAGCAGGGCCCGAGCAGCGGGCTGATGAGATAGCCGTAGCCGTGGATTATTGCGATAGCGAGTCTCTGCATGCCGCCAGTCTGCGCCAATGCCCGAGCAGCGAGCGCCGCAGGATCCTGTTGTCTACACGCTCGAGCTGTTTGTGGGTGATTACTACAATATCAAGTCCCTGCAACAAATGCTGGTTGATCCGGAAACTTTCACGCACCAGTCTTTTCAGGTGGTTGCGTTCCACGGCGGACCTGATTCTCCGGCGGGAGATCACCAGCCCGAGCCGCGCACAGCCCAGGCCGTTTGCCCTGGCGCGAACCAGCAGTTGATCGTCGACTGAGCGGTGGGGCGACTGGAAAACCCGCTGGTAGTCTGCAGGTCGGTTAAGTCGGTTATTCCTGGTAAAGCGTCCAGCCTGCCGGGGCACGGGACAGTTAAGCGGTAAGCCTTTTCCGGCCCTTGGCCCTGCGTGATTTTATGACGAGGCGCCCGGCCTTGGTGCGCATGCGTTCGCGGAACCCATGGCGGCGTTTTCTCTTGATCCTGCTTGGCTGGTAGGTACGCTTCATGTCAGATACGGTGAGTGCTGTGCCTTTTTAACAGCTTCTTGCCCGCTCCCGCTAAAAGCCGGTTATCCTACTACCCGTAAATCGGGGGTGTCAATTTATTGATCCGGACCGGTAACCGATCGTCCGCGCATGCGGGTGTGGATATGTGCCCCTTTCAGGTATAAACTCCGAAACTCTCTTCCTGCATTAATTTCTGTCAATAATTTTTGGGGTGGTGGAGTGGGGATGTCTCCATGGCAATATTGCATTGAACGTCTTGAAGGGGAACTCTCGCCACAACAATTCAACACCTGGATCCGGCCGTTACAGGCCATCGAAGACAAATCCTCCGTACGCCTGCTTGCGCCAAACCGTTTTGTCAGGGATTGGGTAAACGAACAATACCTCCCGATCATCAAGGAAACACTGAATGGCGATGCACTCGAAAACGGCGTCACCGTCAGCATCGAGGTGGGAAGCCAGCCGCATGCGCGCCCGGGGAGCGTGCGCAACGAACCCAACAGGCCGCAGCCGGCAAAGCAGGGCGTTCCAGGGCATTCCAGCAACCTGAACCCGGATTTCTCGTTTGAATCCTTCATAGAGGGAAAATCCAACCAGCTGGCGCGCGCGGCTTCGATGCAGGCCGCACTCAATCCGGGCAAATCCTACAACCCGCTGTTCATCTATGGTGGTGTTGGCCTCGGCAAGACGCACCTGATGCAGGCTATCGGTCATTCCGTACTGCAGCACTCCCCTGTCGCGAACATCGCCTATCTTCACTCCGAACGTTTCGTCGCCGATATGGTGAAGGCGCTTCAGCACAACACCATCAATGATTTCAAACGTCACTACCGGAACGTGGACGCCCTGTTGATTGACGACATCCAGTTTTTTGCCGGAAAGGAACAGTCCCAGGAAGAATTTTTTCATACCTTCAACTCTCTCCTCGAAGGCCAGCACCAGATCGTGCTGACCTGCGATCGCTACCCCAAGGAGGTCAGCGGCCTGCAGGAGAGACTGAAGTCCCGTTTCGGCTGGGGGCTCACCGTGGCGATTGAGCCGCCCGAACTGGAAACACGCGTTGCGATTCTCAACATCAAGGCGACACAGCGCAACGTCACCCTGCCGGACGAAGTCGCGTTTTTTATCGCCAAGCGTTTTCGCTCCAACGTGCGCGAGCTGGAAGGCGCCCTGAACAGGGTGATCGCCAATTCCAATCTTACCGGCCTGCCGATTACCCTCGAGTTTGTCCAGCAGGCGCTGAGAGACCTGCTGCTTTTGCAAGACAAGCAGGTGACCATCGAAAACATCCAGAAAACGACGGCGGAGTATTACAAGATACGGGTGTCAGATCTGCTGTCGAAGCGCCGCAACCGTTCCATCGCCAGGCCGAGGCAAATTGCCATGTCGCTGTCCAAGGAGCTCACCAACCACAGCCTTCCGGAAATCGGGGACGCCTTTGGTGGTCGTGACCATACCACCGTATTGCACGCCTGCCGGAAGATATCGGACCTGCGAAAGTCACTGCAGCGCATTGAAGAGGACTACAACAACCTGAGCAAAATACTGACAACATGATGTGGCATTCCTGTGCACAGGGGTCCTCCGCCAACACTTTTTAGTGCCGTCCGAAAATTATCCACAATTCATCAAGGGCAAAACCGGCATAAATACACAAAGGGCGATTGTGATATAACATATTGTATTTAATATATAAAACTAAGTTATCCACAACACAGCTTGCCACTTAGATATAAATTCAGTCACAACTTAATATATGAAATTTACTATTCCGCGTGACGTACTTTTGCCAAGCTTGCAGACGGTCAATGGCGTAATTGAGCGACGCCATACCCTGCCCATTCTATCCAACATCCTCGTAACCATCGATCCCTCCGGTATCTCGATAACCGGCACTGACATGGAAGTAGAATTGATTTCCATGATTTCACAGGACATGAGCGATCACGTTGAATTGACCCTGCCGGCCCGAAAACTGCTGGATATCTGCCGGGCCCTTCCCGAGGGGGCTGAATTGAAGTTTTCATTCGACAAGGACCGGGTCACCCTGACATCAGGCAGGAGCCGGTTTGTGCTCGCCACCCTGCCGGCCAGTGATTTTCCCAACACGGAAATTGCGTCCGCTGTTGCTGTTTTTGATATACCGCAGAGGTTGCTGAAGGCCTTGCTGGCAGACACGATGTTTGCCATGGCGCAGCAGGATGTTCGTTATTACCTGAACGGCCTGCTGCTCGAAGTGGACAAGGGCCTGCTGCGGGCGGTGGCTACGGACGGGCATCGCCTGGCGCTCAAGGAGCTCCCGGTTGCAATCGAGGTCGATGAACCCGTGCCGGTTATTATCCCGAGGAAAGGTGTAACCGAACTGGCGCGATTGCTCGATGAGTCCGATGAAATGGCCAATGCGCAGATCAGCCAGAACCACATACGGATTAACCTGAAAGACCTGCAATTTACCAGCAAGCTGATTGACGGGCGCTTTCCGGACTATGAGCGGGTTATCCCCCGGCCCTCGGAAAAGCCAATCATCGCTGACCGGGAGGCCCTGCGGCAGAGCCTGAACCGGGCTTCCATCCTCTCGAATGAAAAGTACAAGGGGATCAGGCTCGTGCTGGAGAAAGACAATCTCAAGGCGATCGCTCATAACCCCGACCAGGAAGAGGCTGAAGAAGAACTGGGCGTTGAATATGCCGGTGCGCCGCTCGAGATCGGCTTTAACGTGTCCTACCTGCTGGATGCGCTGAATACCCTGAAGACGGACAGGGTCCATATCAGCATCAATGACCCAAGCAGCAGTTGCCTTCTGCTCCCAAGCGAAGAGGCGGGGTGCAAGTATGTCGTCATGCCCATGCGGTTGTAGCGGGCAGGCATGATGGGACAGGCCGGACGGTGATACTTCACTGGCAAGGCCGCTACCACCAGCAAGACAGGGAAAGGTCATGTTTCACGTGGAACAAACCCCAAGAGACCTTTTCGCACCCATCCATTGCCTTTCATACACGGCCTTTACCATACCCGCCTACCCCAAGTTGTTAGCCCATGCAAACGCGGTTGCCCTCCAGGGCGAATACGAGGAGGTCAGGTCGATATCATTCGCAATACTTGAGAACGGTTTTCCTAATCGCGACATCCCATCAAGGCGAACTTGTCCACCTTAAATTACGCCCGCCTGCATTTCTGGCTGTTTCACGTGGAACGCGACGCAAATGCAAAGGTGGTAGAATAACCAGGTTTAACTGGAGCCAGGAGCTATGACGGAGATAGACACGTACGATTCGAGCAAAATCAAGGTCCTCAAGGGCCTTGACGCAGTGCGACGGCGGCCCGGTATGTATATCGGCGACACTGAAGACGGGACCGGCCTGCACCACATGGTGTTTGAAGTGGTGGATAACAGCATCGATGAAACCCTGGCGGGCTATTGCAGGAACATTCGCGTCACCATCCATACGGACCAGTCAATTACGGTTCTGGACGATGGCCGGGGTATTCCGGTGGGCATGCACGAGGAGGAGGGCCGGTCGGCTGCCGAGGTCATCATGACTACCCTCCATTCAGGGGGCAAGTTCGATGACAACGCCTACAAGGTCGCGGGCGGATTGCACGGGGTGGGGGTGTCTGTAGTCAATGCCCTGTCCGAATATCTCTCGCTCACGGTTTGGCGGGAAGGGGGTTGTTACCGCCAGGAGTATCGCCAGGGCAAGCCCGTGGCTGAGCTGCAGAGGGTCACTTCCTCGGACAGGACCGGCACCGAGGTCCATTTTCTACCCAGCGCCGACGTCTTCAAAAACATCGAATTCCACTATGACATCCTGGCCAAACGACTGCGGGAACTGTCGTTTCTGAATTCAGGAGTTCGAATTGAGTTGTTTGACGAACGCATGGCCAAGCAGGACGTTTTCGAATACCAGGGAGGCATCAGCGCCTTTGTCAAGCACCTCAACCGGAACAAGACACCATTGCACAATGAAGTTTTTACGATTGACAAGGAAAAGGAGGGCGCACGCGTTCAGCTCGCAATGCAATGGAATGATTCCTACCAGGAGAATATCTTCTGTTTTACGAACAATATTCCCCAGCGCGATGGCGGAACGCACCTTGCGGGATTCCGTGCAGCCCTCACCCGAACGTTCAATAATTATCTTGAAAAACAAGAACTTACAACAAAAAATAAGGTGTCCATTTGCGGGGAAGATGTGCGCGAAGGCCTGACTGCGGTCCTGTCCATAAAAATCCAGGATCCGAAATTTTCATCCCAGACCAAGGACAAGCTTGTCTCCAGCGAAGTCAAGGCCATCGTGGAGTCAGTGGTCGTTGAAAAGCTCGAGGAATACCTGATGGAAAAGCCAGCCCTGGCGCGCGTGATTTCCGAAAAAATCATTGATGCGGCACGGGCCCGGGAGGCAGCACGGAAAGCGCGTGAACTTACCCGTCGTAAATCGGCGCTGGATGTCGCCGGGCTGCCAGGCAAGCTTGCGGATTGTCAGGAAAAAGACCCGGCGCGGTCCGAGCTCTTCCTGGTCGAGGGCGATTCCGCCGGCGGTTCGGCCAAACAGGGCCGGGACCGGCGCTACCAGGCCATCCTGCCGCTGAAAGGGAAGATCCTGAACGTGGAAAAGGCGCGTTTCGACAAGATGCTGTCATCGGTCGAAGTCGGCACGCTCATCACTGCCCTGGGTTGTGGTATCGGCAGCGATGAGTTTGAAGCGGGCAAGCTCCGCTATCACCGTATCATCATCATGACCGACGCCGACGTCGATGGTTCGCATATCCGCACGCTGTTGCTGACTTTCTTTTACCGGCAGATGCCCGAGTTGATCGAGCGCGGTCATATCTATATCGCCCAACCGCCGCTGTACAAGATCAAGAAAGGCAAGGTCGAGCGCTACCTGAACAACGAGGAACAGAGAGACCTCTATTTGCTGGAACTTGCTCTCGAGAACGCGCGCCTGGTGGTGAGTGACGGCCAACCACCTGTACAAGGAGAAGCATTAAGGGCGGCGGCGGATGATTACCTGGCAGCCTGCCTGGCCCAACAGGGGCTGTCGAAGCGTTACCGCCAGGAACTCATCCAGGCCATGCAATTCCTGCCGCGGCTCAAACCCGCCGATTGCCACCACAGGGAACGGGTGCGGGCCTGGCTCGACGGGCTGATCGCGCGGCTGGCGGAATCACCTGGCAACGGCCTGGAAGGCAGCGCCGAAGTGTTTTCAACGGCCCGCGAAAGCGAATACGGCGGCCGCGTTACCCTGCGGGTGCACGGCATCGAGATCACCAACGTGTTTACGCCCGTGTTTTTCGCCTCCCGGGAATACAGCGATCTCGTACGCCTTTACGAGAAATACCCGCTTGGGCCGGGGGCGCGCATGGAGCGGGGCGACCAATCATGCCCGCTCGCGTCATTGAAACAGGGTTTTGACTGGTTGCTGGCGGAAACGGGCCGCGGCATGCACATCCAGCGCTACAAAGGCCTCGGTGAAATGAACCCGGAGCAGTTGTGGGAAACCACCATGGACGCGAAGAAGAGGTCGCTCTCGCAGGTCAGGATTGAGGACGCCGTGGCTGCCGACGAGATCTTCACCACCCTGATGGGCGATCAGGTTGAACCGCGCCGGGAGTTCATAGAAAAGAACGCCCTCGCCGTCGAAAATCTCGATACCTGAATCGCCCCCTTTCAGTCGCCCCCGGCCGTTCTTGCGCAGGCCCACACCTCGATCCGCCCTACACCGGCGCGTTGCAACACCCGCGCCAGCTCATGCACGGTCGCGCCGGTGGTAACCACATCATCGATAATGGCGACGCGGGCATAATCCAGCGGCCGCGTCACGCTGAAAACGCCGCGGACGTTAGCCCGCCGCCTGCCGGCCGCCAGGCCGGTCTGCGGCAACGCCCGGCCTGTGCGCCGGCAGCAATCAATATCGAGCGGGACATGGAGAAACCGGGAAACCGCGCGGGCTATCTCGAGCGACTGGTTGTAACCCCGGAAGACCAGGCGGGAACGGCCGAGAGGAACGGGCACGAGACACTCCGGGAGCGGTAAACCGCGGGCACTGACCGCTTGCCCCAGGAGACAGCCGAGGCAATGGGCGAGGTCCAGGCGCGAATCGTATTTCATCGCCCGCACCAGGTGGGTTATGGGATAGGCATAGCGGTAGGGCGAGCAGATGCGGGGCGCCGTTGGGGAGGATGCAGCAAGGCAGCCGGGGCAGAGATAATCTCCGGGCATCGGCATCGCACAGTGGGGGCAGGCCGGCTCGTTGACGGGAAGGTCCGCGATGCAAGGTTCGCATAAACCGCTGGTGGAATGGCCGGCAGGCCCATCGCACAGATAACAGGGGCTGTTTCGGGGGTGGAAAATTTTCCGCCACATGTGGGAAGTATGTAATTTACGAAACGTCAAAAAAGAAGGGCTGTTATTTTGTTGCGGTGCGCCAAACGTAAATATTTCTCGCATCCGGCCGCCAAATATTAATTTCATTTTTATCTGTATCAATCTCTCGAATTATCTTTTCGCCCGCTCCAGGCAAAAACCCGTTATCCCTGATTTCTTTGTTAATAACGAATTTCCACCCAATCGGATGCGTCGATAACGTAATGGGGAATACGAGCCCAGATGATTGATTTGGTTGAATCTCCCACCCTTCAGTAGAAGCGCCTTCTTTCCAAACCGTCCATACGAGCGCTCTTTCTTCTTCTTTTAGCGCAAGATCACGTATAAAGCATAAGGGCGCCATAAATCCCGGCCCCGCTGAAAGCCATGTAGCATGGCCTCGCGGTATCACAATGATGTGATGATCCTGAATTATCAGAGGATCTAGAAAGTGTGGCATAAGAAATAAGCATTAAAAAACAGTATATTAGTATATTAATTATAAGTATCTGATTCATCGATAGAATTTTTAGTCATTTATAATAAAATTCCAATTGACACAACAGTTTGTATTTGGAAAAATGTGGCATACAATAGTTAGTGTTTCGCGGGGAGCGTCAGTATTTGACCGGGTTCGAGAATGGTGCATTTGTAGCAGTCTGGGTGGCTTGTTATCATTCTAACCTTCGCCCTGTTACCTACTTTGGCCCGGTAAAAACAAAGAAATCACAAAGGCTTGTTCTCCCCGCTGGAGCCGGGGGGGATCGCTATGCCAGACGTTAGAGCCCAATTACTAAATGTCATTGATGAAGAGTGTTTGTCTGTGGGCAGTGATTTTCTGCTTAGCACAGGCATAGGCTCAAATTTTTATTTCGACTGTAAAAAAGTTACTCTTAATGGCAGGTGGCTAAGTTTGGTAGTTGATCTCATCATAGATGAGATTAGAAAGCTCCCACAAAAGCCAGACGCGATAGGCGGACTTACGATAGGTGCAGACCCGATTATTTCCGGGGTTATTCTTAAAGACCCCTCAATTCGTGGAAGTATTGTTCGGAAAGATAGGAAAGAGCACGGAACAAAAAACAAAATAGAGAATCAGCTTGCTCCAGGAACAAAAGTTGTCGTAGTCGATGATGTTATAACTAGCGGATCTTCCACGAAAACTGCGTGTTTGGAACTACAAGAATCTGGATATGAAATCGTAGGCATAATTGCTTTGATTGATAGGGAAGCTGGGGGTATAGATAATCTAAGTAAAGAGTTTGGCCACGCAGTTGCGTTATTCAAAAAAAGCGAATTTCCAAAGTTGCAAGCCCCATCTTTAAGTGCAAACAGCACAACTCAAAGAGCAGCTGCTTACTGAGATTAGTAATATAGGCTTTTGCCAAGATCTATTTTTAGTAATAAGCAGAAAATGCTCTGAGTGGCTTAAAGAGCATATTTCCAAAAGCCCCGATCCTTATGTACTTATCCATGTATATTTGCTGAGAGAAGTTTCACAGAATATAGAGTCTTATTTGGGATCAATTGAACCGATTAACTCAGCCAAACATGCGAGGATTAAAAGCAAAATTATTAATCAATTAGAGGCCGCGATAGGAACATTGGACAGTGATGATCCTAGCAGGAGAATAGGATCAATTAGCGTTTTAATCATAGCTTTCAATTTATTAAGATAAACAGATTATCTGCCTGGCCATTTATACAGTAGCCGCTTGCCTTCAGCGGCGCGAATTGCTGCTACTGCCCGCTCTCCATCTTCCAGTTCACGGTGATTGTAAAGAAACTCGGCATGGGCCACGTACCTGTGCAGATGTTTCCTGCTGACCGAGTGATAAATACCGTTCAGGCCACGCTTTAACAGGGCGAAAAAGGATTCGGCGGTATTAACGTGAGCATCACCCCTGACGTATTCCTTATCGCCATGTTTAACTGCCTGGTGGTCGGTATAGGTTTTACCCACCCTTTTGTATAACGGCAATTCATCAGTCATCAGGCGGGCTGAGTAGTGTACGTGTTTCAGGACTGTGCTGGAGAGCGTTTTTGCTGAAACATTCGCTATCGTCATAGCGTGAACATCACCCCCACGTTCCACAAGGGCCATGACCGGCTGTTTGGGCGTACCACGCCCACATTTCCTGCCCGGATAGCGCGGCTTCCCGCCGATATAGGTTTCATCAACCTCAACTGTTCCATGAAGGGGGCCGCGAGTCGCCGTTTCTGGGGCCATGGCATAACGTATCCGGTGAAGCATGAATAGGGCGGACTTGTAGGAAACACCAGTCTGACGGTGAATTTCGAGGGCTGAAACGCCCTTTTTTGACGTGGAGGCCCGCCAGAAGGCAAAACACCAATGACGTAAGGGGATGCGGCTATCTTCAAATACGGTGCCGATTCTAACCGTAAACTGGCTTTTGCAACCACGGCAGCGCCAGCGGTAATTTGCCTGACGTTCCCCGGTTTTAGAATCCACCATCTGATATACGTCCATGTCCCCGCAGTTGGGGCAGGCCGGGTATTCACCCCATCGCTGTTTTTCCATGAACTCCACGGCTGTCTTTTCTTCTGCACAGGCCAGTGGAAGCTCCTGAATAACAGGATCGTTCTTAGTGGATCGGTTCTGTACCTTTTGTTTACTCATACTAATATTGTAGTTGAGTAAACCTTTTTCGTCAAGTAAAAAGATATTATAACTTATCCACAAAAATTCCCGGTTAAAGTCACAGGAAAATCCACAAGATATTGTGGATCAATAAGTACTTGACCACATATTTTTGTGGTGCAAAATATCCAGGTTAAATTTTGAACGTTGAGGGGAAACAAGCAAAAAGGTTCGGCGGTGTGACAGAGTGACCATTGTGACGGGTTAGCAACCCTGTCTATCCAGGTTTAATTCCTGGCACCGCCTTTTTAAGCATTGCCCCGGTTGGCGAAATTGGTAAACGCTGGAGACTTGGAATCTCCTGGCTTTCCGCCTTGAGGGTTCGATCCCCTCACCGGGGACCATTTTGGTGTGGGTTGGATTTTGGCTTGTGTGCGTCACGTTGCACCGCACAAGTCAGTCCAACTCCTACCGCCCTTCTTACTGGGACGTTATCTGACAATTACAACATTAGCTTGTTCCCGGCCTAATGGCTAGGGCTAGCTACGTCCCATATACAAGATATTGTACATAGAGGATCATGAATATCAAGTAAATTTACGAAAATCTACGTAAATTTAAGAAATATTTAATTGTTATTGCTTGTGGAGTACACTCAGGCAATGAAAGAAGAAAAGCCCCTATCACTAAAAATAACAAATCAAACGCTTATCTCCTATATCAGAAGGATTCAGCGTACTGGTCTTTATGGGGACAAGGAAACTGAAACGGCAGAAAAGATAATAGAAAATCACATTGACTATTTATTTAAGTCTGGAGAACTCAAAAGACAAGAAGCTGGAGAAAAAGAAACAACAGAAATTGAAAGGTTTGTTGCAAAAAAATCTGAAAACACAGGTAAGTAATGACATTAAAAACACCACCAAAAACAGGCCCAAAAGAAGAACGGGTTAAGGTTAAAGGCGACTGGGGTAAAGCTGTTAAAAAGGCCCTGAAAAAGCCCCGCCCGAAAGACGGCTGGCCCAAGGAATCCGGACCTGTGGATAAGTAGAAATCAGCCTTTAATAAAAGGCTTATGGGGTGCGTGGTTTACTAAAGTACATACTTCCGCCACATGTCAAGCAATCGGTGGCGATCGAAGTTGACTGCCATGTCGTTCCGTGTAAGCTCCCTTTTGCGTTTACCGGGCCGC
>Ga0137796_10000769_pt1 | contig 19230 bp, 31 predicted proteins | sample OV2TP3_FD_97704 | JGI IMG/M metagenome (GOLD analysis project Ga0137796, IMG submission 97704) | reverse complement strand
AGGTCATCCGCGTCAATCCCGGGCCCGTCGTCCTCGACGACCACCAGGACATCGGCATCGTCCTTTTCCAGGATCACGTCTATTCGGCTCTGGGAGAACTTGAGAGCGTTTCGGACAATGTTGGTCACCACCTGCTCCATCCGGATGGGATCGATTTCCATCCAGACATCGGGCTGGGCCGCGCCCGGAAACCGAAGGTCGATCCCGCGGGAGACGGCCTGGGGCCGCAGGGTCTCACAGGTCGTGATGACGACCCTTTTCAAATCGACCCGGGATTTCTGAATCGAGAATCGCCCGGCACTGAGTTTGGTCAGATCAACCAGGTCGTTGGCGAGCCGGAGGAGTCGAGCCACATTTTGAGCGATGATCTGGATGTAGGAATCGTATTTATCGTTGAAAGGGCCGTAGAGTCTGTCTTTGAAAAAATTGATGGATCCGTCGATGATGGAAATGGGCGACATGATCTCGTGAGTGACCATCGAAATAAAGTCGTTTCGCATCTCGTCTAAGCGTTTGAGCTGCGACTCGCTCTCGCGCAGACTGGCCACCGCCTGCTTCAGGAGCAGCTGGGTGCGGATGCGGGCCAGAGCGACGGGGAAATCGACCGGTTTGGTCACATAGTCGTTCGCACCCGACTCGAGCGCCCTTACCACATCCTCGCTCCTGTCCCGGGCCGTCACCATGATGACCGGCAACTCCGACGCGTCACTCTTTTCCCGGATCGACCGAAGCACCTGATATCCGTCCATTCCGGGCATGTGAATGTCCAGGAGAACCAGATCGAATGTCCTGCCCTCGACCTGTTTTAACGCCTCAAATCCGCTTGCAACCGCATCGACCGAAAACCCCTCACGCACAAGCGACATCCGGAACGCATCACGGCTGATGTCGTTGTCATCAACGAGTAGCAAGCGCGGCGGATCCGATGTCACGGGTGACAAACAGAAAGGGACGTTTAGACCAGTTCGATAATCGCGGTTGGAGCGTTGTCGCCAAGCCGATGGCCGACCCGCATGATCCGGGTGTATCCGCCGCTGCGGTCCTTGTATCGGGGACCGATATCACTGAAGAGCTTGCCCAGCACGACCCGGTCTTGGATGGACCGGCGCGCCAGCCGGCGGGATGCCAGGGTGCCCCGCTTCGCGTAGGTCACCAGCCGCTCCGCGAACGGCCGAAGACCCTTGGCCTTCGGCACTGTGGTCGTGATCCGCTCGTGCCGAAAAAGGGCGGTCGCCAGACTCCTGAGAAGCGCCTGCCGGGCGGCCCGGGGCCGGCCGAGTTTTTTGAGCTTGACGCCGTGTTTCATGTTTCCGCCGTTTCAGCGGCCTGTTTGACCAGGAGATGCGATATCCCCTTCATACCAAGCTCCAGATTATGCTGAGACAACTTGTCCTTGATTTCCATCAATGACTTGCGTCCGAAATTCCGGGTCTTGAGCATCTCGCCCTCCGACCGGGCCGCCAGTTCTCCAAGAGACCGGATGTTGGCGTTTTTGAGACAATTGTAGGACCGCACGGAGAGTTCGAGTTCCTCGATGCTGATGGCGAGGATTTTTTGGAGCTGTTTTTCCTCGGGCGTGAGCTCGATTTCCTCGTCGAGGATTTTTTCCTCTTCCTCGAAATTGATGAACGGCGTCATATGGTCCTTGATGATCTTGGCCGCCTGGCCGATCGCGTCGCGCGGAGTGACACTGCCGTCCGTCCAGACATCGAGGATCAGCTTGTCGTAATCGGTGATCTGGCCGACACGGGTGTTTTCAATCTCGAAGTTCACGCGGTCGACCGGAGTGTAGATGCTGTCGACGGCGATCCATCCAGGCTCGAGTTTCCGATCGAGACTTTCAGCCGGGACGTATCCCCGGCCCAGCTGGGTCTGGATCTCGATCTTCAAATATCCCCCGTCGGATACTTCGGCGATGAGCACGTCCTCGTTCAGGATTTCAACCGACTTGTCGTCCGGGATGAAATCCTTCCCGAGGACCTTGCATGGCCCGTTTTTTTCGGCCTTGAGAACCACCACGCCGTCCCGGTCCATCTTGAGCCGGAGGGATTTGATATTGAGCAGGATGTTCAACGTATCGGTCACGACGCCCTTCAAAGTCGCGAACTCATGCGGAGCCGCTCCGCTCTTGGTGGATATTTTGATCGCGAATGCCGCGGCGCCGACGATGGATGAGAGCAGAACCCGGCGAAGACTGTTGCCGAATGTCGTTCCAAATCCTCGCTCAAGAGGCTGAATTTCAAACCTCCCGTACGTCTCTTTATCCTCCCGCACCACGCGGACTCCTCTGGGCATCTCCATATCTCGCAACAAAAATTTCGGACTTGCCATACCTCAATCTCCTCCTTTTAGCGACCGGCCGCCGATGACGATCGGCCGGCCGACGAACCCTTCGGAGCGGACAGCGCCGCCCCGCCAAATTATTTCGAATAATACTCGACGATCTGCTGCTCCTGCACCGGCACCGTGATTTCCGCCCGCTCCGGCATCCGGAGAACCTTGCCGGACAGCTTCTCGGCGCTCAGGTCCAGCCACTCCGGAACGCTCTTTCTCTGCTTGGCCACCTCGACGCTCTGCCGAACCAACTGCAAATCGTGCCCTTCCCGGAGCTGGACTTGATCGCCCGCGCGGACGTTCGCCGACGGGATATTCACTTTGCGGCCGTTGACGGCCACGTGCCCATGGGAAATGATCTGCCGGGCCGCGCGGCGCGATGGAGCAAGACCCAGCCGGAAAACGACATTGTCAAGACGCATTTCCAGCAATCTGAGAAATACCTCGCCGGTTTTGCCCTTGGTTCGAAGAGCGCGGACGAACTGGCGCAAAAAGGATCGTTCCATCATGAGATAAAACCGCCGGAGCTTCTGTTTTTCCCTCAGCTGCATTCCATAGTCCGAGACTTTTTTGAATTCCCCGCCGTGCTGGCCGGGCGCCGGCCGCTTTTGTTCAATCGCGCATTTTGCGGTGAAACACCGATTGCCCTTCAAGTACAGTTTCACGTGCTCGCGTCTGCACAGCACGCACACAGAGGTGATATGCCGGCCCATCAGACCCGCCTCCTCTTGCGCGGCCGGCATCCGTTATGGGGAGCCGGGGTGACGTCGATGATGTTGCCGATCTCGATTCCCGCCGCCTGAATGGTCCGAATGGCGGTTTCACGCCCCTGCCCCGGACCCTTGACTCTGCAATCCACCCGCCGGATGCCGTTCTCAATCGCCACCTTGGCGGCCGCTTCCGCGGCGACCTGAGCCGCATACGGCGTGCCCTTGCGCGTACCCTTGAACCCGTGCTTGCCGGGACTGGCCCAGCAGATGGTGTTTCCCGCGCGGTCCGAGATGGTGATAAGGGTATTATTAAACGTCGACGATATATGAACCACCCCGTCGGCGATGTTTTTAAGCTTTTTCTTGCTGGCCGGCTTTGCCGCAACCGGCTTTTTTTCGTTCGCCATTCACATTCTCCTGTAGAGGCGACAGACCCTGCCGCCCCTGGTATTTGCCCCGATCCTAGGTCTTCTCGCTGGCCTTCTTCTTGCCGGCGACCGTCTTTCGGGGGCCCTTGCGGGTCCGGGCGTTGCAGCGTGTCCGCTGGCCGCGCGCGGGAAGACCGTTTTTGTGCCGGAGTCCGCGGTACGATCCGATGTCAATCAGGCGCTTGATGTCCTGCGTCATCTGGGATTTGCGCTCTCCCTCGACCTTGTAATTTTTTTCAATGATGCTGCGGAGGCGACCGACCTCGTCCTCCGACAAATCCCTCACCTTTGTGAAAAGATTTACCCGGGCCTGATCACAGATCCTCTTGGCGGATGGCCGCCCGATCCCGTAGATATAGGTCATGGCAATCTCGACGTTTTTCTGCTTCGGCAACTCAACACCCGCAATACGAGCCATTCAATCCTCCTGTAGGGGCGCAAATCCGCCCCGACGATCGTTTATCCCTGGCGCTGCTTGTGTTTCGGGTTTTCACAGATAACCCGCACCACACCCTTGCGCCGGATGACTTTGCATTTTTTACAAATCCGTTTCACACTCGGCCGAACTTTCATGTCACTTTCCTCCACCACAAACCATCATCGAAAAACTCTATTTCTTGCGAAATACGATGCGCCCGCGGCTCAGATCATAGGGCGAAATCTCAACCGTCACCGTGTCGCCCGGCAGGATGCGGATGTAATGCATGCGCATTTTGCCGGAGATGTGAGCCAGAATCACATGCTGATTCTGCAGCTCGACTCGAAACATCGTGTTCGGCAACGCCTCCAGGACCTTGGCGTCCACCGTGATCTTGTCCTCCTTGATCGTATGGACAAATTCTTTTTTCCTGCTCATGTCAGCACCCGGGGACCGTTTTCGGTGACGAGGATCGTATTTTCAAAATGGGCGCTGAGTTTCCGATCCGCCGTAACCACAGTCCACCGATCCTCCAGAATCTCCGTTTTATACGTTCCGATATTCACCATCGGCTCGATCGCCAGCGTCATGCCGGGCGACAGCACCGGCCCCTTTTTGCCGGTGTCGAAATTCGGAATCTGCGGGTCCTCATGCAAATTCCGGCCGACCCCGTGCCCGACCCACTCGCGGACAACGCTGAACCCCGCCGATTCCGCCACTGTCTGAATGGCCCTCGATATGTCCGACACGCGACCACCCGACAGCGCCCGCGCAGTCCCGGCGTCCAGCGAGGACCGGCAGGCATCCATCAGCTTGCGGGCCTCCGATGAAATGGTCCCAACCGGGAACGTCCGGGCGGCGTCACCGTGAAACCCGAACTTGCGCACGCCCACATCGATTGAGAGAATGTCTCCCTCCCGGACGACCTTGTCCTTGCGCGGAATGCCATGGACCACTTCGGCATTGATCGACGCGCAGATCGTCGCGGGAAACCCAAAATATCCCTTGAACGCCGGCTCCGCACCCTCCGCCCGGATCATCCGCTCAGCCTCGGCGTCCAAATCCAGCGTGCTGACGTCCGGAGCGACCAGGGCCTCCATGCGATCGAGAACCAGCCGGGTGAGCCTGCCGCACTCGACCATTTTCTCGATCTCGTCCGGAGTTTTGATCTCGATCATGCCGAACACGCCTCACTCAAGACGGCCGTGACGTGCTTCGCAGCACCTTCAATATCCGATCCGTGACCTCGTCCGTATCGACAGATCCGTCAACACGCCGGAGGATCGAAGACCGGCCGTAATAGTCGAGGAGCGGCTGGGTCTGACGGAGATAGATGGCCAGCCGCTCACGAATGCGATCGGGCTGATCATCCTCCCGGACCACCAGCGGGGTCTGACACTGATCACACCGGCCGGCAATTTTCGGGGGCGCCGAATGAACGTGATAGACCGCGCCGTCTTTGGGGCAACTCTGGCGCCCACCCAGACGAGCCAATACATGCTGTTCTGAAAGATCAATGGCGACGACCGCGTCCAGCCGGCCGCCGCGCTTTTCCAACATCCGGTCCAGCAGCTCCGCCTGCGGCACGGTCCGGGGAAACCCGTCCAGCAGGAACTTGCCCCACAGTGACTGCTCGGTCAGATAGGTCTCCACAACCTCGCAGGTGTCCGCGTCGGGGACCAGATGTCCGACACTGATGATCGCCTGGATCCGCTGACCCAGCGGCCCGCCTGCCGCGACCATTTTTCGAAAAAGATCGCCGGTCGACAGGTGGACCAAGCCAAGCGCGTCGACCAGTTTCTTTGCCTGCGTTCCCTTGCCCGCGCCCGGAGGCCCCAGGAGGACGATCCGCATCCCTTCGGACATCAGGACATCCGCCCGCGAAGCCGGCCCTTGCGCAGGAACCCCTCATAGTGCCTCATCAGAAGGTGAGATTCAAGCTGTTGCATGGTATCGAGGGAGACACCGACAACGATGAGCAGCGACGTACCGCCGAAATAAAAGGGGACGTTGGCGGCCTGAATGATATAGACGGGCATGACGGAAATAATCGCGACAAACATCGCGCCGGCAAAAGTGACCCGCGTGAGAACGTACTCGATGTATTGCGCCGTCGCCTCGCCCGGCCGGCGGCCCGGGACGAATCCGCCGAATTTCTGGAGGTTGTCGGCGAGGTCCTTGGGATTGAATGTGACGGCGGTGTAGAAGTAACAGAAGAAAACGATGAGGACGACAAAACAGATGGTGCCGAGCCAGGCGCCATTGTTAAAATTCATCCAGATGGCGAGGGTGGTGAAGAAGGAGGCGGGATCGTTGCCGCCGAGGAACTGGAAAATCTGGATCGGGATCATGAGGATGGCGGAGGCGAAAATGACGGCGATGACGCCGGAGTAATCGACCTTGAGCGGAATGTGCGTGCTCTGGCCGCCGTAGACTTTGCGGCCGCGCACCTGTTTGGCGTAGGAGACCGGTATTTTTCGGCGGCCCAGCTGGAGGACGACAACGGCCGCGATGATGGCGCAAACAAAAACCAGGACCACAGCCAGCGTGATGAGGTCGATCGTGCCGGCCTTGAGGACCTGGACTGTGTTGACGGCGGCGCGGGGGATGTCGGTGACGATACCGGCGAAGATGAGGATGGAAGCGCCGTTGCCGATGCCGCGTTCGGTGATCTGCTCGCCGAGCCACATGAGAAACGCGGTTCCGGTGATAACGGTGAGAACACCCATGAGCCGGAACCCCCAGCCGGGATGGACGACGATGGATCCGAAGTCCGTGGCCGGAATTTTTTCGAGGAAGAGGATGAGGCCGGTTCCTTGGACGGTGGCCACGCCGATCGTGGCATAGCGGGAATACTGGTTGATCTTCTTGCGGCCGGTCTCGCCCTCCTTAGCGAGTTTTTCCAGCGTCGGGATGACCGCCGTGAGAAGCTGCATGATGATGGATGCGCTGATGTAGGGCATGATGCCGAGCGAGAAAATGGACACGCGTTCAAACGCGCCTCCGGTAAACATGTTGACAAATCCAAAGACCCCGCCCATGGCGCCGGTGGCGCGGCCAAAATAGGCGAAGGCGGCCTGGGCGTCGACATAGGGAATCACAACAAAAGATCCAAGCCTGAAAATGGCCAGCATGAACGCGGTGAAGAGGATTTTCCGGCGCAGGTCCGGAATCTTGAATGCACTTAAGAATGCGTCAAGCATGTGGGGTCAGAGGGCGCCGGACGGTTATACGGCGAGCTGAACGGCGCCGCCGGCCGATAGAATGGCCTGCCGGGCACTTTCGGAAAAGCCGTGAGCCGTCACCTTCAGACGTTTCTTCAATGTTCCCCCGCCCAGAATTTTCACCAATCCTGCGCGCGGCCGGACAAGACCGGCCCCTTTGAGACGATCCAAGGTGACGTCCTCATTGTCGGAGAACTGATTGAGATCCGCCAGCCGGACGATGGCCGGAGGCGTCCGCCAGGGCCGCTTAAAGCCCCCTTTGGGCAGACGCCGGAAAAGGGGCATCTGGCCGCCTTCGAATCCGCGCCGAATCTTGCTGCGCGCCCACTGTCCCTTCTGGCCCTTGCCGCTGGTCTTCCCGCGGCCGCTGCCTTCCCCACGGCCCAGCCGTCGCTTGCGGCGGATGATTTTCGGCAGGTTGGACAAATCGATGGACATGGCGATCAACTCTCCGGGGGAGCGGCCGGAGATGGACTTTCCGGAGCGGGACGCGGTTCCGGCCGGGGTCTGCGATCGGGTCGGCGATTTCCGGATGAACCGCCGGGCCCGGACTGATTCCGCGGCCTGTTCCGCGACCCGGGTTGACCCGGCGATTGCCGGCCCTGATCCCGGCGCCGGATGGGCGCGGCCGGCGGTTCAGCCTCCATTCCTTCGGATTTTTCCCTGGCTGCCTCGTCCTCGGATCGACCCATGCGCCTCGATTTTTTCGCAATGAAAATCTCTCCAACCGATTTGCCCCGAAGCTCCGCAACCTCCTCGGGCAGCTGAAGCCGGTTTAGTCCATCCATGGTGGCCTTGACGGCGTTGACGGCGTTGCAATTGCCGATGGTTTTGGAAATGATGTCCTTGATTCCTGATGCCTCCAGAATGGCCCGGACCGACTTGCCGGCGATGATTCCGGTTCCGGGGACAGCCGGGCGAAGAAGCACGCGGGTGGCGCCGCATCGGCCGAGAATTTCGTGTGGGATGGTACCATTGACAATTTTGACCTTGGCCATGCCCTTCATGGCCAGCGTGCGGCCCTTGGTGATCGACTCCGGAACTTCCTTGGCCTTTCCGATCGACACGCCGACACTGCCCTTGCCGTCTCCAACTACAACAATGGTCGAGAACCCAAACCGCCGGCCGCCCGCCACGACTTTGGCGACATGATTGATCTGAACGACTCGCTCGATCATCTCCGGCCCGACCGAGTCCCTCCTTCGATCGTCCCGCCTGCCCCTGCCCTGCGAACGGCCGCCTGGATGGGGCGCGGCCCTGGCTCCGAATTCAGTCAAAACACCAACCCTCCTTCACGTGCGCTGTCTGCGAGCGCTGCCAATTTGCCATGATAAATATAGCCGGACCGGTCAAACCGCACCTCGCGAATGCCCTTGGCTTTGGACCGCTCCGCGATCAATTTGCCGACGGCCCGACAGGCCTCAATATTTTTTTTGCCCTTGACCACATCCTTGATCTCCGGCGACTGGGTTGACGCGCCCACAATGACTTTGCTGGAGAGATCATCGACGACCTGGACGGAAATATGCTTTCGACTTTTAAAAACACACAGCCGGGGACGGTCAGACGTTCCGACGACCTTTTTCCGTGAACGGACCGCCTTGTAGACGGTGACCTCATGGTGCTTTTTGTCGCTCATACCCGTCCCCTTACTTCCCGCCCGCCGCGCCGCCGCCGGCCGCTGAGCCCGCCGCCGACTTGCCGGCTTTCTTTCTGACACGCTCACCAAAATAACGGATTCCCTTGCCCTGATACACTTCCGGAGGCCGCACGGCCCGAATGTCCGCGGCCAGCTGGCCGAGCTTGTGTCTGTCCGCGCCCTTCAAAACAATCCTGACATTGGATTCGATCCCGACTTCAATTCCCTTGGGAATGGAAATTTCAGCCGGCCGGGTGTATCCGACGCTCAACACGAGTTTGTCGGCCTGCTTGGACGCGCGATATCCGATTCCTACAATCTCCAGCTCGCGGACAAACCCCTCCGAAACGCCGCGGACAGCGTTCTGAAGGAGCCGCTGGGCAAGACCGTGCCGGGCGCGGATGGCGTCGGTCTCGGCGGACCGGACAACCAGAAGTTTGTCTCCGTCCTGAGAAACGGACACGTCCGGCGGCACCTGGACGGTCATCTCCCCCTTCGGCCCTTTGATATGGACAGCCGAGGCTTTGACCTGGGCGGTGATGCCTTTGGGAACGAGGACGGGCGATTTTCCGACACGGGACATCAGCGCACCTCGAGCAAAACCTCTCCGCCGACACGCTCGCGCCGGCATTCCCGGTCGGTCAACAGACCCTTTGGCGTGGAGACCACGGCAACGCCCAGCCCCCCGGACGGCCTGGGAATCAAATGGATTGGCGCGTAAACACGCCGGCCGGGAGTCGAGACGCGCCGGAGGTTCCGAATGACGCTGGTCTTGCCGTCCTTGGCGTATTTCAGATACACACGCAAAATTCCCTGCCGGTTGTCCTTCAAAATCCGGTAATTCTTGATGTATCCCTCGTCTTTCATAATCCGGATAATGGATACTTTGAGCCGGGACGCGGGGACATCGACGGTCTTTTTTCGGGCGATGATCCCATTGCGAATACGAAGCAGGAGATCCGAAATAGGATCTGTGACGGCGCTCATGTCTCCTCCTGACGGAAAGGGATAACGATCGATGAGAAAGAGGGCACGATCACCACGACGCCTTCACAACGCCGGGGATCTCACCCCTCGACGCAAGTTTTCGGAAGCAAAGCCGGCAGAGCTCAAATCGGCTGATGTATCCGCGCGAGCGGCCGCAGATGGAACAACGATTGTGCTGGCGCACTTTGAATTTCCTTGGCCGCTTCCACTTCGCAATCCAGCACTTTTTGGCCATGACTATTTCCTCCCCATAAACGGCAGGCCGAATCCCTCAAAGAGAGCGAGGGCGTGGTCGTCAGATTCGGCTGTGGTGACAAATGTCACGTTCATGCCCTTGGCCCGAAAAACCTTGTCAATGTCAATTTCTGGAAACATGGTCTGCTCCTGCACCCCGATGGTGAGGTTTCCCCTGTGGTCGAAATTTTTCGGCGAGATGCCGTGGAAATCCCGGATGCGGGGAAGAGTGATGTTGATGAACCGGTCAAGGAACTCGTACATGCGCTTGCTGCGAAGCGTGACCTTGAGGCCGACCGGATTGCCGGCCCGAACTCCGAAGGCCGAGACGTCCTTGTAGGCGCGGCGGAGGATGGGTTTTTGGCCTGTGATAAGGCTCAAATCCTGGCTCATAGCCTCGATCACCTTGTATTCCTTGATGCCCTCACCCAGCCCGGAATTGATGACGATTTTGATCAACCTCGGCACCTGGTTGATGTTTTTCAGCTGAAGCTGCTGCTGAAGACGGGGGCGCAGTTCGGTCATGTAAAACACTTTGAGCCGCGGGGCCGGGATGGGCTCCCGGCGGCGCGGAGCCTGCGGCGCGGCCGCCGGAGTCGCCTTCTGGGCGGCATCGGCTTTTCTGGATTTGGCCGGCACGGCGACTTTGTCGGCGGTCATGACACGAATGACTCATTGCATTTTTTACAGACCCGGACGTTTCGGTCCTGATCGCGCCTGCGGGCGACGCGGGTCGGCTTTCGGCATTTGGGGCAAACGACCATGAGATTGGAGAGAGCCAAAGAGGCCTCTTTTTCGATGATTCCACCCTTGGGGTTCTGCTGGGTGCGCCGGACGTGGACTTTTCGAAGCGCGACACCTTCAACGATCGCGCGCAGCCGCTCGACGTCGACGCTGAGGATTTTCCCCCGCGAGCCCCGCTCGTTGCCGCTCCGGACCAGGACCTCGTCACCCTTTCGCACGTGAAGCTTGACCATCAGACGACCTCCGGCGCGAGAGATATGATTTTCATGAACTGCCGGTCACGCAACTCCCGGGCAACCGGCCCGAAGATGCGGGTGCCGACAGGTTCCCGCTGTTCGTTGATGATGACAGCGGCGTTGTCGTCAAACCGGATGCGGGACCCGTCGGCGCGGCGCGACGTGTGCCGCTGGCGGACGATCACGGCCTTGACCACCTGTCCCTTTTTGACGACACCGTCGGGCTGGGCGAATTTGACGGCGGCGACGATGACATCTCCGAGAAAGGCATAGCGATGCCGGGTGCCCCGGAGGACTCGAATACAGTCAATCACGCGCGCGCCCGAATTGTCCGCCACGGTCAAATAGGTTTCCTGCTGAATCATGGTCAAATCCTTTTCGAATCAAGTGGCCTTTTCCAGTACCCGAATCAGCCGCCATCGCTTGAGTTTCGACAGCGGCCGGGTTTCAACGATCTCCACGAGATCGCCTGTCTTGGCCTCACGCTTTTCGTCGTGGGCCAGGAAATTCTTGGACTCCCGGACCGTCTTCTTGTAAATCGGATGAATGAACCGCCGCTCCGCCCGGACCCGGATGGTTTTTTCCATGCGGTCTGAGATAACACGCCCCTTGATGAGCTTTTTCATGACGTCACGATCCCGGCCGGACGTGTGCGGAGTTGGCTCATGAGGGTCTGAATGCGAGCGAGCCGCCGCCGCGTATTTCGGACGAGAAGACCGTTTTCCAGAGGGCCAATGCTGGACTGGAACCGGAGATTCCGAAGTTCCTCAACCAGTTTTTCCGCCTCGGTGTTCAGGGCGGTTTCCGACATCTGTTTTAAATCCGACCACTTCATAGTCCAGTCCTCCGCTTGACCGCCGTGGATTTTACGGGGAGCTTGGCGCCGGCAAGCTGAATGCACCGCAGGGCCTCGGTGTCCGTGAGTCCGCCGACTTCAAAGCAGACCTGGCCCGGCTTGACCACGGAAACCCAGAATTCCGGATTGCCCTTGCCGGTGCCCATCCGCGTCTCCGCCGGCCGCTGGGTGACCGGTTTGTCCGGAAAAATCCGGATCCAGACCTTGCCCTTCCGCTTCATAAACCGGCTCAACGCCACCCGCACCGCCTCGATCTGTCGGCTGGTGATCCAGCCGCATTCGAGGACCTTGAGGCCGAATTCGCCGAAGGCGACCGTATTCATGCGCGTTGCCAAGCCCCGCATCCGGCCGCGGCTTTGTTTTCGGAATTTTTGCTGAGCCGGCATCAACATGACAGATCACCTGACCGGATCATCGGGAAGAGTCTCCCTTGTAAATCCAGACTTTGACGCCGATGATTCCATATTTGGTTTTGGCCTCCGCGATGCCGAAATCAATGTTGCAACGGATGGTCTGCAACGGCAGTCGGCCTTCGATGTACCATTCGCGGCGCGCGATTTCCGTTCCGCCCAGCCGGCCGCTGCACATGACCTTGACGCCAAGCGCGCCCCGGGCCCTGGAATTGTAGACCGCCTGCTTCATCGCGCGCCGGAACGCCACGCGACGCTCGATCTTGCGCGTGATTTCCTCCGCGACCAGTATCGCCACCACGTCCGGGACTTTGACTTCCTCGATGTTGACCTCCACGTCTTCCTTGGGCAGGCCGGTAAGCTGGACAATGTCCTGGGCCAGCCGGTCGATGTTCGACCCCTTCTTGCCGATCACCAACCCCGCACGGGCGGCTTCGATGGTGACCCGGATCCGCTTGGTGAACCGCTCGATCAGAATGCCGGATATGCCCGCGTGAAAGAGCCGGGATTTGATGAACCGCCGGATTTTGAGATCGCCGGCGAGTTTTTTGGCGAAATCCTTTTTCGCGTACCAGCGCGCATCCCAGTTCCGATTGACGCCGAGCCGAAACGCGATCGGGTTGACTTTCTGTCCCATGTTACACCTTGTCCAGTTCCAGCCGGGCGTGGCTCATTCGTTTCAAAATCGGCGTGGCCCGGCCGTGTGCGCGCGGCAGCCAGCGTTTCAGGACCGGGCCGCCGTCGACGAGGAGTTTCGAAATGCGAAGCTCGTCGGGTTTGACGGCCGGATCCTTCTGCATGGCCGATGTCTGCGCGCTTTTGAGTATTTTTTTCAAGAAAGCCGACCCGCGCTTGCTGGTGTGATCGAGGATGACCAAAGCCTCATCGACCCTGCGGCCGCGGATGAGGTCGGCGACGATACGGAGTTTTCGGGCCGTTATCCGCAGGAACCGGCCGCGGGACGTGGCGATCATGAGGCAGCCGCGGCGGCCTTGGTTTCTTCACCGCGCGGTTCACGATGTCCGCGAAACGTGCGCGTGGGGGAGAATTCTCCGAGCCGGTGTCCGACCATGTTTTCACTGACAAAGACGTTGATGAATTTATTGCCGTTGTGGACCGCGAAGGTCTGCCCGACCATTTCGGGAACGACGGTGGAACGGCGGGCCCAGGTTTTGATGGGCCGGCGCTGGCCGCTGCCGCGCATGGCTTTGACTTTTCTCATGAGCCCCTCGTCAATGTAAGGACCTTTTTTAAGAGATCGACCCATTATTTTTTCCTCCGTTGCACAATGTACTGATCCGATGCCTGCGGCCGGCGGGTCCGCTTGCCCTTGGATTTCAGTCCCCACGGACTTTGCGGATGATTGCCGCCCTTGCTCTTGCCCTCGCCGCCGCCCATCGGATGATCGACAGGATTCATCGCCACACCCCGCACGGTCGGGCGAATCCCGCGATGACGGTTTCTGCCGGCGGAACCCCAGACAATGTTCACGCGATCGGCGTTGCCGACCATGCCGATCGTCGCGCGGCAGGCCGAATGAATTCTCCGAAGCTCGCCGGAAGGGAGTTTGACAAATGCGTAGTCCCCTTCTCGGGCCATCACCTGCGCGCTGACTCCGGCGCCGCGCGCCAGCTGCCCGCCCTTGCCGGGTTTCAGCTCGACGTTGTGCACGAACGTTCCCGGCGGGATGAGCCGCAGGGGAAGCGCGTTGCCGACGGCGATTTCAGCTTTCTCGCCGCTTTCGACTTTGGCGCCGACCTGCAACCCCTGGGGCGCGATGATGTATGTTTTTTCGCCGTCGTCATACTGGACGAGCGCGATGCGAGCGCCACGGTTGGGGTCATACTCGAGCGCGAGAACCTTTGCCGGCGCGGTATCCTTGTTGCGCTTGAAATCGATGATCCGATAGAGCTGCTTGTGGCCGCCGCCGATATGCCGGGTTGTGATGCGGCCGGTATTGTTGCGGCCGCCGGTTTTGAACAACCGCTCCGTCAGATTCTTCTCCGGCCGCTTGTCGGCAAGATCCTCCGTCGTGAGGGTGGTCATATACCGGCGCGAGGACGTTACGGGACGGTAGGTTCGGACGGCCATCAGATTCCCTCGAAGAAGGCGATTTTCTGGCCGGCCTCAAGCGTGACAACCGCCCGCTTGGTCGACTTGGTCCAGCCGGGGGTCTGCCGCACCCGCCGCATCTTGCCGTGCCGGCGGATGAGATTGACACTCCGGACCTTGACATCAAACAGCCGCTCGACCGCGCGACGGATCGTGTGCTTGGTGGATTCTTCCCTGACTTCAAACATATATTTTCCCAGCCGCTCACGAGCCTGTGTCGATTTTTCGGTGATGACAGGCCGGACGATCAGCCGATGATCGGATGGCGGAATGTAGGCGCGGCCTGTGGTCTTTTTTTCGTCAGCCATGTGCCGCCTCCGTCAATCGGCTGGACAGAAGATCCACCGATTTGTCCGTGAGGACGACGCTTCGGGAAGCCATCACATCGTACGCCGTCAGCGATGTTGCCCGCCGGACCGTGACGTTCGGCAGGTTGCGGATCGACAAATAGGCCTGCCGGGAATCGGGATCAAGAACAAAAAGAACCCGGCCGGCGGTCAGCCCGGCACGCTTGGGGAATCCCTGAAAAAGACGCGTGTCCGGCGATTCGATGGGGGCCAGAGACAAAAGGCGGAGATGTCCGTCGCGGAGTTTGTCCGAGAGGGCGGCGCGAAGGGCAAGTCGGCGAAGCCGATGAGGGAAGTGGATGGAAGCGCGGCCGCGTCTGGGGCCGTGGGCTCGGCCGCCGCCGCGAAATTGCGGGGCCTGGGCGTCCGCGTGCCTGGCCCGGCCGGTATGTTTTTGAGCCCAGATTTTTCTGCCGGATCCGCGAACTTCCGCCCGGGTCATCACCGAGGCAGTACCCGCGCGCTGACGGGTCCGGTAGTAGCGGGCGGCATGAGCATAGACGACTGGATTGGCGGTTACGTCAAAGACTCCCGGCGGCAGGTCGCGACTCTCTTTCTTGTCCCCCTCCAGCGTGAGCACGTCGACTTTCGGCATGGTCGTCAGGCCTTCGATCCGGCAGCCGGGCGGGATTTTTTGACGGATTCCCGGACAAGGACCAGCCCGGAATCCGGGCCCGGGATGGCGCCACTGACGGCAAGCAGATTGTGTTCAACGTCCACCTGTACCACTTTCAAATTCAACACGGTAACCCGCTCGTTGCCGTATCGGCCGGCAAGCTTTTTGCCCGGCCACGTTCGGCCGGGATCGGTGTTGGATCCGATCGATCCCGGTGTGCGGTGCCGCTTTTCGGTGCCGTGGGAGGCGGGCGCGCCGTGGAAATTCCAGCGTTTCATCGTCCCGGTTGTGCCCCGCCCGATGCTCCGGCCGACAACGTCAACCTGGTCGCCGACATTGAAAATGCCGGCCGTGATTTCACCGCCGACGGCAAGACCCTGGGGCAAAGGGCCGCGCAGCTCGCGAAGGATCCTGCGGGGTTCGAGATTTCGTTTCTTGAATTCCCCAACATGCGGGGCGGTTGGATAGCGGCGTTCCTTGCCGTATGCGATAACCACCGCCTGATAGCCGTCGGACTCGACTGTTTTTTCCCGGAGAATCAGACACGGCCCGGACTCGATCACCGTCACGGGAACCGCCGCGCCGGTCTTCTCGTCAAATAACTCCGTCATGCCGACTTTTCTCCCCAGACAAGCCCGCATGATCAGGCCTCCTTGACCTCAACCTCAACGCCGGAAGGCAGACCCAGATCGAGAAGGGACTGCATGGTCTCCTGGTTGGGGTTGACGATGTCCATGAGGCGCTTGTGCGTGCGCAACTCAAATTGCTCACGCGACTTTTTGTTGACGTGCGGTGACCGGAGGACGGTGAAGAGTTCGTGTTTGGTCGGCAGAGGGACCGGCCCCACGACGGTCGCACCCGTTTTTTTGGCCGCCATGACAATTTCCTGGGTGGACTTGTCGATCAGGCGGTGATCAAAGGATTTGAGTTTGATCCGGATGCGAAGCTCAGGCATGGTCGGGGCTACTCCACGATCTCCGTCACAACGCCGGCGCCGACGGTCCGGCCGCCTTCGCGGATGGCGAATCGCTGCGACTTCTCCATGGCGATCGGCGTAATGAGCTCAACGTCCGCGTTGATGTTATCGCCCGGCATGACCATTTTGACGTCCGTTGGCAGTATGACCGACCCGGTCACGTCGGTGGTCCGGAAATAGAACTGCGGGCGATATCCCGGAAAAAACGGCGTGTGCCGCCCGCCCTCGTCCTTGGTCAGGACATAGACTTCCGCCTTGTACTTTTTGTGCGGAGTAATCGTGCCTGGCCTGGCGAGGACCTGGCCGCGCTCAATGCCTTCTTTTTCGACGCCGCGCAGGAGCGCTCCGACGTTGTCGCCGGCTTCGGTATAATCGAGGGTTTTCCGGAACATCTCAAGCCCGGTGACAACCGTCTTGGATGTGGGCTTGATCCCCACAATCTCCACTTCCTCTCCGGACTTGAGCTTGCCCCGCTCGACCCGGCCCGTGGCAACAGTGCCGCGGCCGGAGATGGAGAAGACATCCTCGACGGACATGAGGAACGGCTTTTCGACGTCCCGGACAGGCAACGGAATATGGCTGTCAACGGCGGCCATGAGATCCAGAATGGGCTTGATTTTATCGGCGCTGGTCGGATTGTTGAGCGCTTCGAGCGCGCTGCCCCGGACGACCGGAATTTTATCGCCTTCGAAACCGTACTTCTTCAACAAGTCCCGGACTTCGACCTCAACCAGATCCAACAGTTCCGGATCGTCGACCGAGTCGCACTTGTTCAGGAATACGACCATGGTCGGCACGCCGACCTGCCGGGCGAGCAGGATGTGCTCGCGAGTCTGCGGCATGGGGCCGTCGGCGGCGGAGACGACCAGGATCGCGCCGTCCATCTGGGCCGCGCCGGTGATCATGTTCTTGATGTAGTCGGCATGGCCCGGACAATCGACGTGCGCGTAGTGCCGGTTGTCGGTCTGATACTCGGCATGATGGGCATTGATGGTTACGCCGCGCTCCTTTTCCTCCGGCGCGTTGTCGATTTCGTCGTACTTTTTGGCCGTGGCCAGACCCTTGGCGGCCAGCACATGAGTGATGGCGGCGGTCAGGGTGGTTTTGCCGTGGTCAACGTGGCCGATGGTGCCGATGTTGACGTGTGGTTTGGTTCGATCAAATTTCTGTTTGGACATTCTGGATATCCCTCCTCAAGGATTTAATGTTGCCCATGATCTATGCGCTTTTTCGAAGTCCCATGATTTCCTTGGCGATATTCGATGGGACCTCCTGGTATTCCTTGAATTCCATGACAAACGTGCCGCGCCCTTGAGTGAGGGAGCGGATGGTGGTGGCGTAACCGAACATTTCCGATAGAGGAACAAGAGCGCGGATGACACGCGCGTTTCCCCGCTGATCGCTGGTCGCGATCTGACCCCTGCGGGATGACAGATCCCCGATGATGTCGCCCATGTGAGCCTCCGGAGTCGTGACTTCGACATCCATGATCGGCTCAAGCAAAACCGGGTCGGCCGCCATGACGGCCTCCTTGAAAGCCTTGGAACCAGCGATCTGGAAGGCGATTTCGGACGAGTCAACCTCGTGATAGGACCCGTCAATCAGCGTGATCCGCACATAGACAACCGGATATCCCGCGGTGACGCCGTTTTGAACGGCCTCCTTCACGCCCTTTTCCACAGGCGATATATATTCCTTGGGAATGGCCCCGCCGACGATTTTGTTTACAAATTCAAACGTCTCCGCGCTGTTACGCTCCATCGGCTCGATGGTCAGCCAGACATGGCCGTACTGGCCGCGGCCGCCGGTCTGCCGGATATATTTTCCCTCCGCCGTCGCGCTCTTGCGGATGGCCTCCTTATAGGCGACCTGGGGCTTGCCGGAATTGGTTTCAACATTGAACTCGCGCTTTAAGCGGTCCATGAGGATTTCGAGGTGAAGCTCGCCCATGCCGGAGATGAGGGTCTGGCCGGTTTCGTGGTTGACACTGATGCGGAACGTCGGATCCTCGTCGGCCAGCTTGCCGAGCGACTCGGACATCTTCTCCTGATCCGCGCGGGTCTTGGGCTCGATCGCGACCGAAATAACCGGTTCGGGAAATTTCATCGATTCGAGAACGATCTGATTGTTGAGTCCGCAGAGCGTGTCCCCGGTTTTGGTGGCCTGAAGGCCAACGACAGCGCCGATGTCACCGGCGCTCAGATACTCACGATCCTCGCGCTTGTTCGCGTGCATCTGCAGCACCCGGCCAACCCGCTCCTTGCGGGCGTTGCGGGTGTTGACAACGTAGCTGCCCGAATCCAGCTTGCCGGAATAAATGCGAATATACGTGAGCTTGCCGACATAGGGATCCGTCGCGATTTTGAACGCCAGGGCGGACAGCGGCTCGGCCGGATCTGGCTTTCGGGATTCCTCGGCGCCGGAATCGGGGTTGGTCCCCTTCACCGACGGGATATCGACGGGGGAAGGCAGATAGCTGATGACCGAATCCAGAAGAGGCTGAACACCCTTGTTTTTAAACGAGGATCCGCCGACCACCGGAACGAATTTACCGGCGATGGTTCCCTTTCGGATCAGGTCCCGGATGGTTTTGGGATCGATGGATTTGCCCTCAAGATATTTTTCCATGACCGCGTCGTCCAGTTCGACTACCTTTTCCATCATCTCCTCGCGGGCGGCGGCGGCGGCGGCTTTCAGATCGGACGGGATGTCAATGATTTCAAATTTGGCGCCGAGCGTCTCAGCAAGCCACTTGATGTATTTCATTTCCACCAGATCAATGACCCCAGAGAATTTGTCCTCGGCGCCGACGGGGATCTGGATGGGCAGGGGGTTGCTGCCGAGTTTTTCGTAGATTTGTTTGACGACGGCCTGGAAGTCGGCGCCGACGCGGTCGAGCTTGTTGATCAAACAGATGCGGGGGACGTTGTAGCGCGTCGCCTGCCGCCAGACCGTCTCA
>Ga0137796_10000768_pt1 | contig 19237 bp, 16 predicted proteins | sample OV2TP3_FD_97704 | JGI IMG/M metagenome (GOLD analysis project Ga0137796, IMG submission 97704) | reverse complement strand
CGAGGAGGGATGGGCCGGCGGACGAGAGTCTTGCGGGCTTGTCGGAGGGCATAGGCTGAGCCGTGGCGAATCGCAGGGACGACCTCAAGGCGCGGCTCCTGGCCACCTTCCGGGTGGAGGCCGAGGAGCACCTCCAGGCCATCACGGCCAACCTCCTGGCCCTGGACCGCGGGCTCCCTCCCGCCGAGGCTCGCGAGAGGGTGGAGGCCGCGTTCCGGGAGGTTCACACCCTGAAGGGGGCGGCCCGCTCCGTCAGCCTCACGGACGTGGAGGCCATCTGCCAGGCGTGTGAGGGCGTTCTGAGCCGGATCACGCGGGGCCAGCTCATGCTCGGCCAGCCGATCTTGAGTCGTCTCCAGGAAGCGGTGGATGGCGTGGCCCGCCTCCTGGCCGGACGTGGGGACTCCTCGGCGGTGGGGGAGCTGATCGACCGTCTCGAGCGCGCCGCCGCCGAGCGGGCGGCTGACGCCGCGGGACCCGTCGAGACTCCGGTCCAGCCGGCCGAAGAAGCGCCGCCCGCGCCGGTCCCTGGCGGGCTCCCTCCCGCCGACACCATCCGGCTGGCCACGGCCAGCCTCGATGCGCTGCTCCTCCAGGCCGAGGACCTCCTGGTCCCCAAGCTTGCCGCCGAGGAGCGGGTGCGGGAGGCCAGGGCGCTGACGGACACGTCGAACCGCTGCCGCGCGGTCATGAATCGAGTCCGGGCCGCGCAGGGACCCGGCGCTCATGGACCGGACGCCGGCCCGGCGGCGGAGCTGGAGTCGGGACTGCGGGCGATGGAGGCTCAGGCCCGGGAGCTGTTCCGCCGTCTCACCCTCGATCAGCGGGCGATCCGCAAGGGGGTGGATGGCCTGCAGGACGAGCTGCGGCGGATGAGGCTCACACCCGCCTCGGTCGTCCTGGACCTCTTCCCGCGGATGGTCCGCGATCTGGCGCGGGAGCACGGCAAAGAGGTGGAGTGGATGGCGCACGGCGCCGATCTCGAGGTGGATCGGCAGGTCCTGGACGCGATGAAGGAGCCCCTGATCCATCTCGTGCGGAACGCCATTGACCACGGGATCGAGCCGCCAGAGGCCCGGGCGCAGGCGGGCAAGGCTCCGCGGGGGCAGGTGGCCGTGGCCATCGCCTCGCTCGAAGGGGGCCGCATCGAGATCCGTGTGGAGGACGACGGGGGCGGGATCGACCTGGTCCGGGTGAGGGCCGCGGCCGTCCGGGCTCGCCTCCTGACCGCCGAGGAGGCGGACACCCTGACGGACGACGCCGCCCTGGATCTCGTCTTCCGCTCCGGCCTCAGCACCAGCCCCATCATCACCGACCTCTCGGGCCACGGCCTGGGCCTGGCCATCGTGAGGGAGCGGGTGGAGCGGCTCGGGGGCCAGATCCGGGTGGAGACGCGGGCCGGCGCCGGGACGACGGTGCGGATGACCCTCCCGGCGACGATCGCCACGTTCCGCGGTCTTCTGGTCCAGGCTGGCGGGCAGGTCTTTCTCCTCCCCACCGAGGCCGTCGAGCGGGTCATCCGCATCGCCTCGCATGAGATCGAGAGCGTGGAAGGGCGAGCGGCGATCCGCTGGAACGGACATCCCCTCTCCGTCGCCCGGCTCAGCGGGCTCCTCGGCCTTCCGGAGCAGGCTGACCAGCCCGAGGCAGAGGGCAAGCGGCCGTGCGTGATCGTGGGATCCGGCGAGGAGCGGGTGGGGTGTCTGGTCGAAGGGGTCCTGGGGGACCTGGAGGTGCTGGTCAAGGAGCTCGGGCCGCCGCTGGTCCGGGTCAGGAACATAGCCGGCGCAGGTCTTCTGGGAACCGGTCAGGTGGTCCTGGTCCTCCGTCCGGCCGATCTCTTGAAGTCGATTCGGGAGCATCCCCGCCCACCGGCGCCGCTGCCGGTTCCGGAGGAAAAGCGCCGTCAGCCCGTCCTCCTCGTGGTGGACGACTCTATCACCACCCGGACGATGGAGAAGAACCTCCTGGAGGCCGCGGGCTACCAGGTGCGGGTGGCGGTGGACGGGGTCGAGGCCTGGACCCTCCTCAAGAGCGAGGAGGTCGATCTCGTGGTGTCGGACGTGGACATGCCCCGGATGGATGGCTTCGAGCTGACGACCCGGATCCGGGCCGATCTGAAGCTGGCCGAGCTGCCGGTGGTCCTGGTGACGGCGCTCGAATCGCGGGAGGACAAGGAGCGGGGGATCGAGGTGGGCGCCAACGCCTATGTCATCAAGTCGAGCTTCGACCAGTCGAACCTCCTGGAGATCATCCGCCGGCTGGTGTGACCCCGGGGAGGGACCATGACCCGTGTCCTGGTGGCGGACGATTCGGCGACCGTGCGGGAGTACCTCGCGTACCTGCTGGGTGAGGACCCCGCGCTCGAGGTCGTGGGCACGGCCCGGGACGGCCTCGAGGCCGTGGAGCAGGCCCAACGCCTCAGGCCCGACGTCATCGTCATGGACGTCCACATGCCCCGGATGAACGGCTTCGAGGCGACCCGCCGGGTCATGGAGCGCATCCCCACGCCCATCGTGATCGTCAGCGCCAGCATCAGCCGGGAGGAGGTGGCGCTGACCTTCGAGGCCCTCAAGGCGGGGGCCCTCACGGTGGTGGACAAGCCCGGCGGACCGGATCACCCGAAGCACGCCGAGAGCGCCCGGCGCCTCGTTGAGACGGTCAAGCTGATGGCGGAGGTGAAGGTGGTCCGGCGATGGCCGAGGCGCGAACGCCCGGCGCCGCCCGCCCCGCCCTCGGTCAGAGCTGACCGAAAGATCCGGCTGATCGCGATCGGGGCCTCCACCGGCGGGCCTCAGGTCGTCGCCGAGATCCTGCGCGGGTTGCCGCGTGAGTTCGGAGCCCCCATCCTCGTTGTTCAGCACATCGCGCCGGGGTTCACCGAAGGGCTGGTCGAGTGGCTCGGCCAGGGGACCCCTCTGGCGGTGAGGCTGGCCGAGGCGGGCGAGCCGGTCCGCCCGGGCACCGTGTATGTCGCCCGCAACGGCGTTCAGATGGGAATTACGGGGGATGGGCGGATTCGCCTGACAAAGGAGCCGGCGGAAGACGGTTTCTGCCCATCGGCCTCTTACCTCTTCCAGTCAGTGGCTCAAGCCTACGGACGCGCTGCGGTGGGCATCCTTCTCACCGGAATGGGGCGGGACGGCGCCAGAGGGCTCCTCCGGCTCCGGGAAGCCGGGGGGCTGACCATCGTCCAGGACGAGGAGTCGAGCGTGATCTTCGGGATGCCGGGGGAAGCGGTCCGCCTCGGGGCGGCCGAGCACGTGCTCTCGCCGGAACAGATCTCGGGGATGATCTGCTCCCTGGTGATTTCCGGGTAGGGAGGTAACCACAGTGGAACGCACGATCCTCGTGGTGGAGGACAGCCCGACCCAGGCGGAGCGCATCCGCCTGCTCCTCGAGGGCGAGGGCTACCGGGTGGACCTGGCCGTGAACGGCCGGGAGGGGCTCGAGCGGGTGCGGACGGCGCCGCCGGACCTCATCATCTCCGACGTGATGATGCCGGAGATGGACGGCTACGCCTTCTGCCGGGCGGTGAAGTCGATGGACCTGACGCGACGGATCCCCTTCGTGCTGCTCACGGGCCGCAAGGGCCCCGTGGACATCATCAAGGGGCTCGAGGCCGGGGCCGACAACTTCATCCCGAAGCCCTTCGAGGACGACTACCTCCTGGGACGCCTCGCGCGGATCTTCGAGCAGCTCGCGCTCAGACGGAGGGGCCAGCTCGAGGTCGAGGTGACGATCCACGTCGGCCAGCGAGAGATCGCGGTCTCGGCGGACAAGCAGCAGATCATCGAGCTGCTCTTCTCGACCTTCGAGGAGCTGGGGCGGGTGAACGACCAGCTCCTCGCCGCCCAGCGCCTCGTGGAGGACTACGCCCGGGACCTCGAGGGGAAGGTCGCCGAGCGGACCCAGGAGCTCCGCAGCCTGTTCGACGGCGTGCCCATCGGGCTGTACCGCACCACGCCGACGGGCGAGATCCTCGACGCGAACCCCGCCATGGTGCAGATGCTGGGCTATCCGGACCGGGACTCCTTGCTGGGGGTCAACGGGGTCGGCCTCTACGTCAATGCCGACGATCGCGACCGGTGGAGGACGCTCATCGAGCGCGAGGGGGTCGTACGCGGCTTCGAGGTCCTGCTGCGGCGCCGGGATGGGTCGCCCTTCTGGCAGCGGATCAACACGCGCGCCGTCCGGGATCCCGAAGGCCGGCTGCTTTTTTACGAAGGGGCCGCCGAGGATGTTACCGAGCGGAGGAGGGCCGAGGAGGAGGTCAAGCTCCTGCAAGAGCTGGCGCTCGCGGTCCGCGAGGCCGAGACCGCCGATGCGGCCTTCACCGTGGTCCTCCGCAGGGTCTGCGAGGCGACCGGCTGGGCCCTCGGCGAGGTCTGGCTCCCGGCCCTGGACCAGGCGCACCTGCGGCTGGGAGGCGCCTGGGACGGGGGCGAGAGCGATCTGGAGCGGTTCAGGGTCGCCAGCGAACGGTCGGTCTTCGCGCACGGCGAGGGGATCCCGGGCCGGGTGTGGGCCTCGAAGCGCCCCGTGTGGGTGATGGACGTGGCGGAGGACCCAGACTTCCGGCGCGCGGCCGTCATCGGGGTCGGGCTCAGAGCCGCCATGGCCATCCCGGTCCTCGCGGGCGACGACGTGGTCGCCGTCCTGCTCTTCTTCGCCCCGGAGCGCCGCGAAGAGGACGCCCGACTCGTCAGGCTCGCGTCGGCCATCGCAGGCCAGCTCGGCACCCTCCTCCAGCGCAAGCGCGCGGAGGACACCCTGCGCCACACTCAGCGGATGGCCGAGATGGGATACCTCCTCGCCGGAGTCGCCCACGAGCTGAACAACCCGCTCTCGGTCGTGGTCGGCCAGACGGCCCTCCTGCGCCAGGCCCTCGAGGAGAACCCGCTCGCGGAGCGGACCCGGAAGATCGCCGACGCCGCGGAGCGCTGCTCCCGCATCGTCCGGAACTTCCTCGCCCTGGCCCGCCAGCGCCCGACCGAGCGGGCCCGGGTCCGGCTCAACCAGGTCGTGCGGGAGGCCGTCGAGCTGGTCGCCTACCAGCTCCGCGTGGACAGCGTCGAGGTGGAGTACGCCATGACGCCCGATCTGCCGCCCCTCTGGGCCGACGGGCAGCAGCTCCACCAGACGGTGGTCAACCTCATCACCAACGCCCGTCACGCGATGCGCCAGGCCCCTCCTCCCCGCCGCCTGACGCTCACCACCCGCCACGACCGGGAGGGCCAGCGGCTCCGGCTCCAGGTGAGCGACACAGGCCCCGGGGTCCCGCCGGAGATCGAGGCGAAGATCTTCGAGCCGTTCTTCACCACGAAGCCCCTGGGGGAGGGGACCGGGCTCGGCCTCTCCCTCTGCAGGAGCATCGTCGAGGAGCACGGGGGACGGATCTGGGTGGAGAGCCGGCCGGGGCAGGGCGCCACCTTCGTGATCGAGCTGCCCGTCGAGGCGGCCCCGGCCGCGGCGCCGGAGCCCGGAACTGCGGAGGCGCCGGCAGCGACCGAGCCCAGGCGGATCCTGGTGGTGGACGACGAGCCCGAGATCGCGGAGCTGCTGGCCGAGGTCCTGGCGGCCGAGGGACACCGGGTCGAGACGGTGGGCGACGGGGCGACGGCCCTGGAGCGGCTGCGGGGGCGGGCGCATGATCTGGTCGTGAGCGACCTCCGGATGCCGGGGCTCGACGGCCCGGCCCTCTACCAGGCGGTCCAGCGCGAACTCCCGGAGCTGGCGCGGCGCTTCATCTTCATCACCGGCGACGCGCTGGGGCGGCAGGTCAAGGAGTTCATCGAGCAGAACCAGGCCCCAAGCATCGGCAAGCCGTTCTCGTTCGAGGAGGTCCGCCGGGTGGTCCGGCGGGTCCTGGAGGGAGCGCGCTGATGTTCGAGGGGGCCCCGGTCATCCTCGTCGTCGAGGACGAGGCGGCGGTGCGGGAGGTCTTGCAGGATCAGCTCGCGGCGCTGGGGTACCGGGTGCTGATCGCCCACTCGGCGGAGGCGGCGCTGGGGGTCCTGGACGGGGCGATCCCGGACCTGATCCTGACCGATGTCCACATGCCGGGGATGAGCGGGGTGGAGCTCTGCCGGCGGCTGAAGGCGGACCCCCGCCTTCAGTTCACTCCCGTGGTGATCCTGACGGCGATCGCGGACCTGGACGCGCGGGTGGCGGGGCTGGCGGCGGGGGCGGACGACTTCTTCGCCAAGCCGGTGGAGTTCGTGGAGCTCCAGGCCCGGCTGGGGGCGCTTCTCCGGATGAAGTTCCTCCTGGACCAGCTCGAGCGGGCGGAGGGGGTGATCACGACCCTGGGGCTGACGATCGAGGCGCGGGACCCGTACACGGGGGGGCACTGCGAGCGGCTGGCGCGCTACGCGGTGGCCTTGGGGGAGGCGCTGGGGGTGGACCGACCGACCTTGAAGGCGCTCCGCTTAGGGGGGTATCTGCACGATCTGGGGAAGATCGCCATCCCGGACGGGCTCTTGCTCAAGCCGGGGCGGTTCGACGCCGAGGAGCGCCGGCGGATGCAGGTGCATCCGGAGGTGGGGGCGGGGCTGGTGCGCGGACTGAAGACGCTGGAGGCGGTCCGGCCGCTCATTCAGCACCACCACGAGCGCTGGGACGGCTCGGGGTACCCGGAGGGTCTCAAGGGGGAGGCGATCCCGCTGGGGGCCCGGGTCATGGCGGTGGTGGACGTCTACGACGCCCTGCGGACCGCGCGGCCGTACAAGCCGGCGCTCCCGCGGGACCAGGCGGTCACGATCCTGCTGCGGGAGACGGAAGGGGGGCTGTGGGAGCCCCGGATCACCACGACCTTCCTCGAGCTGCTCCGGGAGCTGGAGCCACAGTCACCGTGATGGACCCATGACGACACCCCTCATCCTGGTGGCCGACGACGATCCGCAGGTCCAGACCCTCGTCCGGGAGGTCCTGGAGGGCGAGGGCTTCCAGACCGTGATGGCCGACGACGGCGAGCGGGCGGTCGAGCTGGCGGTGGAGCGTCGGCCGGCGCTCATGATCCTGGACATCATGATGCCGAAGATGGACGGCTACAGCGCCCTGACCCGCCTCCGCGGCCACCCTGAGACCCGCGACATCCCGGCGATCATCCTCACCGGCCAGACCGAGGGGCTCTACCAGGGCCTGAGCGGCGGGCTCGGGGCCGTGGCCCACCTCACCAAGCCGTTCAGCCCCGAGGCGCTGATCGGGGCGGTCCGCCGCCACCTGCCGAGGGGCGGCTCGTGAATAAGACGAGGGGGTTCCAGCTCCGGGAGATCCTGCTCGACCGCGGGCTCATCACCGAGGCCCAGTGGCAGGAGGCCCTCCGCCGGCAAGAGGGCACGGAGCGGCGCCCCGGCGAGATCCTGATCGAGATGGGGGCGCTGACCCAGGACCAGCTCAACTGGGCCCTCGGCGAGCAGCTCGGCATCCCGTACGTGGAACTTTCGGAGGAGATGGTGGATCTCGAGGCGGCGCGCGCCCTCCCGGAGGAGCTCCTCCGGCGCTGCCAGGCCCTGCCGATCCTCAGGGTCGGCGACGAGTTGACGGTCGCCCTGGCCGATCCCACCAACCGGCAGGCGGTGGCCGACATCGAGACCCTCACCGGGGCCAAGGTCACGGTCGCCATCGCTTCGGCGGTCGCCATCGCCCGCCTCCTCGACCTGGCCTTCCCGCCGATGTCGCGGGGGGCCGTCCGCTATTGCGAGATCTGCCCGCCGGGGTACGAGCAGCCCGAGGTCCTCACGCAGGACGCCAGCGGTGTGGCAGCGGTCTATGCGATCCTCCTGGGGGCGGCGCGGGAGCGGGCCTCGGAGATCCACATCGAGCCCCTGGAGACCGAGGTGCGGGTGCGCTACCGGCTGCCGGAGGGGCTCGAGGAGCGCGGCCGGTTCCCCGGCCACCTCGCCGGCGCCATCGCCTCCCGGCTCAGGATCCTGGCCGGGTCCCGGTCCGGCGGGAAATGGCAGCGGAGCCGGCTCCGGACGCGGCTCGAGGATCAGGAGCTCGAGCTGGAGATCCTCTTCCTCCCGACCCGCCGGGGCGAGGCGGTCACGGTATGGCTCCATCGCCGCGATCTCGTCCCTCCGACCCTGGCCCGGCTCGGAGTTCCGACCAGGGCCCGGAAGGCCCTCGACCGCCTGCTCCGGAGCGGGAGAGGGCTCTTCCTCGTGGCATCGGCGGACCCGGGGAGCCGGGCCGCAGGCCTCTACGCGCTGGCCCGGGCCGCCGCCGGGGCAGGGAAGAGGGTGATCGCGGTGGAGCGCGTGGCCGCCTTCGAGGTGGTCGAGTTCGTCCAGGTGGAGACGGGGAACGGACTCGAAGCCGCCGCGCTCGAGGTCCTCGCCCATCCGCCCGAGGTGGCGCTCATCGAGGATCTCAGCGCGGCGCCCGTCTGCCTCGCTGCGGCCCGGGCCGCGGAGCGGGGGTGTCTGGTGGTCGGCGGGCTCCCGTTCGCCACCCCCTCGACCGCCTGGCACCACCTCCTCATTCTCCAGGACGCCCGTCCGCTCCTGGCCGCCTCGCTCCGGGCGCTCCTGGCCGTCCACCGGAAAGAAGAAGGGTGGGCGAGCGCGCTCTTTCCGGTCAGCGAGCGCACCCGTCGCCGCCTGATCCAGGGACCCGTGCCGTGGACGTTGCCGACCTCCTGATCCAGACGAAGGAGCGCGGGGCCTCCGACCTCCACCTCTCGGCGGGGTCGCCGCCCATGCTCCGCCTCCACGGCGTCATGACCCCCCTCGAGGGCGGGCCGCTCGGCCGGGAGGATATCCACCGGATGATCTACGAGGTCCTCAACGACGACCAGCGCCGGCTCTTCGAGGAGCAGCGGGACCTCGACTTCGCCATCGAGCTGGGGGAGGTGGCGCGCTTCCGCGTCAACGTCTTCGCGCAGCGGAACGGGGAGGGGGCGGTCTTCCGGGTCGTCCCCACCCAGATCCGCTCCTTCGAGGAGCTGGGGCTGCCGGATGTCGTCAAGACCCTCGCCCTCAAGGAGAACGGCCTGGTCCTGGTGACCGGGCCGACCGGGAGCGGGAAGTCCACGACGCTGGCCGCGATGGTGGACCTGGTCAACGCGACCCGGAAAAAGCACATCATCACCCTGGAGGACCCCATCGAGTTCGTCCACCGTTCCAAGAACTCGCTGGTCAACCAGCGCGAGATCGGCCCGCACACCCGCTCCTTCGCCGCCGCGCTCCGGGCCGCCCTCCGCGAGGACCCGGACGTGATCCTGGTGGGGGAGATGCGGGACCTGGAGACGATCAGCCTCGCCCTCACCGCGGCCGAGACCGGTCACCTGGTCCTGGCGACCCTGCACACCAAGAGCGCCCCGAAGACCGTGGACCGGATCATCGACGCCTTCCCGCCCGCCCAGCAGCAGCAGATCCGGGTCATGCTCGCCGAGTCCCTGCAGGGGGTGGTCTCCCAGGTGCTCCTCCCGATCCGCGACGGCAAGGGGCGTGTGGCGGCCCTGGAGATCATGGTGGCCACCGTCGCCATCCGGAACCTGATCCGCGAAGGGAAGACCCACCAGATGCCCTCGGCGATCCAGACCGGGACCCAGTTCGGCATGCAGAGCCTCGAGCAGGCCCTCCGGAACCTCCTCATGCAGGGGCGGATCGCCAAGGAGGCGGCCGAATCCCTCCTCCAGTCGGGCGCGGCCGGGACGAAGGCTTAGGGATGGAGCTCGATCCCGTCCTCCGGATGCTGGTGGAGGCGGAAGCCTCCGACGTCTATCTGGTGGAGGGAAGCCCGCCGCGGCTCAGGGTCGAGGGGATCACCCGGGTGGTGGACGGGGCCGATCCGCTCTCGGCCCAGGACCTCGACGCCCTGCTCGCCGAGGCGCTGGACGAGGGGCGGCGGCGCCAGTTCGCCGAGACCCGCGAGCTGAACACCGCCGTGGTGCGCCCGGGCCTGGGACGGTTCCGGCTCAACTGCTACCGGGCCCTCGGCTCGGTGGGGATGGTCCTCCGCCGGGTGCGGGAGGAGGTCCCCTCCCTGGAGGCCCTGGGGCTCCCCCCGAGGCTCGGGGACCTCGCCCTCGAGCGGCAGGGGTTCGTCCTGGTGGTCGGGCCGGCCGGGAGCGGGAAGTCCACGACCCTGGCCGCCCTGGTCGGCCATCGCAGCGCGAGCCGCCCCGGCCACATCGTCACCGTCGAGGATCCCATCGAGTTCCTCCTCCCGCACGCCCGGAGCGTGGTCTCCCAGCGGGAGATCGGGATCGACACCGCCTCCTACGAGGCGGCCCTGGCGAACGTCCTCCGGCAGGCCCCCGACGTCATCTTCATCGGCGAGCTGCGGGAGCCCGCCACCGTCAGCGCGGCGCTCCACGCGGCCGAGACCGGCCACCTGGTCCTCTCGACCCTCCACGCCACCAACGCGACCCAGGCGGTCGAGCGGCTCCTCCACTTCTTCCCCGCGGAGGTCCACCAGGTCGTCTGCCTCCAGCTCTCGCTGGTCCTCCGGGCGATCATCGCCCAGCGCCTCATCCCGACGGCCGACGGCGCGGGGCGGGTGCCGGCCCTGGAGATCATGCTCGGGACTCCCCGGATCCAGGCCCTGATCCGCCGCGGCGAGCTGGAGGGGGTGCGCGCGGCGATCGAGGAGGGGATCCAGGACGGCCTCCAGAGCTTCGACCAGGCCCTCTTCGCCCTCTACCGGGAGGGGAAGATCAGCGCCGAGGAGGCGATCCAGTTCGCCGATAGCCCCAACAACCTCCGCCTCCGGATCAAGGGGATCCGCTGACCCCCCGCCCGGCGGAGCGGCGCCGCCCTCCTCGGAGTCCCGGCTGCCACGAAAATTCTTGACAGTCTCCCACTCACCCGGGATACATTGGTGTAGCTCTAGACCTGTTCCTCGGGGGAGTGTCGTGCCTATGACGGAAGGCAACGGGCGGTCCAGCGTGGCGGGCGTCGCCGTCGCCGAGCGCTCCGAGGTGGATCTCGGGGGTCGCACCCCACCGGCATCGGGGGGGCCGGCGGACCCTGTCGCCTCGGTGTTGGTCCCACCCGCCCGCGCAGCCCGCCCGATCGCGGTCCCTCCGGGGTGGGGCGTTCTCTTCCGTCGATTCGTCCGCGACCACGGCGTGCCGGTCGTGCTCGCGGCCCTCTTCATCGAGGTGCAGCACGCCCGCTGGATCACCCTCGTCCCCGTGGCCCCGACCCTGGTCATCGGGTACGGCCGCATGGGGCTTTTCCTGGCCGTGGTCGCGGCGTTCGTCGCCAGCAGCGCCTTCATCCGGGACAATCAGGACTACGGGGTGGGGAGCTTTCTCCTGACGGTCATGGTCGCGTTCGCGCTGCTGCCGCCCATCATCAGCGACCCGTCCCGTTACGCGCTGGGGCTCCGCCCCCCCCAGATCCAGATCGTCCTGGTCTTCGTCTACCTCGGCCTGCACGTGGCGGCCGGAATCTTCATCGGCGGCGTGTGGACGGTCGTGGTGAAGACCTTCTCCCGCTAGGGTCGATCCGGTCGGCCACCTCGCCTGATCGCTCGCCGCGACCCTGGCTCGCACCCCGGGGTCTGGCCTCCGGTCATCGCCGCCCCGGGGCCTCCCCCGGCCAGTCCTGGGCAAGCCCCGCCGCCAGGTTTCGTCGGCGCCCCCGCCGAAATTTGTCAGTCATCGGTTGCCCGTTCTCTTCCGCTTCGATCGCCGCCGCGGCCGGCAGGGACCGCATTTCCTCGACAGATCAGGCGACCGTCGTGTTCTCTCCCCGCCTCCTGCCCCCCGCGTTTAAGGCGGCATGAAAATTGCTACACCATAGTGGTTACCCTCACGGAGCTCGGCTCAGCCCGGCCCAGGGGGAAGACCCGAGCGGGAGGCGGTCGATGGACGGCTGGTCAGGGCCCACAACGGTTCGTCGTGGAGGGCTGGAGTGGGCCTCCGGGATCAGCGTCGCAGCGGAGAGGATCAAAAGAAGTTGACTTAGGTAATTACGGATAAATATAATGCCCCAGCGTTTGGCGAAGAGGCTGAAGGCCCTGAGAAGGCGGCGGGGCATGACGCAGGCCGTCTTGGCGCACAGAGCGAGACTCTCGTTGGGCTATGTCGCTCGGCTGGAGCTCAGTCTCCATGACCCGAGTCTCACGACATTGCGAAAGCTTGCCAGGGCCCTGGAAGTGACGGTGGCCGACCTGACGGGGTAGCCGCCAGGGCCCGTCACCCCGGCCGGCCGGCGCGCCCGACATGCCACAGCCACAGACGGCCTTTCGCCCGCGTCCGTGATGGACATCCGACCCCTCCTTTTCGAAAAGCTCGCCGAGGTCCGAACGATCATCGAGCGCCTGGGCCAGCAAGGCGAGGCCGGGCGCGCCGCCCTGGAGTGGGAGCGGGGGTATGCGAGGGCCCTGGAGGACATGCTGGCGCTCAAGGGCATCTCCCTGCGCCGGTTGCCCCGCCGCACCACGATGATCGCCGCGGAGATCGCCAGAAAGCTCGTGGCGCCGGGCGCCTCCCCCTCGGAGAGCGGGACGATCACGGATTTGAGTCTCGAGGGGTGCAGCCTCGCCACGATGATGGAGGTCGCGGTGGGGGACCTGGTCGTCCTCACCTTTACCTTGCCCGAGCCGTTCGTGACGGTGAGGGTCGAAGGCTGGGTCCGCCGGGCCGACCGCATCGACGGGACGCTCGCCGCCGGCGTCGAGTTCGTGGAGCTCTCCGAGGAGGTCTCCGGGGCGCTGAAGCGGTTCCTGGACGCCGCCCCTGAAGCTGATCCGGCCGGGTGACCGCTCCCGCCGTTGACTCTCCCCGCTCCCTCTGCTATGGTCGGCTCGAGGGGCGGGCCATGACGCTGACGGCGGAGGCGGTCAAGGCGAAGGCGCGCGAGTTGGGCGCCGACGGCGTCGGGATCGCGAGCGCCGCGGTCCTCAGCGCCCACCCGCCAGACCCCAAGCACCCCCAGACCCCCGAACGGATCTCGCCCGAGATCCAGAGCTGCGTCGCCTTCTTCAAGCGGATCCCCGCCGGCGCCTTCCGGGCGCGGGACAACGCCTGCATCCACCACGTGGACCAGCTCGTCCTCCGCGAGATGGACAAGATCGGCTACCGCCTGGCCCGTTACCTGGAGGCCGAGGGGCACTGGGCCTTCCAGACCGCGGCGCAGGAGACGGTCTGGGAGATGAAGAACGCCAGCTACGGCTTCCTCTCGACCCGCCACGTCGCCATCGAGGCGGGGCTCGGGACCCTCGGCCTAGAGCTGAACCTCCTGACCAAGGAGGCTGGCCCCCGCTGCTACACCACCGTGGTCCTGACCAACGCCGAGCTTGAGCCCGACGGGAAGCTGGCCGAGCAGCTCTGCATCGGCGAGCCGTGCTCGCGTTGCCTCTACTCCTGTCCGGCCGACGCGGTCCTCCACTGGGGGATCGACAAGCGGGCCTGCGCCACCTACGCCCAGGAGTTCGGCTTCGCCACCATCCTCCGCCTCTTCCGCGGCTTCATCGCGGCGCCGGGGCCCCGGGAGCGGCTGGCGCTCCTCCGGAGCGTCCACGGCTTCGGGATCTGGCAGGGGCTCCTCCGCGTCGTCGGGGCCTTCGGGGACTGCCCGCGCTGCCTCGCGGTCTGCCCGGTGGGCGACGACTACCACCGCTTCCTCAAGGAGAACCAGCGGGAGATCCCGGAGAAGACCGACGCCAAGGTCGCCCTGGGACGGCAGTGGCTCCAGATCCGAAAGAAGGGGGAGCCGATCCCCGGGATGGCGGAGGGGCGGATCCGCTGGATCGGCGAGGCCGGCTACGTCCCGCCGGCCAGGGCCGGGGCCGAGCGGTGAGCCGCCCGCCTCTCGCTGTCGCCACCCAGCCCCGGACCCGGGCGGTGGGGGGGCTTGGGGGCGGAGCGACGCCGCTCCCCCCCAAGGTGGACCAGTGAGCCTGACCGCCGAGGCGGTCAAGGCCAGGGCCCGCGAGCTGGGCGCGGACCTGGTCGGGGTCGCGGCCGGTGAGACCCTCAACCGCCATCCCCCGGACCCGCGGCGTCCCCAGACCCCCGAGGGCATCACCCTGGAGGATTCCCGGTCTGTCATCGTCCTGGCCCGCCGCCTCCTCACCGGGCTCAGCCGCCTCAAGGGCTCGGACGACCGCCACAAGCAGTACTCCACCGAGCTGATCCTCACCGACCTCGAGGAGATCTCCCTCAGGCTCGTCTACTTCCTCGAGGACCACGGCTACCCCGCGATCACCGTCCCGCCGATGCACTTCGACCCCCACAGCTACGACCCGGGCGGCGACTCCCGCGGCCCGCTCTCGCTCCCCCACGCCGCCGTCGAGGCCGGTCTCGGGACCCTGGGGCTCAACCTCATGCTCCTCACCCCCGAGTTCGGCCCCCGCGTCCTCCTCGCCGGCGTCCTGACCTCGGCGCCCCTCGCGCCCGACCGGCCGCTCGACACCCCGCTCTGCCTCGGCGAGGCGTGCGGCCGCTGCCTCCTGGCCTGCCCCGGTGACGCCATCCTCCAGTGGGCGCTCGACAAGGGCCGCTGCGCCCCTCACGCCTCCCCCTACGGCTTCACCTACCTGACCCGCCACCTCGAGCAGGTCGTCAAGGCGGAGACCGCCGAGGAGCAGCTTGGGCTCCTGAAGTCCAAGGAGTCCTTCATGGTCTGGCAGTCGATCCTGCGGGGGGTCGGCGTCTATTCGGGGTGCACGCGCTGCGTGGATGTCTGCCCGGTGGGGAAGGACTACGAGGAGATCCGGGACATCCAGGAGGAGATCCCGGAGCGGACCCCGGAGAAGGAGACGCGGCTCGCCGAGCTGGCCCGCCGGGCCGAGGCCGGGGACCGCGGCCCCCACTGGGCCCACTCGGCCCGCTGGATCCAGGGCCCCGGCGGCCCGGGGGGCTAGGTCGCTTCGGCCTCGGGGATCATCGCCTCGAGGTCGCCCAGCTCCCAGCGCGCCATGTGGCAGTACATGTCCAGGAGCTGCATGGTCCGCTCGATGGCGGGGATATCGGTCTCCTCCCGGAGCGCCCGGACCTGGCGCTGGAGCTCCCGGAGCCGCTCGAGGGTCTCCTCGCGGGTCATCCCCCGGTCCTCGCTGCCAGCTGCCAGCGGTGCTCCGGCGGCCGGTGGTCGAAGAAGCGCTTGGCCTTCAGCTCGTAGCGCGGCAGGGTCCCTGGGGCCTGGACCTCCACCCCGATGGTCACCCCGATCATCGACTTCAGCACCCCTTCCGCCTCACCCTTGAGCGCGCCGTAGCGCTCGGCCGGGGTCTCCGGCCGCGCCTCCACCTTCACCGTCACGAAGTCGTTGGCCGCCTCCCGCCCGACGTGGAGCTCGTAGTGCTCCGAGAGCCCGGCCACCTTGTGGAGGAGCGCCTCCACCGCGCTCGGGTAGACGTTCACGCCCTTGATGATGATCATGTGGTCGGTGCGGCCGAGCACGCCGCCGGGGTAGTAGAGCCAGCTCGTCCCGCACCCGCACGGCTCGTCGGTCCAGCGCACCAGGTCGTGGCTCCGGTACTTGATGAGCGGCTGGCCGTGCTGGATGTAGCTGGTGACGATGTGCTCGCCGACCTCGCCGTAGGGGACCGGGTTCCCCGCCTCGTCCACCACCAGGGCGTGGTACCACTCCTCGCAGAGGTGGACCCCGCCCTGCATCGGGCAGCCGGGGTTGGTCGGCCCCAGCTCGGCGATCCCGTACAGCTCGTACGCCTTGGCCCCCCAGGTCTCCTCCATCGCCTGGCGCGTCGAAGGGATGCTCCCGCCGGGCTCGCCGGCCACGAGGACGTAGGAGACCGAGGTCTTCCGGAGGTCCACCCCCATCTCCCGCGCCACCTCGCCGAGGTAGAGCATGTAGGTCGGCGTCCCGAAGATCGCGTCGGGGCGGTACTGGAGGATCTGCTGGATCCGGGCCTTGCTGTCGAGCCCGCCGCCGGAGACGACCGTCCCGCCGAGCCGCCGGACCCCCATGTAGGCCGACCAGAAGGCGGCGAAGATCCCCCAGTGGAAGGGGAAGTAGAAGCTGTGCCGCGGCCGGAGCCCGATCCCCCACAGGATGTAGAGCCACGACTCCCCCCAGAGGACGGAGCTGTAGTAGGTGAGGGGGATGTGGAGCGGGACGCCGGTGGAGCCCGAGGTGGCGAAGCGCTGGAGGAAGAAGTCCTCGGGGATGGCCTGGGCGTCGCCGAAGGGCGGGCTCGTGGCCTGGGCCTCCAGGACGTCCTTCTTGTCGATGAAGGGGAGGCGCTTGACGAAGTCGTCCATGGTCCGGATCTGCTCGGGCCTGACCTTGTGGCGGTCCAGCAGGCCCCGGTACATGGGGCTCCGGTGGTAGGCGTACTGGATCAGGGTCTGGAGCTTCCGGAGATGGAGCCCGTCCAGCTCGGCCCTCGGCATCGTCTGGGTGTAGGGGTTCCAGAAGCGCTGGGCCTCGACCTCGGGCTTGAAGAGTCTCATCGCGCGGCCAGCTCCTCCCGGACGAGCCGGGTCCCCGCCACCATGGCCCGCATCTTCCCGACGGCCACGTGGCGCGGGGCCTCCCAGAAGCCGCAGTCGGGGCTGATCCAGAGCCGCTCCGCGGGGACCGACTCGAGCGCCATGCGGATCCGCCGGGCCACCTCCTCCGGGCTCTCGATCTGGTACGCCTTGACGTCCACCACGCCCACCCCGACCTGCCGGTTCGGCGGGTGCTCCTTGAGCAGCGGCAGCTCGGCCATCTCCCGGTTGGCGTACTCGAAGAGGAACTGGTCGCAGCGGGCGTCGAGCAGGTGGGGGAAGAGCGGCCGGTAGCTCCGGGTCGTCGCGAAGGGACGGCCGTGGAGGTTGCCGAAGCAGACGTGGAGGGTGATCTTCGCCCTGACTCCGTCCACGGTGGCGTTGAAGATCTCCACCAGGCGCTTGGCCTCGCCGCCCAGGATCACGAAGTTGGGCTCGTCGATCTGGATCAGCTCGGCCCCGGCGCGCGCGAGCGCCCGGAGCTCCCGGTTGACGATGGCGGTCACGTCGGCGACCAGGCCGTCGCGGTCGCGGTACGGCCCCCCCGTCCGCATCGGGACCAGGAGGGTGTACGGCCCCGGGCAGGTCGCCTTGAGGGGGCGGTCGGTCAGGCGGTGGGCGAGCTGCCACTCCTCGACGATCCCCAGCCCCTCGGGCGCCGCTAGCCGCTCCTCCGGCTCGAAGCTGGTGTAGCTGTCGTAGTGGGGCACACCGACCTGCCGCGCCGGGGTGATGGGGCGGAGGCCGGTGATGCGGGTGTAGAAGCTCCGGATGAACCGGACCCGGGGCATCTCGCCGGTGGTGAGGACGTCCACCCCGGCATCGATCTGGTCCCAGAGGGCGAGGCGGGTGGCGTCCTCGATCACCTCGCGGACCTCGCCGGTCCCCAGGCGGCCCGCGGACATCGCCTCCCGGGCCAGCCAGAGCCAGCTCGGCAGGGGCGAGCTCCCGACCGTGGTGGTGGGGAGGAGCGGCAGGGGTGGGTCCGTCATGGTCAACGGGACCATACTATGAGAGCGGGAAGGGTGTCAATGCGGGAAGTTCATGGCCTCGACGAAGATCTCCTGGAAGTCCGGGTGCGTGGCCAGCGAGACGTGCTCGATCCTGCGGGCGACCGTCTCGGCCCGCTCGCGCTCGGCCTCGGAGACCAGGGCGAGCTGGGCCCCGAGGGCGGCGGCGTTGCCGACGTAGCGGACCCGCTCGGGGGGCAGGGGAGGGATGAGGCCGATCCGGATCGCGCTCCGGATGGAGAGGTAGTTCCCGAACCCGCCGGCCAGGAGCAGCTCGTCGATCGCCTCGTCGGGGACCGCCATGATCTTCTGGAGCATGCGGATCCCGCTGGCGATGGCGCCCTTGGCGAGCTGGAGCTGGCGGATGTCATCCTGGGTCAGGAGGAGCTCCTCGCCCCGGCCGCTCGCGGCCTTCGGCGCCAGGACCACCACGCGCTCTTCGCCCCGCAGCTCGACCCTGTCGCGGAGCCCCGCGGGCAGCCGGTCGCGCGCCTCGACCTGGATCAGGCCGAGCCAGTCGAGGGCCCCGGCGTCGAGGAGGCAGGCCACCGCGTCGAGGAGCCCCGAGCCGCAGATCCCCTGGGGCGGCCCCTCGCCGAGGACGTGGTAGCGGAGGTGGCCGTCCTCGAGCCAGACCTTGTCGATCGCCCCGGCGGCCGCCCGCATCCCGTGGCGGATCTGGGCCCCCTCGAAGGCCGGGCCCGCCGGGGCCGAGCAGGCCATGAGCCGCTCGCGCGAGCCGAGCAGCACCTCGCCGTTGGTCCCGATGTCCACCGCGGCCCGCAGGGTCGGGCTCGCGTAGATCCGCGTCGCCAGGGCCACGGCGACGGCGTCGGCGCCGACGAAGCCGGCGACGATGGGGAGGAGGCAGACGCGCGCCCCGGGGTTGACCTTGAGGTGGAGGGCCCGCGCGGGGAGGACCACGGGGTGGCGCAGGACCGGGGCGTAGGGGGCGAGCCCCACGTGGCTCGGGTCGATCCCGAGGAGGATGTGGTGCATCGAGGTGTTCCCCACGACCACGACCTTGTACACCCACTTGCCCAGGACTCCCGAGCGGCGCAGGACCTCGTCGATCTGCTCGTTGAGGAGCCCGAGGATGCGGGACTGGAGCTTTCTGAGGTTCGACGGGTTGAACTGGGCGAAGGCGATCCGGGACATGAGGTCCCCGCCGAAGACCGCCTGGGGGTTCAGGCTGGAGACCGAGGCGAGCTGCTCCCCCGAGGCCAGCTCCAGCAGGGTCGTCACGACGCTGGTGGTCCCGACGTCGATGGCGAGCCCGAAGGCCATGGCGGAGGTGTCCCCGGGCTCCACCGCCAGGAGCGCCTCCCCGAAGCTCGCCACCGTCACCTCGCCCTTGGCCTCCCTGAGGAGCCGCGGGAGGTCGCGGACGATCTCGAGCGGGACCTCCTCCGCCCTGCCCCCCGCCGCCCGGCAGAGTTCCTCGAGGTCGGAGGTCTGGTGGTGCTCCTCCCGGGGCAGGGCGACCCGGACGCACCGCTTCCGGACGCCCGCGTCCATGGCGACGCCCCCGAGGTAGCTGAGGTCGCGGTCGGCCCCCAGGATCTGGAAGGCGCGCTCGTCGAGGGGCGGGGCCACCTGGACGGTGATCGCCTCGGTGGCGGGCGTCTGGCAGGCCAGGCGGTACCCCTCCCGGAGCAGGTCGTCGCCGAGCTGGAGCTGGTCCATGATCGTGGGCGGCGGGACCGGCCCGGCGAGGAACTTCACCCGGCAGGAGGTGCAGCGCCCCCGGCCGCCGCAGGTGGCGGTGATCTCGACCCCGTGGGCGTGGGCCGCCTTGAGGATCGCGGTC